>WNFX01007701.1_pt1 | contig 18018 bp, 6 predicted proteins | sample 5400111 | NCBI WGS metagenome assembly WNFX01 (sample SAMN13153363, study PRJNA577476) | soil metagenome | isolation source: 40 cm soil or saprolite under grassland replicate 1 | place: USA:California | collected 2016-06-15 | reverse complement strand
TGTTCACAGTCTGAGTCAACACCGCACTAGTGCTAGTGTTGAAGTTAGTATCCCCACCATAAGAGGCGGTGATAGAGTGAGAACCGACAGCTAACGCGGTAGTAGTGAATGTTGCCGTGCCAGCGGACAGCGTGCCAGTACCCAGTGTAGTTGCGCCATCGAGGAACGTTACAGTGCCAGATGGGCTACCCGCACCAGGGGCTACTGGAGCAACTGTAGCAGTGAATGTTACCGATTGGCCGAAGACTGATGGGTTAGCAGACGAGGCAACAGTTGTAGTCGTGTTGGCTTTGTTGACTGCCTGAGTCAGCACTGCGCTTGTGCTAGTGTTGAAGTTCGCGTCTCCACCATAACTTGCAGTAATCGAGTGAGATCCTACCGCTAATGTCGAGGTAGTGAATGTAGCTGTCCCACCTGATAGAGTGCCGGTTCCCAGAGTAGTGGCGCCGTCAAGGAATGTAACAGTTCCAGACGGGCTACCAGCACCGGGCGAGACAACAGCGACCGTTGCAGTGAAAGTCACGCTCTGACCAAAGACCGACGGATTCACGGAGGAAGCGACAGTAGTGGTAGTATTGGCCTTGTTGACGGTCTGAGTCAGTACCGCACTCGTGCTAGTGTTGAAGTTTGCGTCTCCACCGTACGATGCGGTGATAGAGTGAGAGCCAACAGCCAACGCGCTGGTTGAGAAAGTAGCAGTGCCACCAGACAACGTACCGCTACCCAGCGTAGTCGCGCCGTCAAGGAATGTAACAGTTCCAGACGGGCTACCAGCACCAGGAGCAACGACAGCCACAGTAGCTGTAAACGTTACTGACTGACCGAAGACTGATGGGTTAGCAGACGACGCGACGGTGGTAGTGGTATTGGCCTTGTTGACGGTCTGAGTCAACACAGCACTGGTACTACCAGTGAAGTTTGTATCACCGCTATACGTTGCGGTGATGGAATGACTGCCAACAGCTAGTGTGCTAGTTGTGAAAGTGGCTGTAGTGACGCCGCCGGTCGTTGTGACGCCAACGGTGGCCAGAACTGTAGCGCCGTCTTTGAACTGGACCGTACCGGTTGGTGTCGCAACTGTAGTGCTGCCTGTGACAGTAGCAGTGAAAGTCACAGACTGTCCGAAGACAGATGGATTCGCAGACGAGGCGACACTCGTCGTAGTGCTAGCTTGTGTGACGGTTAATGGCTCGCAAGTAGCCGTGGCCGCAGCATTGTTGGGATCTCCACTGTATGTGGCATTGAAACTGTAGGAGCCGACAGTAGTTGGAGTAAACGTGTTCGAGTTAGGTACAACACCGTTCGTGACTGTTACAGTTCCGGCTGCAGTCCGTGTGCCAGTGCACGTACCAGTATTCCAGAACGAGTAAGCTACATTGCCACCCGCGGTCGCAGTCTGACCGCTCAGCGTTGCAGTATCATGAACAGCCGTGCCCAGGACTACTGAGGTTACAGCAACATTCGCAGAGTTCTGAATGGTTGTGGTTATCGTTACGCCTGATGTATTGACTTGCTGAGTCAACACCGCACTAGTACTACCGTTGAAGTTGGCGTTACCAACATACGATGCAGTGATCGAGTGAGCGCCAACAGCCAAGCTAGTGGTTGTGAAGGTAGCAACGAATGGAGCGGATGCAGACAATGTGCCAGTGCCAATTATGGTTGCTCCATCAAGGAAGTTCACTGTGCCAGCAGGACTGCCAGCGCCAGGAGGAACAACAGTAACAGTGGCAGTGAACGTAACACTTGATCGCGTCTCCACCGTACGATGCGGTAATCGAGTGAGATCCGACTGCTAACGTCGAAGTCGTGAATGTTGCAGTCCCGCCGGATAGAGTACCGGTGCCCAGTGTAGTCGCGCCATCGAGGAAAGTAACAGTACCACTCGGAGTACCCGCACCTGGGGTGACTGGAGCAACAGTCGCAGTGAAAGTTACAGACTGACCAAATACAGATGGATTAGCAGATGAAGCGACAGTTGTAGTGGTATTGGCCTTGTTAACAGTCTGAGTTAGCACCGCACTAGTGCTGCCGTTGAAGTTGGTGTTGCCCGCGTATGACGCGGTGATCGAGTGAGCGCCAACAGCTAACGTGCTGGTCGCGAAAGTAGCAATAAACGGCGCAGACGCGGATAATGTACCGGTTCCAATCACAGTTGCTCCATCAAGGAAGTTCACAGTACCAGCAGGACTACCAGCACCAGGAGACACCACAGCAACAGTAGCAGTGAACGTTACTGATTGACCAAAGACAGATGGATTAGCGGACGAAGCGACAGTCGTAGTCGTATTTGCCTTGTTGACAGTCTGAGTCAACACCGCGCTAGTACTAGTGTTGAAGTTCCCATCACCGCCGTAGCTGGCAGTAATGGAGTGAGAACCTGCGGCCAACGTCGAAGTTGTGAATGTTGCTGTACCACCGGATAGTGTACCGGTTCCGAGAGTAGTCGCACCGTCAAGGAATGTAACAGTACCAGATGGACTGCCTGCACCGGGAGCAACAACTGCAACAGTAGCAGTGAAAGTCACACTCTGACCGAAGGTCGACGGATTGAGAGATGATACGACACCAGTAGTTGTATTTGCCTTGTTAACAGTCTGAGTTAGAACGGCACTAGTGCTGCCGTTGAAGTTCGTATCCCCACCGTATGATGCAGTAATCGAGTGACTACCAACAGCTAACGCGCTAGTGGTGAAAGTAGCAATACCACCAGACAGAGTACCGGTTCCCAGTGTAGTTGCACCATCAAGGAATGTAACGGTGCCAGAGGGACTACCCGCACCAGGAGCAACAACAGCAACAGTAGCAGTAAACGTGACAGCTTGACCAAAGACAGATGGATTAGCAGACGAAACAACGGTTGTAGTCGTACTAGCCTTCTGGATAACAAAAGTCACAGTAGTGGGGCCCCGACGACCGTCGTGACGCTGGTCGGACTAGCACCAATATTGATGCCACCACCACCGGTAACAGTAACTGTTACAGTTGTAGAGTTCGTGATGAGGTTATTCGTGCCTCCTAGCCCATTGATCGTCACAACATAAGTGCCCGCAGTTGTCGATGTGAAAGTGCAATTGTTTGTACCGGTAACGGTCCCACCCGCCGGAACAGTCAGGCTCGTACAAGCAGCAGTCAGACCAGTACTCGGCGAGACAGAAGTAGTGAAAGTGACAACTCCTGAGCTGCCAGTCGCACCATAACCGTTAGCGCTTCCAGCAGGAAGACTCTGAACCTTGATACTATCAGAACCACTACCAGCTCCCGCCGTGAAAGTTACCGCATGATTGGGCGCGGTGTCGGTGATGTTGAAACCGTTAACGAAGACAGTCGCGCTTACGGAGCGAACAAGACCAGTAGCAGGGCAAGTTGCGCCACCACTACAAGCTCTCAACACGTCGGTAAATTTATTCTCCACAGTCGAACTGAACGAAATGTTTACAGTCGTAGTTGCACCTGCGGTCAATGCGAACGATGTGGGACTGAAAGTGGTTGTCAGCCCCGCTGGGGCGACAACCGCCGAGAAAGTTACCGTGCCAGCGAATCCGTTGAGACTCGTCAGGGTTCCAACTGCAAGATTTGTAAATGTGCCCTTCGGAATATCGATTGTAGTTGGAGTAACAGTCCAAGAATAGTCAGTCACCTTAACATTCACTGTAACAGGAGCAGACAGAGTATTGTTCTGACCTGTCGTGTAGCTATTCGCGACATAATTACCGAAAAACGTGACAAAATAATTCCCTGCAACAGCCGCCGAGACGCCTATGGTAACGGGTAGGCATGCGGTCCCGCCAGTAGAACAATTAGTTCCCGGCGCAAGACTCACGGTAAGGCCGGTTGACGATATGTCACTAAACCCAATTACATCATTGCTGCCACCTGGGAGGCCTAGTGTAGCCGGCCACCCGTTCTGAGCTGTAACTGTGAGAGAAACTGATCCTTGCTTACCTGCAAGCAGGTTGAGACTAGCGACGTTAGAAGTCATTGTGACATAGGGAACACCGGTAGAAGTAACGACTCCTGGCGCGGGCGTGGCACTATTGTCAAACGTTGCCCCTAGGGAAGTCTCAGCTGCAGGCGCAGGGGTACCAGTGAGAATTGCAATGCACGAACCCGGAACGCTCTGCGAACCCGCACAGCCACTCTGATAACCGAGGCTAATACCACCAGCGGGAGTCTGACCTGTAATGTTGTACACCGCGGTGAAGAGAAGACCACTAGAAACACCAGTGGTTTTGCTACCGACGACGGAATAGTGCAACGTGTCTATTGTATCCGTTGCGAGACAATTACCTGTTTTCGAGACTCCCTGCAGACATAAGACAACCACAGCAAGACTTGCCCCAGGAATATTCTCAGGGCCAACAAGAGAATGAGTAGGATCAACACTGGCCGGAACCAGGAAATTGTGGTTCGCGAATAATGTGATGTCCCAGCCGTTCAACGCGTCAGACGCGTTAACGTATACCCCGAACTGTATCTGATGATTAGGCGTTACAAATGGCCCATCAAAAGTGGGCCCAACATTAAGGCCAAGATGGGTACAAGGTGCAGGGTTTGTTTGTGGAACGGATGTAAAATCTTGTATACAGACTTGCCCTGTTCCAGGGTTTGCATGGGCTTGTGGAATCTGAGGAATCGCCACAAATACTGCAACAAGCAGCAGTGGCAGGACCAGTAATAGCAGCTTCTTATTCAACTAAACAACTACATCCTATGCGTTGAGCGGGGCTTACCCGACGCACACAATATAAGAGTTTCTAGATAAGAAACAGATACTGGTAGCTCAAACAGACTTTGGATTGCCTCAGTATTCTCGAAATATATCCCACAGAAAATTGAGGATGGGCGCAAGAGTGCAGACCGAACATTGTTCGCACAGAGCCCACCTGACCATCGCTCTCCCCCAGCCATCCCGGTTCTCGCCTCTTCCTTAGCGACGGTAGACGATATCCACAGGTTCTACCATTAGCTGAACAGGAAGAAAAAAGATGAAAATGTGTTTGAGTCGTCCCGTTGTTGTTAGCAGTCGTATCCGCCGGTCGGGTAGGCTGAGGCGCATCCGACGCCGCCCGCGCCAATCGCAGGGCTGAGGGTTCCAGCGCTACCAGCATACAGTACCGGGTCCAATGGTACGACGCCGATGGGTGGAGAAGGGGAATTCCAGAAATCAGGAAACACCCAGTCGATGTTAATGTACAGCCGCACAATGCTGACTTGGATAGCTCCTACGGGAATGCCGCAGGGAGCACCACCAGCGGGACATCCACCGGTTCCCGCAGGCGTTGTCGCACCGTTAGTGCCGATTCCCTGCTCAAAGCGACCACAAGCGCTTGCAGGCGGATTCGCGGACAGTGGATCCAATGGAGTATGATTATAGCACGAGGCTGCAACACTGAAATTGTTGATTCCCGGAGCAATATCGCCTGACCAGAGCCATGTAGCTAGGAAGCCACTGCTCCGGAAGTAGTCGCCTGGGAATCCAGGCGTAATGCCCGAGCCGTTACGTCTTAGCGTATAGCTTTGACCCACAGCTGGGTTCTGAACATTGCCTGGGGTACAAGCCTGACCGAGACCCGCTCCCGTACCGCAGGTCCAGGGGCCAGAGCCGATGAAGATGTGACCTTGGATCGGGTCGTACTGAGCAGTTGTCTTTGTGACGTCAACGCTCATCAGGTTAGCGACGAAGCTTGCGGACCCATTGAGGGCAGCGACTGTGGGCGGAGCACACGGCAGGGGAGCGTTCGGGTAGCAGGCGGACTGGAGTGGAGCGTTTCCGAGAGCATACTGTACCGGATAGCAAGTGTTGCCAACGCTGGTGCACGCGGCAATGCTAGAATCCCACTGGGATAGAGCCGTTGAAGGACACGGCCCAGGCACAATGTTAGGCGCGGACCCTGAAGAGGGTTGTGAGCTTGTTCCGCATGTCCAGTACCGACCGGGGATAATGGTCAGCCCCGTCACCGCGATCCTTGTGAACGGTCCAACACTGTTCAAGTTTAGGTCGAACTGTGTCGGGCCAAGTATTGTTACTCCCGAGAGCGCCGAAGCCCCGCTACTCTGGTAAGCACCGCTGGCCAGCAATGAGAGATAGCTGAAGGCCACGTCGAATGATGTAACAGGCTTACCATCCTGCCAGTTCAAGTTCGGCATCAAAGTAAACCTGTAGGAGAGGACCGTGCCAGCAGGCGGAGTATAGGTCAACGCAGACTGCGGCAGTAAACTAACGTCCATCCACGACAGATCCTCGGCACTATTCAACGGGTTCACAATGTGAAGACTATCGTAGACGCTGCGTAGTATGTACATGTCATGGACAGTAGACGCCACATACGGGTTGACACTCCTCGTAGTAGCGCTGAAGCCCTGCCTAATCGTCCCAGTCACGGCAGCGCTGGGATTCCAAGCATCAAGCCAAGTGAAATAGTTTGGAATCCCAACATTCTCCTTGTTAACAACACCGTGCCAGCCGCTCAAGTAGCAGAACTGGCCCCACGGCGCGGGAGCAGTATAGTAAATCGAACCCCCAAAGAACCCAGTATACTCAGCTACACCACCCGTAAAAATGGGCGTAGTCAGAGTCTCCATTCCAGCACCTGCAGGAGTCCAATATTCGGAACAGACGTTCACAGAAGACATCGTAGGACACGGAGCGGCAACAGCCCTCGCAAGACGAATAGAAGGAACGCTTGAAAAGCTACTGATTGAGACTCCCAGAATCGAGAGAGAACAAATCACTACAACCACAATCACTAGTCTGATGGAGAATGTTCCCATCAATTTTCCGCTGAAAATCGCCTTCGGGAGATAAAAGCTTATCCGGCGAATGACTGTCTCAACTATTCTAGCAGACATAGATTCTCCTAAGGTTCGGAAACAAGACGAGCTGAAAATCGAACCCCAAAACTCTAAGCCATCGTTCTGGCTATCCAGTTCGGATAATTTCTTCACAGATCATAAGTAATGCTGAACAGGACATAGAAGTTCGCAGGCCGTTCAGATCGGCCAGCGAGTGCAAATCACAAGTTGCAACTATTAGGGGAGTCAACGCGAGAGCCATCAGATTCGCAGACGTCCCCTGCAAAGATCACATGACTCATTGGACGTCCGTAGAGTCTCTCCATCATGATGAGGAGCAAGGTTCGTCATTCGACGAAGAAGATCCCGACGACTATTCTATCCGCTAGGAAGAACCATTGTCGAACATTGCACCCAAACTACTCGGACGGATCGTGTTTGTTTGGCGCCTCTAATGATCGTGCAGAGGTCGTATTATGGTCTGGACCCACTTCTGACACTATCGGCCTCAACGACGCTATGATCAGCATACGCGTTGCCAATAACGGGGGCAAACGATTTTCGCTCGAAAATGTCGAGCTAAACTAGATGGCTAAGTCGAGCAGAGAGGGCGCAGAGCTTCACTGATCATTCGGATTCGGCGAGGGATATAGAGAGCTGGCCGGTAACCCGATCGGAAGTACTCGAGCCGATAATGATGACCCTAGCTGTGAAAGTGTCTATGTCTGTAGAAGAAGTATCTGAATCATCGTAATGATGAACAGCGGAACAGACTCCAGCGACCCCGCTGACGATCGCAAACTTGCCATCCCCGAAGGAGAACATGCACTTGAATGGCCCGGTCCCGCCAGTGTAGGTTGCAGTAAAGGTCACATTCTGTCCAGCGGCGGGTCCCGAGTCGGACACGGTGAAGCCCGTTAGGACCAAGGGCGGGTTCGAGAACGTGTATGTGACCGAGAATCCTGGGAAAATTCCTCTCGCACGCGCGACCTGAAGGAGGACTGTGTCGCCCTGAACAATCGTGACGTTTCTGATCAGACCGAAGTGGTCGGCAGTCTGGGGATCCATGAACAGGATTGTATTCTGACCTTGAACTACGAAGCTGGTAATGTCGAAGGGGCCGAATCTAATCCATTTGTAGTCGTCAAGGTCGCGACCGCTAAAGGTCAAGAGAATGGGATTGCCTGTGGTCGGGATGACCGTCAGGGATTCGCATGCTGATGTGGCCGGGTTGTTGTTAGCATCACCCGAGTAGACCGCGTTCCACCCAAAGGATCCGGCAGTAGAGAAGGTTTGCGAGCTAGCGGCGGGCACAATGCCGCCTGTAACTGTGACCGTGGATACGACTGTGGCTGTTCCTCCGCAGGTGCCCGAATTGAACAGGTTGTAAGTAACAGTGCCACCCGCCTGGAAAGAGCCTTTCAACGTTGCAGAGTCGGTCACCGAACCGCCTACAGGAATAACCGAAACAGACAGGCTCGTAGTGATCGTCGGACTCGCCTTGGTGACGGTTAAGGGCTCACATGCTGATGTTGCTCCATTGTTATTGGAGTCGCCAATGTACACTGCGTTCCAACTGAACGATCCCGCGTTGTTGAAAATCTGCGCTGCTGATCCTGGCACTACTCCATTGGTTACGGTAACAGGTGACCCGACGGTTGTGCCCGTGCCGGAGCATGATGAACCGGTAAAGAACTGGTAGGTGACAGTTCCACCAGCTGTAGCAGTAACACCGGTCAGCGCAGCAGTATCGTGAACAGCATTCCCCACCACAATTGAAGTGACAGCTGTATTGGTTGAATCTTCGATAACGGTGGTAATGGTCACCGCCGTTTGTGGGTTGACTGTCTGAGTCAACACGGCACTGGTAGCGCCGGCATTGTTAGCATCTCCACCGTATGACGCAGTGATAGAGTGAGAACCGACAGCCAGTGTGCTGGTTGTGAATGTTGCACTGCCAGCGGACAATGTTCCAGTTCCCAGAGTAACCGTGCCATCGAGGAATGTTACTGTCCCGGATGGACTGCTGGCACCTGGAGCAACAACAGTCACAGTTGCTGTGAAAGTAACCGACTGACCAAAGACTGACGGGTTCACAGAAGACGCAACACTGACAGTGTTGCTATCCTTGTTGACAGTCTGAGTCAACACGGCGCTGGTACTACCAGTGAAGTTAGTATCCCCACCATAGCTTGCAGTGATAGAGTGACTACCGACCGCTAGTACACTGATCGTGAATGTTGCAGTACCACCGGATAAAGTGCCCGTACCCAACGTTACAGTGCCATCAAGGAATGTCACAGTGCCAGATGGGTTCGAGACAGTCGTACTGCCTGTAACAGCGGCCGTCAAGGTTACACTCTGTCCAAAGACAGATGGATTCGCAGACGACGTCACAATTGTCGTAGTAGTAGCCTTTGCAACGGTCAGAGGCTCACAAGGACTTGTGGCGCGGTTATTGTTGGTATCCCCACTGTACGTGGCGTTGATACTGAACGAACCAGCAGCAGTCGGAGTAACCGTGTTCGAATCAGGCACAACACCGTTAGTAACTGTAACACTTCCAGCAGCAGTCCGAGTGCCAGTGCAAGTACCAGTATTCCAGAACGAATAAGACACAGTGCCGCCGGCAGTCGCAGTCTGACCAGACAGTGTAGCAGTATCATGAACAGTCGTCCCGAGGACAACAGAAGTTACAGCAGCATTAGTAGAATCCCTGATGGTCGTGTTTATGGAAACGCCTGTAACTGGGTTGATAGTCTGAGTCAACACAGCACTGGTGCTTTCATTGAAGTTGGTGTCTCCACCGTAGGATGCGGTAATCGAGTGACTACCAATAGCTAGCGCGCTGGTAGTGAATGTGGCTGTACCACCGGATAGTGTACCAGTTCCAAGTGTGGTCGCACCATCGAGGAATGTGACGGTACCAGACGGACTACCGGCACCAGGAGCAACAACACCAACTGTGGCCGTAAAGATGACGCTCTGTCCGAATGCTGATGGGTTCGCGGATGAAGCAACAGTCGTAGACGTACTAGCCTTGTTGACAGTCTGAGTCAAAACTGCACTGGTGCTACCTGTGAAGTTTGTGTCACCGCCGTACGTTGCGGTGATGGAATGACTACCAACAGCCAGTGTGCTAGTAGTGAAGGTGGCTGTAGTGACGCCGGCAGTCGTTGTGACACTTATAGTAGCGAGAACTGTCGTACCGTCTTTGAACTGGACAGTACCAGTAGGTGTCGCAACAGTAGTACTGCCCGTAACAGTAGCAGTGAAAGTCACAGACTGACCAAAGACAGATGGGTTAACAGATGAAACGACAGCAGTTGTAGTACTTGCCTGTGTGACCGTCAATAGCTCACAACCGCTCACGGCGCGATTATTGTTAGTATCACCACTGTACGTGGCGTTGAAACTGGATGATCCTGCAGCAGTAGGTGTCTTCGCGCTCGAATTGGGTATAACGCCGTTCCCTACAGTTACTGTTTCAGTTGTTGGTGTGCCTGTACAGGTGCCCGTTGTCCAGAACGCGTATGTTACAGTGCCGCCGGCAGTCGCAGTCTGACCAGACAGTGTAGCAGTATCATGAACAGCCGTGCCTAGGACTATTGAAGTTACAGCAACATTCGCAGAGTTTTGAATGGTCGTGGTCATCGTTACGCCTGTAACCGGATTGACAGTCTGAGTCAACGTGGCGCTAGTACTACCACTGAAATTCGAGTTACCTGCATAACTGGCAGTAATAGAGTGAGACCCAACAGCTAAGCTGCTAGTAGTGAAAGTAGCAACGAATGGAGATGAAGCGGACAACGTACCGCTACCAATCGTAATTGTTCCATCAAGGAAGTTCACGGCGCCAGACGGACTGCCAGCGCCTGGAGCGACTGGAGCAACAGTCGCAGTGAAGGTTACCGATTGACCGAAGACTGATGGATTTGCAGATGAGGCGACAGTCGTAGTTGTGCTGGCTTTGTTTACAGTCTGAGTCAACAAGGCACTGGTACTACCAGTGAAGTTAGTGTCTCCGCCATAGGACGCAGTGATGGAATGAGACCCTACTGCCAATGTCGAGGTAGTGAATGCAGCTGTACCAGCGGATAATGTACCGGTTCCCAGTGTGGTCGCACCATCAAGGAACGTGACAGTGCCTGATGGGCTACCAGGACCGGGCGCAACAACTGCAACAGTAGCAGTGAAGGTTACACTCTGACCGAAGACTGACGGATTCACCGAAGAAGCGACGGTCGTAGTTGTGCTAGCCTTGTTAACGGTCTGAGTCAACACCGCACTAGTACTACCGTTGAAGTTGGCGTTACCAGCATACGACGCAGTGATCGAGTGAGCGCCAACGGCTAGCGTGCTGGTCGTGAAAGTAGCAGTAATCGGCGCAGACGCAGATAATGTGCCGCTGCCAATTACGGTTGCTCCATCAAGGAAGTTCACAGTGCCAGCAGGACTGCCAGCACCAGGCGAAACAACAGCGACCGTAGCAGTGAAAGTAACAGACTGACCGAAGACAGACGGGTTCGCAGAAGAAACAACAGTCGTAGTCGTACTAGCCTTCTGAATAACAAAAGTCACAGTAGTAGAGTTAGTGGTCGTTCCACTCGTCGCGGTTACGGTTGCGGTGTCAGTCTGAACGGTCGGAGAACTGCAAGAGAGCGTCGTTGTTGCGGTTGCACCCAGAGTGAAGGTCGTGGGATTGAAAGTGCAGGTTAGGCCGCCGGTGGCTGTGTAAGAGTAGCTGCCGCTTCCAGTAAAGCCTCCACGCGATGTCAGGGTTACCGTGGATGTTCCCGGGGCCCCGACGACCGTCGTGACGCTGGTCGGACTGGCACCAATATTGACGCCAGGAGTTACACCGCCGGTAACAGTAACTGTTACAGTTGTAGAGTTCGTGATGAGGTTATTCGTGCCTCCTAGCCCATTGATCGTCACAACATAAGTGCCCGCAGTTGTCGATGTGAAAGTGCAATTGTTTGTACCGGTAACAGTCCCACCGGCTGGGACGGTCAGACTCGTACAAGCAGCAGTCAGACCAGTACTCGGCGAGACAGAAGCAGTAAAAGTGACAACTCCCGAAGTGCCAGTCGCACCATAACCGTTAACGCTTCCAGCAGGAAGACTCTGAACCTTGATACTATCAGAACCACTACCAGCAGTAGTAGTGAAAGTCACAGCATGATTACTCGTATCGGTAATATTGAAACCGTTCACAACAACAGTCGTAGCAGCATTACGCACTAGCCCGGTAGCAGCACAACCAGTCGCGCTGCAAGCTCTCAGAGTATCAGAGAACCTAGTCTCAGCGGTCGCGCTGAAAGAAATATTCACCGTAGAAGTCCCACCAGAAGCCACCGGAACCGAAGCAGGAGTGAAAGTAGTAGTAAGACCAGTCACGGGAGAAGCGGCAGCTAAGAAGAACACTGTTCCGCTGAATCCATTAAGACTAGTCAGTGTACCAGTCATAACAGTCGGAGAAGCGCCCTTCGGAATATTGACGGTCGTCGGAGTGACCGACCATGAATAGTCAGTCACTTTAACATTCACGGTAACGGGCGCAGCCAGAGTATTATTCTGACCAGTATCATAACTGTTAGCCACATAATTAGCGATAAACGTGACAGCATAATTCCCTATAGCAGCTGCAGAAACACTAATGGCAGGTGACGAACAGGAAGCTCCGCCCGTAGTGCAAGTGGTTCCTGCAGCTAGACCCACGGTGAGACCTGTAGACGCTGCGTCGGTAAACGTCACTAGATCGTTGCTCGCGCCTGGAGGAACCGCGTTACCAGGCCAGCCACTCTGCGCAGTAGCAGTCAGCGTTACTGATCCTGACTTGCCCGCAAGCAAGTTGAGAGTAGCAGCGCTGGAAGAAACGGTGACGTATGGAACACCTGTACAAGGCGCAACTGCACAGACGCCTGGAGCAGTCGTCCCGCTATTGTTGAATGTTGCGGTCATCGAAGTCTCAGGAGCAGGGTTAGGCGTACCAGTGAGTATTGCAATACATGACCCTGGAACACTCTGCGAACCCGCGCAGCCACTTTGATATCCAATGCTAATTCCACCAGGGGGAGTCGTTCCTGTAATATTGTATAGAGCGGTGAAGAGCAACCCGCCACTCGGACTGGCCGTAGTCTTGCCTCCTACAACCGAGTAGTGCAGAGTGTCGATAGTATCGGTTGAGAGACAGTTGCCAACAACGGAAATTCCCTGAACACACAAAACCACAACAGCGAGACTCGCTCCAGGAATATTCTCAGGACCTACCAGAGAATGAGTAGGGTCAACAACCAGAGTCGACCGATACGCAGGGACGAAAAGGGTATGATCCGCCTTGAGAGTGATATCCCAGCCGTTCAGTGGATCAGACCCGTTAACATACAAGCCAATCTGAATCTGATGATTAGGCGTAACAAATGGGCCGTCAAACGTAGGCCCAACAGGGGCGCCGCTCACCGAGAGTACATGGTTGCAAGGCATCGAATTAGTCTGTGGGACCGAAGTAAAATCTTCAACACAAACCGTTCCGGTGAACGGATTCGCATGTACAGGAGGAATCTGGGGAACGGACAGCAATGCTACCACCGCGAGCAGGGGAAGTATGACTAAGAGCGGACGCTTATTCAAACTGAATATACACCAAACGCGAAAGCTCGGCTGCAACTTTCGGGTTAATAACACTTCCAGAATATTGCCGGAACGCGGGCCTCGAAATATTGCTTGGAGAGATTCTGGATTGTCAAAGACTTCCAAAGGTTACCGGACATATACCACGCGAAGAGTCCAAGCGCTAGATCGCGAGCGGATTCGACGATGATAGATAACTGGCCCGCAGCTAAAGCGCGGATACGGCTGCTATCTGCTCCGACGAGCCCGGGTCCTGAACACTAGCACGGCAGCCGCCAAGACGATGATAATTATTATTGCTACTGAGCCGTAGAACTCAGGGGAATTCAGGCTGAAGACCCCGCTGGGCGGCTGGGAAACTGTGACCTTGACAATGACCGCGTGCCGGAGGCTCCCGCTCACTGCTGAAATCGTGACGTTGTAGGTTCCAAGCTCTGATCCTGTGACTTTGAAAGTCGAAGTCCCGCTACCGCCGTTAACCGCGGACGGGCTGAGCTGAACCGACAAGGCACCGGGAGCCTGGTACGAGAGACTCACTGTGCCGATGAAACCATTCTGTGACGAGATTGTGATGGTCGAGGTAGCCGAGCTTCCAGGATCGAATGTAATGCTCCCAGCGGGATTCAGTATCATGCCAAAGTCCCACGCGCTAAGAGTGACTGTCAAAGAGTGTGATAGGCTACCACTCGCGGCGGTCACGGTGACGGAGTAGCTACCCGCCGTGAGAGCCTTCATGGTTAGCGTCGATGTCCCCGATCCGCCTGTGATGACGGTCGGGCTGGTGCTCGCAGTCATCCCGGCCGCAGGCAGCACTGTGAGGGTCACGTCGCCCATGAAACCATTCTGCGGGCCCACATTCAGAGTAACCGTGGTCGAGGCTCTCGCATCCAGACCCTGGAGCATTGTGCTGCTCGCTGTAATGGTGAAGTCTGGCTGCGGAACTGTGACGCGTACGAGTGTCCAAGTCACTAGAGATCCGCTTGCCGCTGTGATGTTGAATATGTAGTCGTAAGGAAACGCGTTGGCTGCTACGGTCATCGTAATGGTAACCTGAACACTTCCATCCTTGGAAAGATCCACGCCTGTTTGGGAGAGGGACGCGGACAGATCGCCTGGATAAGCTAACGAAGCCGCTAGGGAAGCATGACCCGCGAAACCGTTGAGACTTGTAACTGTCAAGGTACTAGTCTTCGACGATCCGACGATTATGCTGAGGCTGCTGGGAGCAGCCGTTAGGCTGAGTCCGAGAAACGAGAATTTCACTGAGACACTGTGTGTCAGACCACCCTCGCCAGCAATGACAGTCACCGTATAGTCGGCCGGCGCGTAAGCGCTGACACTGAGCGTGGAAGAACCAGCACCTACCACGTTGGTGGGACTGAAGATAATGATGAGCTCGCCGGTGGATGATCCAGACAGTGAAACGCCCCTTGCGAAGCCATTCAAAGCAGTGACCGTAATGGTCGAGGTGGCGGTAGTGCCGAGGTTGACTGGCGGCACGATGATGGGGCTTGCAGTGATGCCGAAGTCTACAACCTGGAACAGGATCTTGACAGTAGAGTGCGTGAGTGAAGTACTGTTTCCTAAGACTGTAACATTGTAGTTGCCCCATTGTGTTGCGCTGCAGGCTAACATCGACAGTGCGGAAACGGTGGGTCCCACGGTGACTTTGGTCGGAGCTAGACTACAACTGAGGCCCGCATCAGCAGCACTGGTCAGAGAAACTGTTCCAGACGAGCCACCGAGTGAAGCCACCGTGATCGTGACACTTGCACTTGTACCAGCATCCAATTGGCTCACGGTCGTCTGGCCAGCTATGACTGAAAAGTCAAACACGATCACTTGGACACTGACAAGGTGTACAAGGGAACCGCTAGTACCAGTCACGTTGACCTTGTACGATCCTGGGGCTACACTGGGACCTACTGAGATTGTCAATGTAGATGTGCCAGATCCTGAAATGGAGGAAGTAGTAAGAGTAGCTGTAAGTCCTATGGGCGCGCTCGAGCTTAGAGACACGTCACCTGTGAAACCGTTAGTCGCAGTCACCGTTATGGCGGAGTTGCCGCTTGCCCCAGGGACGATGGTCGTGCTAGCAGGACTGGCACTGATCGTAAAGTCAGGTGTAGGCGGATTGACGGTAAGTGGTTCACAGGCGCTAGTCGCACGATTGTTGTTCGTGTCACCGCTGTAGGTGGCGTTGAAGCTGTAGGATCCTGGGGTTGAAGGCATAGTCTGCATGGAGTCTGGAACTACACCTGCAGTAACTGTGACCGAAGATATGGTCGTGCTTGTGCCTGTGCACGCGCCGTTACTGAATAGAGTATACGTCACTGTGCCTCCCGGCTGGAATCCTCCAGTCATGGTCGCAGTATCATGGACTGCATCCCCAGCAGTCACGGAGGTGACGGCGGTATTAGTAGAATCCTTGATCACTGTTACAACAACTGGACTTGCCTTTGTCACCGTAAGAGTGAACGTTGTCGATGTGGAACTTGCATGGGTCGAGTCTCCACCGTACATGCCAGCTATCGATTGCGTACCAGTCTCGACGCTCGAAGGAGTATAGGATGCGCTGGTCACGCATGTAGCAGCGTTTGTACCACTATTTGTCAGAGTACATGTTGTCGGAGAGAAACTTCCAGCAGCACCACCGTTAGAAAATGTGACGGTGCCGGTCGGATTCGTCGGGCTCGCAGAAGTGTCGGTCACGGTGGCAGAGCATGAAGTAGCAGATCCCACAACTACAGATCCAGGTGTGCATGTTACCACGGTCGTGGTCGCGTCAAGAGTACCTGCTACAACGTTGATCTTCAGCTGGGCAATCTTAGCGATAACCAATCCCGATGTGGTAGCTCTCGTTATGACCGTCGCAGTGCCACCTGGAAGAAGAGTGGTGCTTAATGAGATCTGGGTGGTCGCGCTACCACCAGCGGCAACCGGAACAGATGTAGGACTGAAGCTTACAGTCACGCCACTAACAGGTATCGAAGTCAGTGTGACATTCCCGGCGAACCCGTTGACACTCGTAACAGTACCAGTCAGAAGCGCTGTGAGCGGGGCGCCGGATACAACATTAACGGAGCTAGCCGAGAGGGCCCAGGTGAAATCTGTAACCCTGACGAATACACTGACTGGCGCATCTAGAGTATTGTTCTGGCCAGTTGTAAAGCTGTTAGCGACATAGTTCGCAAAGAAGGTGACGGAATAGTTCCCTTTCGTGGTGGGTGCTCTGATATTGATTGCCGGTGTTGAACACGAAGTTCCAAGAGTGACACATGTTGTTCCCGGCGCAAGGCCCACGCTGAGACTAGAACTGTGTGCTTCTGTGAAGAGGATGCTGTCCGTGCTGCAGCCCAGTGTGGGTGGAGCGCACGCGGCGGGTCCAGGCCAACCGTTTTGGGCAGTAGCGGTAATGGTGACTAGCCCTGACTGTCCTACGAGAAGTGTCAGGGTGTTGGTACTGGAGGACGCTGTAATGAAGGGAACCCCGGAGGTGCCGGTGCCGCCTGTCGACGGTGTACCACTGTTGTCGAAGCTTGCCGCCATCGAAGTCTCAGGTGCAGGAGAGGGAGTACCAGTGAGTATTGCAATGCATGAACCTGGAATACTCTGCGACCCCGCACAGCCACTCTGATAACCAATGCTAATTCCACCAGCCGTAGTTGTTCCTGTAATATTGTACACGGCAGTGAAGAGCAGACCGCTAGAGACACCAGTGGTCTTGCTACCTACGACGGAATAGTGTAGCGTGTCGATCGTGTCAGTTGAGAGACAATTACCTGTTTTCGAGACTCCCTGCATACATAAGACAACCACAGCAAGACTTGCCCCAGGAATATTCTCAGGGCCAACAAGAGAATGAGTAGGATCAACGCTAACGGGCACTAACTTAGTATGATCGGCCAAAAGAGTAATGTCCCATCCATTCAACGGATCTGAACCGTTGACATACAAGCCGATTTGTACCTGGTGATTGGGCGTAACGAAAGGGCCGTCAAACGTGGGCCCAACGGGCGTGGTTCCCGATAACACGTGATTGCACGGCTCAGCAACCGTTACTGGTACCGAAGTGAAATCCTCGATGCATACCGTACCTGTTCCAGGATTTGCATGTACCATGAGAATTGTCTGCGGCACAACTAGTAGACTTGCTACGAGAGTTAGGCCAATGAGAACAACCATGCTTATCGGCCGCAACTAGAGTAAACCTTCGTTACGAAAGATAGGTCCTAGACTCGATATAAGTTTGGGGGAGAAACATCCGCCGGACCCATGGTTAGGCCTTCCGAAAGTCCATAAGAATTCCCAGACACGGCTTGAGATGGTTTGTCTGAAAATCCTATAGTTCAACAAGCTCATGGAAACGTTACGGATACCTAGAGGCAGCCAGTCTTGCCGTAGATCAGGATTATTGGATTGTCGCTCGTCAAGACTTCCGCACCCCAAAGTCCAGGGCGCAAGGAGTTTGATGAAGGCCCGACGCACATGAACCAGATTGCTCCGTCGGGCGGATGGGAGGGAAACGTGAGAGTCTGATTGGCACCGATCGGATATCCCCAGACTGAGAAGAAGTCGCCAAGAGTGAAG
>WNFX01002654.1_pt1 | contig 18026 bp, 16 predicted proteins | sample 5400111 | NCBI WGS metagenome assembly WNFX01 (sample SAMN13153363, study PRJNA577476) | soil metagenome | isolation source: 40 cm soil or saprolite under grassland replicate 1 | place: USA:California | collected 2016-06-15 | reverse complement strand
GCTTCCGTTTGAGCAAGGAGTGCGTCGGTATCGACAGCAGTCTCCGGCCATGGCTCTGGGGCTGACGGACCATCTCTGGTCGTTCCTGGAAGTGTTGACCTCCCGTGTTCCTACCACCTCTTAACAGGGTCACTACCGTTTTTTATGGCAACCATTCATATTAACACTGATCTCCTGCGCCAGCTTGGTCAGCTCTTTGTCAATCTCAACGACAACATTGCGAACAATATCCAGCCACAGATCCAGAATGTGTCGGGTCAGCTTGAAAACGACTGGCAAGGGCAGAGCCGGTATCGCTTCGATCAGTTGTACCAGGACTGGAGGACATCAACGGATCGTATTGCTCAGATCGGAGAAGATCTGGGTCGTCACCTGCAAAACACCGCTGATCAGTTTGAGCAGGCGGACCGCACCTTGTAGGACCTGTATTTTCCACTATGTTTGTAGAAAGTTTGATAGTCATAGCGCAGGCATTCTTCGTGCTATGACTATTCTGAATTACTTAGGAGATGTGCATGGGCACCATTCATGTCAATACTGATCTCATGCGGCAACTGGGAGCCGCTTTATACAGTGCAACGACTACATGCGCAATCAGTTGATCCCTGAGCTGCAAAATTTAACGGCCCAGATGGAGGGCGACTGGGTCGGCGTAAGCCGGGCCCGTTACGATGAACTTCTGCAAGGTTGGACGCAGAGCGCGTACAGTCTGCAAAACTGGGGGAACGACATTGGTCGGCATATCTATCAGACCGCCGACCAGTTCGACAATGCCGACCGCTCATTATAGAGCAATATCGCACCTCTCATTTTCTAAAAGGGGGCGATGTTTAGACTGCCAGAGGCTCTACTCCCCGCTGAATGCTGGGAGGAGCTTCGGCTATTGCTGCGCGCTTTGACCGGACGGTCCTGGTTGTTGCACGCTTAGAGTGAGCGGCTTTAGTTACCGGTGGTTCAGAAGGAACAGCGTTCGCAGCAGCAGGCAGCTTTGGCGGAGTAAAGGCGGCGTACGCCTGGATCAAACGTGTGACCCATGGGAGCATATTGTTGGATGCGAGGTGGGCAACCTGGATCAGGTTACGCTGGTTTCTACGCACCAGGTTTCCTCGTCCGGGTGGAAGATCGCTCATACGCACGCCCAGTATCTGCGGATCATTCGGGTCAGCACCTAAAATCAAACCCTGGCGGCAGGCGCGAACCTGTTGCAATAGCGCATCGCTGCGCATAATATCGGCTGGACTCCCCGCCACTATGATGTGGAGGTTTAGATCGCGCGCCTGGAGCAAGAACTCTTTAAGATCGAGCAATGGATTCTTCATCAAGGCTCCGAGCTGCTCGTAGTCATCGATCACAATGATAATCGGGTCCATTTGTAGGGTCGAGAGGTCGTCATCCTCCTCTTCCATGCGTTTGAGCTCTTCCTGCATCTGTGTAACACGGGTGCGTAGCTCCTGCTTCAACGTATCCACTGCGGCGATCAGGCGCTGTTCCGTGTCAGCGTACGCCCAGACGGTTGGCAGGCGGCGGAAAAGGCGTGAACCGCGTCGGAAATCGACCAGTACGATCTTTGCATTTCTATAACTGGGGCTTGACAGCATCAGCAGGCAGGTCTGCAGTACCGTTGTGCGGCCACTGCCCGGACCCCCCACAACGATCATGTGCGGCATATCGTTATTGAGCTCCACCGAGATAGGACTGAGCGAGAAATCCTCTATCCCCAGGCGGATTTGTGGGACCATAGCGGGTTCCGTTTTCTGCTGCATACTGATACTGGAGATGATGTCCATCAAGAAGTAGTCCGCGCGTACATACTCCGGGAGCAGGCGAATGGGCTGTGCTTTGTGCAGCTTGTCCACCTTGAGCGTGCGCGCCATAGTGGTCGTCCATTCATCCAGGAGACGCGACCGTTCATCGTCATCTTCGCTATCGAATGGCAGCGCAACATGGACCTCCTCCAACGTTTTGCCGCGTTTGTAGCCGCGTCCGGGCAGGGCTGGATCAATATGGCCCGCGTCGTTCTTGCCGAGCAGGATCAGTGAATCGCTCAACTCTACCACGCGTAGGCCGATACGCAGCTCGATCAGGCTCATCAACTGCATGGGGATGGCGACCGGGCGGTCCGCACTCAGCACCAGGTAGACGCCATAGGTGCGTCCGTAGCGCGCAATAGAGAGCAGGAGCTCCATTTCTCTATCGTATGCCTGCTTGAAGTCGATAAAACGATCGATGACCAGCACGACCGCTGGCAGTTCGGAGAGCAGAGGATTCTCCTGGCGCTTGCGTTGATAGGCAAGGAAGTCGTCGATCTGATTAGTCATACAAAATTCTTTACGCTCCTCAATGATGCCATTGAGTTTGCGTAGCAGACGACGGATATAGTCATCGTCGGACTCATTGTAGAGTCCCCCGACGTGGGGGAGCTTTTCGAAGGCGCGCAGGGCCTGACCGCCGAAGTCGATGAGGTAGAAGTGCAATTGCGATGGCGTATGTGTTTGCGCGAGTGACATAATGAGTGTGCGTAAGAAGACACTCTTGCCCGCGCCCGAAGCGCCGGCAACCAGGACGTGTCCTCCTTGCCGTGCCATATCGATGAACCAGGGTTCCTGTTTCTGCTCCGCGGGCAGATCCATCAGCCCTACCGGGCAGTTCAGCCAGCCATACAACGGTTGGTTTATCCCTCTGGGGACTCTCGACCGCTGTTCGACCTCATTTAGCCCGATAGCGTGTGGCAGGGGCGCGGGCCAGGGTTTGAAGAGCTGCTCTCCCACCGTCGCCGTGTAGGGCTCTATCATATCCATCAAGACCTGCATATCTGTCACCTCTTGTGAGATGCCGCTGGTTAACTTCTGCGCGGCGTTCTCATTGAGCACACGCGCCTCCAGGGAGATACGCGCGCTCTGGAAGAGATCGAATGTCTCGCTACCGATCTGGAAGTAGGCGCGTCCTGGAATAGAGCCCGGCAGAAGGGCGGCCTCCGAGCGTCCGAGCATATCGCGGCTATCCTGCAGCGAGGCCACGCGCAGGCAGATGCGGAACTTCAGGTTCGACCATATGTTGGCGTTCACGGAGCCGGTTGGTTTCTGCGTTGCGAGGATGAGATGTACGCCCAGGCTACGACCTTTCTGCACGACGCTGACCAGTCCTTCCATGAAGATCGGATGCTCTTTGGCCAGTTCGGCAAACTCATCAATGACGATAAAGAGGTGCGGCAGGGGCTCCATCGATGGATCTTGCGCGCGCATCTGGATGTACTCGGAGATCTTCTTGGCGTTGACAGAGCTCAGGACATGCTCGCGGCGCCGCAGCTCGCTCTTGAGGGCGACCAGCGCGCGCTCGGTAAGTTTGCCGCTCAGGTCTGTTACCATGCCGACGGTATGGGGGATTTTTTCAAAGGGCTTAAAAGCCGCGCCACCTTTGAAGTCGACGAGGACGAAGTTGACAAGGTGTGGGTGATGGGTGATCGCCAGTCCGACGATGATCGACTGGAGCAGCTCGCTCTTGCCCGAACCGGTCGTGCCGGCGATGATACCGTGCGGCCCGTGGACGTTTTCGTTGAGATCGAGCCAGATGGGACCATTGAGTCCCATGCCTATGGGAACGCGCAGCATGCCGAAGCGCGGTTGCTCCCACCACTTTTCCGCGTTTAGTTGATCGGCATAGGGCAGTTCGACGAGATCCAGGAGGCGCACATTCGTTGGCAGATCGTTTTCGTCGGAGCCGTTATCCTTTATCTGGATATTGCCCAACATGCGCGTAATAACGCGTGTCTGGATAAGGTCGAGCGTATCGCAGCGAACGTTCTCCAGCTTCTCGCCTGCCTCGCCTATGGCCGCGTAGTTCAGCACGCCCTCTTCCGTCAGGGCTGCGATGCCGCGACATTCGCTGGGTACCGCCTGTTCCTGGGCAACCAGGTAGATAATCGATACGCCCAGTTCTTCTCCCAGCTTAAAAGCGTTGGTCAGGGCTGGATGCTTGTAAACATCCATATAGTCGTGGATAACGACCACGAGGTGGGGCAGGGCTACAGACTGTGAAGAGGTGTTCGTCCCCGTCGCGGCAATTTCGGCCTGGCGCGAGGCACGCTGGCTTAATTCTTCCAGCAAAAAGCTTAATAATTTGTCTGCTTCATCTTCCCCTATAGAGGTCAGTCGGGGCAGCTTGCATCCTCTCAGAGGCTCGGTATGGGGCAGCTCGTTAAGCCAGTCCCAGTCGTGCTGCTGCGAGGTGGGGAGGATGGCCAGGAAGCGCACATCTTCCGGCGAATGCTCACACGCGATCTGGCAGAGCAGCGAGCGCACGAACGCTGCGACGTTTTGCCGCGCGCCTGAGATGCCGAGCGACTTCACTTTCGAGATGGCGATAGTGCAGGGCATATTGTTGATTGTGACGAAATCGTGTGCCAGGGCGCGCGCCTCTTCGCTGGCGGGATCGATCGAATTGACCGGTACATTAGTGATTTTTACTGTTGAGGGGGTGCGACCGATGCCTACGCGCGCGGCGAGGAAATCGGGGTCGTTGGGGCGTCTCTCCCACAGGCGTGAGCGCTCTTTGATGCGCGCCTCCAGCGTCTCGGGGGCTGGATTGGAGAGCAGTGCGATCTGGCGCTGCTCATCGGCATATTTTTGTAACTGCTCGCGTATCTGCACGAGTATATTTTTGTATGTCTTTTTATTTGCGCGATTCTTTTGCTGGATCGTTTTCTTTTTTTTCGCTCCCGCAACAATGCTTCCTACAGGACTCAGAACCGACATAATTGCCAGTGGTATGAGCATAGCAACCTGTTGAAATGGAGCATGATTGACAACAAGATAGACTGTGAGCAGAGAGGTGATCATGATGAGCGCGATAGTTATTTGCCACCATCCCGTTGACGGAGGTATTTCCTCCTTTGTGGGGGGAGGAGGAATTTCTATCGTATCCTGCGGTGGTGAGAGCAGGATGCGTGGTGGTCGGTTAAAAGGTTCCCGCGTCACGTAAGAATTTTTACTGGTTTGCTTTTGCATGGTTTCCTGACTTTCAATTACTACTCATGATCTAGTAGGGATGGGGCTTGCCCCCATCCGGGTCCCCGCCACACAGCTCCTGGGCCGGATGGGGGCAAGCCCCATCCCTACTGAAGAGGTACAAAGATAATTTGAATATGTGCTTCTACCGTTTTCTATCGGATGATGTGGAGGGGAGGTTTAGGGCCGGAGCTCCCTGATATCAGGGTACAAATGGTGAAGGGTGAAAGGTGAACGCTCATTTATCGCTGTTGAGCGTCTCTTGCGTGATCATCGTGCCCTCGTGTTCGTCGACGAGCGTAGCGAGTTGTTCGCATTTGTGCAGGGTGGACGCAAGCAGGGGCCAATATGTGGGTGCCTCGTCCTCGACCTGGCGCCAATACGCATATGCTTCGGGATTGGTGAAGGTAAGCGTCATAATATAGCGCACCGTCTCTTCATCTTCGGGGGGATGAGCGCGTAGCAGCGAGAAGGTTAACACGCCAGGTATCCAGCGCCCCATTTCTACAACTCGTGCTCGCATAAGGGCCTCGAATTCAGTGCTGGAAGCTGCTGGCTTCAACTGTAATATCTGTACACAATAGTAGCTACCCATACAAGTTCCTGTTTCACAACAACGACCAGGGGGAAGTTCCCCCTGGTCCGGTCTTGCTGTAACGACGAAAGCCAGTTTGCCATGATATCGATCCTTATAAGGACCCCTCTCTGGCAATCGCCAGACCAGATGTCCTCTCGGGCACCTGGCAACTGATCATGAGCCGCCCTCGTACTTGAACGAGAGCTCCAATCTCACGCGGTAGGTAAGAGGCTTCCCAGACTCGACATGGACGTCTTGCTCGATAATGCGGGCGACCCGAATGTTTCGCAAGGTCTGTGAAGCTGTCTCGATGGCGACTGCAGCCGCCTTCTCCCACGACTCGTTGCTGGTCCCTACCAGCTCGGTCAGCTTGTACACGCTTTCTGGCATGTTGCTCTCCTTTCATTCAAGTATCAGCAGTCAGGAACCGGTTTCTCGACTCTTGATCTGCCTTTCTGAAACGTAAGTAAGCTGGAGGTAGGCCGTGATCCGCAGGCCAGGCTACTTCCCTGACGGGACGACCAGCCTCACGGAGGGTCTGCATGTGCTGTTCATAGTCAAGCCCGTAGATGGCACGCATATCAAAGTTCATGAGGTCCATATACGGTTGCAGGAACGCCGTGAGGTCCTGGGCGGTCTCGGTCTCCACTTAATAAGAAGCCTGCCCCACCCCCATACAAATTATACCATCCTTTGATGCGCTCAGGATAATTCAATCCCGCATCATACTAGCAGCAGAAGCGGCGCATCGTTCCCACGTCTCGGCTGTAGAAGCACCCGGCATCTCCATGATACGACCCGTCTGACATCAAGACAGTTATTCAACATCACCTGGGCTTGCCAGCGAACGCGGGTGCCACGGCACCCGCGTGTCCACTCATACCGGAGCTATTGTGGGCCGCGCTCCGCGTGGGGCTGGTGCGCGCCCCGCAGGCTGGGTAGGTCGCGGCCCTGGCTGGATGTCCGGGATGGGCCGACTGACCACCCCATCCACGGACAGGAGGATCTCCTCGCCGTAATGGCGCACCCGCAGCGGCGAGCCGTCGAGCAAGCGGTACGTCGCTTCCGTCGCTCCCACCTCGATGCGCATACGGCTGCCACGGAACTGGAGGTGGAAGGCGAGCCGTTCCAACGCATCCGGCAACCGCGGCGCGAAGGAGAGTGAGCCCTTTTGTAAGCGCATGCCACCGAACCCTAAGGCCAGCGCCATCCAGGTCCCTGCCAGTGAAGCCATGTGGACCCCCTGGTGCACGTTGTGCGCCAGGTCGTGCAGGTCTATGAACGCCGCCTCACCCAGATAGTCGTAGGCGAGTTGGAGCTGGCCCACCTCGGCGGCGAGGATGGCTTGTACACATGCCGACAGCGAGGAGTCGCGCACGGTCAGCGCCTCGTAGTACGCGAAGTTGCGCGCCTTCTGCTCTAGCGTGAACGCGTCGCTGCGCACCAGCATCGCCAGAACGAGGTCGGCCTGTTTGACGACCTGTTTGCGATAGAGGTCAAAGTACGGGAAGTGTAGGAACAGAGGGTACTGGTCCGGCGTAGTGCCAGCGAAGTCCCACACGGCGAACTCGGTAAAGGACTCGGCCTGTGGGGTCACTCCCAGGCGCTCGTCGTACGGGATAAGCATCTTCTCAGCCGCCTCGCGCCAGCCAGCGACCTCGTCGGGAGTCACGCTGAGGGCGCGTGCCTTCTCGGGATGGCGCTGCGCTGCCCTTGCCGCCCAGCGCAGGTTGTGCTGGGCCATGAGGTTGGTATAGACGTTGTTGTTAGCAAGAGCGCTGTACTCGTCGGGTCCAGTGACGCCGTCGATGCGAAACTGGTCGGTAGCGGTGTTGTAAGTGCCGAGGGAATGCCACAGCCTCGCCGTCTCGACGAGTAACTCGAGGCCCACCTCCTCTTCGAACGCGGTGTCGCCGGTCGCCTCGATGTAGAAGGCCACGGCGTAGGCGATATCCGCGTTGATATGGAATGCGGCGGTGCTTGCTGGCCAATACCCCGAACACTCTGCCCCTCGGATGGTCCGCCATGGGAAGGCGGCCCCGCGTAGCCCCAACTGGCGCGCACGTTCCTTCGCCTCGCCGAGGATCAGGTGGCGCCAGCGCAGTGCGTTGGCGGCGGCGCGCGGGAGGGTCAGCGCCAGTACTGGCAGGACGAAGATCTCCGTGTCCCAGAAGGCGTGGCCGTCGTAGCCGGGGCCCGTCAGCCCTTTCGCCGCGATCGGGCGGCGCTCCGCACGTGCTCCCGCCTGCAAAACGTGGAAGAGCGCAAAGCGTACCGCCTGTTGAATCTCCGGGTCGCCCTCCAACTCGACGTTCGCACTCGCCCAGAAGTCGTTCATGTAGGCCCGCTGCTCAGCGAACAGGCCCTCCCAGCCGGTCAAGCGCGCGGCGGACAGCGCGGCCATGACCTGATCGAGGATCGCAGACCGTGAACGCAGGCTCGACCAGCCGTAGGCGATGATTTTGACGATCCGCAGCCGCTCGCCAGGCTTCAGTCGCCCGGCGATGGCCACACGGACAATATCGGGATAGCTTTCTGACGTGACAACCATCTCGGCTGGTCCCTCGATATAGTGGTCCATGGCCGCCCCGATGCGTAGGCCACTGACCCGCGTGCGATGGACCATGAGCCCGACGGTGCCCTGAGTCCAGATCTCCTCGCACTCGAGCGCGGACGCGAGAGCGGCGCCCACCCGCGGGTCGTTACCAAGGGTCGGAAGTGCTTCGTTGGCGACCAGCTCCGACTGCACAACGATACGCACCGGAGCCTCAAGCGGCTCGACCTCGTAGCAGATCATTGCGATAGCCCGCTGGGTGAACGATACCATCCGTAAGGATGATACCTTGACCGAGTGCCCCGCGGGAGAGGTCCAGCAGACGCTGCGGCGGAGCACCCCGTTGCGCAGGTCGAGCTCCCGCTCGTGGGTCTGGATCTCGCCGTAGCGAACGTCAAAGGGTTCGTCGTCGACGAGGAGACGGATGAGTTTTCCGTCGGTGACATTGATGGCTGTCTGCCCGGACTCGGGATAGCCGTATCCGCCTTCTGCGTAGGGCAGAGGACGTAGCTCGTAGAAGGAGTTCAAATAGGTGCCGGGGAAGCCGTGCGGCTCTCCCTCATCCAGGTTGCCTCGCAGTCCAATGTGTCCATTGGAAAGGGCGAAAATAGACTCGGTCTGCGCCAGGGTGTCGAGGTGAAGTCCCTTCTCACGGATGCTCCACTCCTCGATCGTGAAGGCAGGGCGCTCAATCATCAGTGGCCTCCTAATTCGGTTATGACGGATACGGCGATATGGACGCTGCGACGTTGCAGCGCTTCGGACAGGTCGAAGCGCTCGACGCCAATGCAGAAAAGCGTCGGGCTATTCGGCAAATGACAGGAGCACAGCATGGGTTTCTCCTTGGTGAGTATGTGGAACGAACTTCAGACTCTGTGACTATACCATATATCTACGTTGAGGGCCATCAGGGAGCAAAACACCTCAGTGAAAAGGGCATAAGCGCTCTGTGTTGCTATCCTGTTCTCAAGTTTTGTGCGCAGCTTAATAATAAGTGTTCCAGATTCCGGTGCAATTTGTCCTCTACTGTATCATGAAAGTGTAGCTATTGAGAGGCAGGAGCAAGAAGTCATGACACGAGGTGAGGATGGGATGATATCCAGCGTGGGTGGCAGGCGGCTTGCATATATCTCTGTGTGTCTCTTCCGATGCATAGTGGCAGCAGTCCTTGCGCTGCCTTTTTCTCGCGTGCTGGCCGTCTCGCCTGTACGCGGCGACACCATCACGGTACAGATCAATGGATTGTCACAGGCGCCAGGCTTTTTTCCAGACTTTCTGACGCTGCACGTAAACGATACCGTTGTTTTCGTCAATCAGGCGCTTCCTGCTAGCAACTACACGATCAGCGCGGACGACGGCAGCTTCTCATCGCCCACGATTGCGCCGGGTGGCAGGTGGAGCTTCACTTTCATCAGCAAGGGGGCCCATGTCTACCGTGATACCACATATCCGCAGCGCATGGTGGGCGAGCTGCTGGTCGTGGATAGAGGAGTGCTCCTGCTACCGACGCCCAATCCATTCGCCGAGGCGACGGTGATAGCTGCCATCAAGAGCAGGCAGAATCCGCCCGATACGCTGAACCTGCCCATGCGTGCCGTGGCACCGCCCGCCAGTTCGCCGGTGCCAATGATCCTGCTTATTATAGTGATCAGCGGTGCCCTGATCGTACTGGGGGCAATGGGTTTTGCCTACTACCAACGCTATCAGCAACGAAACGTTGCGCAACCCGACGAGGACCAGACCGGGCCGCTGCCTGGGTTCACTCTTAAGACGGGCGTCGAGCGGGTGCGTAAGATCATATACTATTTGCGGCAGAAAGTGCAGTCCCTTCCACTCTTGCACGGGCGTCGAGCGGGCGATGACGATGACGACGATGATAACGATTGGGACCAGATATGACGGACAATTTCTATGAAAGATAGAAAAATATTGTCGTCCGCAGGGCTTTCTGTTGGGCGTGTGAGCTATGTAAAGCTGATGGGAATCGCCTGGCTACTGTTTACTGTCTGCGTGGGGACCCTTGGTGGCACTGCTGCGTATCCTGCCAGTTCTCCCACCAGTCCTGCCTACACCCTGACGTTCTCGACCATCAACTTCAGTTCGCCGTTTCTCCAGGCGGCCTCCGACGATCTGAGCAATCCGGGGCGGGCTACCTTTCACCTGGAGAACGGGAGCCTCCTATGGTATGGTATCGAGACCGCATCGACGCCGCATGGTATAGCGGTGAGCGCCGCAGATCCGGCGAACGATCTGGTGACGGCAACATTCTACGATAAGATCTCCTTGCTGCCCCCCATATATACGTTGCCATTCGATCAGCAGAATGCCGCAGACCACTATGAAGCGCTCAAGTTGCAGGCGATGATGTCGGGTCCAGGCCAGCAACTGACGCTCACGCTCTCACCGGTAGATAGCAGCGCGGTGACCCTGGACATTCTTGATCTCCTGCTCGATCTGTTTGGACGACGCACGAGTGGAGCCGTCGTGGGTCTGCTGGCACCGGGGACGCTGGCCGAAGTGCTGGCGTTGAGCGCAACGATGAAGGATTTTCCCACGCTGGTTGGAGACTATACCCAGGTATTGCAGAATGTACAGGATGTACAGTTGGTGCAGATGTATGCCCAGCAGTGCGCCGTCGATGTGCAGGCGCTGCTGAAGGATAGCAACGAGCAGAGCATTCTGGCGGATATTCTATGGAAGATGTTGGGGAAGGTCATTACGCGTGCGGAAGTTTTTGCGGTGGTGGCGAATTTTTCCGCTGTCCAGTTCGCAATGGCGCTGGTCGATTCTATGAGGAATACGGCGTTGTCGCTCAGCTATACCCTCTTCGGGCGCGCTATGCCCTCCGTCATCCTCTCGACGAGCAGTACACCCACTCCGACGCCATCGCCGACGCCTAAACCAACACCCACGCCCAAGCCAACGCCGACGCCGACGCCGACGCCCACCCCAACGCCAACACCCACGATAGCGCCGTTGCCGACGGTAGCGCCCGCGCCGACGATTATCTTTGTGCCCTGGCCCGTGACGCCTGCTGTGATGCCTACCAGTACACCAAAGCGTTGAGCAGGCCCCTACGATGATGGGTGGCTGCAACAGATTGACGGCCACCCACATTGTCCTGAAAAGCGCTTAGGCAAGCCCCTTGCTCTGGAGGAACTTTAGGGCTACATCGTGCGGAGTGGCTCCGTTGATGACCTGCAATTGCAACTGGCTGCTCACCGTAGAAGTCAGGTAGGGGGCCAGCTTATTGAGGGCGGTGGCGATGCCAGGCGCTTTGCTCAGGGTAGCATCGCGCACAATAGGCGCTACCTGATAGTTCGGGAACAGGTTTTTGTCGTCTTGTAAGAGGACAAAATTATTCTTGGTGATCAGCGCGCTGGTGGTATAGCAGATGTTGAACTGCGCCTGGCCCTGCATGACGGCGGAGTACGTGATAGCGGCGTCAAGTACTTTGGTGCTGCCGAAGGTGAAGCCGTAGGTAGGCTTCAGGCCGGGAAGCACATTGGGATCGCTCTGGCCGTCGGGCGGCGTGGCGATCGTCAGTTTAGAGGCCAGGGGCGCGAGCTCGGATACCTTTGTGACATTGTATTTGGTCGCATTGGCTTTGGTGGTACAGATGCCATAGGTATCGTTAAGCGGCGACAGGTCGAGCCAGGTGATCTTGTAATTTTTCTCGTAGCCAGCTTTTACGGCCTGGTAGTCCTGTTCGACGCTATGGGTCGTCTTGACCCCAAGTCTCGCCAGGCCAGTTGCCGTGAATTCGGGATAGAGATCGATATCGCCCCTGGTAATCGCGTTGAACACGATATCATTCGTACCAAGTTTGGGCTTTTCCGTCACCCGGAAGCCCGCGTGCTCCAGCACCTGCGCGTAGAGCGAGGTCAGTATCTGCGCCTCGGTATCGAGTTTGCCACCAACCGTCAGGTGGATGCTGCTGTTCGGGTTTCCTCCTGAAGAGCTACCACTGCCTGTACTTGTGCTGGAACTGCCACAGCCGGCCAGTACGACGAGTGAAATAATGACGAGCAAGGCGAACGATTTTGTCCGCAACGTACCTAAAACCGTAGACATAAACTACTCCTTGTACTAATTGCTTGCGAGAAACAGGAACAGAGATTCCACGCGTTTTCTCTGCACTGTTTTTTGCTACGTGCTATCTGGATTTCAGAACGACGTTCCTTTCGCATTACGTCGCCTGAGCAACTATGGATGATTTTTCATCATCCTCACTACTATAACAACGCTACGTCACGAAATGGTCTGAATGCGCAGCCCTCTGGGGGTCAGGATGCGCTGTAACCGGCTGAGCAGAACCTCAGCTATGAGCGCCAGAATGGCAACAGGTATAGCGCCAGCCAGAATCTGGATATTATCAAGCTGATAAAGACCGGAGAAGATATACTCTCCGTAGCCGCCCGCGCCGATTACAGCCGCAAGGGTGGCCGTTGCGATCACCTGGACGGCGGAGGTGCGCACGCCAGCTGCGATAATGGGGAGGACCAGCGGCGCCTGTATTTTCGTAATGATCTGTTGCTGGGTCATACCCATGCCCCTGGCCGCGTCGATCGTGGCCGGATCGATGCCGCGAATGCCCGTGTAGGTATTGAGCAGGATGGGCGGGATGCCCAAAACAGTGAGCGCGATCAGCGCCGGCAGAAATCCCAGGCCCAGGTATGGCAGGACGGCAACCAGGAAAGCGATAACCGGAATGGCGCGCATCAACCCGCTAACATTGACCGCGACAAAGGCCAGTAAGGGATTGCCCGAGACCGCAATGCCGAGCACAACACCGATGACAACAGCCAGTACGATGGAGACCAGGCAGAGCTCGATGTAGGCAATGCTATGGCCCAGGTAGTCGTTGCTCGGATTAATGATAAACTGATATAACTTGTCCATAACTGTGAACTCCTATGCGACCGAGACGGCGCCACGTCCACGGTTGAGCGCTATCTGTATGCCTAGCAGGGCGAGATCGAAGAAGATGGCCAGCAGCGCAATCACAATAGCGCCAGCAACGACCTGATCGAAGTTCTGGTTCTGAATGCCCGTGAAGATAAGATCGCCCAGCCCTCCCTGACCTACCAGCGACGCTAGAGTTGCGATGCCAATGGTGGTAACGGTGGCCACGCGTATGCCCGCTATGATCACCGGCAGTGCCAGGGGGAGCGTGACGCGCAGCAGCATCTGCTGCCCATTCATCCCCATCGCCCGTCCCACCTCGGGCAAGAGCGGGTTAATGCCATTAACGGCGGCGGCGGTGTTGCGGATCAGCACGAGTTGAGTATACACAACGAGCGGAATGATGATCGTTGCGGAACTCAACCCTGTGACCGGCACCAGGAAGGCCAGCAGGGCGAGACCGGGAATGGTGTACAGCAGGCCCGTAGTTGTTATCACCGGCAGGTAGAGGGGGCGGTAGCGCGCTACGAGTAGCCCCAAAGGGAGCGCAATGATGAGCGAGATGAGCATGCTGGTGCCAACGATACTGAGATGCTGGAGCAGCAGGTTGGGAACGCTGCTCTGATCGCTTAGATCGTAGTGTAGCGGATTAAGTAAATAATTCACACGGTTTCCTTTCAGGAAGCCCTACGGCTTCAGCCAGGTGAGGAATGAAAGTCGGACGCGGTACTCCGCTCCGATCGTCGCTGCCACTGTCGTGAATGTATCCACTCTCTTCACTGTCCTTTCTTGTGCGTTGTTGCACTACTCCACCGCTTTTGCTATGCTATCAATGCTTAGACACTCTCTGGTAGCGGAGAGCCAACGGTTTGCACGTTCAACAACATACGGGTTTCAGCAACGAATGGCCTTGCTGTGTAAAAATGTTGGGCCAGCTACCAACGGGCTGCCGTCATGCAGCCTATCGTGGCACCGGAGAGACAACGGAACAGGCGTTGTCTCGGTCGATGGTGATCTACAAGCCACGCCGGATCTTCCGGCAGTGGTTCATGACAGTCCTCTCCTGTCACCCTCTTTTTTTACTTCCTGTATGCGCTGTACACGTGTGAGAGCGTAACCTCCCAGGCTTAAATGGTTGTCTCAGCACGGGTAGTCTCTTTACCGCGTAGACTGGTGATTTCGCGATTGATGCTGGCGAGGGTGATGTATTCGCGATGGTCCTGGTTGTCAGATATTGAGAGGGCGGGGGCGTTGGTTTCGAGGAGCTTCAACATGGCCTGGAGCAAAGTAGCATCGGAAGGGCATGTTGGGACATCTCCCCAATGGGCCGACGAGACCGCCTCTGGCTTGTTATCCAGGGCATCGGTGACCGGCAGGTACTCCAACTGGCGCAGGATGCTATCGGCACCCACCAGCTTACTCACGAATGTGTTGGCCGGATGCGCCAGCAGATCGATCGGCGTGCCGAGCTGGAGCAGCCTGCCCTCGTCCAGGACCGCGATCTGGTTGCCGAGCTTGAACGCCTCTTCGATATCGTGAGAGACGAACAGGATTGTCTTATGCACATCGCGCTGGATGCGCTTCAGTTCATCCTGCATACGCGCGCGCGTGATGGCGTCCAGGGCGCCGAAGGGCTCGTCCATCAGCAGGATGGCTGGATCGGTTGCCAGGGCCCGTGCCAGCCCTACGCGCTGCTGCTGTCCACCGGAGAGCTGGCGCGGGAAGCGATGGCGATACTCGCCCGGAGGGAGACCGACCAGGTCCAGCAGCTCATCGACGCGAGCCGCCAGGCGCTGTTTCGTCCAGCCACCGGCGATCTCAGCGGTCACGCGCACATTCTCGGCGATATCCATGTGTGGGAATAGTCCGACCTGCTGAATCACGTAGCCGATGCGGCGGCGCAGCAGAATGGGATTCTCGGTCAGAACGTTCTTGCCCTCGATCACGATCTGGCCCGAGGTCGGCTCGATCAGCCGATTGACCATGCGGAGCAGCGTCGTCTTCCCGGAGCCGGAGGTGCCTACAAGCATGCAGGTGCTTCCATCCTCGACTTGAAATGAGACGGCGTTAACGGCTGGTCGTTCAGTCCCCGGATACCTTTTGGTGATCTCTTTGAAGGCGATTTTCTCCATGCTTCAGGTGCTCCTGTGTTGATAACTACCGTTGCTAATTAGATTATAAAGAATTTCCCCTCCCATGCAAAGGTCTCACTTGCCCACTGATTCGTTACATACAGGTGTTCGAGTCAGCATCTTATACTACGTTCTGAAAAGTAAAAAAGTCTCGATAACTCCCCCAAGCCGCAGTATGTTCGCGTTTATCTTTAATGAGTCATTGTATAGAGCTCTATCTCTGAAGAGCGGTGCCCGATAGACTCATTTCAACTGTCCTTGTATTGTGTGCTTTGTAATGTTGGAGAACTACATGCGCTTGATTTCCAGAATTGTAATTGCCGCTGTAGCCGTAATAGTGGTTGGTGTAGGAGCTTTCAGTATTTCCTATATCGCCCACGCCAGGAACGAGCAGAACGTTCCCATCAGTGGCCAGACCGTCCCCCTACTGAAATCTGCCAGCTACGTAGGGACCGCCAGTGCGCAGCAACAACTCGATCTGTCGATAGGGTTGAAACTGCGCAATCAGCAGGAGCTGGATAGCCTGCTGAGCGCTATCTACAACCCTGAGTCATCCCTCTATCATCATTTCCTGACTCCACAGCAGTTCGGCGCCGAGTTCGCCCCCACCGCTGCTCAACAGCAGCAGGTGATCGATTACCTGCGCGGACAGGGTATCGCAGTGAGCCACGTTGCTTCCAACGGACTGTTCCTTGACGCCCGGGCCAGCGTCGCGACGGTCCAGACCGCCTTTGGCGTCAAGATCAACAACTACAAGATCGGGCCGCGCCAGTTCTACGCCAATGCGAACGCGCCCAGCGTGCCGTCGCAACTTGTTTCGCTCATCCTTTCTATCGGTGGTATGGACAACAGTGTCAAATTGCGTCCGCTCAACTCGGGCCCGACATTGAAGAGCGTCAATAAACATGCCGCTCACGCGCTTAAGCCGCTTGCCGGCTACGGTCCTACCGACCTGTTGGGCGCCTATGACGCGAATCCTCTCCACCAGGCCAGCATTCAGGGCAGTGGCCAGACGGTCGCGGTCTTCGAGCTGGATGGTTTTCAGCAGAGCGACATCACCACGTATGCGAAGAACAACAACCTGGGCACTCCCAACGTAACGACGCAATTGGTAGATGGAGCGACCACGGCGGCGGGTGCAGGCGCGATCGAGGTCGAGCTCGACATCGAAGTCGTCGATGCCATGGCGCCGCAGGCCGCGCAGATCGTCTATATCGGACTCAACACGACGCAGGGCGTCAACGACACCTACAACAAGATCGTCACCGACAATAAGACGCAGGTTATGACGACGAGCTGGGGTGAATGCGAGACGCAGTCCGGCAACTCCGAGCTGCAGGCGCTCGACAACATCTTCAAGCAGGGCTCGGCCCAGGGCATGACCATGTTCGCAGCTTCCGGCGACTCCGGCGCCTATGACTGCAACGACACCAACCTGGCCGTTGACTCACCTGCCGGCGATCCCTACATTACCGGCGTTGGCGGCACGAATCTGCAGACCAGCAACGGGACGTACGGCAGCGAGAGCGTCTGGAGCGACCCGACCGACACGCAGCGGAGCCCCGAGGGCTCCGGCGGCGGCGGCGGCATCAGCAGCCTGTTCAAGCAGCCAACGTGGCAGACGGGGCCAGGCGTCAGCAACCAGTACAGCAATGGCAATCGCGAGGTACCCGATGTCTCGGCGGATGCCGATCCACAGACGGGCTATAACATCTACTGCACCGTCACTGCCGCGGGCTGTCCCACTACCGGCAGCGTTGTAGTTGGGGGGACGAGCGCCGCCGCGCCGCTGTGGGCCGGCAGCCTGGCGTTGATCAACGGGTACCTGCAGAAGCAGGGCAAGGATCGCGCCGGTTTCGCCTCGCCGTTGTTCTATAGCCTGGCGAGCTCCAAGCAGCAATACGCGCCATTCCACGATGTGACCAGCGGGAACAACCTTTACTATCCTGCTACGGCGGGCTATGACGAGGCGAGCGGCCTGGGTTCACCAGACATCTACAATATCGCGCGTGACCTCGCCGGTGGCAATGTAGCGACGCCGACGCCGACGCCCGGCTCGACGCCAACGCCCGCGCCAACCGATACGCCTGCACCAACCGCGACCAGCGCACCGACTCCCCCATCATCGGGCTCCCTGGTCCAGAACGGCGGCTTCGAGAATGGCGTAGATCCCTGGCAGGAGTCATCGGCTGCCGGCTATGAACTGGTCGATTCGACTAATCCCCATTCCGGTCAGTACAGCGCGTATCTGTGCGGATACAGCAGTTGTAACGATGTCATCAGTCAGAGCTTCACCATGCCGACCGGCTCGTCACATGTGTCGGTGAGCTACTGGTGGGATGGGCAGACAGATCGCACCGCGACGAGTTGCAAGGACTCGCTGAGTGTTTCGTTGCTTAATAGCAGCGGAAAGGTGGTGGGCAAGGTACAACATGTCTGCAACACCAATGCGAACAATCAATGGCAGCAGGTCACGTTCGACGCGACCAGCGCGCTCGCTTCGTCCGCCAGTAAGGCGGTGACGCTGGTCTTCAGCGGCAGAACCGCCGCATCCGCCAGCGTGACGACATCCTTCTTCGTGGATGATGTTGCCGTAACGGCCCGCTAACCACACCAAACCGCTTGTGACATGAGCTATCCCTTCAGTAGGGATAGGGCTTGCTCCCAATCCCATTGACTTCACGAGGTCGGCAGTAGGGACAAGGGGTGGCGGCGCGGCAGGGAGGGGGTGTATGGATTACCCACATCGTCAGGTGAGTTCGGTCAGGACATCGTAGAGCTAGGGAGCGGCGAGAGCAGCGGTGCGGGACTTGCGTTCTTGCAGGGAGCGCAAGCGATGCTGAGCACGAGCTTGA
>WNFX01009655.1_pt1 | contig 18027 bp, 18 predicted proteins | sample 5400111 | NCBI WGS metagenome assembly WNFX01 (sample SAMN13153363, study PRJNA577476) | soil metagenome | isolation source: 40 cm soil or saprolite under grassland replicate 1 | place: USA:California | collected 2016-06-15 | reverse complement strand
GGTATGCAGAGGAGTTGCGAAAGAAAAAGCAACAGGACGCTCACAGTTATAGAGAAAATGACGAGTTGGTTGAAGAAAGAGTAAAAGTAAATCAGCAGGAAAGGAAGACGCCAGGACGCAGAGGGGAAAAAATAAAACAAGAAGAAATTGACAAGGAAATTGTTAGGCGTGACAAGATAAAGGGGAAGAGGATCCCAGAAGGGTGATTACAGTAAACTTGGCAGAACTATCGACATTAAGTAATGACCAACTCACAATAACACTATCTTAAACACGTTATAACTCATCTATAGGAAATTTTGTCATGCAGCCAGTACATTCATAGATTTCTTTCCCAACAGGACCAGTTACGAGGAATTTGACGATTGTACTACATTTTGGACAGCGTCCTTGAGTACTGCGAGTCTTTCGTTGTGGCCTTATGATTGTTTTTCTTTTTCTACCACCCATGCTTAATGTTTGGAAACCGGATTTCGCAGTGGTTGCGATGCAGTCGATCCGATTATCGCGACCACAACTCAGTCGGAAATTGCACGAGGACTGTCTAACTTAGCCAACAACACATCGCTGTTCGATACATCAAACTCACTCATGCTATCTTCTAGAACTGGATATCGAATTCACAGATAACGATGGCAGTGGGGCCACATGTGTTAATAAATAGACTTCGTTTAGCTTGATTACCTCATCCCATGTTCCAGTTGCCGAGGGCAGATAAAACCTACCGGTGCTTCCAGATTCAAATTGTTTGCTGTTTCCAATTCCTTGAGCTTGAAACAATTTACCTCCGTATCCATATGCTGCGAGTTGGAAAATAATCTGATGTCCGTGAATAATTAGTTAGGTCTTTACAGTCGGGTGTGTTTTTTTTGATAATAATAATTGATAAGATGTTTTATCCTCACCGATGTCGCCGGTTTATATTAGCGACCACCGATCAGATGTACAAATGAGTTACAGTAGAGACAGCAGTTATGGTCGTGGTAGAGGTAGGAGTTACGGTGGTGGTGGTAATAGAAGTTTCAACAGAGGATCTCCAGCTACAAAACCAGTCGAAGTCGGTAAGGAATACGAGCTAGAGGTTACAGAAATCAGTAGAAAGGGCGACGGTATTGCTCGAGTTCAAGGATTTGTAATATTTGTTAAGAATGGCAAAGTAGGACAGAAAGTTAAAGTCAAAGTGGAGCAAATAGGTGACAGGTTTGCTACGGCAACGATTAGCAATCTTGTATGAAGAATTATTTAAAATAATGAGATAAAAACGATTCATTATCAAAATATATTCCTCATCAATTGATATCTGTTTAACCGACACCGCTTTGTTTAATGAAACTTGGTTTAGACTATACTGTCCCATCTCGCCAAGGCCTGATCAATTTTTGCAATATTGATGTGAAGAAGGTATATCTAATTCCTCATCTATCCAGACATTGTACTGCTTGTACTAGTATTGTATATCATACAAGGCACACCAAGCGGTGTTGAATAAAAGAGTGTGTGTATCGCCACAAGTTGTTTTTATAAGCGCTCAAGATTATAATCAGCACTCGATCAATCATCCGATTAACCAGCCCACGACTCTAGATAACAGCTATGGTAATTTATTTAGACTAAAACTAACTTTTTTAAATTTGAAGCTACTGTATAAACCACCTCTGACCAAACAATCCTTTCTACTCCATGACATCTCTTTATATCTGTTATAATATGTAAAAGCTCGTTGTTGTCTCTGTACACGACGCCGGTTATTATATTAGAGTTACCAGGTGTACTCCAATCGACACTACCCCACTCATTTCTGCTAACTTCTCAATAAGAGACTGTATATCGCAGTCAGAAAGACAGATATAAATAAACGCTTTTTTGAAACCTAATTTTTTATAATTCATCTCATAAATTTTTTTAATTAATCCTTTATCAACCAGCCTTCGCGTCCGGCTTTGGATTCTTCTCAGCGGTATTTCTGTCTTATTTGCAATCTCTTTATCTTGATATCCTGAACTTAAAAGCCCAACTAATACTACGTCGAATTCATCCATAAACGCACCGTTAATAACACTAGAAGAGTTCTCACCCGAAACACAACTCCGGGATTTCTTAGGCATAGGTACGAGATACAGCAGTTACATAAATATTTATCAAATGCATCTGCCATCTCAGCGATGGATATCTAAACTGTTGAAATTTATAGTACAACGATTCGACCGAAGAAACCTATTGGCAATTCTGTACGGTAACGGCGCTGCTGTAATCATGATCGGTCTCTAAAATAGCTGTACGTTTTACTGATATCTTATCATGTACAAACGATATTATAATGAAAGATAAATAGAGTAATAAAAACGAAGTAGTTTTTTGAGATTCGATTTCTCCATGAATTTCTGGCACAATCTCGTGATGATCAAATAATCTAGCACCCTGGAGAGAAACAGTTGATGTCAATGTCCATCGATTGGGTAATGAAGTGTCGGAAGTTGTATTTCCAGAGGACTCGAACGAACTCGATTTAGAAAACTAGCCACAATATTCAACTCTCTCGGGAGTGTAGAACAACGAAAATATCTAGAAGGCCTTTTAGAATTATCAGGCGGTTCCTTATAAATCCAGTATAGTTACCTCTACAAAGTGATGATGAATTCTTATCTCAGAGATGCTTTCACAAGAATTGCCCGATGACTTAATAATAATGCTAGGATGGAATTATGAATAATAACAAAATTTCAGTTCCTCTAATGATATCTACAACAACAATTGTAGTCATACTGTTTGTCGTCATGTTTGGAAGCTATGTAATTAAGTATGGAAGCATCGTGTTCAGCGGTGACAACTACGTAACAATCGCAATAATTTATGCTGGGGCCTAGAGAACATCCATTCAAAGAAAATGTACTGAGGAAGCAGAGATCCTAAGATCCTTAGATTATGTCAGGTACGTTGAAACCAGTGATAAAAACAAGTATTGCCACTACTGGTTTACTCCTGGCCGCAAATCCGCTGAGAAGTGACCGACCTTCTATAATAGATTCAATCGACAACACCCAGAATTCGATAATTCTTTGAAGAATTTTTTATACTAGTGTTGCTTTTGTAGCGCATAAATTTCCATTGACATGTTAAAGTGATCTCTTATTAAATATAGATAGTATTATTGTTAACTAATTTTGGCCTACAGAATTATCTTCCTCAGATATATTATGAGTATCGGTAGAGGAGCGCAGATATATCATAGCTGAGGGAAATTGGAGTATAATGAACTCTTTGGACTGGCATGAGATAACAACAGCTAAAAAGATGGTCAGATCTAGTGATGCAAGCATATGCGGCAACGCAATTGCAGAATACCGTGATAATATAGTCATAATAGAACATGGTGCCAAGTTTCGTGAGTATATAATCCCGAAATCTAAAGTCGAACGATATGATGGACTGGATGTTCATCTGAATATACCTCGCAGCATGCTCTCGGCTTTTGACTTCTGAACAATCATTGACAGATAATGCCGCCCGGCGTTTTCCCCAGTCGAGTTCTTGTAACCCTATATAGCGTAAATGCTCACAAGGTCCTGTACAGGTTTATTTATAAAGAACAATTTCGATGAAAGACGCGGTAGTAGCATCTTAAGCAAATTTGTTCCCTACAAATATGTATCATATATTAGGAACGACTGTTCCATGTCGAGCCGTTCCTCCATTCCCCTAATTTAGACCCATCTTTCAATATAACGAAGAATGATGCAATCTGCAATCTCATCATCTTCTTTTGAACGTAAGAAGAGCAAGAGCAACGGAGGAACAAATAGAGGAAAAATTCAGATCACAGCTGATATTCTTTGTCTCTCCACGGTCGCGATCAAGAAGACCCATATTATGTACAAAGCAAACCTGAGCTACGAGCAGGTCAACTACTATTTGAGTGATTTGTTGAATAATGACCTCATCTCACAGCATATTCTGGAAGATGGTATTGTATATCGGACCAGCGAGAAAGGTAGGGAATATTTAAAACACTATACCCGACTCATGGACTTGGTCATGGAGAGACAAAACGAAAATCAAAAAGAACAAACACAAGACGCAAGAAGCAAAGAACAGAAATATATCTTACAATATTAATGCACTAGGACCAACTTTAGAAATTTTCCTTTGTTTTTGCACAATAATAATGATCGTGTATATATTTGATTTGATTGCCGTTCATTGATGACTCTTTATTTTGGACGATATCCGTTCGAGTTCCAAATGTTACCTAGGAACGAAACGAGAGAGATTTCTAAATTAAGAAACGATAGATTTACTCGGATAGAGTTCTTTTGAATAAGAATAAGAAAGAGTATATAGCTTCTGATTGGGCTCAACCATCGAGCCTATCTGCAAATTTAATTTACAAGAATAAAGTAAAATTAAGTATGGCAAATTCTAGGAATGCATGCTCGAATCAATATTAAATATTAAATAGATGAGAGATCAGTGTTAGAGTAAAATGATTATTCAACAATGTAGTAATTGCGTTGAGAAAGGAAAAAATGCTTATTGTAATAATTGTTTAAAGTCAGACGACTATTATGATATCTACAAATACGCTGAAGATAAGAATAACCGCTTCAATAAGGACAACAAGATTGGCACTGTAAAGGCGTATTCATGGCATGATGCAATAGAACATATTAAAGATAACTTTTTCCATAATCGAAACGAAAATCTCAATATAAATTGTGAAAAGGACTTTGCGTATTTAGAAGAAAAACACGAATCTATTATTGGAGATATTCGTGACAAAGGAGAAAACCTATTCGGATTTGCAATTTATTTGAATACCAAAAGAAGTGAATCAGGATCTTTGTCGTCTCTCAATTTTTGGGATTTGACTGCGACTGCTAGCAAAAAAAATAATGATATGGCTTGAATATTTGTTGGTATTGGTAAATCGTCTGATACAGTAATTTTCAGCGTTGATTCTAACCTTATAATATGCAACTGATCTAAAGGTGCTGCGTCAAGTTTTCAACCACATGGGATTGGTTAATGCTGTTCTCGTTTTTCCACCTAATTAGAAGTAGCTGCTATCTCCATGATTCTTTTCTGATTGTGATCGCTGCATAAAATAATAGCCAACTGAATACGAATGTTGACATGAATGTGAATAAGGGCCGGTACAACCAGAAGGGGTAACCGGGGTTTCGTAACCTGGAATCTATCCCGTAGAGCATTCCAGTATACATTATTCCCGCGATATAGAACAGTCCTGTCCCTATATCGGCTGACAATAATAGTAGGATTACTTTAATAACAATAAATGGCCTCATAAGTTTGAGCCCCAAGACTAGATAATAAATGAAAGCTGCGTAAATTGGCCTCCGCCAGTATATTCCACCAGTTGCGGGAAGGCTCCGAATGAAGCTCTTCCTCCAACGGATTTGTTGTCGTATTAGTGCCACCAACGTATCTGGCACTCCTGCCGTCACCCTTACACTTGGACTGTACACTAATCTCCATGCAAATCTTCGCCGATCCTTTTTCTTGAGCTCCTCTTGATCCGGATCGGATGAAGAGCTCATTGAATTCAGGTCATCTTTTCCTGTCTGCAGTATTGGGATATTATTATTATTATCGATATTGTTTTTATTGTTGTCTTGTTCTCCGGTATCCTTCGTCTTAACTTTCCATATATCCTCAGGCTTAGCACCCAGAACATACGCTGTCAGCCGTCTGTCGGTTGCAAATTTAAAATTCTCTATGCCAAGGAAATGATCATGAGCCCACGCGTGTATGTATTGGTGCACAGCCTCTCTTCTATAAATCGACAATGCGCCAGAACAGCAGGTAAGGGACGAGAAGGAAGTTTCCATTCCCTTTAGCATTCTAAATTGGCCATCGAACCATACATCTTCGATCTTGAGCAAAGTGTTTCCTTTGGCCGCACCTCGTACTCTCGCATGACCTGTAACAGCGCCGATTCTGCGATCACTATAGAATATCTTTACAGCGTTGTCGACGGCATCGTTAGCGAGATCGCAGTCACTATCCATCATGACATAAATCTCGCCTTTAGCGATCTGCGATCCGGCGTCAATAGCACCCTTTTTACCCATACTTTTTGAAAGGTGAATTATTTGAAGTTTGGGCCCAACTTCTTTTCTCATCTCATCCAAGATGGCAGTTGTCCCATCGGTACTGCCATCATTAATAATGATGACTTCCTTTTTAGTATAAGATGAATTAAGACAGGATTGAACACAGTTCCTGATGTTGCCTTCTTCATTTTTTACCGGGACTATAATTGAGACGAGAGGTTTTCGATCTTCGGGAATGATGACATCCTTGACCGCAATAAAAGGATCGCGGTATTTCACCCAAGACAGAAAAAATATATTAAACAAGACAAATGAGGTAAGAAAACTGTAGAAACCAACTGAAAAATCCACTACATAAATTAATAAATAGAGTTTTATTCCGAGGATAACAGCAATGCTGGCAAGTACCAAATACCTTATTAGCCAACGCTTCTTGTCCATTTCCCTGTTTTTTTCCGTCGCCACCGGTTGTTTGTTCTGAACAGCCATGAAATGAGTCCACCCCAACTATGTTACTATTGAGCGTACTCTGGTATCTTGGCGATCCCCTACGACGTTATTGCTTGACATTTGCTCGATCCCTAAACACTGATGTATATTTTTCAGGATGTATGTATAAGTATTTGCCAACTTTGTCCTATTCAATATCTCCTTATGCGGTGTTCATTATCATTCAGAATAAGCAACATTTAAGGCATACAACATATTCAGGCTCCTTCTTCTGCATTTCCCGCCCCCTGTTCTTGTTGTTCTTAGAAAAACCCTAGAAATTTAAAATTGGCGGCTATTATATGCGTGGAGTATATATTATGTGGATCAACTGTTACGCAGCTATATACCCGAAAAAGGCAGTAGGTCTGTATTTGGATGGAAGCCAGCTAGACGGCAGATTGTCTCACCGACGATTCATGAATGTCGTTAGACTTTTTCGTCTCATATTTGACTTTTTCTCCTTAATGGATCGCATGAGCTCCCTATTAGAAACCAGAGCCTGGGGCTTCCTCCCGCTCCAGCTATACGCATTCTCAGGATCAAAGGTAGGTATTATACTGAATGGGTACGAGCTGTATCATTCTAATCAACTAGAAATTGTGAGCGTCCAAAGAGACAGATTATGAGAATGCTTGCCCTGCTTGTAATCCCACCTTCCATTGGCACGTTCTTCACAAAGTACGGACTCTTAGGTCTTTTCTTGAATGGTATGCTCTCCTCATTTATTCCCATCCCAACCGAACTCACGACGGCAGCTTTACTCGCTGCCGGAGAAAACGAGATGAGAATATTTATTGCCTTGACTGTGGGATCAATAATTGGAGGATTTGTAGCTTACTACCTAGGTTATACTGGGTACAACTTATCCCATCGGATAAGAAAGATAACAAGACTTGACGACCAGAGAAATCAAAGGAGTTACGCTTTGTTAGCGAAATATGGATGGTTGTTAATCTTTATATCGCCTTGGATCCCCATAGGAGGAGACGTCATTCCGATAATAGCAGGAATAAAAAAGTACGACTTGAACAAATTCATCGTTGCTATGGTACTTGGCAAAACGATAAAGGCAGTGGCTATAGTTTATTTTCTTAGTTTGATTGCCGTGACATTTTTTCATTAACTTGTTTTTTAACTGGACGAAATGATACCAAAGTTGATATTCTAATTTCTCTTTGTGTAAACCATTTACAGGCACGACATTCAACAATTTAGACACTATCGGTGCCTTACTGGAATTAGGCACACAGGAAAGCATGAGGGTATTGTTTTTGTACAACTACTATTGACTGACAACATCGCAACTGCCAATTCATAAGAAATTTGGAAAATAATTATACTGCTACTACTATTGTTACTGCAAGCATAACTACCATTACAGCTATGGAAGTATTGGAGCGGTTGGGGATTTTAGATATGGAGGCGGTGAGGGACGTTGTTGGAGAACCGCTTGCAAATTGAGTGTTTGCCCATTCCGAAACACGGATAACACTATCTTGTCTCCAACTGATTTGTGCCCTTCGACGTAAGAAATCAGGTCCTCCATACGTTTAGTTTGGAGGCTATCAACGGCACTAATAATGTCCCCCCCATGCTTTTTGCCAAATTGATCAGTCGTGCTACCATGCAAGCCTGCCTTATCTACAGCACCACCTTTTACGATTGAATCTACTAGTATACCTTGAAAGTTTGGTTCTAACCCGCTAACACTTCCAGCCGAGTCCGAGTTGACGGTAGCGCCAGTGAGTCCCAGGTAAGGATGAGTGTAGTTACCCTTATCAATTAAAATAGGAACAATGCGTTTTGCAGTATTAGAGGATATGGCCAAACCTATCCCGGAGAAGCCTCCCTTATCAGAGATAATGGCTGCTGTATTTATTCCAATAACTTGTCCTTGCATATTCAACTTGTCCTTGCATATTCAACAATGGCCCACCAGAATTACCCGGATCAATTAAAGCATCAGTCTGGATCACATCTGGAATAGAGAATCCTAATGTCGTATCAGGCAGCAACCTGCCTTTCTGACTTACTATTCCTGTTGTCATTGTGTCGTCAAGCCCAAATGGATTTCCGATAGCTATCACTTGATCGCCAACCTCTAATGCCGATGAATTGCCCAATTGGAGAGGAGCAACAGGTTTTGTGAGGTTTCCAATAATTTTCAGAACCGCTAGGTCATTGTAGATATCCGTTCCGACAACATTTGCAGTATACCTATTTCCATCAATGAAAGTCACATCCACAATTTTAGCAGCACCTACCACATGGTTATTGGTTATAATATGGCCATTCGTGTCATAGAGAATCCCTGACCCAAGTGCAGTGGCATTTCCCCTTTGCTGATTTTGTAAATTCAGCGTCGGGAGCTTTCTAGTCACCTGAACGACAGAATTCTCTACCCTCTTAAAGAGAATATTAAGCGAATGATCCTGAGTTTTTAACATCACTAATTTCTGCTGTTGGATTTGCCCCTGAGCCGGATATTGAAAGGTCGCTGATGACGATAGAAAGATTAAGGTAGCTAACGCCACAATTGGAAATATTGAGAACATTTTTTTTCTTTTCATTACTCTAGTAGGAAAAAAGATACATCTTATAGCAGTTACTATCCTCTGGTACTTTTTTTGAATCTATTCTATCTGTCAACGACGAGAAGATGTCAACGACGAGAAGATGGTTGCGTTTTCGAAATAAACTTTATTTATGACTTTTGAAGAAATCTTCATCGACCAATCAATGTTGTCGACAGGAGCAATTTTTTAATCCCTAAACGATCCAACTTTGCAGCCTTACTTAATACAACCCCTTCTAAATTTTGTTTGTATCTCTCAACTTTGGCTGCAATTGCTCGGTTCTTTAGTCCTATTATTTGAGATGCGAGAATTCCGGCATTTCTTGCGCCGTTGACCGCTAGGGTGGCAACAGGCACACCCGGCGGCATTTGCACTATAGACAGAAGCGAATCTAAGCCGTGCAGACGTGAAGAAGTACCCATTATTGGAACACCAAGTACTGGCAGCGAGGTGATAGCTGCTACCATCCCTGGGAGATGGGCAGCCCCTCCTGCACCAGCTATGATAACTTGGATTCCCCTCGTTTTTGCCGTCTTTGCATAATAAATCATTCTTTTAACGGTTCTGTGGGCTGATACGATTTTTACTTCATTTGTAACGCCGAACGAATCCAAGATCTCTGCTGCTTCCTTCATAATCGACAAATCCGAGTCGCTACCCATTATTATTCCAACTAGAACTCCAGCTATTCTAAATCACCCCTCCTAATACATGCACTTGAATCGTTTTCTTAGCCATATTTGCCCTTAATAATGTCTCTTCAAGCGAATCTCCTACTAAAGTAATGTGTCCAAGTTTCCTTCTTGGCTTCGATGTTTTCTTTCCGTAGATATGGAGTTTTAACCCAGGAATAGCAAACAGTTTTCTTAAACCACTTATCGCATATGGCCCAACGTAATTCTCTGGACCTAGAACATTGAGCATAACCGCTGCAGGGCATAACAATCGGGGTTCTGATAACCGGAGATCAAGTATAGCTCTTAGGTGTTGTTCAAATTGAGAAATGGAACATGCTTCAATGGTATAGTGGCCTGAATTGTGTGGCCTAGGAGCTATCTCGTTTATCATTACTTCATCGTCATCGGTCACAAACATCTCAATTCCGAAGATACCAGCACCCTTTAGAGCAGCAAGTGTTTTTTCCGCCATTTTTCTCGCTTTATTTGCGACTCTCTCGGAGACACGGGCAGGTACGATAGTCAAGTTCAAGATATGATCTTTGTGTATGTTTTCAACGACAGGAAAAGTGGTGATCTGACCGCTCGCGTTTCTAGCGACCATGATTGATATCTCCTGTCTAAATTTGACAAACTCTTCTAACATTAGCTGCCTTTTTTCTCCAATGAAATGAGAAAATGCTTTCGAGATATCAGCTTTGGATCTTATCAAATAATTACCTCTGCCGTCATACGAATCCTGACAAGTCTTCAAAATCACTGGGAATCCATAGTCTTCACACAGATCGAATAAATGTTCTTCTGAATTGACCAGTGCGAATGCAGGAACTTTTAAAAAATTTTCTTTTAAGAGTGATTTTTGTTTAAACTTATTCTGGATAATTCTCAACGTATCAGGCGAAGGATGAACTAAATTACGGTTTTTTGATGCAAGTTCTATTAGAGGTTTAGAATTTGCAAGCTCTATTTCGTATGTTATTACGTCTGATTTGCTAGCCAAGTTTCTGATAGCTCGCCCGTCTCTGAAATCGGCGACAATTAGTTCGTCTGAAACAGAAGATGCAGGACAACATCTAGAGGGATCGAGAATGCAGATCTTTAAAGCCATCCGTTTAGCCTCCAGAGCAATCATCTTTCCAAGCTGTCCTCCCCCTATAATTCCTACAGACAGAGGCTTTGAAATCGATAGTTCATCTAGTATGCCCGTCTTCAAATCGTAGGACTTATACTCATGAAAGGAAATTAAAGTCTTCTTTTATGCACCTCGTGCTCGCATGTCACATCTACCCAGAAAAAAATCGTCAGGTAGTGCCGGATGAACAATAACATCGCAAGCGAGTAAAAATAAACATAATAAACAACTGGCTCACGAATAGATTCAAAATACCCATTCTTCCTAGGTGAGTGGATAGAGGCAATAAAAAAGTCAAAATAGAGCCCAAACTAGGTACAATGATGATTGTAGTTGAAACACCAAAATCGGCAACAGTTCTACAAGGAGTTCTGCGAAAAGGTCGTGTCCCTTGACCCAGCAATTAGATTTGCAGGAATCGTCGATACAGATGGGAAATTGTTGGGAATTTCCGAGCGTAAGGGGTTAACTCCCTTGTTGACTCCAGAACAGAGAGCACAATACGCAATTACTGCCGCCACGAGGCAGTTCACTCGACTCAGATGGGAATATCATTTGGGTAAAATCCATTACGCAAGCTCACATTATGCGAAACTTATCCGGGCGACGATCCCGATTACCGATACAGAAAGCCAACTATGGTACGTTCTACTCTTGACGCTCGACGTCGAAACAGATAACTTTCATGAAATAATAACGAAGTGCATAATCCCGTTGGTATCGCAAAACACAAGTCAGCTCATAAGGAAGTAGCAGTTAGTTACTTGGGATAGATTTAGACCATCCAGGAAAGCTATACTATCTTACTCGTGAAGAATATAAAAGTAGATTAAAACCGAATAGTAAACGACGAGCGAAAAATTTCGTTTACACAGAACCAGAAAAGAGATGATTCATTCGATTGACCCAGCACCAGGATTTCGAAGTATTCCCTCCCAGGGAATTTGAATTGGAATATCTATCTATGACAACGTCACCGTCTTACCCATCAGGTCTAAAACCGTATTCTTTTATTCCTACCCATGTCATCCGGGTAGGTCAAACTCAAGGTTCCCCATTCACGTGTTCATAGTAAGTATTAACTAAAACTTTTTGTAAAAAAATACAAAATAAAGAGAGCTACCTTCCCGGGAAACATTGCCGCACCTCGGAATTGTAGTAATATAGTATTTCCAATTTTCTATTCTTTCTGTATTCCGTGATTCGTGCTTACTGTTTTGCTGACATTCCCCCATCAACGGTTAAGACGGTTCCGGTTATCCATTTCGCATCATCCGAACATAGATATGAGACCGCACCAGAAATATCCTCTGGATCTCCAATACTCCGTAATGGAAAGGTCGACTCGAGTGTTTTTTTGGCTTGCTTGTCTTGTAGGTATGGTTCTATCATAGGGCTGCGAATAGTAGACGGGGCAACGCAATTACAACGTATTCCATATTCTCCGTACTCCACAGCAATAGTTCTTGTAAACATTATTACTCCCGCCTTTGTTACCCCATAAACTGAGAACGGGACATTCAATATCGATCTTATACCCTGTAACGAAGAGATGTTGACTATGCTCCCGCGTTTCTTCTCCATCATAATAGGAAGAACGGCTTTGGTTGTTCTGAATGTTCCGATAAGATTTGTGTTAATTAATGACATCCATTGCTCATCCGTCATTTTGTGAAATGGGGTCGGGTCATTAAGAATTCCGGCGTTGTTTACCAATATATCAACAGTATCAAACGCTGAAACAGTCTCCTCTATGACGTTTATAACATCCGCTTCCTTCGTGATATCAGCCTTAACAGCCAAAAGGTTCTTCTTCCCATTGAGTTCAGATATTACTTTTGTCAGCCTCGACCGATCTCTGCCAATCAACACGACCTTACTGCCCTCTGAGAAGAGTCTCTTAGTCGTGGCCTTTCCGACGCCGGTTCCTGCCCCGCTTACTATCGCTACTTTGCCTTTCAGACTCATTAGTTGTTAGACCGAGGGTGCTCTTTTTAAGTGCTTTTCGCAAGAACCTCAAATTAGTGAAAAGATTGAAAGAAAGCTGTCAGATCAAGTGTTGTTGTGTCTGTGTCTTTGCCTGTGTTTTTAGACAGTCAAGTGGATCGCTTCCGCAGCAAGCGTAAAAATACTTTAAGCTGCGGATCATAGTCATTCCGGTATTGGATAATAGAAAGTTGGTGTTAGATACTAGCGTAATAATTGACGGCGAAGTTACCAAAATGATAGAGACAGGAGATATATCGTGCGCTAGTCAGATTATTATCCCTTTGGCAGCGTTAGACGAGTTACAATCCCAGGCTTCTAGTAACAAAGAACATGGTTTCGTTGGATTAAGAGAGATCAAAAAGATAAGAGAGGAATGTTCGAAAAAGAAAATAGAACTTCTGTTCGTCGGCGCCAGACCTACCCTTGAAGATATTCGTTTAGCAAGACATGGACGAATCGATGCTTTAATTAAAGATGTGGCAATACGGGAAGGCGCGACCCTTGTTACTGCTGACTACGTCCAGGCGCTAGTTGCAGAAGCTCAGGGTGTCCAATCCATCCATATAACAACTCCCACAAAAACTAGTAACCTCGAGTTTGAAAAATTTTTTGATGAGAATACGATGAGTGTCCACTTGAAGGAAGGAGTATTTCCTATGGGGAAAAAAGGCAAGCCTGGGAATTCCCAACTAGTAAAGTTAGATGAAGCAAGATGTTCTTATACTCAGCTCACACACATAATAGAGGAGATATCCGAGGCCACGAGAGTCGAAGGAGCGGGCTCGGTAGAAATCAGCCTGAGTGGCGCAACTGTAATCCAATATGGCAGGTTTCGAGTAGCGATAACGAGGCCACCTTTCTCTGACGGACTTGAAATAACAATCGTTAAACCTATCGTTAAGCTTGCTCTGGCTGATTATAAAGCTAATGAAAAATTGATTGATCGAATATCTGGAAAAGCAGAAGGAATAATTATTTCTGGTCCACCTGGTTCCGGAAAGAGCACCCTTGCTAGCAGCCTCGCCACGTTTTATTTAGAAAAAGGGAAGATAGTAAAGACTTTCGAATCACCACGAGACTTGCAGGTTCCAGCAGAAGTTACCCAGTATGGTCCTTTGGAGGGAAGTTTTGACAAAGCAGTTGATATCTTATTGCTCGTGCGTCCGGATTATACGATATTTGACGAGGTAAGACGTGCACCTGACTTTGAAGTATTTTCCGATATGAGGCTTGCCGGGGTAGGGATGGTAGGTGTTGTACACGCAAGCAGTGCACTCGATGCTATTCAAAGGTTCATCGGTAAGGTAGAGTTAGGAATGATTCCGCACATTATAGATACTATCATTTTCGTCAAGAGCGGAAGTATCCAAAAAGTATATGACGTATCCCTCACCGTAAGAGTGCCTACAGGCATGCTAGAGGCAGACTTAGCAAGACCGCTCGTCGAAGTGCGAGACTTCAACACTGGAAAAATTCAATATGAAATTTACACATTTGGAGAGGAAAATGTCGTGGTCCCCACAGCGGACTTAAATAAAAATATCAAACCCAATGAGACGATACGGAAACTTGCGGAATCCAAAATTCGAGATGTTGTAAGAAGATTTGATTCTGATGCTGAAATAAATATTCTGTCTGAAAACAGAGTACAAATCAAGGTGAACAAAGAGGTGGTTCCGCTGATTATTGGAAGAGGGGGATCTACCGTATCTGAGCTCGAAAAAATGTTAGGTATAAAAATCGATGTCGAAGCGAAAACTCCAGCGCTTGGCAATGAAATTAATTTTAACATTAGTGAAGCCGGTTCGTCGGTAACGATCTTAATTGGTCAGGATGAAATTGGGAAGAATGTTAATATCTACATAGATGATGAATTCATATTCACAAGCCAAGTTGGAAAGAAATCCCGGATAAAAATTGACAAGCGATCGGAGAACGGTAGAAGAATAATAAACGCTATTTTAGCTAACCATAAAATCAGGATTTTTGATAGCAGAGGCTGATACTCACGCTTGACGAATTCAGATATCAGGTAGGAGTATCACCGAGTGGACGATGTATATATTGGGGGCTCATTTTGTTATTTCGAATGAGTGAACTATGTGTTCGATCGTTGATAGGTAATTAGTGTACTGCGCTCTAGATTCAGTATATGAGATTGTGTATAGCCGATTAGTCTTTATTGTCAAAATATCCATTGTTTGGAAGTGAAGCTGCAATGAAGGATCGGAACTAATAAAAGTGTAAATTAATTTTAGTGCAGGAATACTTCCCACTTCGGTGATATTTGATTGCAAAAGATTGAAATCCGTCATTGACTGTCTACCTTTATCGATAATTGCTTTGGATATTCTGTCTAACGTAAGATTGCTTGTAATGTTTGAGACAGATACCACAAATGAAGGTGGAAATATTTCAAATTGACTTTGCAAAGGTGAAATGAATTCAATCCTAGAATTGTTTGCAGAGTAGTGTACTATCTTCTTCCAATCCTCAGGGTATTGAAATTTTATTCCTAATGTTGCATCTTGATAGCTCACAAAGTTGCTAGTATTCTGATAACTGCCTATCGATGTATTCGCCTTGACCGCAGATAACATGTTTGATGGAAAGAACAGAACAATCGACAGCATGAGTGGTATGACAAAAATTGCTAATGAGGATACTATTCGCATGGGCTGTGGTCCCCCGAGATAGATATTTTAAGTTATACTATTGAGTCTAAAGCGAGGGGTCTGAAAGAACCAAACCATTAACGTCACTTTTTGTCTCTAATTTTCATTTTTCCTTTGGTTTTTGCATTCTTTCTACTGTGAATCTTCAATAGTCGTAGTCACAAGCGCATGACCGCTCTTGATATGATTATGATAATGAAGTCGTGTTAGCTCAGCAATTTTCGAGTCTGTAAAATATTTGGGATTATATCTTGCCAAAATTACACTGCAATCCCGACAATATACTTCCTTGAACGGCAACCTGATTACAGGTTGACACTGAAATTCCCATTTTTAAGCCTTTAAATTTTTTATGGTTCTTTGATTGCCATTATTCTTCGGAAGTTTTTGACCTGGGTTTGGGATACATTTTATTATTCGCGAACCGCACTTTTGATACCTTATAATAAGTTATTTCCCCTCTCCTCTCTATAACGGCTACAACGGCATTCTTGCCCATTTTTATTATTTGGTCAAGCGCTTCTGAAAAGTCCGTTGCCTCGACCTGGATACCCTCGTTAATTCCAAAGACAACGTATCTCGCTGGCTTTTTTTCAAACTCTCCCCTTTCATATAATCTGAAGTCTACTCCAAACCCGAACCCTTCTTTTGCTACGTAACCTCTGCTTCGAAGGTCACGATAGATTAGAAATTTTGTTAATATCTCCTTGTCACTTCGTAGGGTGATGTTTAGTAAGGATTCAAAATCAATATGTTTAACCTTCTTTGTGCTCAAAACTAGACGCTTTGTGTGGATGAGGTACAATGCCTCGTACGGCTGCAGAATATATTCTGAATCTTGTTTTTCTCCGAATCCTTTATTTCTTAATTGATCTTGAAATCCTATATCTTTCACGAGAATCTTCAATTTTCTTTCGATTAAGATAGCTTCGACAAAATAAGGGAATTCAATTTCAAGTGCACTATCAGGCGAAGACATAACGAATAAATCACACCAGGGTACCAAATTTAAGTATTAAATCTGAGCATCATAATGAAGGGAGTTAATTACCGTGTTCCTCGAGGTATGCCATATGTAAGGCGAGAATATATTGCAGGTAAGCCGCAGCTAAAGATTGCTAGGTTTTCATCTGGTCGACCGAGACTCGATTATGATTACAAACTTGAGTTGATTGTCACTGAGAATATTCAGATAAGGCATAATTCATTAGAAGCTGCGAGGCTTGCCGCCAACAAAACCATGGCTACAGCAGGGGAAGCGAGTTTTTTTTCGGCGGTTAGAGTCTATCCACATGCTATTCTTCGCGAAAATAAGATGATTGCAACCGCCGGGGCTGATAGATTGCAAGAAGGCATGAGAAGAGCTTTTGGGAAATCAACAGGATTGGCGGCAAGGGTACATCCGGGGCAGGTAATTTTTGAAGCCTACGTGACCACACAAAATTTAAACCTTGCCAAAGATGCGTTCAAAGTGGCGTCTAGTAAGATTGGTTGTCCCGCTGTTACCAAAATCACCTTGCTTCATAAACAAGTGGTAAAAGAAGAAGGCTAGCAATAGCTACATCTCGGAGACGACAGCTATTATGCTCGCTAAAGTGTTGTTATGGGAAGGAATAAAAGGTTGTAAGTTCATGATACATGCAGAAAAAATTTACAATGTTCAACAAAATTGGTGCTATCATACTTTTGGTAGCGGATTTAAAACGCTCTATTGAGTTCTACCGCGACGTGCTTGGAATGCAACTCAAACAAGAGTCTGAAGATTGGGTCGAGTTTTCTAAAGGCAGTAGTACTGTCCTAGCTCTTCACCCAGCAAGGAAAAGTAGTAGGAAGAAGACGCAGAAACGTGCTGGTATTTTAGTAGGCTTTAATGTAAGTGATCTACATGACGTCTGCCGCGATTTAGAATCTAAAAAGGTAAAATTTTATAAGAAAGAAACCGAAGAGGCCTTCGGAAAGCATGCCATAATAGAGGACCCTGACGGTCATCTAATATCACTTGTCGAATTGAGCTCAAAAGATGAGTTCAGTCAAATACCATACTATCACGGCTTTGCTCCAGTATAACTCCAGACGCATCTCGATTATTTTTAGTTATTAATTATTTTTGTGTATTCGGTGCACATTTTCGACGGCATAGCACCGAAAATGACTGCATCTGCAGAGGAAAAGCGCAGGAAATAGCAATACCAAGAAAGTCTTATCCAGTTCGCGAGTGTGACTGCATCTGGCGCATGACATGCGTTACAGTTTGCCAGCCCACAGCCATAAAAGTTGAGCAGACGAACCTCGAATTCCGCCGAAATGCAACTGACATTTCAGGATGGTAGCTCGTTTTTTACACAAGAGCGTGAGGAAACGAACTGCAGGCTGCAGACAAGTCAGGTAGATCCCTGTGAGGATATATTGCATATC
>WNFX01009132.1_pt1 | contig 18031 bp, 17 predicted proteins | sample 5400111 | NCBI WGS metagenome assembly WNFX01 (sample SAMN13153363, study PRJNA577476) | soil metagenome | isolation source: 40 cm soil or saprolite under grassland replicate 1 | place: USA:California | collected 2016-06-15 | reverse complement strand
AGGATAATTGAGAGGAGCATATAAATACTAAAAATGATGAATTTACCTTTTATTACTCATTTATGGAGACACGAATGACTATTCCTGATTGGCAAAATTGTTCTTCCACCAGTCTTCGATTTTAGGAAAAGCAATATGAAACCAGGCAGTATATTTTTCGGGTTTCTTTTTCAATGCCTGTTTGATCTCTTTTATGGATTCAAATGAATAATCATTTACTTCCTGTGGATTTATATTTATTTCACCATCGTACATACCAACAAGAACGTGATCAAATTCATTTTCTATCAGCTTGTTTCCAAATGAAGCCTTATATACAAAATCAAATGACTTTTCAAGAGAAGTTCTGAAGCCCATTTCTTCATTTAATCTCCGTTGCGCAGCCATTTCAATATCTTCTCCCGGGTAAGGATGACTGCAACAAGCATTGCTCCAAAGGCCCGCACTATGATACTTGCTGACCGCTCTTTGCTGTAAAAGCATTTCACCCCTTGAATTAAAAATAAAAACACTAAACGCCCGGTGCATCGCACCTTTTATGTGTGCTTCCATTTTTTCCATTGACCCAACCACATTGTCATTTTCGTCTACCAATATCACTTCTTCACTATACATTCATTCAAAATATGAAGCCAGGCGATCATTCAAGCGATGGTTCGGCGTAAGCACTTATTATTTCCTAATACCTGTTGATTTGTTCTTTTAACAATTTACGGGCAAAATGTATTCGGCTCTTAATTGTTCCGAGTGGCTCCTGTAAAGTCGCCGCTATTTCATGATATCTATACCCTTCGAAATATAACAAGAAGGGAGTCTTAAATATTTCAGGTAAGTGGTGAATGGCCCGATAAATTTCTTTTACCTGCAAATCTGTTTCAGCTGCATTAAATATTGTTGGCTGTTTATAGTTGAGAAAATAATCGTTCGGAGTACTATCAAATATGGTTTGCTGTTTTGTTTTTCGACGATAATCGTTAATAAAAATATTACGCATAATGGTAAACAACCATGCTTTTATGTTAGTGCCTACATTATATTTTTCCTGGTTAGCAAGAGCTTTATATAAAGTTTCCTGAAACAGATCCTTAGCTGATTCTGTATCCTTTGTAAGATTAACAGCAAACGGCTTCAGGAAGTCGGCATTGTTTATCAATAAATTATTGAATTCCAAATCGGCCATGAGAAAAATATATTTACAACTATTTTATCTAAAATTACCTCATCTCTGTCAGAAAAAAATCAAATAATTGTTTAAACTTTAAATAAATTTCCTATTTAGTAAATGATCTTACAACTATGCTGCCAACATTAATTTTGAATTTGAAAAATAAAGGGGAAGGGGCTTAAAGCTGGGTGTTCATGATTTTTCCTGATTCCAAAAGTCGTTGGAGGGAAGATACCAGGGCGGAATTTCTCAGTGCATCAAGATGTCCAAAATGATGAAGATCGGTGCCAACAAGATCATAATACTGATTTTTTGAAAGATAACGGGCAAGATTCATTACGGCATTTCCATAATGTCCGGTTAAGGAAAGCAAGTTCATCTGAAACAAATACCCCGCATCTTTCAATTCATTATAAAAACTTTTATTATATTCCAGATAAACATAACGCTCGGGATGTGCTAAAACCGGTTGATAGCCCTGGATTTGCATTTCAAAGAGAATTTTTTTCAGATCGAAAGGCTGACTGGCCATCGAAAATTCTACAAGCACCATTTTATTGCCAAAGGTTAACAATGGTTCCTTACGTTCCAACAATTCTCCCAAATGATCATCAATAAAATATTCGGCCGCGGCATGTATGTCAATATCTATTTGCCGTTCTCTTAATTTATTTTTCACTTTATCCAGTTTTTCAAGAATGATTGCATTGGTATTTTTATACATATCCCATAAAATATGGGGAGTAGTAATTAATTTTTTAAATCCCAATTCCTTCATTCCTTTTATCAATGCAATAGAAGTTTCCATATCCGGCGACCCATCATCGATACCGGGTAACAAATGAGAATGCATATCTGCCTGAAGTAAACTATAATTGAGCTTGCTTAAATGAGTATTCTTTTTTTTGAAAAACATTTATCTCGTTCTTTTCTTTTTTACCAATAATTCCTGATACAAGTTTTTCATATCTTTTACCAATCTTTCTACACGGAACTTTTGCTGAACATGATCAGCTCCTTTTTTTCCAAGACAATTCCTCAATGGCTCATCTTCCACAAGTTTCAGGAGATTTTTTTGAAATCCCGCTGTGTCTCCTACATCTGAAAGCAAAGCGGTTTCATTTTCTATCACAATATCAGCAATACCACCAACTCTGGTAGATACAATCGGTTTATTGGCAGCCTGTGCTTCAATCAAACTGACAGGGGTACCTTCATTAAGCGAGGTCAGCACAATAATATCCAGGCCTGCATTGACAATATCAATATCACTTCTCCAGGAGGTAAAAATAAGTGAAGCTGCTTCATCTGTATTATCGCCAATCGATGCAAAACGAATTCCCATTTTTTTTGCTTTTTCCTGCAATTCTTTTTTGGTTTCTCCATCACCTATTATAAAGGCCCTGATTTTTTTCTGAGTAGTTTTCATAACATAATCAATCCCTTCCAAAAAAAGAGAATGATTTTTTATGGGGACAAGTCTTCCAATTATTCCAATCGCAATTTCAGCGTTCCCTAACTTGAATTCTTCTCTGAATTTTTTTCTCTTTTGTTCCTGGTTTTCGTGGAACTTTTCCAGTTCAAATCCGAGAGGTATGATTCGAAATTTATCATTCCCGGCAATTTTAAACTCCTCCACCAATTCTTTTTTTTGCTGGTCACTAATGGCTATTAAAACGTCTGATCTTTTCGCAAGAAATCTCTCTGTATTAATAATAAATTTTGTTTTCAACCGGCCAAAATAAGAATGAAATACGTGGCCATGATAAGTATGAACAATGATAGTATCGCTGACTGAAGTGGCTGCCAGTCGGCCGATTGCCCCTGGCTTGGCCGCATGGGTATGAACAATATCTGGTTTAAAATTTTTAATAATTTTTTGGACATTTTTATATGCTTTGTAATCTCTGTAAGGATGAAGTGAACGGCCCATATCAGGAATTGAAAGGGTTGTGATTCCCATTTGCTGCGCCAAAAAAAATGCATCTTTTTCGTGATTTTCTTTCTCACCAACAATAAGTAAGGTTTCAAATTCAGGAGCAAGATATTTGGTCAGATATAAAACATTCAATGTAGGACCCCCGATTATTAAACGATTATGAATACGAAGAATTCTGGGCATAATAAAAAACAATATACTTATAAACAAACCCCAATAAAATTGTATCGGAAGTAAGTATTACTTTTGAAAAAATCCATTTGAACCCTTAGTAATGAAAGCAGGAGCGAATTTATCAATACTTGATTTTGCATTATTGCCTTTCTTTTTAGGAATCGTGTATACTTTAGCTTACCGGGTACGAAATAAAAGATACTCGCAAAAAAATCCATTACGAAAATATTATATACCAGCTTTATCTATAAAAATTTTTGGAGCAATTTTCATTGGGCTGGTTTATGGGTACTATTATAAAAGCGGCGACACTTTTTATTATTTTAACCAGGCCCAGGTTCTGAATAGTTCTTTCAATGAATCTTTCGCAAAATGGATTAATTTATTATTTCATATTCCGAAGGGAAGTGATGGGAATTATTATAATTACATTTCCCAAATTGAATGGTACAGAGATCCGGCCTCTTATACAGTTGTAGCGATCACTGCTTTTCTGAGCATTTTTACATTAAATACATATTTACCAACCGCTGTTTTATTTGCTTTTATCTCTTTTAGCGGTGTTTGGGCCCTGTTCAGAACCTTTACTTCCTTATACCCAAACCTGATCCGACCCATTGCCATTGCTATTTTATTTATTCCAAGTGTATTTGTTTGGGGTTCCGGAATTTTCAAAGACACTATTTGCCTTTTTGGCCTGGGATGGTTAACCTATGGAACTTTCCGTTTCCTCGTGCGAAAAGATTTTAGTGTCGGCAATATTTCCTTATCAGCACTAAGCTTTTTTCTTATTGCTAAAGTAAAATTGTATATTTTATTGGGGTTTGTTCCGGCTTTATTAATGTGGATATTTTTTAATTATACGACCAGAATTAGAAACAAGTCACAAAAAATACTTGTAAAATTTATATTTATCTCTATTGTTATTGGCGGATTTCTTCTTTTCATGCAGCAATTTGCAAAAGAACTTGGAAAGTATTCTCTTGAAAATGTGGCAAAGACCTCAAAAACCACGAGTGGGTATATCTATTGGATATCGGGAGATGAAGGGTCAACATATAGTCTCGGTGATTTTTCACCTACTATTGATGGCATGCTTTCAAAATTTCCTGTGGCAGTCAATGTAACCTTATTCAGGCCATATATCTGGGAAGCAAAAAAAATTATTGTTCTATTCTCATCCTTAGAAGCAATATTGTTTCTGTTCCTTACACTAAAAATTCTATTTACTATAGGACCGACCAAAATTTGGCAATCGATCAGCAAAGATCCTACCATTCAATTCTGCCTCATTTTTTCTTTAATTTTCGCATTTGCCGTAGGCATCTCATCCTATAATTTTGGAGCTCTTTCCCGTTATAAAATTCCCTGCTTACCTTTCTTTGCTTTAGCCCTGATTCTGATCTATTATAAAAACTTTCCGGCTAATAAAAAGCTTTTAGGAATCTTTGGAATATGATCAGGAGAAAAGTTGAATAAATTTTGCTGCCTGGGATTGAATACTATAATATTCTATTATTTTTTTTCTTCCGGCCATTCCCATTTTTTGTCTTAAAAACTGATCAGCTAACAGTTTTTGTAAAGATGATTTCCATTCCGCATTTGTAGAACATAAAAAGCCGTTTACACCTTCTTCAACAATTATCTTATTTACTCCTACAGGGCTCGCCACAGCAGGAATGCCGCACGCAAAATATTGTATTAATTTAAATCCACATTTCCCTTCGCTCCACTCATCAGCAAGGAGAGGCATAACACCAATATCTAATTTCAAAAGATCGTCCGCCTCGGTAGAAACATTCCAGGGAATAAACTGAAAATTTTTAAAGGGTAACAATGGATTTTTATCTGCGATCACCAAAAAATTAAAATCAAAATCTTTCTGCAACTCGTTTATGACAGGTATTATTTCATTTAGATACTTTAAGGTTGAATGGCTTCCCGTCCATCCAATATTCAATCGTTCATTATTATATTGTTTGGTTTTACCGTGTTCCATTTCTACATCAATACAGGTCGGTACATTTACATAGGTATTTTACTTTCCAAAATGCCTTCAGCCAATTTATAAAATAATTAGCTGATGAAGTGTTGGGTATCCAAATGGCATCATCAAAATCATAAATGATCTTCTTACCGTATAATTTAGCCATTATCCATTCAAATACGGGGGGCCCCAAAGGAGTAGCTTCACGATGAATAAAGATATAATCGTAAAATGGGGCCTTAAAAAGAACAATAATCCATCTTTTAAAAAAACCTTTAAATATGGCCCAGGCTTTGGAAAAAAATTTACCTTTTTGATATAAGATATTCCATGCTCTGTCATCTATAAAAGGATGAATGGAATATTTTAGCTCCGCCTTATTTATTATAGGCAAAAAAAGTTCGACCCGGAAGCGTTGTGAAGGGGCTTTGCACAAAGGATATGGAACTAAAAAAAGAATTTTTTTGTTGTGTGCATTCAATTTATAAAGAGCAATTCATTAGTTCATAATGCGATTGTAGATATCTAAATACTGCTGTATTCCAATATTGAGATCAAATATTTCCCTTGAACAATTTTGGATATATCTGCGGTCAATTTTTTCCAACCGGTCAATTTGACTTATTGCATCCTGAAAAGAATATTCACTGAAGTCATCGACAATAATGCCTGTTTTCGTTTTATTCACTATGTAACCAGTATCTCCAATATCGTTGCAAATAATAGGAATACCCATTCCCATTAACTCAGCATGCTTGGAAGGTGACGAAGCTATTTTGGAAGATGTATTCCTGATAAAAAAAACACCGCAAGTACTTAAAGCAAGAAATTGAGGCAATTTTTCACGGTTTGAATAAGTCACAAAAATTTTATCATTGGGAATACCTGTTGATAGGGCTTCTTCCCTGACTTTTTTAATATTATCTTTTGTCAGGACCAGCATTACATATTCAGGTTTCTGATCGATCAGCATTTTACAAAAGGAAAACATTTCATTGATCAGATACCACCCGCCTGCTGATCCTAAATAAGTAATGACTTTAGCTGTTGCTGGAATATGAAGACGGTTTTTCAAAGAATGAATGTCTTCTGACGAAATTTTCTGATAATCAAAATGATCAAGATCTGCACAGCAAGGAATGACTTCTATGGAAAGGTGCCTATATTCGGGTTTGGATAAAAGAAAATCCCTGGCAGATTGAGTAAGTGATATAATGCTATCAGCGTTCAATAAAAATTTTTCTTCTTTCTTTTTATAATATTTATAAATTAAACGATAATAAAAAAGGGTTTGATCCCATTGCCCATTATCCACTTTTTCATCCGCCCAAAATCCCCGCATATCAAACAAAAATTTTGTATTGAATTTTTTTTTAAAATTCAAACCGATTTCTGCGGCTACATAGCTTCGGCAATGCACCAGGTCAAATCTTTGTTTCCGGTACAATTTAAGAGCCATTTGTTTCAATTTCCAACGATCATATATTTTTGAAAGAACTGGGGGCTTTGAAGTAAATCGCATCGGAACCCATTTTATATTGGCACCACGAATCGCTGATTTTACAATGTCTTTCTCTTTTTCAAAGCGATCTCTTTTTTCGAAACTTAAAATGGTGAATTGGAAATTCTGCCTGGATAATCCTTGCAGGTAAGGCAATACCTGGGATTGGCCCAACGGATCGGTGAGGCCATCATAAGATATATACAGAACTTTTTTCAGAAAACTTTAAGATAATTATGGTCAATGAAACAGGGTGGGTTATGCAAGCTACGTCCAATCAAACCATCCATTTTTGATACCACATCTGGAACGTAAGCAAATACCATATCTTTAAATACAGATCTGTTCTTCCATTAAAAAATGAGCGGGTGAGGTTTTGAATATATTCGGTTTTAAATAATTTATGCTTGTCCAGATATTGACTGGATAAATATTCTCTTAGTAAATCTTTCAATTCTTTTTGTAACCATTTTTCGACAGGTATACCAAAACCCATCTTCTTCCTCTCCATCATCTCTTTCGGAATATATTGATGAACAATCTGCTTAAGGATGAATTTCTTATTTCCCTGATGATATTTATATTCACCTGGAAGCCTTGCTGCCCATTCAATGATTGATTGATCAAGAAATGGTTCCCTGCCTTCAAGGCTAACAGACATGGTTGCCCTGTCCACCTTCTGTAAAATGTCATCCACCATATAGGTTTGATAATCTATTGCCATCATATATGACAAAGGATCATCAAACTGGATATTTAGTTCTTTGGATTCATGCGCTGTTGGCAGCTCTTTTATATTGCCATGAAACAGATCATTGACCTCATCATTTGTAAATACCTGGCTCAGGCTTTTCATCATATGGAAGGGTGAGGGATCCCTCAACAAATTGCGAAATTTCTGATAACGGCTATGAAAATTATATTGCTTATTAAAATAGGGTATATTTTCCGATGAAACTGATTCCATTACTTCAGCGACTGCTTTTCTCATGATCCGGGGCATGGTCTGCAATTTTTTTCCATGTTTCAAAAGATAATCGTAACGGTTATAGCCGGCAAAGATCTCATCTCCCGCATCAGCTGATAAGGCAACAATAACTTTTTTTCGCGCCAACCGGCTGACAAGAATTGTGGGTATAGCGCTGCTATCAGCAAAAGGTTCATCATAATAATAAGGAAGCTCAGGTATGATTTCCAATGCTTCTTTGGAAGTGCAATAATATTCAGTGTGCTCAGTTCCTAAATGTTGTGCAACCCGTTTGGCAAACAAAGCTTCATCAAGATCTTTGTCTGTAGATCCAATTGTAAATGTTTTTATTTTTTCAGTGCTATTCTTTTGCAATAAAGCCGTTACACAAGAACTATCATAACCTCCACTTAAAAAAACACCGACAGGAACATCGGCTACCATTCTATAGGCAAAAGATTGACTTAAGATTTTTTCAGTTTCATTGATGGCATCGGGCAGATCAATGGAAAGTTTTGGTTTATTATAATAATCGTACACATTCCAATATTGATTTACTGCCAGGCCAAATGATGATAAATTAAATTTTAATATATGCCCTGCTGGCAATTTATATGCATAATTGAAAATACAATGCGGAGAGGATACATAACCATATTGAAGAAAGGAAGCAACAGCATTTGTATTCATTTCCTTTTTAAATCGGGAATGAGCTATCAATGATTTTAATTCAGAACCAAAAAGAAATAATCCATCATTAAAATAGTAATAAAATGGTTTTACACCTGCTCTGTCCCGAATACAAACCAGTTCATTTTTTTGTTCATCAAATAATGCAATTGTAAACATTCCCCGCCATTTCTTGATACTTTTTTCACCCCATTGTTTCCATCCATGCAATATGACCTCGGTATCGGAATGCGTTAGGAATTGATGACCCAAAGAAATCAGTTCATTTCTAATTTCATTGTAATTATAAATCTCTCCGTTAAAAATAACATGAAGACCTTCATAATGCATGGGCTGATTGGCTGAAGCACTAAGATCAATGATTGAAAGACGCCGGTGGCCAAGACCTACTGAATATTGATCGGTTTCATAATAATAAAATCCTTCACCATCGGGGCCTCTGTGTGAAAGAGCCGAAGTCATCAAAACAAGGTCTTCTTTCAGGCTCTTATCTCGGGAACCAATGAATCCTGCAATTCCGCACATACCTCTTTTTTCTTTGAATGATTTAATCTTTTTTGGACAATCAAATACAGCACTATTAACAAAAGCCAGGAAAAGTAGGATAGATACTTTGTAGCATATTGGTAAATCCTGGCACGTGGAGCTGGAAATTTATTCACCGATCCATATGAATATGTCAAAAAAAGTTTTTCAACAAGATCACTATCTTGTTTAAAATATAGCTTGTGAAGAAGAGTGTCCTTTTGAACTATTTCAAGTATTGAAGGAAAATGATTGGCAACCATATTTGGCAATGATGGCTCCAGGTCAGGATCAAAGAAGTGCCATTTACCTTCAAAAAAAGCTTCAAAACAAAAATGTCCCCCATACCCATCGGCAAAAAAACCTATTTTCCTTACGCTGATTCCTTTTCTTTTGAAAACTTCCATACCGACGATGGATTGCTGGCTGCAGGCGGCCATCGGATGTTTTAAAATATCGTCAGGTATAACAATGGCGCTTAAATCTTTTTTTATCAGCGGGGCAAAAAGATAGGCTAATGAGTTTTGGCCCAATGAATAATAAGAATAACCATGATAAAATTTTTGCCTCAGGGTTTGAGAAACAATGGCAGCATATTTTTCTGAATCAGTTGGATTGATTTGGTTATATCCATATAATGAGTCACAATAGGCTGTAAAGGCTGGTATCGAGATTAGCTTGGACAATGAAGGATCAAATTGCTCACCAATGGCGGGTTTAACGAGATCAGATCTTCTTTTATGGGTAATTTGCGCCCAAATTTCACAGAAACCTATGGCAGACGAAAATAAAATAGCCGCATAGAAAAAGATCCTTACACCACTCTGTTTATTCATGAACTTCATTGGTTAGGAATACAATCAAATCATACATGGCAAATATATCAAATCCTGTTTTAGGCTGGTAGTTTTTGCCGATAATTACTGTTCGCTATAATCTCATTTAGGCCTGCTTCGATGGGAATAAACTCCCTGCTTAATAATTGTTTCATTTTGAGAATATCAGGTTGCCTTCGGGTCATGTCCCCTTCGGGTAAGGGCGGTAGATGGATAATTCTTGATTTTGAACCTGTTGCCTTAATTATTATTTTGGCAAGATCGATAATAGTTATTGCTTTATCATTACCCACATTTACCACATCGTTTATAAAAAGATTTTTCTCAAATGCATTAATACACGCCTCTGTGTTATCCGTTATATAACAAAAAGTTCGGGTTTGGAGCCCATCGCCATAAATAGTAATATCCATATTATTTAAAGCGGCATTTAAAAATTTTGAGATAACAAAATCATCACTTTGCTTTGGGCCAAATGTATTGAAGAAACGAAAAATCGTATAGTCCAATCCATATTCCTGGTGATAAGACCTGCAAAATGATTCTCCGACGTTTTTAACTACTGCATAAGGCAATCTTGAATTTAGCGGAGTAGTTTCTTCATGTTGTGGCAGATGAACGGGTTCTCCATAAACCTCTGAAGATGATGAAAAAAACACCCTCCTTACCCCGGTGTTTTTACATAAATCCAACACGTTTTTAATGCCCTGCACATCATTCAAAACCAAAGACGGGTTTTCCAATGTTCGTTTTACACCCACTACGGCTGCATAGTGAAAAACAAAGTCAAATCGAAAAGCCAGGAAAACAGGAGCTATATCGTTGTAGTTATTTACATCGCATTTAATGAACCGGCAATTATTATGTCGGGGAATATTTTCGTTGCGACCAGTCAGCATGTTGTCAACTAATACAATCTCATGCCTGGTTTTCTCCAAAAAAGAATCTGCCAGGGAAGATCCAATAAAACCGGCACCTCCTGTAATTAGAATTTTCATGTACGTTGAAATGCTTTTAAATAATAGGGGGAAAAATTATTAATGTCTTTCTGTGAAAGATTCTTTTTTGATATAATCATAAAAATCTGCAATCTGCTTTAGTACGATATCCGGATGAGCAATCGTTTTTACCCATTCAAAACCTTTTTTACCCATAGAATTAATATTAAGTTGTCCCTTTTGCATTGATATCAGTTTTTTGGCCAAATCCATAGGATCCGACAGATCAACAAAATTTGCAAAACCACCGGTATTTTCATGCAGGACGGGAATGTCAGAAACAATTAAAGGCAGCCCAGAGGCCATTGCTTCAAAAATGGCAAGACTCGAACCTTCGTATTTTGAGCAATGAAGGTAAATATCATATCCTTTCATCCGCTTATACAAGTCAGAAACATTTCCTTTTAACATCACTGGCAATTTCTCGGTTTCAATTCGCTTCTGCAGTAATTCCTTGAGAGGACCATCTCCATAGATATCAAGTTCAAATAATTCTTTTGGCGTTGCTTTTAAAGCATCGAGTATGTAATCATAATTTTTTAATGGCTTTAAATTGCCTATCGAAACTAACCTGACTCTTTTTCCAGGCATGAATGTTTTATAATCTTCTGCAAAAAAATTTCGCTCTATTGAGTTATAGATCACTTTTACTCTGTTACAATTTGGTGTTACATATTTTTTATAATCATTTAATGCTTCATTTGAAACAGCAATCAAATAGTCACTCCTTGAATACGTGGTCCTCTCCAAAAATCTTGCAAAAGGATTTTTTTTGAACAGATCTTCCCCGAGCATGCTTTGGAGAGTAAAGACAAAGGGAGTTTTGCGTCGGCTGGCCAACCTTCCAATCAACGTGCTATTAAATAGCTGTGCATGCACCAGGTCAATTTTTTTTTTCTGAATTATTTTTTTCACTCTATTCACAGCTTTCAATCTTTGAAAGAATGAATAACTGGTAAGATTAATTATTTCCACATCTCTTAGCTCTACTTTTAAAGTATCAGGCTCATGAAGAATAACTACAATATGGTTATAGTCTGGCATTCCGTTGATGGCCTGCACTAAAGATTTTTCTGCCCCTCCTAGGCCCAGCGTTTCAATTAAGTGAAGAACTGTTATTTTCTGATTCATTCAATAAATCTATCAAAACCAATAACGGATAAGATATTTTTTAATAAGATTTAATTGGCTCCGACAATTGGTGATATACTGCTCCAATCTGGAAGTTATTATTGATACATTGTGACCTGTTCGTACGTACTCAAAGCATTTTACAGAAAGCTCTGACATTTGTGAACCATTACAGACAGTTTCAAATATTTCAGACATGGTCATTCCTGTAAAACTTTTTTCCTCATTCACATCGGTACCAATATAAGCAGGATCTGTTTGATGAATAAACTTGTATCTATAACCCCCAGGAAATTCACTGAAAGCAAAATCGACAAGAACCGTTGGAATTCCCAATTTGGCTCCTTCCAGGGCAGAGGTAGCCTGGCTAAAATGAATATCAGCATTAGTCAATAGAAAATTATCAAGTTTTTGCGGAGAAAAATTTTCCTGAAATAGAACTTCAAAACGGTGACTACGAAAACTGGGTAAGGCTGCCCGAAAAACACAGGCATCGTCTGTAATTATTTGTAAGATCACTTTTTTCTTTGGCCCAAGACTTAAAATATCATTGATAATTTTTTTAACAGGAAATATCTTGGTATCAACTGCTCTACCCACATACGTAAATACTATAGCATCTTTTCCTTCCGATTTTTTTTTTCCCAAATACAAATTTTTATCCGGAGTCATTATTGGTATCGGCAACATCGGAAAACCGTCGGGATCCAAAGACAACATTTTTATGCTTTGTTTCAGTGCATTTTGTTCGATAAACAATACTCCCTTTTTACTCTTGAGCAGATTTACCAGGCGTCTTGTTAAAAAAAGAAAATTGATTTTTTTAAAGAACCGATTGGCTTCAAATAATTGAATATGGCCAACGCAATAAAAAAGAATTTTCGGATTTGCCTTTTTAAAAAGACGAAAAATTGAATAAAAATGCGTGGTTATTATAATATCATCACGCGACACATTTGCAGCAAATCTTTTAATGCTTTCTTTGTTCTTATCGATTACAGAAAATAATGATTCATCGATATCCGAAAGCTGCTGATGCATCACACCCTTTTTGAAATTAATAAGAACCACCTTATGACCCTTGCTTACTAAACCTCTTATCAGGTTCATTATTAAAATGGCTGCGCCACTTGACGTACCCTCCATTTCATGGTAAAAAATGATCATCGTTACAAAGCAGGATCGGGGTTACTTCTTAAAATTCTTCTGAACAGCCATAACATCGTTAGCATATACAAAAAATAATTGAGCGCATATGCATAGGCGCTGCCCGGCAAACCGAAAAGCTTTACAAAGAGTGTGGTAAAAATAACAGAGGTGATTCCAAATACCGCTTCGTTTATAACAAATGGCTTTATCATGGCCTTCGCCCAAAATAAACATGCCAGCAGCCAGCTGGACATTTTAAAAAAATCTCCCAGCATCTGGGCCGCAAATAGACCACGCATTGCAGAAAATTCATTTGTAAAAAGAACAGCAATAATAATATCCCTGCAAAAAAAAATGAGTATGCAGGTAAGCGCTAAAGCAGGTAATACAATTTTACCCGTTTTGACAATTTCTTTTTTTAATAAATAAGATTCTTTTAGCTCAGATAAACGGGGCAAATAGAATGTGGAAATACTCGTGGTCACAAATAACAAATACATACCCGATATTCGGTTCATCGCTTCCCATATACCGGCCCCATTAAGTGATACTTCTTTTGTAATCATATTTCTGATTACAATTTGACTGAGCGGCGAAAACAGTGATGAGGTAAGAGCCATTAAAGAAAAGCCACCAAGATGCCTGATAATTTTCCAATCTACTACGGTTTTTGTAATAATACCTTTTATCCAGGGCTCTTTAGAAATAAAAAAAAAAGTGATCAGTAGTACAATCGATTGAGAGGCTACACAGTTCAATAATGCTCCATACACGCCAAATGATAAAACCAGTACAATAGAAAGTAAAAGACCAACAAGACTGATGGTTATATTTATCCAGATATACTTCCTGAAAGATTTAAAACCATTCAGTGCTGAAGTTAAAATGGTGTTTACAGAATATAAGACAAGTGTTGCACCCAGTAATATGATAAGAGAAACATAGCTCGCGGACTTAAAAATATAAACCGATAACGGTCTTGAAAAAATAATTATAGCCGCACTAACTATACCGGTACATACCGCAACAATGCGAAGTGCATTGCCGATAACCATTTTTTGTACTTCTGGTTTATCATAATGTTCTGCGACATATTTTGTCACACCCTGGGAAATCCCTCCTATGCTAAATGCCCCGGCGATCGTAATACTATTTAAGAATTGTCCGACCAGTGCTAACCCGGATGGTCCTATAATGCGAGCAACAACTTTGAGCGAAACAAAGGAGGTCAACATTTTTATAACAGTGGCTACCGAAGTCCAGGCAGATACTTTGACAAAAATATTTTCTTTTATAAATTCAACGTCTTCTCGCTGCATACCTGGCCACACAGGCAAACTCAGACAGGTAGTGGCTATTTTTTCTGCGATGGGGAAGTCTCCTTGTTTATATCCGAGATGAACATATGCTTCCTGGAGATGTGGCGGGACAGGATAATGAATTAGCGTTCCTATTCCATTAGCAGTAAGAAATTTTTGTAACTCATCACGATCTTTTGTCCGAATTACATACAAATGATACACATGTGTAGCATTGTTTGCCATTGCCGGTAGCACCAGTTCTTCAACATCTGACAAAGCCTGATCATACCAGGATGCAACCTGTTGCCGCTGTTTTGTCCAGCCTTGGAGATAACGAAGTTTTACAGAGAGCAATGCTGCCTGGAGTTCATCCAGTCTCATATTATAGCCAATGATCTCGTTGTAATATTTTTTTTGAGATCCATAATTTCTTAGCATCCTGATTTTAGAAGCGAGTGATTCATCATCTGTAGTTATAGCTCCTGCATCTCCCAATGCACCCAAGTTTTTTCCCGGGTAAAAACTAGTAGCATTCAGGTGGCCAAAACTACCCGCTAATTTCCCTTCCCAGGAAGAGCCATGAGACTGTGCATTATCTTCTATCACAAACAAATTATATTTTCGGGCAATAGACATAACTGTATTCATTTCGCAACATTGCCCATACAAGTGAACAGGTATTATAGCTTTTGTTTTGGAAGTAATAGCCGCTTCGATCGATTCGGGGTTTATATTGTACGTATCGATCCTTGGTTCTGCGAGTACAGGGGTGGCTGAAAGAAAGAAATGGAATTTTCATAGAAGGTATTTTTCGAGCTTTATGTAAGAACCGGTATCTATAGTATAAAAATCATGTTTCATAGCTCTGCCGCCAAATGACTCTTTCCAAAAAAGCATCCCTTCATTTATTTTTTTCCCGTCATCCTCATTTACAATACCAAAATCAAAATATCGACACTCTGCAAAAACTGTATCAATCAGATGACGAAACAAATAATTTAATGCTCCTGTTTTTCTTCCCTTTTCATTGGAAGATATATATTGACAATGAACGACTCCATTTTCTATAAACAATGTACTGCCGGCAACAATGTGTTCATTTAAAAAAATATTGAACTGCCTGATGTTTTGTGGGAATTTTTTTTTTAAAAGATCTATTTCAGCCAAAGAATGTACAGGCTTGACTCCAAAACGCTCTGCCAGGTTCGGAATTAATATATTTTCCCAAAAAGCTGCCATATCATCGTCTTCTTTAATTAACGCTCCGGCCTTTTCTGCTTTATCGCTTTCACGCCTGATATTTCCGGAATAATTTATTTTATTGGATTGATCAATTACAAGTGCAACATCCCGTCTGAAAAGATGGGCTTCTAATAAAAACATTACGTATTCAACTTCATCAGTTGGATGATTATTGTAAAGAGCCGGGAATTGTTTGAGGTGAAAATATTTTATCTCATTTTCATGGAAGTATTTCAAAAGATGATAGAATGCCTCAATAACTGTTTTTAGCTTAATATCCTTTTTCACAATCAACCCACCATAAGTTAGTCCTTCGTGCGAGATAGCAGTATTCGGCAAAGTTGTGGAAATATTCGCTGGTACCAGCGCTACCAGAGAGTCTTTTTGATCAGATAAAAGCAAAGAAAAATCCTGAAATCGGTCCTGGTGGTAATCCATAAATCCCCTGTCAAAAAAAAAGGTTTTATTTTTTCCTGCCTTCATAAATTCATTCCAGATCTTCAAATCAATATCTCTGTTAAATCGTCTAACCTTCATTTTCCCCAGGTATATTTATTCTCTTAATAAGAATAGCCGGATTGCCAGCATAAACTGAATAGGACTCAATATCTGTAGTTACAAAACTATTCGCTCCAACAATACTGCATTTACCTATTGTCACGCCCGGCCCAATAATCACTCCGGCACCGATCCAGGCATGATCCCCAATGGTAACAGGTCCCTTTATAATAGGGTAAATTTTTTGCATCACCTCACTGGCATTTGGACCCGAATCAGTCATTATATTCACATTCTGAGCTATGGAAACTTTTTTGCCAATCTTTAATGGGGCCGAAAAACCATTTAATACAGAAAACATCCCTACATAGCTTCCTTCACCTACTTCAAGAACATGATCAGGAGAACCGAAAACAGAGCAATACTTTGCAATTTTTACATTATCGGCAAGTGAAACATTATTTAAACTGGATGTAGGATCTACTTTTACATTTGTGCCCAGACTAATGTTACTCATTTCCATTTTCCATAAAATATGAAGTTAGAGAATAGAAGAAGTCCATATCTTCCTGGCAAAGTCCCTGGTGCACCGGTATAAAAAAAGCATTCTCCCCATAAAAAACACTTGATTCAACTCCATTGCTTTGCATGAATTTCTTAAACTCATTTACATCCATTTTTTTTGTCCTGAACATGAAAACGCCAGCTTCTGTCTGCGGAAGATAATTTGTGACTAAAGAAAAAAAATAACTCTTAAGTTGCTGATCCTCTGCAGGCAGATATTTCATTCTTGACGGATTGTTACACTGTAACACTCCACCAAAAGAAACCGGGAAAAACTTAGGCAGGCTATAAATAACAAAATCGCCTGTATTGCCAACACTGTTCGTCTTATCATTCGAAGAAAAACTTAATGCTCTGTCTTCAATGATTGGCAGACCGTATTTCTTTAAACTTTCCAATTCTTGATAACAAAACCCGAATTCATGATTAACAAAGATCAATTTAGTTTGATTGGATAGTTTCATGGACCATTTACAAATCTTGTCAATTTCATTCGTTACGCAGCTGCTTATGTACCTATTTCCTGAAGTCGTTGTAATCATAACTTCATCGGTCGGATCGAGGTCATATTGGTTTAATGCTAAAGCAATAGCCGACCTGCCATTCAAGGTGGGATAAAAATTTTGCCCAAAGAAACTATTAACGAGATCATAGTCGATAACGCCTTGATCTATTATTCGCTTATTAATCTGTGTATAATTGGTAGTATAGGGGGATATTCTATACGCGGGTTTCCAAAAAGTATCAGGGTTAATGACAAACCCGTCTCTAAGTCTGATCATACTTTGCGGTCAAAAATTTATCATAACTCCTGATATAATCTGTTTCATTATAAAGCTCAGATGCTATAACCAGGCAAATAGAACCGGATGAAAAATTAATTTCTGAAGCCCACATCATGGGAGGAATATGCAAGCCCATATAGGGTCTGTTCAGCTGAACAATGCGCCTGGTTTTTCCATCATCCAGCAATACTTCGAAACTTCCGCTGGCTGCTACAATAAACTGGTGACATTTTTTATGTGCATGAGCACCTCTCGATTCGCCACCGGGAACATCATAAAGATAAAATATACGCTTAATGTGAAATGGAATCTCTTTCTCACCATGAACAGGTGTGATATTACCCGCTCTGTTTTTTATCTGGGGCAACTGAATAATGCTACAATCAAAAACTGTAGTTACTTTATTCATTCTTCATTTTTAAAAACATATTGAAATCCCGTATATAGTCTTCCGCACTATAAGGTTGATCGGCCGTAATCAATGCAAGTGAATTGGTTGAAAAATTTTCCAGCTGCCGCCATATCATATTAGGGACATACAATCCCGTATACGAGCGGTTGAGGCTAAACCTCAACTCT
>WNFX01002652.1_pt1 | contig 18031 bp, 14 predicted proteins | sample 5400111 | NCBI WGS metagenome assembly WNFX01 (sample SAMN13153363, study PRJNA577476) | soil metagenome | isolation source: 40 cm soil or saprolite under grassland replicate 1 | place: USA:California | collected 2016-06-15 | reverse complement strand
ACACCCACGAGCAGAACGAGCGGGCGCTGGCGGTTTACGAAAGCGCCGGGTACCGCCGCGACGGATCAGTTCGCGAATCCGACTTCGGCGGCACCACAATCCGAGAACTGCGACTCGTCAAACAGCTCTGACGCGCGGGGGCGCCGACCCTACCGCCCAGCGCCCAGACGAGAAGTAATCGTCGAACTGCGATACCTCGACGACCCGTTCTGGAGCAGCCCCCCGTCAGATAAGCGGATTATGTGGTGAGCCCGAACGCGCGCCAGAGCTGGACAATCTGCGCGCGGTGGGCCGCGCTGTCCACGCAACTCTCAGCCGCCCAGAGTCGGCAGGCGGGGCTCTCGCGACGTCCGCCAAGACGACGCGACTGACTGGCCGGATCAGCCAATGGCGCGGTCCCTGCCTCGCGGGCCAGCAGACGGAAAATGCGCGCAACAATCCCATCGTCATCGTCCGGGCCGCACCAGCAGCGCAGCTCGAGCCCGCCATCGTCGGCGTCCACCTCGGCATAGGCACGGTTCACCGGGTTGCGCACGTGCAGCGCGGTCGGTTCGCCGGTGGGCGCGAGATCCAGCAGGCGCGTGTCGAAACCGCACGACGCCAGTTCCGCTGCCACGGCTCGCAGCGCGTCCCCGTTCCGCCCGTCCCCGGCGGCCAGCCCGCGCATCCCGGCGGTCACCGCCTGCCATCCCTGACCGAGGCGCCCGGAACCGGCTCCGCCCGCCGGCGGGCCAGCCCCGGCACATCAGAATGCGAACCGCTCGCCGGGAGTATCAGGCGCTTCTAGACTACTACTTGCTCTTCACGCCGAAGGGCTAGAAGCTTCTTCATCCCGCGATCCGGTCCTTGGGCGCATCCTCTTCTGCCGCAGATGGCGCGATCGCCCGAAGCGCTGCGTGCCAGATCAACGGGGGAACTGGTCCGCGCGGTATCCGGAGAACTCCACGATCTTGTCGTTCTCATACCTCAAGACCGCGACTCCCGGGCCCTGGTACACGGTCCCGCCGAGCCGGCTCTCCACGTCATACAAAGCCACGACGAAGGGGCCGTGCTCGACCACCTGCACGAGGCGGGAGATGAAAACCTGACCCGCCGTCTGCTGCAACTGCTCCGCCACGGCGGCCCGCCCCCGAGCCTGCACCCCCAGCGAGGGCAACCGCCACACGATGTCATCGTCGATCGCGTCGAGCACGGGCTGGACATCCCCTGCTCCTATGGTCTGCAGCAAGGCGCTGACCTTGCTTATTCGCCCGGTCTTCCGAGCCTCCCGTTCGGTGCGCCGCGATCACTCAACATAGCGGACGGCTCCCCCGGCGGACTTGCGTCGCAGTCGCGGGCCGAGATTTGCGAAGAGTCGGCCGACCCGGGCAGGCGGCGCTCCGAAAAGAACTCTGCAGGCTTGTGACGCACACTGAATGTTTACCGGCCGCCCCAACGCCCGCTTCCGCCGCCGTTAGGCACATTGCGCCACGGCGGTTCATACGAAGTAGCCATGGCACCGTGCCGCACGGCAGGGCCATTGCCGTGTCATGCGGCTGGATCAGGGGCCGCGGCTACCACCTGGAGCTCGATTTTGGCCCCGAATGGGAGCGCCCCGGCCTGGAAGGTCAGTCGGGCAGGCGCCGTCGCCGGGTCCGGGAACTGCTTGCGCCACCAGGTGTTGATGTCGCCGTAGTCGCCGATGTCACCGAGCAGCACCTGCACGTACAGGAAGTCGCCAGGGCTGCAACCGGCCGCGGCGGCAATGGCCACGATGCTGGCCCAGGCACGATCGGCTTCTTCTTCGAACGTTCCGGGGACGAACGTCCCGTCCGCATCCAGCGCGGGCATCCCGCTGATGAACACGATGCCGTTCCCCGCACTGGCCAGGCTGAACGGAAAACCCGCCGGGAGACCGGGACCGGAGCTAATCCGCATGATCGTCATTGGCCGCCTCGCGCGAACCCGGGCAGCTGCTGCACCGCTGACGGCAGGCACCTGCCGATGATTGAAGCGTGGTCAGGCCCCATCCTTCCAGACCTCGGCGCCGTGCCATCGCAGACCTGTGGCGGGGTGAGCTTCACCCAAGGCAACCAACGCCCGCTCATGCCGCTGCGGGCGCGTGGTTTCGAGGCGGCCTGCCAGCCGGGGAGGTTAGGGTCGATCGGGTGAGCGAGCGGGCAATTTGGTCACCGGCGCGGCCAGGGGCATCGGCCGGGCCATCGCGGAGGCATTCGCGGGGACCGGGTGGCGATCCACTATGGCCGATCGGCCCGTCTGGCCGCTGAACTGCTGGCGGGGCTGCCTGACAGTGGGCACGCCGTGGTGCAGGCCGATCTGGCCGACCCGCAGGTGGTGCGCCGGATGGTGGATGAGTCCTGCGCGGGGCTTGGGGCCTAGATGTGCTGGTGAACAACGCGGGCATTTTCACCCCGCACCCCGATCACCGAGGTGTCCTACGAGCAGTGGCAAGCGCAATGGCAGGCGACCCTGGCCGTCAATCTGACCGGCGCCGCGAACGTGACCTGGTGCGCGGTCCAGCACATGATCGGCCGGGGTGGCGGGCGGATCGTCAATGTTTCGTCCCGGGGGGCCTTCCGCGGCGAGCCGAACCAGCCTGCCTACGGGACGAGCAAAGCCGGGCTGAACGCGTTCGCCCAGTCGCTGGCGCGCGCCCTGGCACCGCACGGCATCGCGGTGACCACCGTGGCACGGGGCTGCATCGCCACCGACATGGCGGCCCGGCACCTGGCCGGGCCCACCGGCGATCAGATCCGCGCGCAAAGCCCGTTCGGGCGGGTCGCCCGACCAGACGAAATCGCGGCCGCGGTACTGTACCTGGCATCCCCGGAAGCCGAATGGGCCAGCGGCACCATCGTCGATCTCAATGGCGCCTCCTATCTGCGGCCTTAGCGGCCGAACTGGCATCCTCACATGCCGCTGGGCGAGCGCATGGCCTGGGGCTGTGCGTGGCAGGCGTCAGATGGTGACAGCGCGGTGAAGCTGGCCTGGGGCTCCGAACCGGTGGCGACGTCTGAGCGGCAGCGCTGGCCTGACGTCGGCGAATCGGTTCAATATTCGTGTGGTGTTGGCTGGCTGGGGTGCGAGGATGGCATCGTGTTCGTGGCCTATGACCAGGCCTGGATGGATCAGAGCACTTCGTGGTGGGCGAAGGCCAACCGAGCGAAAGAGCATCTTGATTCGCTTAGCCGCCTGGTGGATGAGTTCCGGGCGTTGGGGCCCTACTCGCTGACAGCTGAGCCAACCAAGAAGGCCGGTCGCCTCGCCTACCGCTTGAGGTTTTCGAGGCCGGTTCCGGTCGCGGTCAGCGCGACGGTCGGCGATGTGCTGCACAACTTGCGTGCTGCTTTGGAGAGCCTGGCATTCGAGGTTGCCAGGCGCAGTCAGGGCGGATCTTTGACCGCTGACCAGGAGAAGGCTTCAACCTTTCCGATCTGCCAAACCCCTCAAGCGTTTGACGCTTTTTTCAAAGGCAAGAAAGGGCTGTTGTACGACAGCCGGGCGCGCGCAGCGTTCCGTTCGGTTCAGCCTTTCGTGAATCTCGAAGAGGCGCGGAATCTCGGCGTCGCGCTGGACCGGGCCTTCGAGGAATCGTTCCTCTGGAGCGAACTGCACCGACTTGACACCTTGTGGAACATCGACAAGCACCGGCGGCTGACCCTGATGGCCTGGTGGCCGGACCTCATTCACTGGAGCAGCAACGGGCCGTCCAATCGCCAGGCGTTTACGGGCGATGGCACGCTCGCGGACGGATCCATCTTGCTCTACATCGAGGGAGCCGACGAAGGCCAGGGCGACGAACTGCGTCACGAGTTCAACCTTGTGCTGACAGACGACCCGGCATTTTCCCGCAGCCATGGAATCACCAACGATATCGTCGATGTACTGGAGCAGTGGCGCCAGCACATCGTCGATCTAGTTGTCTTCCCCAGAGTATTCACGATCATGTCGCAGGCAGCAGTGCACGCCTAACGGCGACAGCTCCTGGGCCGAGCGGCAAGTCTGGCATTGCAGTTAGGCATGCGGGCGGTGAAACCAGACGGCAATCACACAGATGTCCCTATGGGGCGACCTCTCATGCCGAATTGAAGATGTCGTATCCAAGGCCGCAGGGTAGGTTCCACGCATGTCCTCCCGTCTCAGTCATGGTGCATCAGGGGCGATCCGTCGCTTCGCCGGATGGGTCGCCCGCGGCTCGGTCGGTCATCCCATGCTGGACGGGATTAACTACTGGGACGAGTTGAAGGACTCGCCTTCCCAGATGGAGACCTGCTTCGCCATCTTCGCCAACGTCCTCGAACTTGACGACCGGGGAGAACCCATCAACGAGAAGTACGCCGAGCGCCGGGCCGCCACTTGGCTCTACCGATACTGCACGGGAGAACTCCCTCCCGGAGAGGCAGACCTTGAGCCCTGGGAGTGCGCGCTCTACTGACCGAGGCCCGGCCACAGCCTGCGCCGTCAGGCACAACGCACTCTCATCTGCTGCGGACCCGGTGACGGCAGATTAGTCTGCCCTGCACGGATAGGGTTTCGGGCTATGGCAGGGGAAATGGCTGGCTGGCGCCGTGAGCGGCGTCAGCTGCCGGAGCATCTGATCGCGGAGGCGGCGGCTAACCCCGGCGGCTCGGTGGCCGAGATCGACAGGTCGGTGGTATCCGATCCGGATGGCTATGTTCCGGCTGAGGCGATCATCGGGTGCTACCTGGTTGGCCCCGATGGCAGCGCCAGCGGCGAGTACGTGCACAACCCCGGTTTCGGGCCCGTGCGTGACGACTGGGCCAGGCTGGAATCGCCGGATCGTTGGCTGGGCTGGCTGCCTGAGCCTGCTGGGCAGGCGGTCCGGGCTCAGCTTCAGGACATGCTGGCCGGTCAGGTGCCCGGATCGGTGCTCGAGGGGGTCAAGGTCATCGATGAGCCCGCGTTCTTGACGGTGGGGGTGAGGTCGGCCAGCGATCCGGGCGTGCTGACCGTCAGGCGCGCAGCTGTGGCCGTCCCTTTCGCCTTGGGCGTCCGCAAGCCAGCCGCCCGGCCCGACATCTTGACCGGTGTGCTCACCTGGGCCGCCGTCGGGCTAGACATGCCAGGCACCCGGCGGGACCGCGTGTGGCTCGATTTCGGGATGACACGCGAGCGAGCCGAAGAACTCCTCCAGCAACGCATCCACGAGGTTTCCGGGACCGACTAATCGGGTTTGCCATTTCCGAGACGCTTCCACCCGCACGCCCTCTTCTGCCGCGTACGGTGAACTCCGGCCAGGCGTGATCTTCCCCGGGGGAGGGCTGGCGATGCGTCGGCTTGGGCAGTGGACCGCTGGTTTTGCCGCTGGCCGTTATGGAATGGCTGTCCAGCCGAGGTACTTCTTGCCGGCCCCTACCGCGGTCATGGTGGCGTCGGTTGTCGTGAGCAGGGCGCCGTCGCGGCGTTCGCATCGTGATGGATCTTCTGGCCCGCGCGCCACCAGGCCAGGCCGGTGAACATGACGCAGTCGCCGGACCAGTCGACCTGCGGTCCCCAGGCGGTGAAGCCGTAGACGGATTTCGCGTTCGACCTGTCCGTAGCGGTTGGGTGCACCTGGTAGATCTCTGACAGGCCCGTCGCCTGGAGAGACGCCGCCACCGCGCGCCGCTGCTCGCTGCGCTTGTCCAGGCATGACGGCGACGACGGGATCGCCATGCGGCGAGGAATCGTGGGGCGCAATGTCGCCACCCTTGTCGACGCGCCTTCGGCCGATGAGCCCGAGATGGAGCCGCTCGATGAAGATGAAGCTCGCGCCATCCTGGAGGTCGCCGCGTCCCAGCGCAACGGCACCCGCTGGTCGGTGGGCCTCGGGCTTGGCCTGCGGCAATGCGAAGCCCTCGGCACCCGGTGGAGCGATATCAAGTGGCCCACGTGCCGCCAGCACCGCAAGACAGAGGCATGCCCTCCGGGCTGCCAATCCGCCACACCAGCGACCTTCAAGGTCCACTGGCAGCTCAAACGCCTGCGGTACCGGCACGGATGCGAAGACGCGTATAAGTGCGGCAAGCATCGGGAGGCTTGTCCGCAGCCCTGTGCCAAACACCGGCACCGCGAAGGCTGCGCATCGGGATGCAGGAAGAAGCGGCACGTCTGCCCGAACATCCGGCCTTGCCCGCCCGACTGCACCCGGCACGCGAGCACCTGCGCGCAGAGGCTCGGTGGGTGGACATGCCTACGCCCCAAAGGCAAGGCAAGGCGTGAGGTTGTCATCCCTCCGCCGCTGGTGCCGCGCTTGCGTGAGCACCGCGCCGTCCAGCTCGCCGAGCGGCTTGCCGCGGGGGAGGCCTGGGACGACTGGGACGACTGGGATCTGGTCTGGTGCCAGCGCAACGGCCGCCCGATCGATCCGCACGACGACTGGGAAGAGTGGAAGGCCCTGCTCGTCGTCGCGAAGGTGGGTAAGGACGCCCGCGTCCACGATGCCCGACACACCGCGGCCACGTTGCTCCTTGAACAAGGCGTCGACATCCGGGTGGTACAGGAGATCCTCGGGCACTCGCAGCCTTCAACCACGAAACGTTACGCCCATGTCACTGACAAGCTTGCGCGGGACGCTGCGAGACGCATGGGCAACGTGCTCTGGGGATGACTAAGGAAGGACGAAGACCATGACCCCAACTGCAACCAGCGCTGCTACCGGCGACCGCGACTCTAACCTGTCGCTGCCGATGAAATACCAGCTCAGACGTTGTGGGGCGCCAGGGGATCGAACCCTGAACCCACGGGTTAAAAGCCCGCTGCTCTGCCAGTTGAGCTAACGCCCCGCGGCGCCGCCGTGATGGCGCCCGCGGCACGAAGCGTACCGACTCCGCGGCGCGGACGCTTCGGGCGCCCCGTCGCTTTCCGGAATTGACCGCCGCCCGACGCCGCCGCGCCCGGCGCCAGCCGGTCCTGAGCGGACCGGGCGGCCACGCTCGAGGACGTCGGCAACGTGGCTGTGTTCGCCGCATCGGACTGGGCCCGCGCCATGATGACCGCGACCGCGCTCGACATCACTGGCGGCTCGGTTGTCTACTAACGCCGCCGACGAGGGCGTCAGGCCAGCTCTTCGTCGAGGATCTCGTGACACAGCCCGAGGCATTCGGTGCAGATCCGCGGCGGCCCGCTCGGGGCCTTCGGGGCCTTCGGGGCCTTCGTGGCTGCGGACGGGTGAGCGCTCACCGCCGATGCCATGGCGGAGACCTGGTAGCGGCGCTTACCGCAGAAGCCGCACCGCTCGGTACTGGCCTTCTCGCTGACCCGCTCGATGGGCGAACCGGCCACGGCGTCGCTGGTGGTGAGGACCGCGTGGGCCGTGGCGATGCATGTTTCGCAGATGAAGACGTTCGGGCCGGCAATGAGCTTCTTGACCTGTTTCTGGTTCTTACCGCAGAACGAGCAGCACTGAAGATCCTCGGCGGCACGGCGCACTCGGCGCCACCGCCGGCTTCCGCCCGCGCCATCGACAATCTGATGGACGCGCTGATAGCTGAGGTTGAGCGCGGCCGCGATCTCCCGCAGCGACGCGCCCGCGAGCTGCAAACGGCGGACGGCGTGATGGAAGTCCGCGCGGGCGACCTCCGTGGTCCGCTCGGCGTCGATGACCCGCGCCTCGGCCGCTCTCGCCTGCTCAAGGAGATCCGCATCGATCGGCATCTGTCTAGCGTACATAGACGCAAGACAACCGCGCCAGGCAACGCGTTGCCCGCACGTCTTTGGTGTGACACGGGGCGGCAGCCGTTTGGGATCCGGTTGGTATTTCCCGGCCCGTGCCCGCGCCTCACCGGTAGGACGCGATGCCGGTGATCGCCTCGCCGAGCACGAGCGTGTGGATCTCCTCGGTTCCCTCATAGGTCAGCACGGATTCGAGGTTGGCGGCGTGCCGCATGACCGGGTACTCCAGGCTGATCCCGCTCGCCCCGAGGATCGTGCGGGCCTGCCGCGCTATCTCGATCGCCGCGCGGACATTCGCCATCTTCCCCAGGCTGACCTGCTGCGTCGTCAGTTCCCCGGCCTCCTTCAGCCGGCCGAGGTGCAGCGCGAGCAACTGGGCCCGCGCCAGGTCGGCGAGCATCCAGGCCAGTTTGCCCTGCGTGAGCTGGAACGCCCCGATCGGCCGGCCGAACTGCTCCCGCGTGCGCGCGTACGCCACCGCCGCCTCGTAACAGCTCCGCGCCGCCCCTGTTACCCCCCAGACGATCCCGAATCGGGCCTCGGACAGGCACGACAGCGGGCCATTAAGCCCACGAGCCCCAGGCAGAACGGCTGCCGCGGGCAACCGCACATCGTCGAAGGTGAGTTGTGACGTGATCGAGGCCCGCAGCGACAGCTTCTTGCCGATGTTGCGTGCGGAAAATCCGCGGGCGGTTCTTGGCACGAGGAAACCGCGGATCCCCTCGTCGGTCCGCGCCCACACGACCGCGAGGTCGGCGAGCGATCCGTTTGTGATCCACATCTTGGTGCCGTTGAGGATCCAGTCCGCGCCATCCCGCCGTGCGTTTGTCCGCATGCTGGCCGGGTCGGAACCGTAGTCAGGCTCGGTGAGGCCGAAGCAGCCGATGGCCTGCCCGGCGGCCATGCGCGGCAGCCACTCCTGCTTCTGCTCGTCGGAGCCGTGCTTCCAGATCGGGAACATCGCGAGCGACCCTTGGACCGACACCAGGCTGCGCAGGCCAGAGTCGGCGGCCTCGAGTTCGCGACAGGCGACGCCGTAGGCGACGGGGCCGGTGCCTGCGCAGCCGTAGCCGGTGAGATGCATGCCGAACAGGCCCAGGGCGCCGAGTTCGGCCGCAAGCTCACGGGGAAGCGTGCCGGCCTCGAACCAGTCAGCGACGTAAGGAAGCACGCGGTCGGCGGTGAATTTCCTGACCGTGTCCCTGATCAGGCGCTCGTCGTCGCCGAGCTGGTCGTCGACCCCGAGCAGGTCGCTGCTGGCCAGGCTGTTGGCGGCCTGACTGGGATGCTGCGGCACGGCGCGGTCCTTTCTGCGGGAACACCGCCAGCGTACGACCCGGGATGACCCTGAGGCAGCCAGGGCAGTCCCCGATGGCGGGACGGGCCGCGAGCGGGCATCATCGATGGCATGAACGACGGAACCCATGGCAAGCGGCTCGTCCGGAGCCGTGAAGGCCGCCTAGTTGCCGGTGTGTGCGCGGGCCTCGCGGTCTACTTCGGGCTCGACGCCAACATCATCAGGCTCATCTTCGCCGGGCTCACCGCCATCTTCGGGGTGGGTGTCCTGCTCTACGTGATGGCGTGGCTCATCGTCCCCGAGGAAGGCGAGCCGGAGTCGATAGCGGAGAACCTGATCAACAAGACCCGGTCCTGAGGCGGTGGGCCCAGCTAACTCGCCGCGGCGGCGGCCTCGGCGCGCGCGCGGCCTGCGGCGATGACGTCGCCCCGCAGGTGTGTCCAGCCCATGGCCAGCAGCGTGGCCGCGCCCAGGCCGGCCAGGCCGGCCAGCGCCACCACCGGCGCTGGCCCGAGGGCCTCCGCGGCCGCGCCGCCGATCAGGATGCCCAGGCCCTGCACGGCAAGCAGGCCGGACTGCGCGAGGCCGAACGCCAGTCCCCGGCCCGAGTCGGGGACACTCTGCACGAACGCCGGGGCCGCGGCGATCTGGTAGCCACTCCCGATGCCCGACAGTGCCCAGAGCCCAAGGACCACGCCAAGTGGCGGCCGGGCGGCGCAGCCGATGAGCGGCGCACAGGCCAGGATCGCGAGCCAGCCCATCATCCGCAGCCGGACGGACGGTTTGACCAGGCGGCCAAGCACGATGGCGCTGATCACGCTGCCGACCGGCATGGCGGCCATCAGCAGGCCGACCGTGAGTGCGCCGCCGCCGAGCTCGCGCGCGTATGGCGCGGCGAGCCCCTCGGGCAGCACATAGAATCCGGCGAGCCAGCCGAACAGCACCAGCGTGCGCAAAGTCCGGTTGCGGAACACGACAGTCGCGCCGTCGCGCGTGATGGCCCAGACGGATGGCCGGACCGAATCCTGTCGCGCGGCGGGACGGCGTTTTGTCGACAGCGTGATGATCAGGGCGGACAGGGCGAAGGAAACGGAGTCGAGACCGAGTGTGCGGTAGGGGCCGATCGCGACGACGACAGCGGCGCCGACCACGAAGCCGAGCATCTGGCTCGCCTGAAAAGTCATGTTGCCGATCGCGGAGCCGAGCACGAACTTGTCGCCAGGGAGCACGGTGGGCATCAGGGCCGAGCGAGCCGAGGAGAACGGCGCGCTGAGCAGAACCGTGCAGAACAGCAGCGCGCACAGCACGGGGAAGGGCAGGACGGGAATCGCCATCAGGCCGACCAGGCCCATGCGGATGACGTCGCAGGAGATCATCACGGTCCGGCGCGGAATGAGATCGGCGAGGCTGGACAGGAGGGGGCCGCCGATGATCGGCGGCAAGTAGGTGAATGCGTACGCCAGCGCGGTGAGGAACGCCGAGTTCGTCCGGTGGTACACGAGGATCGCGATAGCGACCTGGGCGAACTGGTCACCGCCGTACGACAGGACTTGCGCCGTCCACAGGCCGCGAAACTCGCGGATCGCGAATACTTCGCGGTAGGAGGCTTGCTGCTCCGGGGCGCGGCGGTGTCGCCCGGTAATGAGCGGTCGGCCAGACTGCTGCGCCGCCGCGGGTCCGGTCAGGTGCCTGCCCGCTGGCCCAGGAATGTGAGCCGCCGCTGGCCCGGGTGTGTGCGCTGCCGTTTGTCCCGGCACCCGCGTGGCCACGGGATCGGCTGACTGCGTTGCTGCTCGTTCGATCAGCTGCGCCTGCTCGGACGTTGCGGCCCCGGCAGCTCTCGGTGCGGGCGGCCCGTCGAGTCTCGGTGCGGGCGGCCCGTCGAGCCTGGGTGCGGGCGGCCCGTCGAGCCTGGGTGCGGGCGGCCCGTCGAGCCTGGGTGTGGAGCGGAGCATAGGCGAGCGGCGGGCCGCGTCGTGCGGCTCAGGAAGATGTGCCCGCTCAGATACCACCGCAGTCCCGACCGAACTCCTTGTGTCCGCGCCGCTGTCCTCGGTCTTGGCGCCCGGCGCCCCGGCGCCCCCAACCCCGCGTCAGGCCGTTGTCCGGCGCCCCGGATCGGCCTTCGGTTCTGCTACTGTCTGTAACAGAACCAACACTTGCGTCACACTGGTCTCTACGTAGGGTCACGTTAAGTTGTTCCTACGTAGCCTACGGTGTCGAAGTTTCGGCGATTTTGCAAGTGGCCGTGCAGGTGCACACTCTCTTACCTTGCGTTAGCAAATGTACACTAGCCGCGCTATCTCGGCCGGTGCCTAGGCCATGTTGGCGGGCATCGCGCCAGCGGCCGGTCTGGCGGGCGTCGCGCGGCCCGGTCCGGCGGCACACGGCCGGTGGCCGTTCGGTTGGCATCGCGCCAGGGGCCTCCTGCGGGCTCGCGCGCCGTCCCGCTGCATTGGCTTTGGCGATTGTCGGCCCCGTCCCCTATGCTGGGGCGGTCCCCGACGGCGGGCGCCACGGGTCTCGGCGGCGATGACCGTCAAAGCCCCCATCGTCTAGTGGCCTAGGACACCGCCCTTTCAAGGCGGCGGCACGGGTTCGAATCCCGTTGGGGGCACGGCTGGTGCACGGTAGGTTGTCAACGCGTGGTCCTGTAGAGCAGCTCGGAGTGCTCGCCACCCTGTCAAGGTGGAGGTCGCGGGTTCAAATCCCGTCAGGACCGCTGAGACCAGCGACGGTCTTCAAAGATGCGGCGTCATCGCGCCGGACGCGGTCAGGTAGCTCAGTCGGTACGAGCGTCCGCCTGAAAAGCGGAAGGTCGGCAGTTCGATCCTGCCCCTGACCACTACTCAACTGACAGCGCGCATGCCTGTGACCAGGCCAAACGTTACCTGCTGCTGGATCTGCTCGGCGTCCCTAGTAGCCGTCGCTGCCCGTTCGTGGCCTTTGTTTGCTGCCCGTTGGTGCACGCGGAGTGCACGAAGCATGATCCTCTCGATGCGAACTACTGGCAGCGTGGTCATGGGCGGTCGCTGGCGCAGGTGTGGCGGTCGCATCGGTCTGCCCACGGCCGTTCGATGCCGGTTCGGTTGCTGCACTCTGGTGCTGCACAAGAAAGCCTTGACGCTTAAGTTTCAAAGCTCGGCTAACGGCTCCGGAGACGGTAGGCCGTGCCGTATCACCTAGCAGCCTGGTGCGTGGTCCGCGTCTGGTCCACTAGCTCAGCTTAGAGTCGAAACGCTGGAAGAGCTCCGCGAGGATGTCTTGGATCGGGCGGTTGCCTTCGGCAGCGAGGCGGCCAAACTCCTCGACCATCTGCTGGACTGGTGAACTCCCGATTATGAGGATTCGGGCCTCGTCAGGACCCGGGTTGCCGAAAGTGTGCGAAACGCCACGAGGCACGAAGACGAATGACCCGGCCTCTTGCCGCACGCGCCGCTCTCCTAGGAGGAACTCAGCCGTACCCTCGATGACGTACCAGGCCTCGTCATAGCTGTTGTGGACATGCGCCGGTGGCTCGGGCACCCCTGGCGGGGGGCTAGTTTCAAAAACGGAGAAGTCCGCTGTGCCTGAGTCGATCTTGACTGTTGCATCACTCATCCCGCCCCAGAAGCGGCGCCCCTCACCTGGGCCGAAGACCGACCCCACGCCGACCGTCATGTGCTTCCCCTCCTGCACGGACCGCCCGTGATTCAACCGCCTTGCCCGGGGTCAACCTATCCCGATGCAGCCTGGACCGATAGGAGGAAGAGCGTCTCGCCTTTCCCCGTCCTCCTGATAGGCGCGGGAACTTGCCGGGGAAGATCAGTGTCCAGGGTGGCGCGTAGCGCCATCGCGGCAGCGACGCGAGCGCAGCGAGCGCCCTTGACGGTGATCTTTGTCCCGGTGACAGGATGGCTGGCGCGAGGAGGATGGCCCGGTCAGCTCTTGCAGGCGCGGTCACCAGGCGCGACGGCCTGTACCGCCAGCGGCCGGGGCGCGGGTAGACCGCGCGAGGCAGCCGCCGCGACGCAGGGCTTCCGCCCGGAGGATTCGCCTGCGAGTGCACCGGTGCGGGTACCGCGGGGCGGTCCATCTAGCGACGACCTCGTCACCCTCGGTGGCAGCGGTTCAATCCCGCCCACGACCACAGGTCTGAGCAGCCATGACGCGCTGACAAGACCAGGTCTGCAGTATGCGACCTTCAGTGCTTTAGGGCTGTTGTAGGGACAAAGGTCCCTTGTTCCCTGAGCATTCACCTGCTAACTTGCCCCCTCCGCCCAGCGCCGGGGTTGGCATCGGGCTTCGGGGGTTGTGATGTTTCACAAGCTGGCAATACGGCCCAGGCAGCTGGCAGCGCTCGCCGTGGCGGCGCTGTTGGGAACGATATGGTTTGCTGCCGCTCCAGTACATGCAGCAACGAATACCGTGGTCAGCCTGACGTTCGACGACGGCTCCGCAAGCCAGTATTCGACCCTTTCTATGCTGCCGGCTCGCGGCATGAACGGCACCTACTACATCAACTCCGGGTTGGTCGGCAGCAGCGGCTACTATATGACCTGGTCGCAGCTGCATGACCTCTATAACGCCGGGAACGAGATCGGCGGTCACACGGTTGACCACAAGAACCTGACCCAGCTCAGCACCGCCGATGCTACGGCCGAGGTCTGCAATGACCGGACCAACCTCATCAACAACGGATTCTCGCCGGTCACGTCATTCGCATACCCCTATGCGGCATCCAACACGTCGGTGGAGCAGATCGTCCAGGGGTGCGGCTACAGCAGCGGGCGCACGGTCGGCAACATCAACAGCATCACTGTTTGCACCGACTGCCCTTATGCCGAGACGATCCCGCCCCGGGACCCCTACTACCTCCGGACGCCAGAAGGGGCGACAAGCAGCACTACCCTTTCCGACCTGGAGACCTACGTCACAAATGCTGAAACTCACGGCGGCGGCTGGGTCATCCTGGTCTTTCATGGCATCTGCGACAACAGCTGCACCTCCACGAACTCACTGAGCCCATCGATCTTTACTGCTTTTCTGGACTGGCTGCAGCCGCGCAGTGCCAACGGGACAGTCGTACGTACCGTCGGGCAAGTGATGAACGGCACCACGCCACCCGGGCCAGACACCACACCGCCCACAACCACCATCTCCTGCGACGCCGCGGCATGCTCCAGCGGCTGGTACAACACCACCCCGGTGACCATCAGCCTGTCAGCGACAGACACTGGCGGCTCGGGAGTCGCCACGACCAAATACACCCTCGACGGGACCGATCCCCGCACCAGTTCGACGGCGATCACCTACACCGGGCCATTCACCATCCCGCAGACCACTACCGTTACCTTCTCGTCCACCGACCTGGCCGGTAACACCGAACTCCCCAAGTCACAGCTGATCCAGATCGACGCCGCAGCGCCGTCCGTCAGCATCACCGCACCGCCTGATGGCTCGTCGTACAAACGGGGCGCAAAAGTGGCCGTCAGCGCAACTGCGACAGATACCGGGACCGGATCGGGCGCACCCTCAGGTGTGGCGCAGGTCATGGTCCTGCTCGACGGAACCACCACTTTGGCAACCGACGCCACCGCGCCCTACCAGTTCACGTGGAACACCAGGAAGGTCTCCATCGGCCAGCACACCCTGACAGCGGTCAGTACCGACAAGGCCGGAAATTCCACGACTTCCGCTCCAATAACCGTAAACATAAACCCCTGAGGCACCAAGCCTACTGGGTTGACGGCAGCCGTGGCGCAACGAGGACATTCCGCCCGCCGTCGGCGTACAGTACGCACAGCACGAACCAGGCAGAACGCACCGGACATGGGGCCCCTGCTACACCTGCAAATCGGAAGATCGACGAACCATTCTCCTTCCTGGTCACCCATCTAGCATGACCCACGATCACGTCCGCTGCGCGCAACGGCAAAGAAAGGCATGCATTAGCTCAAGGTTTGCCACTCTTGATTTGTCGAGCTGCTATGCCCAGCGGCGGCTCGCGCGGCCGGACTCCCCGGTAACGGCGATCCAGGCGACTACTTCGACCGGAACGATGATGCAACGCGCCGAGAGATTTTGGAGTTCAGATGGCGTGATGCCCTAGACAATCGAGATCATAGCGACCGTCACGTTTCCCCGTTTGGCAGCGGCGCCGCAGATGATCCGTGGGCAACCAATGCGACACGCGGACCCGGTTTCTCCGATGAACCGCCTTTCTAGCCCGCCCAGGAGCCAAGTTGGGGGAGCGATCGGTCACGGATGCCCGGCCGCGTCGAACGCGCTCGATCATGCCCAATACGTGCCCAAGTCCCGTCCGCGCGGCGGGTTTCGGCAGGTCAAGCGTGTTTCTTTACCGGTCTTGAAAATCGCTAGGGCTCGTGAGGGTCCTCGTGGGTTCGAATCCCACGCCCTCCGCCCACGCCCTCCGCTCAACGTGCCGAAAGGGACTCTGACCAGTCATAACGCGGCATCATGGCGCCGTGACAGCGTTCTGTCGTGTGCAGCCGTAGGTCAGCGAGGGCGGCTGTCGGCCGCTGGTCACGGGATATACGCGGGATGAAACGAAAGTCGTTTGCGCAGGTGAATCTACTCGCGTAAGGAACGCGGACCCCGGGCGTCCCAAAGTTCCCTGTCAAGGCGGCGGCGCTGCGCGGTACCGCATGGTGCGCCCCCCACCGGGCTCTGCGTTGAGAACGCCCGCCCGGCACGGGCGCGCCGCCGGAGAGGACACGCAGATCAGCCACGCTCATCCGGCATCCCGTCAGGTGTTTTACGGTAGCCGTCTTCCTCGCTGCGGAATTGTCTCGCTCGCGGCCACCGCCTCAAGGCCGCCCTTGCGGCGTCGCTGCGCGATGGCTCCGCCAGCCTTGACCCGGCGGCCATTACCACGGATCTTGGCACCTGCGGGAAAAGCGGGCAGGACTAGGATCAACTAAATTAGTTCCCGGGCGCAGCGTTCAGGCTGGGGCAGATCGGCAGCAGTGGATCAACTAAGAGCGACCAACCATGCCTGACCAGGGGACGGCGTTCTCTACGAGCCCTGGTCCGGCAGTACAGCCAAGGAGCGCGACATCAGTGACAGCAAATGGGGGCGGCTCTGGGCCGCCCCCCATTTGCGTCTTTACTCTTTGATCCTTTCGGTCACGGATCGATCGTGATCGTGCAGGTGTAGGTGCCTGGCGTCAGGCCTGACACATTCGTGCAGTTCTCGGTGTTGGTTTTGGTTCAGTTGTTGATGGTCAGGCTCGTCACTTCACAGTGGCTGGAGTTTGCCACGTTGGGATCGGTGCTAGTGAAGGTGACCAACCAAGAGACACTTGTGCTGGTGCTGACCGTGTAGGTCGTGTTGCTCGTGGTCAGCGTCCTGTCCGCTGCGGACGTGGCGTTCGTCAGCGTCTTTTGGTACAGCTGCCCACTGACCGCGGAGCCCGAGGTGGCACCGCAGTTGTCGCCCGTGTAGAGCTGGGCGGACAGCGTCCCGTTCAGCGGCGCTCCGCTGGCTGGCGTGACGGTTGTGGTGTCGTTGGGCAGCCAGGTTTGGGCCGAGGTGGTCGCCGTCGTATCGGTGACGGTGAAGCACTCACCGGAGGTGGCGTCGCTCGATCCGGTGTAGTTACTCCCATTGGCTCCGCCCGGGGTGTACACGGCCCGGAAGCACCACGTGCCGGTCATGTTGACCGTGACCGCGCTGGAGTCAGCGGACGACGCGGGTGGGTTCGACCCGCTGACCGCTTGCGTGGTGACCGGGCTGCCGACCTGGGTGCCGTTCGGGTCTGGGCAGGCGCCTCCGCTCACCTGGGTCGGGTTGCACACGAAGAAGGTGACGGTGCCGGTCGGAGTGCCATCGCCGTTCTGGGCGGCCTGGACGATAGCGTGGTCGGTGACCGAGGACCCGAAGGTGGTCGTCCCTCCCGAGCCGACCGATGGCGTCGTCGTGGTGGTGGTCGCGATCTTCTGGATCGTGAAGCACTCGTTGGTGCCGGTGGAACCGCCGAACTCGGTCAGAGTCCCGGGGTAGTTAGTGTCCCCTGGCCACGTGGCGCGGAAGCAGTAGCGCCCCGGTGCGAGGGGGCTGGCCGATGTGTTCACGTCGGGCGAGTCTGCGCTCGCGGTGGCGCCGGAGCCGCTCAGCGTCCCCGTCCCGATGTTGGTGCCGACGTTAGTGGTGCCATCGCACGAGCCGGTGGGGATCGGCCCGCACAGGAAGAAGGTCACCGTGCCGCTCGGTGTGTCCGCAGCTTGGTTGCCAGTCACGGTGGCCGTGTCGTGGACTGGGGCGCCGGGGAAGACCGGACCAGCGTTGGAGACCTGGGTCGCCAGGGTCGCCGTGTTCAGCTGGTTGACGTAGGTGCACACCACCTGGTCACCGGGGACGAGGGTGATCGTCGCTGTTTTGCCACTCGTCGAGGTCGTACCGCCCTGGCACGACAGCGACTCGAACGTGAAGCCGTTCGGGTTGGCGCCCTCCGTCACGTTGTACGTGCCTGCCTGGAGGGCATTGTTGTACACGGTGTTACCGGCGCTATCACCACCAGCGCTGTTGCCGGCGTCATTCAGGCAGAAGCTGCCATCCGGCTGGACACCCGCGCTGCTGTTGCCCGGACAGGCCACGCCGCCCTGCGGAACGCCGTTCACCGGGCCCGGAGGCTCAGCAGGCAGGTTCGACGTGTAGCTGAACACCTGGTCTTTGCCGCGCGGATCGGTGTGCTTGATGATCTTGACCGACCCGCAGTTGGAGATGTTCACCGGGATCGGCGCCACGAAGTCCTTGACCTCGGCGGGGAACGCCGCCGATGAGCGGCTCTTCAGGAACGCGCTGCCGAAGGCCTCGCAGGTCCCGGGGGGGAAGACCCCGGCGGCGGTGAGGTTGATGGCCGTCTCGCCGAACGTCAGTGCGGCAAGGCTTCTCGGAGCGTTGGGCGCGATCGGGTCGGTGACCGCGTCGAGGTTGTTGACCGCCCCGATCGAGTTGCTGCTGTTCAGGGTGATCTCGTCCCCCCAGCACGGGAACGAGTTGGCAGACAGGCACACGTTGGTGGGAAATCCGGGAACACCACTTGGCGTGGTCGCGCT
>WNFX01008687.1_pt1 | contig 18035 bp, 19 predicted proteins | sample 5400111 | NCBI WGS metagenome assembly WNFX01 (sample SAMN13153363, study PRJNA577476) | soil metagenome | isolation source: 40 cm soil or saprolite under grassland replicate 1 | place: USA:California | collected 2016-06-15 | reverse complement strand
CGCTTCGACTTCCACTTCGTCTTCGCTCAGCGCGGCGGGACTACTCGACCATCGAATATCCTTGCTATTCATACCTCAACGCTTCAATTGGATCGAGGCGCGAAGCACGCAACGCTGGGTAAAGTCCAAACATCAATCCCGTTGCCAGAGAGACGCCGAACGCCAGCGGTATACTACGCGGGTCGAGGATCGCCGCGGCCTGATTCAACGAAGCGGCAAGGGGAACGGTTAACACACCTACCGCGATCCCCAAAATTCCCCCTCCAGCGCTCAACAGAATCGCCTCCAGCAGGAACTGTGCGACCACATCGCGGCCGCGCGCGCCGACCGCCATCCGCACGCCGATCTCGCGTGTGCGCTCGCTCACGCTGACCAACATCACATTCATAATGCCGATCCCGCCTACAACGAGTGAGACAATTGCCAGCGCGGTGAGCAGCAATGAAAACGTTGCTGCAGACTGCAACTGCGCGCCGAGCACATCTTGCTTAGTGGTCATGTGAAAATCATCCACGTACTTGCCGTCCGCATCTTGTGTAATACCGTGACGCTCACGCAGGTACGCCGCGATCTGCGCTTTGGCTTCCTCCATTTTGGTTTCATCCTTCACGTGCGCGATGACCGTCACCCAGGGCTCTTCGTCGAAGAAATTCTGGATGGCGAAACTGATCGGCAGGAAGAGTCCCTCATTGGGTCGCGTGTTGATTCGATCCTGCACGCTGACCGCTTCTAATTCGGTCAACACGCCGATCACCTGGCATATTTTGCGATTGGCCCATATAGTCTGGTTAATAGGATCGTCGCCCTGAAATAAATCCAGCGCCGTCTGATAGCCAAGCACACAGACCGATTCTCCGCCCAACACTTCGGCATCGGTGAAGAAACGTCCCTGCCCGATGAACGCCTCAGGTGTCAAGGGTTTGTCCGCGGGCCAACCGACAGGTTGTACCTGACCCTCCGCGATCACGCTCAACAGCGCACCTGCATCCGTGCCCTGAAAGTTAAGGTCTTCCGTCTCACGCCCGTGCCGCAGCTTAGCATTCCCACTGACTCTCATCTCCACGCGATCCACCAATGAGGCTGCCTCGGGAATGCCTACGCCGTCTTCATAAGTCAAGGGCTTGCCGGCTGCTTTCATCTTTCCACTATCCATCTGGAGGTCCTGATCAAGCTGGATCTGATCCGAACCGAGAAAGCGGAAGTTAGCCTCCACAGAGGCGCGTGCGCCGTTACCCAGAGCCAGCGTCGCAATGACTGAAGCCACGCCGATGATGATGCCGAGGGTCGTGAGCGCCGTGCGCAAAAGGTTGCTGCTGATCCCGCGCAGGGCAGTCAGCACTGTATTAAGCAGCGACATCGCTATGCTCTCTATTCACGATTTCACCGTCCTCCATATGGAGAATACGCCTAGCATGCGCTGCTACCTTCGAATCGTGCGTCACCATCAGGATCGTGTGGCCCTCCGCGCACAGTTCGACTAGTAGGCGCATGATGTCTGCGCCGGTTTTGCTATCGAGGTTGCCGGTCGGCTCATCTGCTAAGATGAGAGCCGGGTTCGTCACCAGCGCGCGCGCGATGGCGACCCGCTGGCGTTCGCCGCCCGAGAGTTCATTCGGTCGGTGTTGAGCACGAGGCATCAGTCCAACGCGCTCGAGCGCGTGTGAGGCGCGTTGGCCGTAGGCATCGCCGCCATATCTTCCGTAGAGAAGAGGCAATTCCACGTTTTCGAGGGCGTTGAGGCGCGGCAACAAATTGAAAGTCTGGAAGATGAATCCAATGCGGTTGTTCCGCACGCGAGCGCGCTCATCTTTCGACAAAGTGCTTACATCGCGCTCTTCGAGCAAATAACGTCCCGCGCTGGGTGTATCCAAACAGCCAAGCAGATGCATCATTGTGGATTTGCCGCTGCCCGATGGACCCATCAACGCTACGAACTCACCTGCTTTCACTTCAATGCTCACTCCGCGCAGAGCGTTCACTGTGCTGTTTCCAACGATAAAGGTCCGAGACATGTTTTCGGTGCGGATGACGCTCATCTGACCACCACTTGTTCCCCTTCAGCCAGACCGGAAACGATCTCAACATTTGAATCACCACGCAAACCTATTGTGACGTCGCGGCTCTCTGTTGAAGAGCCGTTCCACACTTGCACAATGGCTTTATCATTACCGGAGGCGTGCACTACACTGCGAGGCAAGCAGAGTACTCCCGGTCGGCTGGTGATCGTCACGTTAGTGTCCACGGTCATGCCATCTGCCAAGCCATCAGGAATTTCATCCAACGAAATGTAAACGTTGTAAAGCGGACTTTCACCTTCGATACGTTTGGGGATGATGCGTTCTACTTTCCCTTTCACAGTGACATCGGGACGTGCGTCGAAATACATTTCCGCATTTTGTCCGATCGAAACCAGTGGATAATCTTCTTCCGTTACATTTACGAGGGCTTCCAATGCCTTCGGGTCGCCAATCTTGAATAATGCCCTTGATCTTCAGGCTTTCCATCACTGCTTTGGCTGCGTCATATTTCGCCTGGGCCAGTGCAAGTTCAGAATCAGCAGAGAGGACATCACTTTCAGTCGGCTTGCTTGTATACCAACTTAGCTTCGACTCAAGCTGCTTTTGGTTTTCCTTGGCAGTCGCTAGGCTTGCCAGTAATTGAGATCGAAGAGTTGCGTCTTCGGCGTTTTTCGCGGCATCGCTGAGTTCGGAAACACTCTGCTTCGCCGCTTTGATCTGTTTTCGCAGGTCTTTGATGAAATCATTCGTTGCACGCGGATAGTCCAATGCGGTTCTTCGCTTTTGGAGTTTTTCTAATTCATCCTGCGCTGTAAGCAAATTGAGCTGCGCCTGTGTTGTGGTGACATCGTCGAGTTCCGCGAGGATTTGTCCCGCCCGGACCTGATCGCCCACACGCACCTTCACCGTAGATATTCTTCCTGTCGTTGGCATTTGCACATCGGCTTCATTCACATTGACCAGGTTTCCCGGTGCCGTAACCGTTTGTTCCACATCACAAGTTGTCACAGAAACAGTTTGGGGTGTTGGTGTGGCTTCAGGCGTTTTGGTGGTTGAAAACCCGAAATACCCTGCTGCAGAAATGACCAGAATGGTCACTACCGAAAATAGAACAATCGCACGTTTGCTCACAATGAATCTCCAAAGAAAAAATTTCAGACAAGGGTTTGCCTTGTCCATGGCGCCGCTGCGCCACTATGCTTGTCTGAAAGTATAGATGCGAGATATTTCAACCAGATTGTGAACTGATTAAGGTTTCGTAATCACCCCCTCCGCCCTGCGGGCTGCTTTGCAATCCCCCAAATTCAAAAAGCGGATTTGGGGGAGGGAGATAACTACTTTGCCATTCGATAACCAATCCCAGGCACGGTCAGAATCAGCGATGGCTGATCGGGATTCAATTCGATCTTTTCCCTCAAACGACGAATGTGTACATTGACCGTCTTCTCGCTTTCGATATCGGGAGCAAAGCCCCACACTGCTTCAACAATTTGTGCACGCGACAAGGCTTGACCTCGATGCCGCGCCAGGTAAAACAATAGACGAAACTCAATAGGCGTCAAATTAATGACTTCCTCTCCGCGTCGCACCTGACCTTTTGCCTGTTCCAGCACTAAATCATTGATTACCACAACAGAAGACTCGGCTGAAGAGTAATCTCCATATGCGCGCCTCAATTGGGCACGGACTCTTGACACCAACTCGCGCAAACTAAATGGCTTGGTGATGTAATCATCTGCGCCCATCTCCAACCCAAGAACCTTATCCAATTCGTCGTGTTGGGCTGTCAAAATAATAATGGGCTGGTGTAAGCCAAGATTCCGCATTTGGCGGCAAAAGTCAAAGCCCGAGCCATCCGGCAAACGGATATCCAATAGGATCAAATGAGGAGAATGTTTTTGGGCGTACTCCATGCCGCTTGAACCGGTTTTACGCAACTCGGCCTTGAATCCATGCTGTTTAAAACCATCCAACAGACTTTGTCCAATGGCGGGGTCATCTTCAATCACAAGAATGCGATAGGGTTCCATCATACGTATTTAAATTATAGCATTTGCGTTTCTCTCGTACTGGAATACAAAATCTCCAGACTGGCGTAGCCGTGCCCGAAGTCGGGACGCAAAGCGTTCGGACTCCGGCACTGACAAGCCTTAACCGTTTCGTAATAAAAAAGTTGTACAATAAAAAACATTAAGTGATATAGAGAAATTTATCGGAGTATATATGTCGCCTAGCTTGGCTGACCGTCTCGAGCAAGCGCGTCACGCCCGTTTCGTCGGACGCGATGGCGAGCTTTCGCTACTTGAATCTGCTTTGAGTGCGGAAACCTTTCCCTTCTTTGTCCTTCATATCTTTGGTCCTGGTGGTGTGGGGAAAACGACTCTTCTACAGGAATTCGCGCTGATGAGCGAACGGTATGGAGCACGTCCTGTTTATCTCGACGCGCGCCACATTGACCTCTCGCCAGACGCCTTCATAAAGACTCTCAGCACATCATTAGGAAATCATAACGGCGCTTCAATACCGGATCTGTTAGATGCTTCGCCTCAACGAACCGTGATCCTCATCGACACGTACGAGACTCTGACTTCACTCGACGGTTGGTTGCGCACAACCTTTCTGCCTCAGCTCCCTGATACTGTCTTGACCGTATTGGCGGGTCGTAACCCACCCGGCGCCGCCTGGCAGGGTGATGCTGGTTGGCAGGACCTCGTACGCGTCATTTCACTCCGCAACTTGAGCCAAGAGGAGAGCCGCGCTTTCCTTAATAAGCGCGGACTGCCTGCTGACCACCAACAAGGTATCTTGGAATTCACTCATGGACATCCTCTCGCGCTTTCATTAGTGGCGGAGGTTTTCTCACAACGCGGCCATATCGGCTTGCATCCAGAAGAATCGCCGGATGTAGTCAAGACACTCTTGGAGCGTTTTGTGCAACAAGTGCCGGGACCTGCTCATCGCGCCGCACTGGAAGCTTGTGCATTGGTGCGCGTCACCACCGAAACTCTATTGGGCGAGATGTTGGGTATGCCCACTTCCGGGTCAGCGTCGGAGGGAGTCCATGCGTTGTTCGAGTGGCTAAGAGAACTATCCTTCATTGAATCCAGCACCGAGGGCATTTTCCCTCACGATTTAGCACGCGAGACCTTAGCCACCGATTTGCGTTGGCGCAACCCAGATTGGTACGTGGAACTTCACAACCGTGCCCGCAAATACTACACTGATCGTTTGAACCAGACGAGTGGCTTGGCTCAACAACGTCTGATGCTCGACACTGTTTTCCTTCACCGCGAAAATGCTGTCATCCGCTCGTTCTTCGACTGGCAAACGACAGGCAGTATGATTCCGTATGCGCTAGAAGAGGAAGATATTCCCGCGCTGGAAAAGATGGTTGCCAAGCACGAGGGAGAGGAATCCGCTAAATTAGCGATCTATTGGTTTGAGAGGTATCCTCAAAATGTCACGGTATGGCGCGATACGGAGGGATCGCCGCTCGGGTTTGTTCTGTCTTTACCGTTACATTCAATGAGCGAGGAAGACGAAAAGTTAGATCCAGCTGTTAAGTCAACGAGAACTTACCTGGTAAACCACGCGCCTCTACGCTCGGACGAAGTTGCCACGCTCTTTCGATTCTGGATGGATAAGGATGCGTATCAAGGTATCTCACCGATCCAAAGCCTGATCTTCATTCAGGTTGCCAAACATTACCTGACGACACCCAGGTTGGCTTTCACTTTCTTTCCCTGCGCTGATCCTGATTTTTGGTTAGCCATACTGAGCTACGCAGAACTAACTCGATACCCTGAGTCCGATTTTGAGGTCGGTGGGAAGCGTTATGGCATTTACGGCCACGATTGGCGAGTCATGCCTCCTGCAGTTTGGATTGCCCGGCTGGCGGAGAAAGAGGTGGGTGGGACAAGTCAAGCCGCGTCGCCGTCAACTACTGAACCACTCATCTTTTTGAGTCATGATGAATTTGGCGATGCAGTCAAGCAGGCGCTTCAAGATTACGGTCGTCCGGGTGGTCTAAAAGGGAATCCACTCTTGAGCTCAAGGTTGGTTTCGGACGCGGCAGGCAAAGGCGCCGCCCCGCGACCGAAGGAAGCGTCGAAGGGACCCAAAGAAAGAAGCGAAATCTTAAAGTCCAAAATAAATGAAGCAGCGGAGACATTACGCATCCATCCGCGGGATGAGAAGTTGTTCCGCGCCCTCGACAGTACGTATCTGCATCCCGCTCCCACTCAGGAGACTGCCGCAGAACTGCTTGACCTACCCTTCAGCACATATCGCCGGCATCTCACAAGTGGAATCCAACGCCTGATTGAAATTCTATGGCGGCAGGAGATCGGTGAAAACTGAACAAAAAGTGAGCAGTTTTTGAAGTGGAAAATGAATAGTGGCATTTGCTACACTGCAGTTGTCAAACGACAGCCGCAGTTTTCTTTTAAAGTGAGAATAGTTTTTGTATACAGACAATAAATTGCTCTCTGGGCAGTTAAGTGATGATGAGATTCTAATTGCCCGAGTTAGCCAGGGTGATCTGACCGCGCTTGAAACTCTTTATGATCGCTACGCCGCAACAGTTTTGGGCATCTCGCTTAAGATCATCGGTGAGCGTGCCACAGCTGAGGATGTGTTGCAGGAGACTTTCTGGCGGGTATGGCAGAGCGCGGTCACTTATCAATCTCAGCGCGGATCTTTCACGGGCTGGCTTTTCAGGATTGCCCGTAACCTTGCTATTGACGCTTATCGTCGGCGTAGTGTTCGTCCCCAAGCAATCACCGAAATGGCAAATGTGGATCCTATTCTGGACCAAATCCCTGATCCCGATATAGATGTCCCAGAGCAAGCTCAGTCAAATCTCAAAGCTCAGCAGGTGCGAAACGCGTTGACCGGTCTGCCGCGCGAACAGAGACAGGTAATTGAGATGGCTTATTTTTATGGAATGACACGGCAGGAAATTGCGAAGGCGACTGGCGAAGCGCTTGGTACTGTTCATACTCGCGCTCGATTGGGATTACAAAAATTACGTGAAGAATTAGAAAGAATAGAGTTCGAAGGATAAGACGAGAAATGAAGACCAGAAAATTGAGCACAAAGTGAATAGTTTTTGGACTGGAAAATGAACGTCCACCAAGCCTACACTGTAGTTATCAACTAAATAGTGAAAAAACACAGAAGGAGAATCTCATGAATAGTAGTATTTCCAAAACTCACGTTAGTGCATCTTCGACCGAGGCAAGAATGAAACTCAGCAGCCTCGAACGAATCCTGTTGCTTCTGCCAACCGCGGGTGGGCTTGTCTTTGGTGTATTGCCTCTCCTGCTTGGAGGCGCGTTCGGTGCAGCACTCGGCTTCCCAGGTAATGATTCTTTTATTTATCGCTTGGCAGGCGCGGCGACATTTGGGTACGCGGTCGCGCTGATCATGGGATTAAGGCAGGGCGACTGGGCACCATTGCGTTTGGTTGTTATCGGAACGTTGACTTTTAATCTAGCTTCTATTTATGCCTGTGTGGTACAGATTATTGCGGGCGACGCCAATCTTTTTGAATATCTAATCCTTGGCACATCGATTGCTATTACTGCTATTACATTCTGGGTGCTTAACCGTCATGCGGGAGTCGAGCGTCCGGCAGCTAGTACCTCAGTTTGGTATACCCGCTTCGTGATTTTGGGAACTGTTCTATCCGGCGTTTTTGGCTTGATGCCACTGTTTATCCCAGTTTTAGGAGCGAAGCTTTTGGGATTTCACGGTACGGATGTTTTCCTTATCCGTCAGGCGGGCGCAGCCTCGCTAGGCTATGCTGTGATAGGAGTTTATGGACTACGATCCGGCGCGTGGAGTGATCTCCGGCTGCCGTTGGTCATGGCCTTGATCTTCAATGGTTTCAGTTTTATTGCCAGCGTGATTGCACTCTTTAGTGGTGAGCCTATCCTAATCACTGTGGTTATTGGCGCGGCTTCGCTGTTTGTGACAATTGTTGGGATAATAGCTTATCAACGCAAAGGACAGTTGTAAAAAGGAAACATCCCGACACTTGCACCTGATGCAAGTGTCGGGACGTTGCTGCACTTTTTGAGGAACTATGACTTCTGATCTTGCCACCTACGCTGAAATGATCAACGAAGCTTGGAATTCGCACGATATTGAGAAAGTCCTCAGTTTCTACTCGCAAGAGTATGTTGGTGACGATGTAGGACAAGCCTCGCTGCTACGTGGACATGAAGGTCTGCGCGCCATGCTGGAAAGTTATTGGGGAGCATTCCCTGATCTCAGATTTAAGGTCGTCAGCACACTTGTTGATGGCAACCGTATAGCGATCGTCTGGGTGGGAGATGGGACGCATCACGGCACGATCATGAATATTCCGCCGACGGGGCATAAAGTCACAGTAAGAGGCGTTTCGATCATCGATGTAAAAGACAAGATGGTGGTGAGCGGTCAATATATCTGGGATTTGGCAGGCATGCTCCGTCATATGGGACTGCTTCCAGAGCTTTAGATTTGGACAAGAGCGTTCTATGGACATCCAAACTTTACAAGTATTCGCTGGTTTTACATCCACCGCTATGTTCGTTAGTAGCAATCTGCCGATGCTTTTGAAAGCCTATAAAACAAAGAACCTGAAGTCCTACAGCCTTGGTCTCATTGTTTTGGGTAACCTCGGCAACCTAGTCTACTGGTTGTACATCGCCAGCCTGCCATTTGGGCCAGTCTGGATCTTGCAAGGTTTCTTTACGCTCTCCGCCGCGCTGATGCTTTTCTGGTATCTGCGATATGAAAAAGGATGGGGCCGAAAGGTGTTCTCTTTGGAGAAGTCATGAAAACCTCTTTAGTCTTTTATCTTTGCCCGATCTGTTTCTACACCTGTGAATCCCCTGATGATGTTCATGAACATGTGCTTCTGCGCGTTGATCCAGGCTTACCCGGCGACGAAAGGCGTAAGCCCATGACCGATAGCCGTGGGCGAATTCTTTCTGCAGCTCCTCGTTGGTTCCATGAAGCCGTCATCCATGCCAGAGTTGCTCCTCGTAATCCCTAATGTCTATTTCTAAAATGCTCTGAGATGTCGTGAAGATATAGGCTGTATCTGAACTAAGGAGGTAGAATGCCACATTACGGTGTAATGGATGAAACAAAAATGACTGAAGATGAGGCAGCCCTCATGCGTGCCCGTTTACACCTGCGCGGTGGCAAACATCGCCTTCAAGAAGGGTTATCCGCAGCGGGCATTGCTGCTTTATATGACGCGGTACTCTTTGGAATGCGTTATTACATTGCCAAACATAAACGTTGTGCATCCTTCGTGGAAAACACTGATCTCTGGGACGCTACAAGTCTGTTCCATGCGCTGACACGTGCAGGTGTCTTTGATGATCCGCTCACCTTCAATCGATTCAACTTGATCGTCGAACGAGTGCTTTGGCAGGGATCATTTTCATTCGATGCTGATACCACACTTGCAGAGGTTGAAAAGATACTTGCAAAACTTGGCATCCTGCCGTTCGATGAATCTGCCCTACCAAACGAATTATTAGCGCCGCACCGATTATGAAATTATAGAAAGAGGGTGATGCTTAATAAACTGAGCAAATACAAGGTTTATATTCTTTAATCGTTTACTATTTCAAGGTGAGTATTATTACTAGCCAAAGACCATCAAGAAGAGGAGATAAAATGTCAGTTCAAGATAATCTCAAGCTCGATGAGGAAGAAATCGCTGCCTGGAACGCTCATGATGTTGAACGAGCGGTGGCAATCTTTCCAGAGGATGTGGTGTGGCACGATGTAGGTAGCCCACAGCCATTTAGTGGCAAGGATGCGATCCGCCAGTATCTCCAGGGCTGGTTCTCAGCGTTTCCGGATATTAAGATCACCGTGAAAAACCGGGTAATCACTGAGGACTATGTGGCAGCAGAGATAGAATTTGTTGGTACAAATAGCGGATCCCTGCAATTGGCTCCGGGCGTTCCCGCCATCCCTGCGACAGGTAGAAAGGTCAATGGAAAGGGAACGTACTTTGTCCACTTCCAAAACGGCAAGCCGGTGGAAGTGCGTAGCTATCCGGATGCCGCAGGCATGATCATGCAATTAGGGCTAATGCCCCTGCCGGGCGCATAAGCTTCCAACGTCAGGTATGATGACAGTCATGGAGTCAAGATGCCATGACTGTCATCTATGAAAGGATAAACCATGAAAAGCTCTTTCGATAAATTTGCAGGCTGGAGTGCAATCCTTGCTGGGTTAAGTGGCTTTCTTTATTCTATTGCCTTTATCGTTTTGCGGGATAACTTGCTCAGCGCTCTTTTTCTGTTATTAGGTGGACTCTTCTCTGCCCCGGCTTTGACGGCACTCTATCAGCGTCTGCGCGGGACCGAAAGCGGGTTCGCGTTGCTCGGACTCCTCCTCAGCCTCAGCGCGGCTCTCGGCTCCGCGATTCACGGTGGCTATGACCTCTCGAATACACTCCATCCTCCTGCTTCGCTCAACACTGACCTACCCAATCCAATTGATCCACGCGGTTTATTGACCTTCGGCATAGCTGGGATAGGACTCTTCCTCTTATCCTGGCTAATGACCCAAGAGATGAAGTTTCCTAAGAGTCTTGCTTATTTTGGATATCTTTCAGCAATCTTAATGCTTATCCTTTATCTTGGGCGTTTGATTATCCTTCAAGCCACAAGTCTTGCGATTATCCTTCCGGCTTTGCTGGAAGGCTTTCTTGTAAACCCGATATGGTATATATGGTTGGGACTCACCTTGATTCGCAATCAGAGTGTATCTAAATAAAAGAGACCTATTGTGTATCTTGTATCATCCGGAGATAACAGTTTATGACCGCAGAAATGGCTATTCCATCGTCTGAAACAACCAAACCTCAGAAAGTATTGCTTGGAGGTATTACCGCTTTAGCCCAGAGCGCATGGATGGGATTTGCCTTGGCTTCGGATGTGTTGGAACAATTACGGCTGGCTCCCACAGGAATCCTGCGCCGTATCCAAGTGATCCGACCCAGTATTCCGCGGGGGATTAACTTAAAGAACTTGTTCACCCGCGAGTATAGTGTTGGAGAAGCCAGTTTCATCCTGATGACTTCATTCTTCTTATCTGCTGCCTTGGGGGCAGTACGTCAGGTACTCTTCAACGCTCAGTTTGGTGTGAGTCAACAGGCGAATGCCTATTATGCAGCTTTCCGTCTTCCAGATACGTTATTCAGCTTAATTGCCGGAGGCGCCCTTTCGAGCGCCATGATTCCAATCCTGCTGAATGCCAGGCAAAAGGAAGGTGAAGCCTCCGGGTGGCGTTTGATCAGTGTTGTGTTGACCTTGTTGTTATTGGTTTTCGCGCTCATTATTCTTGTTGTTGAGATCTTTACTCCGGCCTTAGTCACGCGCGTACTAGCACCCGGCTTTGACTCTGAAACATCTGAGCTTACCGTGACACTCACCCGTATTATGCTGATCCAACCTATGATCTTGTTACTAGGCAGTGTAGCAACAGCAGTATTGAATAGCCGCAATCAATTCCTGTTGACCGGACTTTCGATTGTCAGCCATAACGTCACTTTGATCGCATCGATCCTGGCTTTAAAGTTGTTCCCTGAACTCGGAATCTTTGGTCCCACAGCAGGAGTCATTGGTGGTGCAATCTTGCAGACATTGATCTTGGCTCCTGGTCTCCGGGGGAATGGCTATAAAGTGGGCCTCCTTTTTGATTTCGCCAACCAGCATCTGCGCGAGGTAGTGCGGTTGCTGATTCCCAACGGACTCGCGGTCAGTGTCAGTTATGCTGGGTTCATTGTAGATACTGCCTTCGCTACCCGTGCAACGGACCCGGCCAGTCTAGCTGCGATCTACAACGCTTTCCTATTGGTTGGCCTGCCGATTGCGTTACTAGGTCAGGCTATCGGGCAGGCAACCTTCCCTCGATTGGCAGCCCAGGCTGAGGCGGGGAACTGGACCGAGATGCGCAGAATCCTGTTGCGTTCGTTAGGAATATCCATTGTTCTGGCTATTCCCGCGGTAGGAGCCTTATTATTGCTTGGACGGCCCACAATTCGTATTTTGTTTGAGCACACCGTTATTTACAAATAGCATTCAATTGATACTGCGCATCCTCCTCATCTCGATCTTGCTCAACAATCTTGGAGCGGTCGCCATTCCTGCCGCATTCGCTATCGCCTGTACTTTGGAAGCCTTAATTCTGGCTGCGGTGCTCTTCCTGAAATTGCGCACCAGATCACAATTGCAGCAAGTATTACAAATATAGGCATGGAAAGGTAATTCATAAATGAGACCTGACAATCCCATACGCAATTTAGATCCGCGCAAACTGGCGCATTACGAAAAAGAGAATTATGTTGCTTATTATGAGAAGGATTGGCTGAAACTATTACGCGCCTCCATAGGAATGGTAAAGGAATCATTTGGTATTTCATGGTTGCAGGCAGCCTATGGTGCATATCTCGTCGCTCGAGCAGAGATTGCTTTTGCTCCATTTCCAAACAACGATATTCCGCTTACTGAAGCCTATGTGAAACGTTTCTATCAATTCATCAAAAACATCCACCGCGAAGATTTCAATGTGGAACGAGCCACGAAACTTGAAGTGAACTGGTGGGGCATCCATCGTAAATTATTCGGCAACGCAGAGAATCAGGAGTTGGTTGATGCACTCAAGTGCCTGTATGAGGAAGTCTATGGCGCAAAATCAGAGAAATTCAAAGAGGCTGCTTATCAACGTGCAATGGGAATGCTCTATTCTGATCTTTGGGTCAATGAAGGGAAACCAGCTGGCAGCCCATTACTCGCCCAGGAAGAAGAAGCGTTATATCAAGGGTATAAAGCTTTGAAAGAATCGATTAATAGTTAGCAAGGATTTACAAGATGTATGAAAACATATTCGTGAAAGACAAAGCCAAAGATGGCCTAAACAACAGTCAACCAGCGTTGACCGAGTTGCGTGCCGCTCAGACATTACTTGAACATAACCGCGCTCAAGGATTAGCAGCATTGAACAGTCTCTTTCGTAACGGCACGCCGCCAAAAACACCGCTCGATGGACGCTATCATGGTGAATTGGTTGGGCTCGATATTGCACCCGGCCTGACGCAGCTTTTTGATTGGATTACAGGGATGTGGATGCCCTGGCTTGGCAAGACGTTCAACGCCTCTCACCAAACAGGAGACAATATCTTTGCACGAGACTCATATCCGGTAGCGCGGTTCTTTAATCCATTCTATAGGGGCTTCAGGTTTGACGAAATGGGCACTTATCATGGGTTTGCGTTCCACACGTATACAGCACCCGGTCTGGCTGACCCTGATCGGCAGGTGCTGAAGATTGACTACAACCTAAAAGAAAATCCCTTGCTTACAGTTCGAAGGGTATTGGATGAATTGGTGCAAGTGGATGACAACTTGTATTTAGGGAAAGCACATGTACGCTGGTGGTGGGGCCCTGCGAGCGGTTGGCAATTGGTCGCCTATTTTATGCTGACACGCAACATTGCATCTGGTTCATCATAAACTTCGGATGAAATGCAAGGTTTGATGAGGTGATGAAGAAGCTTTTTTTAAAACAAAAAGGCCCGTTTTCCGAACGGGTCTTTTAATTATGACTTTAAATGACGAACACCAGGGTGAGGGGGGCACCCTAGTGTTCGTCGACTTTTATAATACTACGGCCCAAAATTTTTTGCAAGAGGTAAATGTTAGAGAGAGATAAGAATAAAATTTTGATATTCCCACATTTGTGCCTCGGGCGGGAATCGAACCCACATCTAAGCCTTAGGAGTGCCTTGTTCTGTCCATTGAACTACCGAGGCCTGAACGGAATTATACATCAGTTGAAAATCTGTAGTGCAAGGTGGCACATTGTACTCGAAGGGTATCTTGCACTACAGATTACGCGCCATCATCTTTTGGTGGCACAGTAGGACCGTAATCCAAAACTTGCCGTAGTTGGGATGTCCCCTCCGGAGGACCGACGATTCCTTTATCTTCCATCATATCTACAATACGTGCGGCGCGTGTGTATCCGATCCTCATACGACGTTGTAACATGGAGACAGAGGCGCGTCCTTCGCGGCGCACAAGGTCGATGGCTTCTGCAAATAATGGATCTGTATTGGAATCCACAGGAGTCATATCATCGAACATCGCGGTTTGTTTAAGTGGTATATCTGATTTTGGAATGCCCTCAGGGACTGGCGCACCAGGCGCAGCATAAGGACTTGCTCCAGTAACTTGTGACCGCCAGAACTCCACAAGATTCTGTATTTCATTATCCGAAACAAACACGCCTTGCAAGCGTGCAGCGGAAGGTGCGTCGGGTGCTTGGAATAGCATATCGCCGCGCCCGAGCAATCGTTCGGCGCCGGGCTGGTCAAGAATCACGCGGCTATCGGTGTTGGATGCAACCGCGAAGGCGATACGGGCTGGGAAGTTCGCTTTGATGAGTCCGGTTACCACATCCACAGAAGGACGTTGTGTGGCAAGGATCATGTGAATGCCGGTGGCACGCGCCAGTTGCGCGAGACGCGTGATCGTCTGTTCAGTTTCGCCGGGCGCGATCATCATCAGGTCAGCCAATTCATCGATGACCACAACTAGAAAAGGTAGTTTTTTCGTTCCCTGTAATTTCATGCGTGCGTTGTAATCAGTAATGTTACGCGCGCCGACCTGCGCAAACATGTGATAACGCTTGTCCATTTCACGCGTCATCCATTGCAATGCACCAATCACGCGATCGATCTCAACGACGACAGGTGATAGCAGATGTGGGATACCGTTATAGCCGGTCAATTCCACGCGTTTGGGATCAATGAGAATTAATCTCAAGTCATCAGGCGTGTTGTACATCAGGAAACAGGTCAATATCGCGTTGACACACACGGATTTACCAGAGCCGGTCGTGCCTGCAATAAGCAGATGCGGCATGGTATCAAGCGTTGTTGTGATCGGATGTCCCGTTACATCTTTCCCTAGTGCGAAGCGCAACGCATTCTTATTGCGCTGGAATACTTCGCTTTCAAGAATGTCACGCAAGGCAACCAGAGTCATCTCGTCATTTGGAACTTCGACACCCACATAGCTATGACCCGGCACCGGTGCCTGAATGCGGATACGCGGCGCAGCCAGTGCAAGAGCCAGATCATCTACAAGCGAAGCGATCTTGTTGACGCGCACCTTTGTGCGTCCGTTTCTTGTCTCGACGAAGAGCGGCTCCACACCGAACTGCGTGATTGTTGGTCCGCGATTAATTTCCACCACTTGCACGGGCGCGCCGAAGGAGGCCAAAGTCTCCGCGATCAATCGCGCGCGCTGCTGAATGAATTCTTCATTGACTGAAGGAGCGGTACCCGAATCAAGGATTTGTTTCACATCGGGCAACTGCCAATTGATGACAGTCTCGGCTGGTTTTATTGTTTTGACTGGCACGCCAGGGATTTCATTTTTAACGACAGGTTTCGAACGATTTAGATTTAAAGGCGTGTACCCATTGGACGAAATTTCGGGTGCTTGGGGCAAGGAAGACTTGGCTTGTTTTGCAATTGGTGTAGCAAGCCAGGTACGGATATTAACAAGCAGTGGATTGACCCAGCGGAATAGATCTGCGACAGAAACATCAAAAATCATGATCATCGTAATGAGCAGCCAGGCTAGCAGACTCACGACGGTTCCAGCGATACCAAAGCCATTGAGTAAAATTTGGGCGATGAGCATGCCAATATATCCACCGCCCACGCCATCAAGTACAGCTTCTTGAGCCATGGCGGGCGGGATAATCGAGTGCATGAGGGTGAGTAACCATAGAAAAAATAGAATGATCCCGGTCGCGCGTTCAAGCGAAAGTGGCGGAAGTTTTTCGATTCGACGAAAGACCAGCCACAGACCCATCAAAATCAACCCCACAGGCAGGATATAAATCCCCCAGCCAAACATCTGACTAAATAGACGCACCAGGCTGCCTGTCACTGCGCTGCGCTGTGCTGAGGATAGAACGAGTATAGTGAGCAATCCCACCACTGACATCACCGCTCCGACCACATCCAGCTTACGCTCAGCAGAGAGAGAATCCCACCATGAAACGGAAACAGGTTGCGGCTGTGAGCGAGGCGCAGACTTCCCCTTCACTGGAGGCATTTTACGCGCAGCGTTATCTTTTCCCTGAGAAGGAGCCAACGTCTTGCCCTTGGGCTTTCCTCCAGATTTGGAGGATGAGGAAGGAGTCTTAAGAGGCATAAGTTCTAAAAGTATAGCACAAATGGTCTGTTTTTCTTTTGCCGCTCTTCATATAAATTAGTATGGGCTTGCCCAATTTTCAGCGCAAATTGCAAGTAAAGAACTGATTTCTGGTTTAGTCATTTGCGGCACGCTGTAGGGTAAAATTACTCAACAGTTTCAAAATTTCCCCAAGATTGCTCATCATCCGGGTACGTTGGTGGTCAACAGTAAAGGTCAATTTTGTTTGAAATACTTTTTCTTGGCACTTCAGCCTCCGCGCCTTCTGCGAAGCGCGGGCTTTCCGCCCAGATCGTTAAACACGACGAATATCGCTTTCTAATCGATTGTGGTGAGGGCACACAGCGTCAGATTCTGCAATCAGGCGCGGGCTTCAAGAATCTCAATCGAATTTTGCTCACACATGGGCATCTTGATCACATCCTTGGGCTAGGTGGGTTGCTCAGCACATTCCTACGTTGGGAAGCCATTGATGAACTGGATATTTTCGGTGGTCGTTCCACGCTTGACCGTGTCCATGATTTGTTGTATGGCGTGGTCTTGCGCGGCAATCAACCTCCTATGCCGCTTCGGTTGAATGAGATCAAGCCCGGTCTGTTTTTTGACGCAGATGACTTTACAGTCAGTGCGTTTTCTGTGACCCATCGTGGTCCCGATTGTTTGGGATATGTCTTCGAGGAAAAAGCGCGTCGACCTTTCTTACCGGAAAAAGCGGATGAACTAGGAGTCCCATTCGGGCCCGAACGCCGCGACCTTGTCGCTGGTAAAGAGCTTATTTTGTCAGACGGAAAACGTGTCAAACCCGATGATGTGCTGGGTGCACTTCAAAAAGGTGTGAAACTTGTCGTAGTGGGTGATACCGGTAAAACAGAGGATCTACTTGAGGTCTGCAAAGATGCAGACGGCCTTGTGATCGAGTCCACCTATACAGAGGAAGAAGCTGAGATGGCGCGGCAGTTTTCACATCTCACTGCGCGCCAGGGAGCAGAACTGGCTGTGAAAGCCGGCGTAAAAAAGTTGATCCTAACGCATCTCTCCCGAAGGTATCGCGAGAAGGATATTTTACAAGAAGCTGAAGCGATTTTCCCGAACACATCAGTAGCGCGGGATTTCGATTCGTTCCAGATCAAGCGGGAAGAATAGGTTAAGCTTGTATAAAAAAGAGGACGTGAGACGTAATCATGTCCTCTTTTTTATTTACGATGAAAATTCATCAGTTTGACCGACGCACCCCGATGCGTCGGTCAAGTAATTGAAGGGAATTTACTTTTCAGTTTTACGGTTTCGAGAACACGACCGTATCAAGTACCTTCTGAGATTCTTCCATAATAAACATGTAGTCTTTTCCATCTGGAGAACCCTGGATCTGGATCAAGACGCGCTCGCCATGGACATCACCCAAATAGATAAAGCCAATATTTTCTCCATTCGGGCACTTCCAACCGGTACCTGAAAGCATTATCCAGTTCGTTTTATTTCCACAGGCGGCAGTGGCATTGATTTGGGTCCCCTTAAATCCACCGACGAGAACTGACTTGGAATCCACAACCTGAAACAAACTATCGGATGATTGAATCCATGTGATAAAGTCATCCGGAAAAGCAATGCCATCAGCGATCTTAGCGCCCTTCACATTTATGAAGGATACTCCTGCATCGTGCCCTGCGTAATTTAACAAGAACTCATCGGAATATTCTTCGGCAACTGACCATTCGGGGCCATGACTTAATGTGATGGGCAGGTTGAATGTATTTGGTGACAATGTCGT
>WNFX01004691.1_pt1 | contig 18035 bp, 18 predicted proteins | sample 5400111 | NCBI WGS metagenome assembly WNFX01 (sample SAMN13153363, study PRJNA577476) | soil metagenome | isolation source: 40 cm soil or saprolite under grassland replicate 1 | place: USA:California | collected 2016-06-15 | reverse complement strand
CCGGGCCAGCGCAGCACCGCATCCACCACCTGGCCGTTCCGGAGAAACACCACGTCTTCCGTGCCGCAGGTGTACTCGCACCCGTTCCGGAAGTACAGGAACGTCATCTCGCCCTGGTGCCGCACGGCGATCGGCGGCCCCCACAGCGCAAAGATGTCCTTCTCGCCCATCCCGGGAGCGATCGTTCCGGTGTCGGGCGACTCGTAGGGGACGTCGTGCGCGGGGCGAGCCACCTCGGGCGCCTGCGCCACGTGGCGCCGCCCGCCCACCGCGGGGGGCGTGGGCGACGGCGCGGCCGCGGCGGTGAGGGGCGTATCGGCGCTCGCCCGAGGCGGCGGAAGCGCGGGCTGCGGCGGCGCGGGCGCCCGACCCCGGCGCTCGGCAATCTTCGCCTCGATGGTCTGCTTGATCTTCGCGTACTGGTCGCTGATCTGCTTACACCCTGAGGTGGCGACCATCATGAGCGCGCACATCCACAGCGTGCTCTGTCGCATGTCGAGCCTCCATCGAAAGAAAGACACGGGCGCCGTCCTCGCCGCCCAGTGCCGGCGCGGTACGGCGCTCCGGGTGCGGCATGATCCCCACCACATTGTGGCCGGCGTTGGTCACGCCGGCGATATCGTTGGTCGAGCCGTTCGGGTTGTCGCGCACGTAGCGCCACACCACCCGCCCCATCGCCTCGAGCTCGGCGGCCGTACGGGCGTCCACCACGTAGCGCCCGTCGCCGTGCGCGATCGGGAGCTCCAGGACCGCGCCGCGCTCGTACAGGCAGGTGAATGGCGTATCGGGCTGCTCGACCCGCACCCACGCGGGGCGCGACAGGAACCGCAGCCGGGCGTTCCGCATCAGCCCACCCGGGAGCAGCCCGGCCTCGCACAGGATCTGGAACCCGTTGCAGATGCCGAGCACGGACCCGCCGGCGCGCGCGTGCTCGGCCACGGTCGTCATCACCGGCGAAAACCGCGCGATCGCGCCCGAGCGGAGATAGTCGCCGTAGCTGAAGCCGCCGGGCAGGACGACCACGTCGGCCTGGCGCAGGGTGGTGTCGCGATGCCAGACGAAATAAGCGTCCGAGCCGACGTCGCGGGCCGCGGCGAGCGCGTCCGCGTCGCAGTTGGACCCGGGAAACACGATCACGGCGACGCGCTTCATCGGGCGGCGGCTCCGTCGACCACGACGTCGTAGTCCTCGGTGACCGGGTTGGCGAGCAGGCGGTCGCACATGGCGCGGGCGCGCGCCAGCGCCTCGTCGCGGGTCGCCGCCGTGACCTGGAGGACCAGGTGCTTGCCCATGCGGACCTGGGCCACGTCGCCGAACCCCAGGGCCTGCAGGGCGTGCTCCACCGCCTGACCCTGCGGATCGAGCAGGGCGGCCCGCGGCATGATCCGCACCTCGACTCGGAACGCGCTCATCCCTTTCCTCCGGCCTCGGCCTCCCCCTCCCCCTCCCCCTCCACCTCGCCGTTCGCGATCACGATCGGTCCTGCGATCTCGGCCTCCTCGTCTTCGCCGACCTCGAAGAAGAGGCCGAGCACCGTCGCCCGCACCAGGCCGTACGCCATATACGCGACACCCAGAGGGAAGAAAAACGCGTCGTGATCGACCACGCCGAAGACCAGAATAAGCAAGATGGTCGCGAGCCCCAAGAGGCCGCGCAGGGTGCGCAGGCCTGCCCGCGGCAGGGTGGCGTACCGCACGTTGCTGACCATCAGGATCGCGAGCCCGATCATCAGGAACTGCATCAGATGATGGCGCGGCAGGACGCGGAACACGTGCTGATACAGCTCCGTGGTCGTGAACGGGTAGAACGTCGCCAGCGTCATGCCCGCGGCGGGCGACGGCAGGCCGATGAAGGAGCGCTTCGCCCGGCCCGCCTGCGTGATGTTGAACCGCGCCAGGCGGATCGCCGCCGCCATCACGTAGAAGTAGCAGAAGATCCACTCGGCCTGCCCGCCGCTCGCGAACTCGAGCTGATAGATGAGGAAAGCGGGCGCCACCCCGAAGCTCACCACGTCCACCAGGCTGTCGAGCTCCGCCCCGAAGCGGGTGCCGGTCTTGGAAAGCCGGGCGACCCGGCCGTCCAGCGTGTCGAGGATTCCGGCGAAGAAGATGTACCAGCCGGCCCGGTAGAACTCGCCGCGCGACGCGAGCACGATGGCCCAGATGCCGAAGAACAGGTTGAAGAGCGTGAACAGGCTCGGCACCACGATCACGACGCGCCGCATCGGCGTGGGGAAGGCCCTCACGAGGGATACTCCGCCAGCACGCTCGCCCCGGCGCGCACCCGGTCTCCTACCGCCACGCGCACCGCCGGCCGCGCCGCCGCGGCGAGGAACACGTCCACGCGCGAGCCGAAGCGGATCATACCCATGCGCTCCCCCTGGGTCGCACGCGCGCCCACCGTGCCGTCCGTGACGATACGCCGCGCGATGAGCCCGGCGATCTGCCGCACCAGCAGCGGGCCGCGCCCTGCGCGCAGGCCGACCGAGGCCTGCTCGTTGTCCAGGCTCGCCTTGTCGGAGCCGGCGTGCAGAAAGCGTCCTTTGTTATGGCGCACCAGCTCCACCGGGCCCGTCGCGGGATAGCGATTCACGTGCACGTCGAACACGCTCATGAAAATCGAGATGCGGGTAGCCTGGGTCTTCAGGTACATCGGCTCGTCCACTACGCGCACGTCGACGATTTTGCCGTCGGCGGGCGCGATCACGTACTGCTCACCGCGCGGCCCCGCGCGCACCGGGTCGCGGAAGAACACCAGCAGCCAGACGGCGATCAGGAACAGCGCCCCCTCCGGGACCCACACCCACGGCGATCCGCGCGCCACCCACGCGCCGAGCACGACGAGCGCCCACCCGGGCAGGATGAAGGGCCAGCCTTCGGGGGCCAGCCTCACCGCCGCTCCCCGCCCGGAAGGCGGAACGCGGAAGGCGGAACGCGGAACAGCAGGGGGAGGTCGTTCGCCGCACCACACTCCCACTTCTGTTCCGCGTTCCGCATTCCGCGTTCCGCGTTCATCGTGCGGTCTCCAGCACCTTCCCAGTAATCAGTTCATAGGCCTTTAGGTACCGCTCGCTCGTCGCCTGCACCACCTCCGGTGGCAGCTCCGGCGGCGGCGCGTTGCCGTCCCACGCTCCCTGCTGCTTCAGCCCCGCGAGGTAGTCCCGCAGCGGCTGCTTGTCGAAGCTCGGCTGGCCGCGGCCGGGCTGATAGCGGTCGGCGGGCCAGAAACGCGACGAGTCCGGGGTCAGGATCTCGTCGATCACGAGGAGCCGCCCGTCCGGCGTAGTGCCGAACTCGAATTTCGTATCGGCGATGATGATGCCACGCCGGGCGGCGTGCTGCCGGCCCGCCTCGTACAAGGCGAGGCTGGCCTGCTGCAGCTGCTCGGCCTGGCGGCGGCCCAGCACCTGGGCCACGTGCGCGACCGTGACGTTCTCGTCGTGGCCCACGTCGGCCTTGGTGGCGGGAGAAAAAACTGGGGGGTCGAGCCGCGCGCTCTCGACCAATCCGGCCGGGAGCGGCTCGCCCGCGAGCGTCCCGGCCTTCTGGTATTCCGCCCAGGCGGAACCCGAGAGGTAGCCGCGCACCACGCACTCGAACGGCACGGGCGTTGTGCGACGGACCAGCATCGCCCTGCCCGTCAGGGCAGGGCGGAAAGACTCGAGGGCAGGCACGCGCGCGATTATCTCTTCGGCATCGGCGGACAGGAAGTGACTCGAGATCACCGACGCCAGCCGCTCGAACCAGAACGCGCTGAGCTGCGTGAGCACCGCGCCCTTGTGCGGCACCGGCTCCCGCAGCACCACGTCGAACGCGCTCACGCGGTCGCTCGCGACGAGCAGCAGCGTATCGGCGTCGATCTCGTACACCTCGCGCACTTTCCCGCGCCGCACGAGCGGCAGGGGCAGGGCGCTCGCGACCAGCGGAGCGGTCATACGTTCACCTCGGCTGTTGCGACGGCGGGGGCCACCGCCTCGATGCGGTGCAGCACCCCGGGCAGGACCCGCTCGAGGAAATCGTCCACCTGGCGCGGCGCCCGGCCCACGTACGCCGCCGGATCGAGCTCGGTTGGGGCCAGTGCGACGTGCAGCGTCCGGAACGCGGGGTCGCGCGCCAAACGCTCGAGCAGGTCGTTTGCGAGTCCTTGCTCCGCCATCGCCTGCGCCACCGCCAGGCTGTGCGTGCGGATCACTTCGTGCAGCCGCTGGCGGTCGCCTCCCGCCTTCACGCCGCGCATGAGCAGGCGCTCGGTGGCGAAGAACGGGAGCTGGGCGGCCACGTGTCGTGCGATCACGGCCTCACGCACCTCCAGGCCCGCGGCCACGTTGGTGGCGAGCACGAGAATCGCGTCGCTCGCCAGAAACGCCTCGGGCAGCACCAGGCGCCGGTTGGCGCTGTCGTCGAGCGTGCGCTCGAGCCACTGCTCGGACGCCGTGTGCCAGGCGTTCCCCTCGAGCTCGATCACGAAGCGCGCCAGGCCGGTGATCCGCTCGGCGCGCATCGGATTGCGCTTGTAGGCCATGGCCGACGAGCCCACCTGATCGCTCTCGAACGGCTCGAGGATCTCGCCTTCGTGCTGCAGCAGACGCACGTCGGTGGCGAGCTTGGCGGCCGACTGCGCCACACCCGACAACGCCGCGAGCACCTGGGCGTCGAGCTTGCGGGTGTAGGTCTGCCCCGTGACGGGGAACACCCGGGCGAAGCCCATCTTCAGGGCCACCCGGGCATCGAGCTCGCGCACCTTCTCGTCGTCGCCGTCGAACAGCTCGAGAAAGCTCGCCTGCGTTCCCGTGGTCCCCTTCACGCCGCGGAATTGCAGCGCGTCGAGCCGGTGCAGCAGCTCCTCGGCGTCGAGCAGAAACTCCTGCATCCACAGGGTGACGCGCTTGCCGACGGTGGTGAGCTGCGCCGGCTGGAAGTGGGTGTAGGCCAAGCAGGGCACGGCGCGCGCGCGACGCGCCAGCTTGGCGAGCGCCACCAGCACCGCCGCGAGGCGGCCCAGCAGCAGCTGCAGGCCCTCCCGTATCAGGATCAGGTCGGTGTTGTCGGTGACGTACGCGCTGGTCGCGCCGAGGTGGAGGAACGCCCGCGCGGCGGGCGCCTGCTCGCCGAGGTGATGGATGTGAGCCATGACGTCGTGCCGCACGCGCTTCTCGTGCTCGGCCGCGCGGTCCAGGTCGGCGTCGTCCAGGTGCGCGCGCAGCTCGATGAGCGCCCGCTCGGGGATGTCGAGCCCCAGCTCGCGCTCGACCTCCATCAAGGCGAGCCAGAGCCGTCGCCACAGCCCGATTCGGCGCCGCTCTCCCCACAGGGCCTGCATCGCCGGGGAGGCGTAGCGCTGGGAGAGGGGCGAGCTGTACGTCAAACCGGCGCCTTCGCGCGCGCCGCGAGCTTGTTCCAGTCCGCGAGGAACTGCTCCAGGCCGCGGTCGGTGAGCGGGTGGAGCAGCAGCTTTTTCAGGACGTCCGGGGGCAGCGTGGCCGCGTCCGCGCCGATCATGGCCGCTTCCACGACGTGGCGCGGATGACGAATCGAGGCCGCCAGAATCTGGGTCGCCATCTGGTAGTTGTCGAAGATGGCGCGCGCCTCGCGGATCACATCCATCCCCTCCTGACCCACGTCGTCGAGCCGGCCGATGAACGGGCTCACATAGGTCGCGCCCGCCTTGGCGGCGACGAGGCACTGGACGCTCGAGAAGCAGAGCGTGACGTTGGTCTTGATCCCTTCGCCGGCGAGCCGCCGCACCGCCACCATCCCCGCCTCGAGCATCGGGATCTTGACGACGATGTTGTCCGCGATCTTGGCCAGCTGCGTGCCCTCGCGCACCATCCCGTCGGTGTCGACCGCGACGACTTCGGCGGACACGGGACCCTCGACGAGCGAGCAGATCTCTTTCAGGACGTCCCGCGGGTCCAGGTCGCCGGCCTGTTTGGCAAGCAACGACGGGTTCGTCGTGATCCCGTCGATCAAGCCCGCCTGGGCCGCCCAGCTGATGTCCTTGAGACTCGCGGTATCGAGGAAGAACTTCATGGCTCAGGCCCCCCCCCGGCGTAGAGGTCAGCGGGATAACGCACCGCCTCGAGATAGAGTCCCTGCGGCGGCGCCGGCGGGCTCGCCCCCTGGTTATCAGGGGCCGCGAGCAAACGGGGAAGGTCGTCGAGCGGGCGCCGGCACAGCGCGATGTCGACCATGGCGCCCACGAGAAAGCGCACCATGCGATGCAGGAACCGGTCGGCCTCGATCGTGAACGTCACCCCCGCTCCGTCAGTCCGCGGCGCCCACTCGGCGAGCGCCACGCGGCTGCGGTAGTGAGGTCGGGCCGAGCGCGCACCGGTCGCCGCGAGGCCGCGGAAATCGTGCTCCCCCACCAGCAGCTCCGCCGCACGCCCCAGCAGCGTGACCTCGAGCGGGCACCCCAGCGCCCACTCGTACGGCCGCCGAAACGGCGAGCGCGCCGCCTGGTCGGTGCCGATCACGTAGCGGTAGCGCCGGGCCAGCGCGCTGTTGCGCGCGTGGAATCCGGGCCGCATGGCGTGCAGCCGCTCCACCCAGATGTCGCGCGGCAGCAGGGCATTGAGCGCCCGCAGCAACCCGGCCGTGTCGGCCGCCCAGCGCTCGCCCGCGAGGAATCCGACTCCCTGACCCAGCGCGTGCACGCCCGTGTCGGTTCGGCCGGCGCCGGTCGCCGGGGTGCGCCGGCCCATCAGCTTCTCCAGCACCGCCTCGAATTCCGCCTGTACCGTCCGGCCATCCGGCTGCCGCTGCCAGCCCGCGAACTGCGCCCCGTCGTACTGCGCCACGGCGAGGTAGGGCCGGCTCGTCACGGCCGAAAGATAGGGCGAAACGAAGGGCCAATCAAGCCACGCAACCCGTTGTGGCATTTGACAAAACGCGATTTTTCGGGGTAGCTTTGCAAGCCCGAAACCCCGAGCCCCCCGGTGCCCCCGTCGTCTCAGACCGCACCCTCGCCGCTGCACCGCGCGATCGCCGCCCTCGCCACCCGCCAGTCGCTGAGCGAGCAGCACGCGACCGACGTGTTCGGCGCGGTGATGCGGGGGGAGGCGACCCCCGTGCAGATCGCCGCCCTGCTCATCGGCCTGCGCGTGAAGGGCGAGACCGCCGAGGAGATTGCGGGCGCCGCGCGGGCGCTGCGCCAGGCCATGGTGCGGGTCGAGGCGCACGGCGCCCACCTCGTGGACACGTGCGGCACCGGAGGCGGGGCCGTGTCCACCTTCAACATCTCGACCGCCGCGGCGTTCGTCGCGGCGGGGGCCGGTGCGTCGGTCGCCAAGCATGGCAATCGCTCCTTTACATCGCAGTGCGGGTCGGCCGACGTCCTGGAAGCCCTGGGCGTGCGGATCGCCCTGGAAGCGGCGGACGCGGCGCGCGTATTGCGCGAGGCGTGCCTCACGTTCCTGTTCGCGCCCAACTTTCATCCCGCCATGAAGTACGCCGGTCCGGTGCGGCGCGAGCTCGCCGTCGGGTCCGTGATGAACCTGCTGGGCCCGCTCGCCAACCCCGCCGGGGTGCGGCGCCAGGTCGTGGGCGTGGCCGAGCCGGACCGCGCGCCCCTCGTCGCCGCCGCGCTGGCACGCCTGGGCACCGACCACGCACTAGTCGTGCACGGCCGCATCGGAATGGACGAGATCGCGCCGCACGGCATGAGCGACGTGTGGGAGGTGAAGGCGGGGGACGTCACGAAGTGGGAGCTCGATCCCGAGCGTTACGGCCTCGCGGTGGCCGACGTGGCACCGCTCGCCGGAGCGGCACCCGCGGCCAACGCGGCGCGGATCGAGGGCCTGCTGGGCGACGGCCGGCACGACGTCGCCGGTCTCGCCGCGCTACTCCTGAACGCGGGCGCCGCGATCTACGTCGCGGGCCTCGCCGACTCGTACGCCGACGGGGTCACACGGGCACGCGAGGTGGTGCGCGCGGGGAAGGGTCGCGAAGCGCTGGACCGCCTGCGCCGCGCGACTAGTGCCGTTCCAACTGAGCGCGGCTGACGGAGTGACCAGTGTCGCCCGGCACCAAGTTGGAACGGCACTAATACCTCCGGATGACGCCCACGACCACTCCCTGAACCGTGACGTCGCGCTCGTTGAGACGCAGCGGCGTCATGGCGGGATTCGCCGGCTCGAGCCGGATCCACCCTCCCGGCTCGCGATAGAAGCGCTTGACGGTGGCGCTCGAGCCCTGCACCAGTGCGACTACGGTCTGGCCGTTGTCGGCCTGGTTGCGCTCGTGCACCACGATGAAGTCGCCATCCTTGATGTGCTCGTCGATCATCGACTGACCCCGCACCTTCAGCACGTAGCTGCGTCCGCGGCGGGGTACCAGCTCATCGGGGACGGCGATGGTGTCGCTGCCGCTCACGGCCTCGATCGGCTCTCCGGCCGCGACCAGTCCGTACAGCGGCAGCTCGCTGGCGCCGGTCTGACCGCGCGGCGGTACGACTTCGATGCCGCGACTCTCGTTGTGAGCGCGGCGGATGTACCCCTTGCGCTCGAGGTTGGTGAGGTGCTCGTGCACCGTGGCGAGCGAGCGGAAGTTGAAACGCTGCGCGATCTCCTCGAAGCTCGGTGCGTACCCCTGGGCTGTGATCTGCCCGGAGATGAAGTCGAGAATCTCGCGCTGACGGCGGGTGAGCGGCACACTTTCTCCCGAACGGAAACCGAAGCCTAATCTACCCGAAAATCGACCGAACGCAAGCATGCCGGAAAGCCGTCTCGACGCCATTCTCTCCGCCACGCGGGAGCGCATCGCGGGCCTGCGCCCGCGGGCGCGTGAGCTCGAGCGCCGCGCCGCCGAGGCGCCCGAGCCGCGCCGCTTCGCGCCCGCGCTCGTGGGGCGCGTGGTCGGTGTGATCGCCGAGGTCAAGCGGCGCTCGCCCTCGGCGGGCGCGATCCGCGAGGACTTGGATCCGGCGACGCACGCGGGGGCGTACGAGCGGGGAGGAGCGGTGGCGATCTCGGTGCTGACCGACCAGCGGCACTTCGGCGGAACGCTCGACGACCTGTCTCACGTCGCGCGCTGCGTGCGCGTCCCGGTGCTCCGCAAGGACTTCATTCTCGACGAGCTGCAGCTGTACGAGGCGCGGGCGGCGGGGGCGAGCGCGGTGCTCTTGATCGTGCGGGCCCTCGCGCCGGAGCGACTGCGCGCGCTGGCGGCTGCCGCCCGCGGGCTCGGGGTGGGCGTGTTGGTGGAAGCTCACTCGGAAGCCGAGCTCGATCTCGCGCTCGGCGTCGAGCCGGCGGCGGTGGGCGTGAACAGCCGGGACCTGGGGACGTTCGCGATCGATCTCGGGCTCGGAGAGCGACTGCTGGCGCGCGTTCCCGCTGGCGTGCCGGCGATCGCCGAGAGCGGCATCGAGACCCGGGACGACGTGGAGCGCATGGCGTCCGCCGGCGCGGACCTGGTGCTGGTGGGAACGTCGGTCGCTCGGACCGCCGATCCGGAGAACGCGGTGCGGGAGCTGACGGGCGTACGGCGACAGGGGAGGGGACGGTGATGCCAATGCGGAGTGCGGAGTGCGGAATGCGGAACACTGAAACGCGAAACGCGGAACGCGGAACGCGGAACAGATCGTGCCCGCGTCGAGCCGCGGAGGCTGCTCCGGGAATCGACCACGGATCTGCTGTTCCGCCTTCCGCATTCCGCGTTCCGCGTTCCGTTGGCTCGCGAACCGGAGGCTCGCATGGCATCTGACGCCGGCCCGCGCGCCCCCGGCCGCTTCGGCCCCTACGGCGGCCGCTACGTCCCCGAGACGCTCATGGCCGCGCTCGAGGAGCTGGAGCGCGTGTACGAAACGGCCCGGCAGGACCCGAGTTTCTGGGCGGAGCTCGAGGGGCTGCTCAAGGACTACGTCGGCCGCCCCACGCCGCTCACCGAGGTGCCGCGGCTCGCCGCCGCGGTGGGGCAGGGGGTGGTGATCGCGCTCAAGCGGGAAGACCTCAACCACACGGGCGCGCACAAGATCAACAACACGCTCGGGCAGGCGCTGCTCGCCCGGCGGATGCAGAAGCGGCGCATCATCGCGGAGACGGGTGCCGGCCAGCACGGCGTGGCGACCGCGACCGTGTGTGCGCGCTTCGGGCTCGACTGTGTCGTGTACATGGGCGAAGAGGACATGCGGCGCCAGCGGCTCAACGTGTACCGCATGGAGCTGATGGGGGCGCGCGTGGTGCCCGTGACGTCCGGCACCCGCACCCTGAAGGACGCGACCAACGAAGCGTTGCGCGACTGGGTCACCAACGTCACCACCACGCACTACATCATCGGCTCGGTGGTCGGGCCCGATCCGTTCCCACGCATCGTGCGCGACTTTCAGTCCGTGATCGGTCGCGAGGCGCGGGCCCAGGTGCTGGAGCGCTGGGGTCGCCTGCCGGGCACGGTGGTCGCGTGCGTGGGTGGCGGCTCGAACGCGATGGGCATCTTCACCGCCTTCCTGGACGACCGGGACGTGGCGCTCGTGGGCGTCGAGGCCGCCGGGGAGGGCGTCGACACCGCTCGTCACGCCGCGTCGCTCGGGCGCGGACGGCCCGGCGTGTTTCACGGCAGCCTCAGCTACCTGTTGCAGAACGCCGACGGCCAGGTGCAACCGGCGCACAGCGTGTCGGCGGGCCTCGATTACCCCGGTGTCGGACCCGAACACGCTTACCTGAAGGACAGCGGCCGCGTATTGTATGAGGCAGTGACGGATCGGCAGGCGCTGGAGGCATTCGCGGCGCTGTCGCGCCTCGAGGGCATCGTGCCGGCGCTCGAAAGCGCCCATGCCGTCGCGTGGGTGCTGGGTCGCCGGGGGAGGTTTCGTGCGGGCGACCTCGTCGTGCTGAACCTGAGCGGCCGGGGCGACAAGGACGTCGCCATGGTCGCGGAACTGACGGGAGCCACTCTCTGACGAACGCGCCCGTACCCGAGCTGGCGCTGCCGCCGCAGCAGGTCGAAGAGCTGATGCAGGTCCTGTCCAAGGGGATCAGGGCCACGCAGCTCTATCTGCCGAACAATCCCGTGTACCAGCGTGCGGTCGACAACATCCGCGCGGCGTTCCGCCAGATCTGGCAGGCGACGGACGACCTCGTGTTCGACATCGGGGAGACGGAGCTGCGCTGGGAGGACAACGTCGTCTACAGCCAGGACCAGCGCAACGAGAGCATTGCCTGGACGCTGTTCAAAGACGGCGTCCGCTCCCTCACCTTCCGGCCGGGGGTGGAAGAGACGGAGATCGTGCGGTTCCTGGGCGTGCTGCAGCAGGCGCGCAACCTCCAGGCCGACGCCCCGGACGACCTGCTCACGCTGTTGTGGGCGCAGGACTTCCAGTTCGTGGCGTACACCTTCCGCGAGCTCGCCACGGAGAACGCGGTACCGATCGAGAAGGGCGAGACGATCCCGTCGGCGCCGCCCACCCAGATCCAGCACCGCGTGCAGGAGGAAGCACCGCCCAAGCGCGAGGGGCTGGTGTCGATCGACGACTTCGATACCACGCTCTATTTCCTGGAAGACGGCGAGGTCGAATACCTCAAGAAGGATGTCGATCGCGAGTACTCGCAGGACCTGCGTCGCAACGTCCTGTCGATGCTGTTCGACTTGCTCGAGCTGCAGACATACGGGACCGTCCGCGCCGAGCTGATTTCGATCGTCGAGAACTTCATCCCCTATCTGCTGGGCGCAGGCGACTTCCGCTCCGTGGCCTACATTCTCCGCGAAACGCGGGCCATCCTGCAGCGCGCCCGCGAGATCATCCCCGAGCACCGCAAGACGCTCGAGGGGCTGCCCAGCCGCCTGTCACAGCGGGACGCCCTGTCACAGCTGCTGCAATCGCTCGACGAGGCGGCGATGCATCCCACCGAGGAGGACCTCGCCGAGCTGTTCCAGGAGCTCAGCCCGGAAGCGCTGCCGACGCTCATGGGCTGGATCGGCAAGCTCCACAACGAGCGGGTGAAGGATCTCGTGCAGGCGGCCGCCGCCCGGCTCGCGCAGGCGAATGCCGGCGAGGTGCTCAAGGCTCTGGGCAGCGAGGACAGCGCCACGCAGCTGGAGATGGTAAGGCTCGCCGGGCGCCTCAAGCTGCCCGGCGCGCCGGACGGGATGGAGCCGCTGCTCGCGTCGGGCGATCGCGCGCTCAAGCTGGCCGTGGTCGAGGCGCTCACCGCCATCGCCAGCCCCTCCGCGCTGCGACTGCTGGAGCGGGCGATCGACGACAGCGACCGCGACGTCCGCATCGCGGCGGTGCGCTTTCTCGCCTCGCGTGGCTACCGCAACGCGGCCGCGCGCGTCGAGACGATCGTGAGCGGCTCCAAGCTCCGCAACGCCGACCTCACTGAGAAGATGGCGTTCTTCGAGGCCTACGGCGCCCTGGTGGGCGCGAAAGGCATTCCCGCGCTCGACAAGCTGCTCGTGGCCAAGGGCCTGCTCGGCAAGCGGGAGGACCCCGAGACCCGGGCCTGCGCGGCGATGGCGCTCGGGAAGATCCGCACGCCCGAGGCGCGCGCCGTGCTCGAGCGCGCCGCCCAGGACAAGGAGCCGCTGGTGCGCAACGCCGTGACCCGGGCGCTGCGCGAGGTGGGCGCATGAGCGGCGGCGGCCAGCCTCCCCGCGGGTCCATCGCCGATACCGTCCAGACCACCGACGGCTTCCTGCGGCACGCCGGACGGGATTTCCTCGTCGTGCTGTACACCGCCTTCCGATCGCTCAAGCTCTATCCCGTCGAGAACGCGCAGGTGCAGAAGGCACTCGACGACCTCGCCCACACCACCCAGCACCTGCTCGACGTCGAGAAGGAGCTCGAGCTGCGGCTCCAGGGCGAGTTCATCTTCGTCAATTCGACGCGCCTGCGCCTCGACCTCGACAACTACGCCTCGTTCTCGCACATCCTGGGCGTCTTGCGACAATGCGGCGTGGGAGCGGTGCGCATCGACGAAGGTGTGGAGCGCAAGCAGCTGCAGATCTTCGTGTCGATGCTCCTGTCCTATGCCGCCCGGGAGGCCACGCCCAACAAGGTGTTCGAGCTGGGCCAGAAGCTGTCGGACGGGGGCGTGACACACATCGGCGTCGAGCCGCCGCTCGAGACCGACGAGGAAGCGGAGGACGAGGAGCGCCAGAAGGAGGCGGCCAAGCGCACCTACGCCCGGTCAGTGGCGGTGACCAAGGAGGATCAGGTGCTGAACAACGAAGCGTCGCTGATGGGGCTCACCACGCTGCGCGACTACGACGAGTACACGTTCACCCACTCGGTGAACGTCTGCATCTTCTCGGTCGCCCTGGGCCGCAAGCTCGGCTTGAGCAAGCTGCAGCTGTACGATCTCGGCATGGCGGCGCTGTTCCACGACGTCGGCAAGTCACGCGTCCCGCTCGAGGTGCTCAACAAGCAGGGCGGCCTCTCCGACGAGGAGTGGCGCATCATGCAGGCCCACCCCTGGCTCGGGGTGCTCACCCTGTTCGGCCTGCGCGGCTACGGCGAGATCCCCTACCGCGGCATGATCGTCGCCTACGAGCACCACATGAAGACCGACTTGACGGGCTACCCGAAGTCCCTGCGCGGGCGCGAGCTCTCCATTTACTCGAAGATCGTCGCGGTGGCCGACGGCTTCGACGCCGCCACGAGCCGCCGCGTCTACCAGACGGTGCCGATCCAGCCCGACCAGGTGCTCAAAGAAATGTGGGAGAACCCCCGGCGCGGCTACGATGCCGTGGTCGTCAAGGCGTTCATCAATCTGATCGGCATCTACCCCGTGGGCACGTGCGTCATCCTCGACACCTACGAGGTCGCGGTCGTCCACGGCGCGAACCCGGATGTCACACACGTGCACCGCCCCATGGTGCGGGTGGTGACGACCCCCGAGGGCGGGCTGGTGCACCCGGGGTTTCTGGTCGATCTCGCCCAGCGCGACGCGCAAAGCAACTATCCCCGCACCATCGTCAAGGTCACCGACCCGCTCAAGTACGGCATCAACGTCGCCGACTACTTTGTCTGAGCACCCGATCGCCGAACGCTGGCGGTCGCTGCGCGGCAACGCCGTCCGGCGCGCGGCCTTGATCCCCTACCTCACCGCGGGATTCCCGACACCGGCGCTGTCGCTCGAGGCGCTGCGGGTCGTGGCCGACGCGGGCGCGGATTTCGTCGAAGTCGGGATCCCGTTCTCGGATCCGCTCGCCGACGGTCCCACGATCCAGCGCTCGACGCAGGCCGCCCTCGACCAGGGAATGACGGCGGCGCGCGTGCTGGAACAGATCCACCGTGCGGCGCTCGCCGTTCCGGTGATCGTGATGACGTACCTGAACCCGGTCCTGGCGTTCGGCGTGGACCGCTTCGTGCGCGACGCGGCGGCCGCCGGGGTGTCGGGGCTGGTGCTCACCGATTTTCCCGCGGGTGCCGACCCCGAGATCGAAGCGCTGGTGGCGTCGAGCCCGCTCGTCTGGATCCGGTTGATCGCGCCTACCACGAGTCCGGAGCGATTGACCCGCGCCGTGCGCGGGGCGAGCGGCTTTCTCTACCTCATTTCGCGACTCGGCGTGACCGGGGCGCGCGACCAGGTGCCCGCGGACCTGGCGCAGCACGTCGCGCGCGTGCGCGCCGCGAGCCCGCTGCCCCTGGCCGTGGGTTTCGGGATCGGTACGCCCGCACAGGCGCGCGCGACCGCGGCGCTGGCGGACGGCGTCGTGGTCGGCAGCGCGATCGTCGAAGCCCTCGGCCAGGACGGGCTGGGCGCGGCGGAGCGCCTCGTGCGCGAGCTCGCCGCGGCAGTGCGCGCGCCGTGACCGCGAATCGCCTGGTCGTCGTCTACAGCCGCGCCCTCGCGATCGGCGGGCCGCTGCTCCTGGTCGCGATGCTGATCGCCGACCCGCGCTGGACCGGCCAGCTGCTCGAGATCGTCGTGATGACGGTCGCCGCGGTGCTGCTGCGCGGCGCGCAGGTGCCGTTGAGCAAGTACTCGTATCTCACGCAGACCGGCCTCGTGGCCCTCGCCGGGTGCCTGCTGGTGGGCGCCCCGGCGACGGCGCTGGCGGTCGCCGGCGGCGTGCTCGTGGCCGACTGGCTGTGGCAGAAGAAGATGTTCCGCGCGGCGCTCGTGAACCTGGGCCGCGAGGTCGTCGCCGTCGTGGGCGCGTACGGCATCTATGCCGGGGCCCTGCGGGTCTCCGACGTCACCGCCCCGGGACTGCACGTGGACCTCGTGCCCGCGCTGTTCTTCTACGCCCTCGCATATTTCGTCATCAGCCGGCTGCTGTTCTACTTCGCCCTGATCATTCGCGGCAAGCTCGAGCAGGACGAGCGGCTGCTCATCTTGCGCTACGAGTGCATCGGCTACGGTGCCAGCCTGATCGCCGCGGGCATCATCGTGGGCACGGTGGCGTATTGGCCGCCGCTTGCCTGGCCGTTCGTGGCCGCGGCGCTGGGCGCCCTGGGCCTGCTCTTCAAGCATACGCTCGAAGAGGCGATCGCCGCCGAGGAGCTCAATAAGATCCACGCCATGGAGGCGGTGATCACGAGCAACATCAGCCTCGCGGACTCGTTCGCGCGCATCGAGCGCTTGGCGCACCGGCTGGTGGACTGGGGCGACTTCCGGATCTACCGGCGACAGGAGGGCGGGGTCATGCTCGCGTATCGGGGGCAGATCGGCCGGCCCGAGCGGGGGCAACCGACGCCGGACACCGAAGCGCTGCGCGAGCACGTGACCCGGACCGGCGAGGCGGTCGTGATCGACGACGTGACGCGTGACAAGCGCATCGCCGACGCCCCGCTCGTGATCCAGAGCCTGGTGATGGTCCCTCTCAAATTCGGCGACCAAGTGATCGGGACGCTCGAGCTCGAGCACCACAAGCGCAAGGCCTACCGCGCCAAGGACGTGCTCTCGATCAACACGTTCGCCAATCAGCTCGCCACCGCGATTCACATCACCGAGCTGCGCCGGCCGCTGGTGGAGACGGTCGAGACCCTCACCCAGCAGCTCGCCACCCTGGCCCGCGCCGCGCTGTCGATGCGCGAGGCCGCCGGGGCGGTGGCGCAGTCCACCAGCACGATCCGCCAGGGTGTGCTGGCCGAGGAAGGAGAGGTGTCGGGCGGGCTCGAGGCCACGGAGAGTCTGGCCCAGGTGTCGCGCCGGGTGTCCGAAGACGGCACCGAGGCCGCGCTGGCTTCGACGACGGCGAGCGAGGTCGCGAACAAGAACCGGGGGCAGATCCGCGACGCGATCGGGCGGCTGGTCGCGCTCAAAGCGTTCGTGGGCGAGGCCTCGAGTCAGGTGCAGCAGCTGGGACAGGTGAGCCGGCGGATCACCGGGTTCATCGCCTCGATCCGCGAGCTGGCCGATATGACGAACCTGCTCGCGCTCAACGCCACCATCGAGGCGGCGCGTGCCGGGAAGCACGGCAAGGGCTTCGCGGTCGTGGCCGACGAGGTGCGCCGGCTCGCGGAGCAGAGCGGCAACGCGGCGCTCGAGGCGGGCGAGCTGGTGCAGGACATTCACCGCCAGGTGGGCGAGGTGGTGGAGCAGATGCGGCGGGGCCAGGTGAACGTGAGCGGCGTGGAGGAGCTCTCGTCAGCGGCGCTCGAGGCGCTCGATGCGATCGTCGCGGCCACCGCGGAGGCGACGGGTCATGCACAGCGGATCGCCGGGGCCGCCCGCGAGCAGGACAAGGCCTTCGGGAAGCTGCGGGAGCGGATCCACGCCGTCGCGTACATCGCGGGGAAGAACCGCGCCGAAGCGGACGACGTGGCCACGCGCGCCGACGAGGCGGCGCGCGGCCTCACGGACCTGGAACGCGCCACGCACGAGCTGGAAGACGTGGCGGCCATGCTGCGGGAGCTGACCCGCGGCTTTGCCAGCATCGCGTAGTCCGGCTACCATTCCGCCGTGGCGAAGCCCGAGCTGGTGTACGTGGCCCTGGGGTCGAACCTGGGCGACCGGGCGGCGCACCTGGCGTACGCGCGGAACCGCCTGGGGACGCTGCCCGGGACCCGGGTCGCCGCCTCATCACGCATCGAAGAGACGGCGCCGATCGGCCCGGTGCCCCAAGGAGCCTTCCTGAACCAGATGGTGCTGCTCGAGACCACGCTCGCGCCTCGCGACCTGCTGGGCCACCTGCACGCGATCGAGGCGGAGCGCGGGCGCGAGCGCCAGGCGGGCGTGCGTTGGGGGCCGCGCACACTGGACCTGGACATCATCCGCTGGGGCGAGCGCCGGGTGCACGAGCCGGACCTGACGATCCCGCACCCGGAGCTCCCGCACCGCGATTTCTGGCAGCGGGAAATGGCGGAGCTCGACGCCGCCCGGGAGCCCGCCCGTGGCTGACGCGCCGTCCCCCAAGCCCGTCACGGTGCTCGAGCTGCTGTCGATGAAGGAGCGCGGCGAGCGGATCGTCGTCCTCACGTGCTACGACGCGTTGTTCGCCCGGCTGCTCGACGGCGTCGGCGTGGACGTGCTGCTCGTGGGCGACTCGGTGAACCAGATACTCGCGGGGGAAGAGACCACCCTCTCCGCGACGCTCGACCAGATGATCTACCACACGAAGATCGTGCGACGCGGAGCGGTGCGCGCGCTGGTGGTGTGCGACCTGCCGTTCCTCACGTATCAGGTTTCGCCGGCCGAGGCCATCCGCAACGCGGGCCGCGTGCTGCAGGAAACGGGCTGCCACGCCGTGAAGCTCGAGGGCGGGGCGCCGGTGGCCGCGACGGTGCGGGCCCTCGTGGACGTCGGCATTCCCGTCATGGGCCACCTGGGTCTCACGCCACAGTCGGTGCACGCGCTGGGGGGCTATCGGGTGCAGGGGCGGGACGAGCGGACGGCGGAGCGGCTCAAGGCGGAGGCCAAGGCGCTCGAGGAGGCCGGGGCGTTCGCCGTCGTGCTCGAGCTCATTCCCGCACCGCTCGCGTCGCAGATCTCCAAGGGGCTCACCATTCCCACGATCGGCATCGGCGCGGGACCGGCCTGCGACGGCCAGGTCCTGGCCCTCCCCGACATGCTCGGGTTGAACGACCGGTTCACCGCTAAGTTCGTGAAGCGCTACGCCGCGCTCGCAGAGGATGTGCGCGAAGCGGTG
>WNFX01011448.1_pt1 | contig 18036 bp, 14 predicted proteins | sample 5400111 | NCBI WGS metagenome assembly WNFX01 (sample SAMN13153363, study PRJNA577476) | soil metagenome | isolation source: 40 cm soil or saprolite under grassland replicate 1 | place: USA:California | collected 2016-06-15 | reverse complement strand
CGCCTGACCGCTTTTCACATTGAACCGGATGGATCGCTCTCGCAGCGTCGGGCCTGGGCCCAGTTTGAGGACTTCGGGAATTACGGGGCCACGCCGGGACAGATTACCCCCGATGGCATCTGCCTGGATGCTGAAGGGGGGGTGTGGATCGCTTCCCCCAATACCAGGGATGTGCTGCGGGTGAAGGAAGGCGCTCAGATTACCGATCGGCTCCCGCTTTCGGCGATCCCCTTGGCCTGCATGTTAGGAGGAGAAGACTGCCGAACCTTGTTCATCGCCACGACCGAAAGTCAGGATCCCACTGATCGCCAGGCCCGTGGCCGCATTGAGACCATCCAGGTGGAGGTTGCGGGGGCCGGACTGCCATAGGGAATGTATGACTGCAGAGTCATGCGACCACGAGCGAGTTTGATCTCCCCCAAATACTGAATGATTTTGGCACATCTCAGCCATTTCTTGAATCCCGGTAGTGATGACGACACCAATTTCTCAAGTACCCTGAGCTTCGGTCAGAGGCGGATAGGTCTTCGTCACTGCCGGGATTTGTAAAACCATCCCTGGCGAGGTTTGGCCGTTGCTCACCCTCAGAGAGTGTCCTCGTTTTGCGGCAACATTTCTCTCATGAAATCAGCTATACTTGTCTCTCCTTCGCTCACTAGATTCCGCTACACTCAATGGGACAGGTACCGAGCAGTACAGAAGGAGGGTAGCCAGCCATGTTGAGAGATCATCTCGTCGCATTGCCTCATCTCACTTCTGCCTCTGCCATCAGTTCAAACGCTCCCTGCTGCAAAACGTGGTGGCCACCTCTCGCACGTCCAGGCATCCCTTTTCTCTCCCTTTTGAAAGAGGAGCAAGCAGTGCCTATTCAATGAACAGAGGCAGAAGTGAGATGAGGCAATGCGCCGATTCTTGAAATTGACATCTACAGATCGCTCTCGGCTAAAAGATGGAGCAGGTTGGGGAGCAAACGCCGAACTTCAAACAGCGGAGCCGCGAGTCTCACCAGTTCGGCTCCTGAATCAGCTTGCACTGGGCGAGGAGAGAGTGCCTGGGACGAATTGCATAAGAAAGAGCTTGATTGGTTGAGCGCCGAATTGGCCGTGATCAACGCGCCGCTAGTTGGAGGCGCCTCTGTGACCAGGACGCCCAGCGAGAGGCCGGAGATGAGATGGTTGCGGGCGGGAAAGTTGCCGGCTTCTGGCTTGACGCCGAGAGGGAAGGCGCTGAGCAGCGCGCCCTGGCCCGACTCGACGATGCGGCGCGCAAGATTGAAGTTGGACGGTGGATAGATCGTATCGAGACCGCTGGCTAAGACGGCGATCGTGCGACCACCGGCGTCCAGCGCGGTCGTGTGCGCGACGGTATCGATGCCGAGCGCCAGGCCACTGACAATCGTGAGCTGGCCCTGCACGAGATCTTTTGTAAGGCGTTCCGTGACCTGGCGACCGTAGTGGCTCATCTTGCGCGTGCCCACGATGCCGAGGCTGAAGTTGCGGTCGTCATTGGTGATTTTGCCGCAGACGTAGAGGACCGGGGGCGCGTACTCAATCCTGCGCAGCAGCGGAGGGTAGGCGGCGTCTCGCCAGGTGATGACGTGGATGCGCAGGTGATCCAGCCGCTCCAGCTCGTGCTGCGGAACGATGGTAGCACGTTGTTTGAGAAAGCTATTGATGGTTTTCTGGTCCAGGCCGCACTCGGCTAATGCCTGGCTGCTGGCGCGCCATGCCGCTGTAACATCTTCGTGGAAGAAGTCGAGCAGCATTTTGAAACGGACGGGGCCGATGCCCTGCACGCGACTGAAGGCGATCCAGTGCGCCAGTTCGTCCAGCGAGAGTGCGTCGGACGGGTAATAGGGGGCGGTCGGATCGAACACTTCCACCTTCCTCCTCATCTTCTTGCCCATGTCTATAGTTACTCCTGTGGTGCCTGATTATCGGGACGGCGATTGATGTATTCCTGGCCCGGTTTGTATGCAGGGGGCCATGCCGCTCCTGTCTGTACGTTTCCGCTCACACGATTGTCCTGTATCGCAGGCGTGTTGGGTAGTGGACGCGGTGGATACGGCGTGGGTGCCTGGTATGGCGGATATGGTTGATACGCCGGTTGGGGCATGTAGCGCGCCGGATCTGCATATGGCGCGGGACTCGCAGGCGGCGGCGTGGAATGGATGTTGTTCCACGTCTGTAAGGCGAAACCTGGGCGCGGGCGATTGCGGCGCTGGTAGGAGAACAGGCCGCCGAGTCCGACCAGTGGCAGCAAGAAGAGAATGATGCCCAGCGTCAGCAGCAACGGTGCGTAAGGATTGGTGGCGACGTGGACCTGGATCGGACGCGGGATCGATGCAGGGTTGACCGTGCCAGGAACGAGCGTCGCAGGCTGGTTAAGGGACAGACGCCACTGATTCTCAAGATGATCCTGGTCCACGCCGAGTGCCCTGGAGAGATCCGCGTCAAAATGGTCGTCCACATTGATATCCTTGATCAATGCAGCCATTTTTGGCTGGCCGAAAGTGGTGTACATATATTTGAGAAGGTTCCAGCTCTGCGCATAGGCAAGGTAGGCCTTATTTGTGTCGGAAGGAAAGTTTTCGCCAATGTCATTTAAGCGCAGCAGGGAATGGCTATTGAGCGCTTCTTTGAAGGTTAATTGCATCTCGGGCTCATGATAGGCCTGGTTATAGACGGCCATGCCCTCATCGAACCAGCGTGGCACTTCTGCATTCGGACCTATGAGCTGGTGGAAGATCAGGTGGGTAAGCTCGTGTGGCAGGTCGCGGATCAATGTCGTATCGGCGGTTGTTTCGACAACGATCGATGCTTGATTCAGATTTGGAAAGGCTATACCTCCGACCCATTCAAAGCTATTGGGCGGGAGCGAACCGTGAAAATCGTTGTTGGACTGGTAGATCCAGACATTGACCGGGTGAAGCAGGCTGCCTCCCAGGTTACTACTGATGCGTTTGACACTCCCCACAGCTTGAGTGAGAATAAGCTGGCCGAACGCTGTCGGGCGATTATACCAGTTCACCTGCACCAGCCCCTGCGTAAGATGCTGCCAGCTAAAACGTGTATCGTTAACGGTGAATGTTTGCTGCGGCAGTGAATAATCGTCCAGGAGTTTATCGTGTAGCATCCAGTAGTAGGTGACCCGGGTGCCGGGGGTAACAAAGTTCGAGCCAGAGATATTTATATGCTCTTGCAGCGTCACGGTATTGGCGGAATGCGCGACTGGAACCGTATAGACAGTGTTATCGTTGGATGTATCGTTATAGCTGGCATAGATAGACGCCTGTATAATGGGAGCAGCGGAGTCGGTAGCGGTCAACTTGAAAACAATCTCTTTAGGAAAAGTGACGGTATTCGTCTGCGACGCAACGGTAATGGGATCTTTTGGCGCTGCCTGGACCAGGGGAGAAAAGGCGGCGGTCGTGAACAGGCAGAAACTGGCGCAGACGATAAAGGCCAGCAGATAGCGGTATGGCCGCGACAACATACAAAAGGCTCCTCTCAGCAGGACACCATGTGCTGCTCGATATGGCAGAGTACAATACGCGCCTACATTGTACATGATATGGCAAATCTTTGCACCCGTCATGCCCCTTATGGGTATACTTCAGTCCTATTTCCGAGGAGGCTGCATTAAGGTCGTTACCGAGGGTTTAGCCTGATTGGTAGCCAGAATAGGTGGTGAGGCGTTAAAGTGTTTCATGTTGTGCGTTATGTTCATAGGAGATATAGAATCACCAGGATCGAACCTGGGAGTGTTCAATTCTGAAAACAGATGTTGCATGGCAGGTGGATGTAGAGGAATATAGATCGTTGTGCGCAAAGAATCTTGAATACGGCTCGTCCTTCTCCGCTTTTTCCTGATATACAAGGCAAGGGAGGGATGATCGTTTAAACAGAGGGCCTGTAAATACTACTGAGAAGCGGCCCCTCGCTATAAACAACGGGGATGTATTTTGTATGAGTAACAACTGGATGCCTGATAGAGATCAAGCGGTTGGGCGCAATAATGTAGCACCTCAAACGGGGAACTTATTGCAACGACCACCAAATCAACAGTTCAAACAGTTCTCTCCCATATCTATGCCATCGAGGGGATCGAATCCCTCTTCTCCTTTACCTCCGGGACCGGGCGAGCCGCAGTCATTTCCTACAGCGAATCAGCCGCGCGGGTTGCTTTCGCCGGCGGGATCGCCGGGACTTTTCGGAAGTGCTATGCAGGTAGTGCGACGCGTTTCGGGCAAGGTCGCATCGGTAAATAACCGGGGGATGGTACCGCCTCCGGAGCCTCTCGTGCTGTATCACCCCCCGGAAGTTGGTGCGCCTGAGTCATTGCCGTGTGCGAAGCGGTGGAAGCGGTCCAGATCGGTGCGCGTCGCCATGCAGATGCGTCACCGTCGTCGGCGCCTGATGGTGGGGAGCAAAAGAGCTGGTATCGGCCTCCTCATTAGCCTGATATTCGGCCTTGTGGTCATCGCCTCATCGGGTACCGCCTACGGTTACACATACTATCAGAGCCAGCAGCCGCAGTTGCAGGAGATAGCGAACAAGCAGATCTCGCAGGTAACGCATATCTACGACCGCAATAACGTTCTGCTCGCCAACGTCTACGATACCAACGGACCTGGCAGGCGCATCTCCGTCAACTACAACGATATTCCCCAGGTCATGAGCGACGCAATGATCGCAGCGGAAGACCCCACATTCTGGACGAATGGCGGCGTAGACCCGCAGGGGCTGCTGCGCGCACTGGTCTACGGCGGATCGCATGGTGGAGGCAGCACGATCACGCAGCAGCTCATCAAAAACATGAGGAACGACGCTACCTACTCCATCAACCGCAAGCTCTCCGAAGCCACGTTAGCCATCGGCCTGTCCCAGGAATATCCCAAGACGAAGATTCTGGAGATGTACCTCAATATCTCGCCGTTTGGAGCGACAGAGCTGGGCGTGGAAGCCGCCTCAGAGGACTACTTCGGTCTCGCGCGAACCTGCAATCGGAACTTCAAATGTACTCCCGCCGTCTCGCACCTGGACTACGATCCGGTCAAGAAGACGCACAGCCCGTTACTCGCCCTGGCGCGTGCATCCTTGCTGGCGGCCATGCCCAACAATCCGAGCCTCTTCGATCCGGGAATGTGGGCGCAGAATCCAACCGACAAGGCGATGGCCCTGGCGCGCCAGGATTACATCTTGAAAAGCATGGTCGACATGGGAGTGCTTGTCAAGGGATTGGGGTCTGGTGCTCAGGCCGGCCCCATCACGCCGGAGATCATCCAGCGCGTTGAGAGCATGACCCAGAATATGAAATTTCAGACCTATCACTCTAACTGGAAAGCGCCCCACTTTGTATCGTGGGTCATCGATCAACTGGAGGACGTGCTGGGGGATGGAGACTATAACAAGGGCGCCACACTGTTACTGAATGGCGGCTTTAACATCCGTACCAGCATCGACATCAACCTGGAGGATTATGTAGAGAGGGCCGTCACACGTCATCTCACGCAGCCGGAGTATCAGAAGCTCAGCGGTTACATAGCGACCCTCAACAGCCCCGCGTTTAATGTAAATGACGCGGCGGTGGTCGTCATGAACGCGAAGACGGGCGAAGTGTTAGCGATGGACGGCAGCACGAACTACAAATCTACCGACAAGAGGGTTGACGGCCAGGTGAACGCTGCCATAGCGCCCCGGCAGCCCGGTTCAACCTTCAAACCGATCGTGTATTCTACCGCCTTTCAGATGGGCTGGTATCCCGGCATCGTACTGCCGGACGTGAAGACCTACTTCCCCAACGGAAAGGCCGCCGGGACGCCCGCCAACGATACCTATGTCCCAACCGACTATGGTAACACGTACAACAATTTCATTACCAACTCCATTCGCAAATCGACAGCGAACTCGTTCAACATACCGGCCCTCAAAGCGCTCTCGTTCGCCGGATTGGATAACGTGGTAACCACCGCGCGCCGCATGGGCATAACCGACATTGACAAAAGGATCAGCGATTGTAAGAGCCAGGGTGTCATGCAACTTTCCTCGTGCCTGGGAACGTCGCTTGCCCTTGGCACAACGGACGTATCCCTGTTGCAGATGGTGAATGCCTACCAGGTCTTTGCCGACAATGGGAAGCGCGTCCCGGCGCAAGGCATTCTGGATATCTGGGATAACTATGGACATAACTTCTATCACTTTGATCCCACGCACGTCCAGCCGATTCAGGTCATGTCGCCACAGATCTCGTACATGATGACCTCGGTGCTGACAGACGAGCACTCGCGGGCTTATGAATTCGAATCGGACCACGACCTTTCGTTCTGGGACTGGGACCCGACGTGCGTATACACATATATGCCCGAATGCACCCAGCACCAGGTCGCGGCAAAAACCGGAACCACCGACGACTTCAAAGATAACTGGACGCTCGGCTTTACTCCCGATGTCGTGGTTGGCGTGTGGACAGGCAACGCCGACGACGAAGCGTTCGGGCGTAACGTTATCGGTATCACGGGCGCAGCGCCGATCTGGCATAGCATTATAGAGCGCGTCAGCGGACGGCCCTGTGGCGATCCAGGTGACGGCATCGCCTGCGGCAATATTGACCTGAAAGGGCTCGGCCTGGGTCAACAGACCCTATTCTCGATACCCTCCGGCATTCACAAAGAATGTGTCTCCAGCACAACAGGTCTGATAGGGACTGGTGGCGACTGCGACTGGATGCTGAATGGCCAGGACCCTGTTCAGGCAAGCGTGCCACAGAACAACGGCACCACAAATACCAGCACGGGCAATGGTAATGGTACAAATGGATGATCTGACCCCAGACCACAATAAGGTTAAACTCTTGACAATCGCTCCCTGAGAGTGCTATTCTGTATTTGCAGTCTCAAGGTGAGAGTGCTAGCAATCATAGTTGACAGCCAGTGTATCATCCTCGTATAGCAGCGTAGCTACGAGGGTGGTATGGCAGAATATAGGTAGGACATGACACCGCTGAGTCCGCGCAAACAACAGATTTTGCGGGCGCTGGTTGAAGAATACATTTACACCGCTACCCCTGTTGCGTCCGAGGCTCTTGTGCGCAAATATGGGTTGCGTTTCAGTTCCGCGACCGTGCGGCATGAGCTGGCGGGACTGGAAGAGGCGCAATTGATTCACCAACCCCATACCTCTGCCGGGCGTGTACCTACTGACCTGGGCTATCGCTACTTTGTCGAACATCTTATGCAAGAGTCGGCTCTTTCGCTCGACGAGCAACGGCTGATCCGGCACCAGTTTTACCAGGTGCAGGACCAGTTAGACCAGTGGGTACGTCTCACCGCATCGGTCATGGCGCGCCTGTTGCACAGTGCCGCCGTCATGACGCCGCCGCGCGCGAACGAGGGGCATCTCAAGCATTTTGAAGTGTTATCGGTGACTGATCTTTCCGCTCACATCGTGTTAGTGCTAACGGACGGCACGGTGAAGCAGCAGCGCCTGCAGTTGGACACAGCCGTCCTGCAGGAGGAGTTGAGCGCCAGCGCGGCGCGCTTGAACAAGCTCTTTGACAACAAAAATGCGGCTGAGATCAGCAATCTGCTTACCAGACTGGATCTCTCCTCAACGGAGCGGCTCATCAGCGCAGCGGTTGTTCGCATCCTGGAGCAACATGGCGACATCATGGACGATGTTTTTTATCGTGACGGAGTCATCAATATTCTGGATCAACCGGAATACAGCCGCATGGGGCCGGAGGAAGAGCGCAGCGAGCGTGTGCGCAAGGTCATGGAAGTGTTGGAAGAGAATCGTTTTTTACCGGCCCTGGCGTCACAACTACGTTCTACTCACGGAGTGCAGGTGATCATCGGAGGTGAGAACCAGTGGGACGAAATGAAAGATATCAGCCTGGTCGTAGCTCGCTACGGGCAGGAGGGCAGAGTAGGTGGTTTGCTGGGAGTGATAGGACCTACGCGCATGCAGTATGGGCGTGCCATAGCGGTGGTGCGCTACATGGCGCGTATGATGGACGATTTGTTGGCCGAAGTCTATGGATATGATGAGTAATTCGAGCACAACAAAAGAATAGAGAATTAGTAGGAGGCGACAGTGCACACCTTCGATCGTTGCGATCAATAAAAACGGTGAGCGTCTCGTTGGTGAAGTCGCGAAGAGACAGGCGATTACCAATCCCGAGAACACCGTTTACTCGATCAAGCGTTTCATGGGGCGTAAGTATGACGACCCCGAAGTTGATCGTGACCGGCGCCTGGTACCTTACAAAGTTGTGCGCTCCAGCAATGGAGATGCCTGGGTAGAGGTCCAGGGCAAGACCTACAGCCCGCCCGAGATCTCCGCGATGATCCTGCAAAAAATGAGATCAGACGCCGAGGCGTATCTTGGCGAGCGCGTCGTGCAGGCGGTGATCACCGTTCCCGCCTACTTCAACGATGCCCAGCGCCAGGCGACCAAGGATGCCGGCAGGATCGCGGGCCTGGAAGTGTTGCGCATCATCAACGAGCCGACCGCAGCGTCGCTCGCGTATGGACTCGACAAGAAGAAAGACGAGCGCATCGCCGTCTATGACCTCGGTGGAGGCACTTTCGATATCTCTATCCTGGAATTGGGCGATGGCGTCTTCGAAGTGAAGAGCACCAACGGCGACACGCACCTGGGCGGCGACGACTTCGACCAGCGCGTCATCAACTGGCTGGCCGACGAGTTCCGCAAAGAGCAGGGCATTGACCTGCGCCAGGATCGCATGGCGTTACAGCGTCTGAAAGAGGCTGCTGAGAAGGCCAAGAAAGAGCTCTCCAGCTCTATGCAGACGGAGGTTAACCTGCCCTTCATCACCGCCGACGCCAGCGGACCGAAGCACCTGACCATGACGCTCACGCGCTCGAAGCTGGAGCAACTGGTTGAGGACCTGATCGAGAAATCGCGCGGCCCGGTCATGAAGGCGCTCGCCGATGCCGGTGTGCGTCCGGGAGAAGTCAACGAGGTCGTCCTGGTCGGTGGTCAGACGCGTATGCCTGCCGTGCAGACCATGGTGCGCCGCATCTTTGATCGCGAGCCTAACCGTGGCGTCAACCCGGACGAGGTCGTAGCGGTCGGCGCTGCCATTCAGGCCGGCGTTCTGACTGGTGATGTCAAAGACGTACTATTGCTCGACGTCACGCCGCTCTCTCTCGGTATCGAGACGCTGGGTGGGGTCTCCACGCGCTTGATCGAGCGCAATACGACCATTCCGACGCAGAAGAGCCAGGTCTTCTCTACCGCTAGCGATAGCCAGCCGAGCGTAGAGATCAACGTCCTGCAGGGCGAGCGCGAGTTTGCTAAGGACAACCGTTCGCTGGGCAGCTTCATCCTGGATGGCATTCCGCCCGCCCCGCGCGGTATTCCGCAGATCGAAGTCACCTTCGACATCGATGCTAACGGCATCGTCAACGTCTCCGCCCGCGACAAGGGAACTGGTCGCGAGCAGAAGATCACCATTGTCGCATCGAGCGGCCTCAACAAGGACCAGATCGATCGCATGGTGCGCGACGCCGAGACGCATGCCGCCGAAGACAAGCGGCGCAAGGAAGAGGTCGAGGAACGCAACCTGGCCGACAGTGCGGCTTACCGTTCCGAGAAGAGCATTGCCGAACTGGGCGACCGGCTCTCCGCTGAGCAGAAGAGTGAACTCGAGGCAAAGATCGCCGACGTACGCTCAGCCCTCTCGACCGACAATGTAGCGCGCATCAAAGAGGCGCGCGAAGCTCTGGAGCAGTCTTTCCACAAGGTCAGTGAAGAGATCTACCGGCAGGGCGCGCCCGCTGGTGCGACCGGATCTGACTTCGAAGGCGCTCAGGGCGGACCTGAGCAGGGCGGTGGTCGGAGCAGCGACGACACCATCGAAGGCGAATACAAAGAGATGTAAGAGCGCCAATGAGGGCATCCGTGAGGGTGCCCTCCGCTTGCTCTTACACTTGCTGCTGTGCGGAGGTACCTTCTCACGCGGTATGTTAAAAAAATACAGCATACATCGTCTAAATATAGGATGAGCTGCATTTTCTGAGCTGACTTCGTACTATTGCGTATGGCCCGGAACGTGATGTAAGCTTGTAGATAAAGCGATTAAACGTCTTACTTGTAAGGTTAGTATTAAGTCCAGTAGCGCGGATAAGATCGCGCCCTGTTTCTGACGATAAAGGACCAGTCGATGGCCGCAAACAAACGAGATTATTATGAGATACTGGGGGTATCTCGCAACGCAACGGACGATGAGATCAAAAAGTCCTTCCGCCGTCTTGCCAAGCAGTACCATCCAGATGCGAATAAAGAGCAGGGAGCGGAAGCCCGCTTTATTGAAATCAATGAAGCCTACGAGGTGTTAAGCGACCAGCAAAAGCGAACAGCCTATGATCGTTATGGACACGCCGGAGTGGGCAATGGAGCAGGGGCCGGCTTTAACGACTTTGGTGGGTTCAGCAACCTCAACGATCTCTTCGAGACGTTCTTCGCGGGCACGGCTGGGGGCCAGCGGCGCTCGGGCACGCAGCGGGGAGCCGATCTGCGTTATGAGCTGACGATCACCTTCGAAGAGGCAGTGTTCGGTTGCCAGAAAGAGATAGAGCTGCCACGTTGGGAGACCTGTACGACGTGCCGTGGGAACGGCGCGCAGCCGGGAACATCGACCTCGCGCTGTTCTGCCTGCCAGGGAACCGGTGAGATTCGGCGCGTGCAGCAGTCGATCTTCGGCCAGTTTGTCAACGTCACCATGTGCGAGCGCTGCCGGGGCGAGGGCCGCGTCATTACTACGCCGTGCGAGAAGTGTCGCGGCCAGGGTCGCGTGCGCAACAACCGGCGCGTGGTCGTGAACATTCCGGCGGGCGTTGATGACGGCATCAATGTGCGCGTCACCGGAGAGGGCGAGGTAAGTGCACGCGGCGGTACGCCTGGCAATCTCTATGTCATTCTCTCCGTCAAGCCGCACCCGTTCTTCAAGCGCCAGGGCAACGACATCATCTATGAACTGCCTATCAGCTTCACGCAGGCCGCGCTTGGCGACGAGGTTGAGGTTCCCACCGTAGATAACAAAGCGACAACGCTCAAGATCCCTGGCGGAACGCAGAGCGGTCGCTCGTTCCGTCTCAAGAGCATGGGGGTCCCGGTCGTGCATAGCAGCGCACGCGGCGACCAGCATGTTATTGTCAAGGTTGTCACGCCAACTAATCTGACGACTGAGCAGAGACATCTGCTGGAGGAGTTCGCCCGGCTCGAAAAAGAGCAGAGCGAGCAGGATGGTAAAAACATTTTCCGCAACCTTTTTGAGAAAACGAAAGACGTATTCCAATAGGTGGAAGATGCAGAGACCCGTGGAGCACATTGATGATGCGCTCCACGGTTTTTTAGTTTACCGCGACCTGGGCGAATGTTTCTGCCCGCTCAGTCGGTTGTGTATGGGAGCCAAACTCGGCGGCGACCGCGAGGTGATCGCTGGCCTCGCTGCCCTGGACGCCCTCGCCATCTTTCAGGACATAGCATGTCTCCAGGCGATCGGCCATCTGGGGACTGGCGAAGATGAAATCGATGCGTCCCGCTGGCGCTGCTGCCGGGCAGGTAAAGCCCAGGGCCTGGGGATGGATGCGCCTGTAGCAATCTACATAATTGGCATCCCGCAGGAGCTGGATGCAGTCGCGTGGCGCATACAGGCTGGCTGCGGAGTTGAAGAGCGTCGAGATCAACTGGCTACGGGGGATAATGCGTAAGATGGGTTTGACGAAACGCAGTGCGGGTGGCACGATGACTCTGAGTTGAGGGTGCCCATCGTCCAGATGGGGGTCACTTTTCTCGCGCTCGATGTCCAGAATGTAGCTGACCAGCGAGCTGGCATGGAAGCGGTCGCCGGGTGCGAGCGAATTGAAATCGCCCATGATTACGTGTGGAACACCCTGCGCGCGTGCTGGTGCCAGAATGCGCAGAATCTCGCCGATCTCGCGCCGGCGTATCGCGCCGCCTGCGCGACCACGATCGAACGCGGCAGAGAGATGAGCCACGAATACGGTGAACTGTCGCCCGTTTGTCTCCTGTACGCGTACTTCGAGGAGCGCTCTATGGAGATTGGGATGGCTATGGAGTTGCGTATCGACCACCGGGAGACGCGTCAGGAGGGCCGTATGATAATCGTCCGCGCGCCTGGGCGATTTGCCCCGAATGAGTCGCATATCGAGCGCCTCCGCGAGCTCCTCAATGACCACAGGTTTGTGTTTCACTACTGATTGAGTGGCCTCGGCCAGTCCAACGATATCTGGATTCGCCGAGCGGATGATGGAAAGTAATTGTTGGGTGCGCGGCGCGTCGTTATCATGTATGCTATAGCCGCCTGCAAGGATATTATATGAAACGAGAGTTGTCATGTGTTGTCCTTTTTGAGAGAGTTGTGTGTCTATTACCACTATAACAAACGGACATGAAATGACGAAGGACACCAATCTCGTGTTATATCCTCAAAAGAGATGCGCCAGCAATACATTGCAAGCAAGATAACAGAAGTCGGTGGAGATATAATGCCTCCACCGACTTCGTGAATGTAAGCAGTATTATTTCCAGGTCACGCGGTCGAGCAGGTACATAGGCAGTGCATCGATAGCGACGCGCTCCTGCGTCATCTTGTCGCGTTCGCGCACGGTGACGGTATGGTCCTCCAGGGTCTGGAAGTCGACCGTAACGCAATAGGGCGTACCGATCTCGTCCTGGCGGCGATAGCGGCGACCGATGTTGCCGATATCATCGTACTGGGAGACCATCAGGCGTTGCAGATTCTTGTGAATGCCCTTCGCGGCAGAGACCAGCTCCTCTTTATTCTTTTGCAAGGGGAACACTGCCACCTTGACGGGAGCGAGCATTGGGTGCAGGCGTAGCACCGTACGCGGCTCCTTGCCGGAAGGATCGGGCTCCTCCTCGTAGGCATCGAGCAGCAGATTGAGGAACGTGCGATCAACGCCACCGGAGGTCTCGACGATCCAGGGGATGTAGCGCTCGCCGGTCGACGGATCGGTGTAGCTCAGGTCCTGACCGCTGAACTGGCTGTGGCGCGAGAGATCCCAGTCCTGGCGCCAGTGGATGCCCTCCCATTCCTGCCAGCCGAGCACTGTACGATATTCGATGTCGAACGCCTGCTTCGCATAGTGGGCCAGCTCTTCGGGGCCATGTTCGCGGAAGTGCAGGCGGTCCTTGTGATTAATAATGCCCTGGTACCAGTTGAAGCGATACTCCTTCCAAAAGTCGAACCACTTCTGCATCTCGCTCGGATGGACAAAGAACTGCAGGTCCCACTGCTCGAACTCGCGCTGGCGGAACAGGAAGTTGCCCGGTGTCACCTCGTTGCGGTACGCCTTACCAATCTGGCAGATGCCGAAGGGGATCTGCAAGCGCGAGGACTTCAACACATTATCGTAGTCCAGGTAGATGTTCTGGCAGGCCTCACCGCGCAGGTAGGTCTTCACGCGATCGCCCTCGACCACGCCGAGATAGGTCTCCATCAGCAGGTTGAAGGTGCGCGGCTCCGTCAGTTCGCCGCCGCAGTTGGGGCACTTATTCTGCTCAAGGTTTTCGGGTGGCAGGTGGTCGACGCGCCAGCGGCGCTTGCACTTTTTGCAGTCGACCAGGCGATCAACAAAATTCTCGACGTGGCCGCTGGCCTCCCACACTTTGGGGTGGGTGATATTCGCGCCCTCGATGCCCACCACATTATCGTGTGTCTGCACCATCGACCACCACCAGTAGCGGCGGATATTATTGCGCAGTTCCACGCCAAGCGGGCCGAAGTCGTAGATGCCGGCGACACCACCATAGATCTCTGAGTTGGGGTAGACGAAGCCGCGTCGTTTGCAAAGTGCAACGATCTTTTCGATGGGGACCAGGGGCGTGTCATTCGCTGCTGGTGCCGCTTCAGTTTGGGTCATGAGTGGTTTCCTCTCCACATAAAAATGCCCCAGGCGTACAATCCGCCCAGGGACGAATGTCGCTCGCATAGGCCTGGGGCAACTATGACTCGCTGCGACATGCGCGGTTCCACCCTGCTTCTTCACCGAACAGTGAAGCCACTCATTATGCTGAATCCAACTCCGAAGCGCCCTTCGCCTGTAGTCGATTGCCGGCCTTGCACCGTTTGCCGGCTCGCTGTTATCGCTGTCAGGTTACTCCTCTTCATCACCGTTGGAGGTATTGTATGTTATGGGACAAGTATACCTGAGATGTCAAGAGGACAGATAGGGGAGCGGTTCACAAGCCCGCCTTGCTCCCCAGGCTGATCCAGGCGGGCTTGTGAACCGCTCCCCTACACCATCAATGATATGCGGCTATTTGTTCTCTTTGCGGGCCTTGCGTTCCCAGATGACGGGCACAATCACAGAGATCGCCGTGAATACAGCCACAGCCGCATATGCAAACGACACCGTTTTACGGACCGACAACTTCCTGCTCATATAAGTCTCCTTTGGGTGAACGAGACCGACACTTACATGTACGCGCGTGAGAGATAAAAGGTGCAAGATGTCATAAGATCACGCAGGCGTATGGGCCTTGATGAAGCCCAGGACACGGCGCCATGCATCGCTGGAGGCTTCGGCGAAATCGGCTGAGCGACGATCGAAAAAGCTGTGCGGAGCATCAGGGTAGACGACGATTTCGTGTTCGACGCCCGCCTTGTCCAGGTTGGCGTCGAGTGCCTGTACGTCGGTGGACGGGATGCCGGGATCGGCGCCGCCAAAGAGACCGAGCACTGGATAACGGATCTGACTGGAGAGATTGAGGATGCTGCCCGTACTGCCCGCGAAAACCCTGCTCAGGCCCGCGTAGAAGCCGATTGCGCCTGCCTGACCGAAGTCCCGTGTCGCCGATAGCAACGAGAAGCTGCCGCCCCTACAGAAGCCAACGGTAAAGATCGGCTGATGGCTGTTATTCTGACGCAGGTAGGCGAGCGCAGCCTGTACATCTTTGAAAGAGGTCTGAATGTTTAGCTGCTGCACGTGTGGCCAGAACTCAAATGCATCGTTGCGCTCCGTCAGACCCGCTGTGCGACCGAAATAGTCGATGGCGAGCGCGGTTGTGCCGGTCTCGGCGAAGCGCAGGGCCAGGTCTTTATAAAACTGGTGCAGGCCGCGCACATCGGGAAAGATAAGGATCTGTGCGCCTGTGGAATGTTCGGGGCGGGCCACATAAGCGGCGAAGCGGTTGCCATCGGATGCTTGCAGTACGAGATCTTCGCCTTGAGCCGAACCATTCGTTCCAGGCGGTAGTGGGGCTCGCGCGTTATCGTCGTAACACATAATCGGTAGTCTCCTTTGTAGTGTTCATAAAGGTCGCAATTGACCGGAAGCGTCAACTGCAATTTACCTCTCACAGAACACAAACCCGCTTCTATACGCCATCTAGTAGTGCTACCCTCCCACATAACCACCTTTTGACAGCACTACAGACAGCAACAACCCCTACTTTGAGGGATTTTCCCCCCATAACAGGGTATCCAATCGTGATGCTATTTCCTCTTGCATCGTATCAGACACATGTGTATATTTCCAGGTCTGCTTCAAATTAGCATGTCCTACCCGATGTTGGATCGCCTTTTGATTGATGCCCATTTCCATCATGAGGGTAACGGCAGTATAGCGGAGGTCGTGAATGCGTATCTTCGGGAGACCTGCCTTTTCTAAGAGCCGGTGAAACTTGCTTAGGGTTGTTGGCTTTTGCAGGTAGTCTCCCTTGTCGTTCGAAAAGACCAACCCGAGATCCTGCCATTTCTCCCCTACTCGTTGCTGCATTGCACGTTGCCGAACATGATGCTCTTGCAAGACTGCAAGCACGGAAGGGGAAAGGGTGATCTCTCGTTCGCTTGTCGCTGTCTTAGGGTCCCCTTCACTGACCTTTCTTACTAAGTGAGTCACTGTTCGGTGAATAGAGACCGTGCCTTTCTCGAAGTTAATATCGCTCCAACGAAGCGCCGTAACCTCTCCATGCCGCATCCCCGTATCCAGCAAGAGCACGCTGACATTGCGTGGGATCAGCCGCCAACGAACGGCGTTATCCAGTGCTTTGTGGATCACTTTATGCAATGTGATCACAGACTCGGCAGCGTACCCCGCTTTTCGCTTGCTATTATAAAAGCTCTGGATCTGTTGGGCGGTCAACTTTTGCAGTTCAATATGCCCAAGTGCTGGCAAAATGTGTTTATAGATGCAATTTTCGTAGCGTTGAATGCTACTCTCTCTTAAATCTGGTTTTTGTACCTCATCAAACCAGCGTACCAGGTAGTCTTTCAATTTTTGTTTGGGGCCAGTTGCCAGCGTGCCTTGCTTTTGCGCTTGCAATGCCTCATGTAACGCGTCATAGGCTTCTTTGCGCGTATCTCTGTAGAGGTATTGACGCCTCCCTGTTTCTTCAACAAGGAAACTGGCGACCCATTGCTTATTGCGTCTATCTTTGCGCTGGTAGATAGAGCCTTCCCCGCGACCAGCGCGCTTTCCTTTTGGCATACTGATCTATCCTTTCTTCTACCCGGTCCCTTTCCTCGTTGAAAAGGGACCGGGTGCTATTTCACGACGTGAAGTTCCTGTTGTTCTTTCTTTGGGGAGGGCCAGGGCGCAACGTCGTTCGTCTCCATCGGTGGCAGCGTCCATTGCCCCTTGTCGTTTCGCGCCATTCCTTTGGCACTCATCTCTTGCAGTGTTAAGCAATGCCGTTGGTTGTGGGTAAAGAGGCCGACACGGTGGAGATCAAATGCAGAGACGCTGCTAAAGGTGCGCCTGCATCCGGCGCAATAAGAGACTGGCATATGAAGTCCTCTTTTCCTCATGGGCATGCGGCAAGGTCACTTTCCAGCCGAGGGGGCAGAAAAAACGGGACTTGCCGATGTTGGACGAGTGATTTTGTACCTCCCGCTCAAAAATGGCGTTGTAGAGAGTCTGTTAGGGACCTGATGCCAAAAAGATGGTAGAATGAGTCATGTGACGACCCGAAAGCCTCATGTAATCAATGCGAGCGTAGTGCTCGTCGAGAGGAATCTGGGAAGAAAGGCAGAGAGAACGATGGATGAACAGCAATTAATAGCGATGCTCAAGGACTTGCCGCTCTCTATCACTATCACCTCACGCAAGGGGGAGTATATGTGGGAGTGCTACGCAACCCATGGCAGTGCATCCACCTTCCTTGAAGCGCTGCACAGTGCGTTACGCTACCTACAGGAGCCCATCTGGCAAGCTCCTCCTCTAACCGATGAGAAGGCAGAGAGAACGACGGATGAACAGCAATTAATAGCGATGCTCAAGGGCTTGCCGCTCTCTATCACTATCACCTCACGCGAGGGGAAGTATAGATGGGAGTGCTATGCAGAACGTGGCAGTGCACCCACCTTCCTTGAAGCGCTGCGTAGCGCATTACGCTACCTACAGATGCTTATCTTGGAGGCTTCTCCTCCGATCGATAAGCATGAACCAGTCCTCACCACATCTGAAGATATGTACTATTGTGGAGAGTGTCGACGACCCATGCCCATGAGCCACTTCCCTCACCAGTACTAGTTTGCGGTGCAAAATGCTGAGGGCGCTCTACAAGCGGATTGAAGGCCATCTTGAGTCATAAGCAAGCAAAGGCTCAGACACAGGGAGAACCAACGACGTAGACAGCGTGCACCGCGCAAGGAGGACACGATGAGATATGAAGAGACCGGAAATCCAGGACACATTCGGTTTGTTCAGCAGGATGGTACCCAGATCGAGCTTGGGCCAGAGGACGCTCTGGCCCTGTTGCAATGGCTCTATGAACGGCGCGATCGGTTCCAGGAAGCCATCCGGGGCAATCAACCCACGACAAAACTCTCTCCCCTGAAGGATCGCCAGGACTTGCCGGAGTGGATACAAGAAGAACTCTAGCAGACCCCTTCCCCTGGTAGATCGTGCCAGCAGGCCAGATAATGAGGGTCATCGGCGTGTACCCGCTCATCCCGCCTTCCCTGGCCGATGGAGAGAGAAGCTCCGCAAAGTTGAGCATGCTCGCAGTCAGGATCTCCAGC
>WNFX01006673.1_pt1 | contig 18037 bp, 16 predicted proteins | sample 5400111 | NCBI WGS metagenome assembly WNFX01 (sample SAMN13153363, study PRJNA577476) | soil metagenome | isolation source: 40 cm soil or saprolite under grassland replicate 1 | place: USA:California | collected 2016-06-15 | reverse complement strand
CAGTCATAGGCTCGCGCTCGACAATCTCGCGCACGGCCGTCTGTGCGAGGATCAGCATTTCGGCCGAGGTCAAGGCTGGCGCGTGCTGCATGATCGACATCCGGGCCTCCCGTATGAGGTAACGGCCCTGGTCTCTATTCTACGCGGGCGGCCGAGCGGTTGACACTCGGATGTCAAAAACCGAGCCAGGTCTTTACGCGGTGCAATACGTGGCATGCAAGAGCGGACTACCGCACAATAACGCTATGCAGTCCCTACTGGTCTATTGCTAAGGAGTGACATAGATGGCCAGTGAGCAGTTTTACAGCCCCGAAGAGCTGGCGACCTACTTGGACTTACCGTTGGCGACCATCCGGAAGTGGCGGGCCGAGGGTAACGGGCCGAAGGGCATCAAGGCCGGCCGGCGCGTCCGGTATCGCAAGGTTGAAGTCGAGCGGTGGCTCACGAGCCGCGAGTCAGAGAGAAGTGATCAGAATGGCAACCGTTGAACGCCGGGCGCGCGACGGCAAGGTGAGCTACCGCGTCCGGTACCGCGATCCGAGCGGCGCGCAGCGCAGTAAGAGCTTCACCCGGAAGGGCGATGCCGATCGGTACGCGCGGGAGATCGAGAGCAGCAAGGACAAGGGGAACTACGTCAACCCGCGGGGCGGCAAGATCACATTCGGCGACCTCGCCGAGCGGTGGTATGCGACCACGGCGAGCCAGCGGCCGAGCACCCGATATGTCCTCCGCAATGTGCTTAACAACCATGTCCTACCGGCCTTCGGCAACCTGCCGATCAACCGCATCGACAGGTTGATGGTCAGCGAGTTGCTGGCCAGCAAGAGCCAATCGGGATCGGGTGCAGGTCTTGTGCGTACTATCCATCTCATCATCAAAGGCGTGTTGAATGCTGGCGTCGATGCCAACTTGCTTGCAGTCAACGCGGCAGAAGGGGTCCGACTTCCCAAGATGATCCGGCATGAGATGCGGTTCCTCACGCCAGTCGAGGTTGACCGGCTCGCGCGCACCATCCGTGAACCCTACGGTGTCCTGATCCACACGCTGGCCTACACCGGCTTGCGCTGGAGTGAGCTGGTCGCCCTCAAGGTCGGTCGGATCGACCTGTTGAACCGACGTCTTGAGGTCGTCGAAGCGACGGTACGGGTCGGTGGCAAGCTATACACTAATCCACCAAAGAGCGGCAAGCGCCGCACGGTCGGACTGACACGATCGCTCGCTGAGGAGCTTGGCGCCTACCTGAGCGATCGGCCGCACGGTCCCGATGATCTGGTATTCACATCGACGAAAGGAGGCTACCCACTGCGCAGTAACGTCTTCTCCCGGTCCTGGCAGCCGGCAATCCGCGCCGCCGGACTCGAACCCCTCCGCATCCACGATTTGCGCCACACGGCCGCCAGCATCATGTTGGCGGAGAGTCGGGGAGACTGGAAGTGGGTCGCCAAGCAGCTCGGTCACAGCAACGCAAGCATGACGCTCGACAGGTACGGGCACCTGTTGCCTCAGCGGGAGGATGAGTACCTTGATCGTCTCGACCAGGCCCGCGCCGCAGCGGTCGGCGAAGTGTGGCCCGAGCGTGGCCCGAAGGTCATCGAGCTACCGAGAAAGGGGGCCTGACCTGCGCAAACTCGGAAACCGAGATGACTGGGTAGACAAAAGCCCCGCCCCGACAACAACCCTCGTCCCGCCGGGCGGGGGTCTTTTCATGCCCTCTGAGCTGCGGAAATGCTTAGGGTAGTAGAATATACCCACCCATATACTATCGAACTACAATGAACTATGCGATAACGAGCGTGGATTGGCGACCCTGCTCAGCCTCGTGTGGCCCAAGTGTGGCCCGGGAGTGATCCTCAGAGCAGCCTTATGGCAGTAGGTTATCCCCAGCTCAGCGTGCATCCTTGGGAACATCCGGGAGGTCAACCCAGATATCGTAGAGGTCATCGACGGTCAGGGTCGTGTACTCCTCCAGCAGGTTGAAGATCACGTCGCGCGCCACCGCGAGCTCGAACGCGCGGCGAGCGGCGGGGATGTTCTCGGGACGCCAGGCGACGGCGGCACCCAGCCGGGCGCGGGCCGTGCGGGCCTCGGGGGATAGGGTGAGACGGGGTGGCATAGAAACCTCCAAATGGGGACAGACTCACAGGGACAGCTTATGCCTAGTGTTGTAGCTAGGCAACCATCCGGGGCACATGTCGGGGCACACAACGATGCGCCGGGCCGATTCACGACGCGCACCGTCGAACCGAGCATCTGTCGGCTGGTAGGGTGGTTGACCAGCGGTTTCGTGCTCGATAGGTCGCGTCGTTGTTCGGTGCCATGCATCATGGATCGCGGGGAACACAGAAGCCGGCTTACAGTCCGACTCCCCCCGCTACCCGTTGTCCGCCCGCTATCCCGATCCATGGCAGGAGCGTAATGGACCTTCCCGACAACCCTCTGGTCTCTCCCGCGGTTCGCATCACCATCCTGCTCCGGCTCGTCTCCGAGGGGTTCGAGGACGCCTTCTCCAGCCGCCCGGCGTGGCTGGAGCTGCCGGGCGTCGACCTCGCCGAGCTGCGCCAGGCGGTCGGGCCCGAACGGGTCGAGCAGCTCACCCGCACCGTCGGCCTGCGCGAGGGCGAGGCCTACCAGGCCGGCGGCCCGCCGGGCACGGTGGCCCTCTCCGAGGCCGCGCACAACGGGGTGCTGGCGCTGATGGGCCTGTCCGCCATGCCACCCGACGTGCAGGTCGAGGAGACCGGCGACGGGCCGCGCTTCCAGGTGCCCGAGGACTGGTTCATCACCGCTCGCGCCGGCCGGGTGGACTGACCGCCCGGTGATCGGCTTCTGCCTGGCGGCCGGCTCTGGCAGCCGCCTGGCGCCGCTGACGGCGACCGTCCCCAAGCCGCTGCTGGCGCCGGCCGGCCGCCCCCTGCTGGACCTCGCCTGCGACGCGCTGGTCAAGGCCGGAGCCGAGCGGGTGGTGGTCAACCTCCACCACGGGGCCGAGGCGATCGCGGCGCATCTCCACGGCCGCCCGGACGTGCTGGCCCTGGGCGAGCCGACACTGCTCGGCACCGGCGGCGGGCTGGTCGCGGCGCGGCGGGCCGGCCTGCTCGGCCCCGGCGGCCCCGGCGGCCCGGGCGGCGGCGGTCCCGCGGGCGACGGCCCGGGCGGCGATCCCATCGTGGTGGTGACCTGCGCGGACCACGTCGTGGACCCGGCCGACCTGGCGATGCTCGCCGCCGCGCTGGAGCGCTCTGGCGCGCCCATGGCGATCGGCCTGGACTGCGGGCGGCTGCGGCCGACCTTCCGGCTGGAGGGGGAGCTGGCGGTGGCCGACCCGGACGGGGAGTGGATGGCAGCGGGCGTGTTCGCGCTGCGCCCCGGGGTCCTCGACGACGCGCCGGCGGGCTACTCGACCATGGTCGACAGTCTGCTGGAGCCGTGCTGGCGGCGCGGCGAGCTGATCGGCGTGCCGCTCCGGGGCGATTGGGCCGACGCCGGCACGCTCGGCCGCTTCCTGGCGGTCTCCGCCGGTCTGCTGGCCGGCCGCTGGCCCTACCCGCTGCCACCCGGCACGCTCCAGCGGGACGCCCGCGGTGGCCCGGTGTTCGTGGCCGCGGGCGCGCGCCTGCACCCCCGCGCGATCGTGGCCGGCCCGCTGGTGCTGGACGGCGGCGCCAGCGTCGGCCCGTCCGCGGTGGTCGCCCGCTCGGTGCTCGGCCCGGGCGCGAGGGTCGGCGCGGGCGCCCGCGTGACCGGCAGCCTGCTCGGCCCCGGCGCCGAGGTCGCCGCCGGCGAGGTCGCGGTGGCGGCGTCGCTCCCCGCCGGGATCGGGTAGCCTCGGCTGCGACGGAACTGACGAAGGAGGCGCGCGTGGCGGATCAGCTCACCCTCGGCATGCTCGGCGGGACCGGCCCGCAGGGAAAGGGGCTCGCCCTGCGCCTGGCAACGGCCGGCCACCAGATCCTGCTCGGCTCCCGCAACGCCGAGCGCGCCGCCTCGGTCGCCGCTGAGCTGCTCGATGGGCGCGACCTGCCGATCAAGGGCCTCGCCAACGCGGAGGCCGCAGCCGGCGCCGACGTGGTGTTCCTGGTCTTCCCCTTCGAGGGGCAGGCCGCCATGCTGCCCGACCTGGCCGATGCGATCGGCGACAAGCTGGTGGTGGACGTCATCAACCCGCTCGGCTGGGACGAGCGCGGCGCCTTCGTGCTGGACGTCCCCGAGGGCAGCGCCGCCGAGCAGGCGCAGGCGCTGCTGCCGCGCGCGCGGGTGGTGTCCGCCTTCCACCATGCCCCCCCGAGACTGCTCGCCGACCTGGACCTCTTCTGCGACACCGACGTGCTGGTGGTCGGCGACGACCCGGCGGCCAGAGCCACCGTGATCGGGCTGGCCGACGAGATCCCCGGGTGCCGCGGGATCGACGCCGGTCCACTGCGGCTGTCGCGCCAGCTCGAGGGCTTCACCGCCGTGGTGGTAGGCGTCAACCGGCGCTACAGGATCAACGCGGGTGTGCGCATCACCCGGCTCAGCGAGGAGCGGCGCAAGCGCGTGGCGGCCAGTCCCGTCGCGACCGAGCGGAGTCCGTCGTCGTGACCCGGATCTACACGCGCGGTGGCGACGACGGCACCACCGGCCTGCTCTATGGCGGGCGGGTCGACAAGTCCGACGCGCGCACCGAGAGTTACGGGGCGGTCGACGAGGCGGTCGCGGCGCTCGGCATGGCCAGGGCGGTGGTCGCCGACCCCCCGCTGGCCGACCACGTGCTGCGGCTGCAGCGCGAGCTGTTCGTGGTGGGCTCGGAGCTGTCCACGGACACGCGCAATGCGCACAAGCTACGTCCCGGCGTGACCAAGGTCACCGCCGAGATGGTCGACGCGCTCGAGGAGCTGATCGACGAGTATACGGCGCGCATCAACATGCCGGAGGATTTCGTGGTCCCCGGCGAGACGCAGGGCTCGGCCTTCCTGGACGTCGCCCGGACGATCGTGCGGCGGGCCGAGCGTCGCACGGTCGCGCTGGAGCGGGCCGGCGGCCTCACCGACCGCGAGGCGGTCCGCTACCTCAACCGGCTCGCCGACCTGATCTTCGTGCTCGCCCGCTACGAGGAAGGCGACTTCCGAACCCTACGGTCGTAGGGAGATGGCGCGCACCGTGGTGGACGCGCTGGAGCGGCGTGTGGCGCTGCCGGAGCGGGTCGACCGCCTGGTCAGCCTGGTCCCCTCGCTCACGGAATGGCTGGTGGCCGCCGGCGTCGGCGAGCGGCTGGTGGGCGTGACCGACTGGTGCGCGGAGCCGGCCGAGGTCACCGGGCGGCTGCCGAAGGTCCGCGGCACCAAGAACCCCGACCTGGCGGCGATCCGTGCGCTCCGACCGGACCTGGTGGTCGCCAACGCCGAAGAGAACCGCCGCATCGACGTGGAGCGGCTCCAGGCCGCCGGCGTGGCGGTCTACGTGACCTCCCCGGTGACCGTGGCCGGAGCCGTGGACGAGCTGCGGGGCCTGGCGGCGGCGGTGGGCGCGCTGCCGGCGGCGGGGTCGATCGACGCGACCCTGCGCACGGCCCTCGACGGGGCCGCGGAGCAGGCCCCCGGCCGCGGCCGCCGCTACGCCTGCGCGGTCTGGCGCGACCCGTGGATGTGGGTGGGGGAGGGCACCTACGCGGCCGACCTGCTGCGGCTGGCCGGCGGCGTGCCGGTGGTGGCGGCCGCGCGCTACCCGAAGCTGGGCCCCGAGGAGGTCGCCGCGCTGGGCCCCGAGGTGGTGCTGCTGCCGTCCGAGCCGTACCCGTTCGGTCCCGCCGACGCGGAGGCGGTGGCCGGCTGGTCCGGGGCCAGCGCCGTGCTCGTCGACGGTCGGGCACTGACCTGGTACGGGCCGCGCATCCCCGCCGCACTCGCCTCGCTGGCGGGCCAGTTGCGCAATCCGGCATGATCGACGCCTTGCGCGCCACCCAGATCGCCCAAGGAGCAGCCAGGCAGTGACCGACGAGCAGGAACCCGCGGCGGAGCGGGCTGACCACGGCGGCTCGGGCGCGCGCCTGAGCCGCCGACGGCTGCTCACCTCGATCGGAGCCGGCGGCGCCGCGCTCGGGCTCGGTGGTGGCGCGTACGCGCTCGGCTACGAGCTCGGCCAGCCGCCGCCCCAGCCGCCCCAGCCGGCGCTGTCCACGCGGGCGGTCCCGTTCTACGGTGACCGCCAGGCCGGGATCGTCACCCCGCAGCAGGACCGGCTCCATTTCGCCGCCTTCGACGTCACCACCACCACCACCACCACCACCAGCGCCGACGACCTGGGCGACCTGCTGCGGGTGTGGACGCGCGCGGCGGCGCGCATGTGCAACGGCGACCCGGCCGTGCCAGGCGGTCTGGAACCCCTGGCGTCCCCGCCGGACACCGGCGAGGTCGTGGGACTGCCGCCGTCGCGGCTCACCATCACCTTCGGCTTCGGGCCCAGCCTGTTCGGCAGGCCCGGCGCCGGCGACCGCTTCCGGATCGCCGCCCTTCGGCCGCCCGAGCTGGAAGACCTGCCGCCGCTGCCCGGCGACCGGCTCGAGCCGGGGCGCAGCGGGGGCGACATCGGGGTGCAGGCCTGCGCCGACGACCCGCAGGTGGCCTTCCACGCGATCCGCAACCTGGCGCGCATCGGCCGCGGCAAGGTGACGCTGCGCTGGTCGCAGCTCGGCTTCGGGCGCACGTCCTCCACCAGCAACAGCCAGCAGACGCCCCGCAACCTGCAGGGCTTCAAGGACGGCACCAACAACATCAAGGCCGAGGACACCGACCTGCTCGACGAGCACGTCTGGGTCCCGCGCGACATCGCGCAGGACTGGATGCGCGGCGGGACCTACATGGTGGTCCGGCGCATCCGCATGCTCATCGAGGTCTGGGACCGCGCCCTGCTCGAGGAGCAGGAGCGGACCATCGGGCGCCAGCGCGTCAGCGGCGCGCCGCTCGGCGGCGAGGACGAGTTCGACGTGCTCGACTTCACCGCCCGCCGGCCGGACGGCGAACCGGTCATCCCCTCGGACTCGCACGTCCGCCTGGCCGCGCCCGACGTCAACGGCGGCGCCATGCTGCTGCGCCGCGGCTACTCGTTCACCGACGCGCTCGACCGCCTCGGCCAGCTCGACGCCGGCCTGTTGTTCATCTGCTTCCAGCGGGACCCGCGCCGCCAGTTCGTGGCGATCCAGCGCAACCTGGGCTCGCGCGACGCGCTGAACGAGTACATCCGCCACACGGGCAGCGCCGTGTTCGCCTGCCCGGGCGGGATCCAGCCCGGCAGCTACGTGGGCGAGCCGCTGTTCGGCTGAGACGCGACGTGCCCCGCTCGGTGGGACGAGCGGGGACGTCGGCTGGGGGTGTGGGCGCTACTGCTTGACGAGCTCGACGTCCACCTCGAGGCGGATGTTCTTGGACAGCAGGAACCCGCCGGTCTCCAGCGGGGCGTTCCAGGAAAGACCCCAGTCGTCGCGGTTGACCTCCGTCGTCGCGGAGAAGGCAGCCCGCGTGCCGCCCCAGGGGTCCTGCGTGGCGCCGTGGAACTCGACGTCCCAGGTGACCGGGCGGGTCTCGCCGATGATGGTCAGGTCGCCGTCGAGCTCCCAGCGGTTGTCGTCCTTCCCCGGTCGGAGCGCGATCGAGCGGAAGCTGATCGTCGGATATTTCTCGACCTCGAAGAAGTCCGGCGAGCGCAGGTGGCGGTCACGGTTGTCGTCGCGGGTGGTCACGCTGTCCACGTCGAGCTCGACGTCGACGGACGACTGTTCGGGCTGCTCGGCGATGCTCACCGCGGCGGTGAACTTGGTGAAGCGTCCGCGCACCCTGGCCATCATGTGCCTGGCGATGAACTCGAACGACGAGTGGGCGGGGTCGACCCCCCAGTTTCCCGCGGCCGGGACCGTGCGGCCGTCGACCTCGCGAGCCGCGACTGCGGCTTCCGACATGGCTGGCTCCTCTCTGGAGGTGAAGCGATTGACAGCGAAAAAGTTGAACGTACAACTATCTACCACGTGCGCCCGTCTCTTCGCAAACGGCCAGAGAAGGCCAAGGCCGGCTCCGGTCAGGTGAGGCCAGAGCCGGCCGGATGGCGTCTCGGAAGCCCTGGTTAGTGGTACTCGTGCTCCGGGGCGGGGTAGTGGCCCTCGGCGACGTCCTTGGCGAAGTGCTGCGCCGCCTCCGCCACGGTCGAGCGCAGGTCCGCGTAGCGCTTGACGAAGCGCGGTGTGGGGTCGGGCGTGAGCCCGAGCAGGTCGGTGATGACCAGCACCTGCCCGTCGCAGTGCGGGCCGGCGCCGATGCCGATGGTGGGGACGTCGAGCGCCTCGGTGACGCGTTTGCCCAGCTCAGCGGGGATGGCCTCGAGCACGATCGAGAAGCAGCCAGCCTCCTGGAGGGCGAGCGCGTCGGCCAGCAGCCCCTCTCCCTGCTCGCCGCGGCCCTGCACCCGGAAGCCGCCGAAGGCGTTGAAGGACTGCGGGGTGAGCCCGAGGTGGCCCATGACCGGCACGCCGGCGTCGGTGATGCGGCGCACCGCCTCGGCCGACCGCCTGCCACCCTCCAGCTTGACCGCGTTGGCGCCGACCTTGACCAGCCGCGCCGCGTTGCGCATCGCCTCCTTCGCGGAGGCCTGGTAGGACCCGAAGGGCAGGTCGCCGACGATCATCGGGTTGGAGGCGCCGCGCGCGACGGCGGCGGTGAAGATCACGGCCTCTTCCATGGTGACGGGGATGGTGGAGTCGTAGCCGAGAACGTTGTTGCCGAGCGAGTCGCCGACCAGCAGCAGCGGGACGCCCGCCTCGTCGAGCACCCGGGCGGTCAGCGCGTCGTAGGCGGTGAGCATGATGAACCGCTCTCCGCGCGCCTTCCACGCGGCCAGGTCGTGCACGGTGACCGGCATTGCGGCCCTCCTTGGGTACTGACCTTGAAGCCCGGTCCTACCGGGTCTTCTGGACATGGCCAGTTTGCCACGCGAAGGTCGCGGCTACCTCTGGGCCCGGGCCAGCCGATTACCGGTGGAAGCGGTTGGTGATCGGCAGGCGGCGGTCCTTGCCGAAGGAGCGGCCGGTCACCTTGGGGCCCGGCGGCGCCTGGCGGCGCTTGTACTCGGCGTTGTCGACCATGCGGAGCACGCGCTCGACGAGGTCGGGATCGAAGCCCTCGCTGACGATCTCCTCGGCGCTGGCGTCGTCCTCGATGTAGCGGTCCAGGATCGGGTCGAGGACGTCGTAGGGGGGTAGCGAGTCGGTGTCGAGCTGGCCGGGGCGCAGCTCGGCGGTAGGCGGCTTGTCCAGCACCGACTGCGGGATCACCACCCCCAGCTCGTTGCGCCACCGCGCCAGCCGGTACACCAGCGTCTTCGGAACGTCCCTGATGACCGCGAAACCGCCAGCCATGTCCCCGTACAATGTGGAATAGCCGACCGCCAGCTCCGACTTGTTGCCGGTGGTGAGCACCAGATGCCCGAACTTGTTCGACAGGCTCATCAGCAGCGTGCCGCGCACCCGGGCCTGGATGTTCTCCTCGGCGATGCCCGGCTCGGTGCCGGCGAAGGGCTGCTTGAGGGCGGCCAGGAACCCCTCGACCGGCTCCTGGATCGGCAGGGTGAGCAGCTCGATGCCGAGGTTGCCGGCCAGCCTGCGCGCGTCGCCGAGGCTCTCCGGCGAGGAGTGCTCGGCCGGCATGGCCACGCCGTTGACCCGCTCGCGGCCGAGCGCGTCGGCGGCGATGGTGGCCACCAGGCTCGAATCGATCCCGCCGGAGAGCCCGATCAGCACCCGCTGGAAGCCGTTCTTGCGGACGTAGTCCCTGGTGGCGACGACCAGCGCCCGGTAGACCTCCTCCTCGACGCTCTGCGCGCTCGCGATCCGGTGCGCCACCGGCGGGCCGGGATCGGGCAGCTCGTCGGTGACCCGCACCTCCCGGACCTCGATCCCGGGGTGCGGCTCGGCCGCCGGCGTTCGGCGTGGCCGGTCCGAGAGGCGGGCGGTGGCGCCCTCCTCGATCGGCAGGTCGACCAGCAGCAGCTCCTCCTCGAAGGCGGCGGCGCGGGCCCGAAGGCGGCCCTGCGGGTCGACGTAGTTGCTCTGGCCCTCGAAGACCAGCTCGTCCTGGCCGCCGACCTGGTTCACCCACACCAGGTGGACGCCGTGGTCGGCCGCGCGGGTGGCCAGCATGGGGCCGAGCCGCTCGGCCTTGCCGAGCCGGTACGGGGAGCCGTTGAGGCTCACCACCACCTCGGCGCCGGCGGCGGCCGCCGCCGGCAGCGGGCCCCACGGGAACCACAGGTCCTCGCAGATGGTGATGGCCACCCGAGCGATGCCGAAGGAGGCGATCAGCACCTGCTTCCCCGGGACGAAGTAGCGCTCCTCGTCGAACACCCCGTAGTTGGGCAGCAGCACCTTGTGGTAGACGGCCAGCACGCGCCCGTCGCGGCACAGCGCCGCAGCGTTGGCGGGGCCGGCGTGGGTCGAGTCGACGAACCCGACCACCGCGGCCGCCTCGCCGGTCGCGGCCGCCACGCGCCGGACACCGTCGCGGCTGGCCGCCAGGAACGCTGGCTTGAAGACCAGGTCCTCCGGCGGGTAGCCGGTGACCGCCAGCTCCGGGAAGACCACCAGGTGGGCGCCCCGCCCAGCGCCCTCGCGATAGGCGTCGAGCACCCGGCCGACGTTGCCGTCGACGTCGCCGACCACCGGATCGATCTGGGCTCCGGCCAGCCGCAAGCGCTCCACGGACTCCACCTTAGCAGGGCGATCCATGAGTCCCGCCCAAGGTGCTGCCTGGCTGGCCACCGAGCGCGACATCCGCTTCATCCGGCTCTGGTTCACGGACGTGCTGGGCTTCCTGAAGTCGTTCGCGATCACCCCGGCCGAGCTGGAGGACGCCTTCGAGCAGGGCATGATCTTCGACGGCTCGGCCATCGAGGGCTACGCGCGCGTGCAGGAAGCCGACATGGTGGCCAAGCCCGACCCGAGCACCTTCCAGGTCCTGCCCGGGCGATCCGACTCCGGCGGGGTCGCCAGGATGTTCTGCGACGTGCTCACCACCGAGGGCGAGCCGTTCGACGGCGACCCGCGCTGGGTGCTGCGCCGCAACCTGGAGCACGCCGCCCGGCTCGGCTTCACCGTCTACGTCCAGCCGGAGATGGAGTTCTTCCTGTTCGCCGACGCCGACGGCGCGCGGCCGCTGGACACCGGCTCGTTCTTCGACCAGACCGCCCTGGACCTGTCCCAGGACTTCCGCCAGGTCGCCATCGACATGCTGGAGCACATGGGCATCTCGGTGATGCAGTCCCACCACGAGATCGCCCCCAGCCAGCACGAGATCGACCTGCGCGAGGCCGACGCCCTGGCGATGGCCGACAGCGTCATGACGTCCCGGCTGGTGGTCAAGGAGGCCGCCCTGGAGCGCGGCCTGCACGCCACCTTCATGCCCAAGCCGTCCCAGGAGCTGGAGGGCTCGGGCATGGACACCCACATCTCGCTGTACGAGGGCGACCGCAACGCCTTCCACGACCCGGGGCAGGAGGCCAACCTCTCCAAGACGGCCCGCTGCTTCATCGCCGGGCTGCTGGTCCACGCGCCCGAGTACACCGCCGTCACCAACCAGTGGATCAACTCCTACAAGCGGCTGGTCTCGGGGTTCGACGCGCCCACCTGGATCTGCTGGGCGCAGCGCAACCGCTCGGCGATGGTGCGGGTCGGCGGCTACCGCTCCGACCGCGTCGACGTCGAGGTGCGCCTGCCCGACCCGGCCGGCAACCCCTACCTGGCGTTCGCGGTGCTGCTGGCCGCCGGGATGAAGGGCATCGAGGAGGAGTACGAGCTGCCCTCCGAGGCCGGCGACAACCTCTACGACATGACCGAGGCGGAGCGGCGCGCCGCCGGCATCAGCCGGCTGCCGGTCGACCTGCACGAGGCGCTGGTGGCGATGGAGGGGTCAGAGCTGGTCGCCGAGGCTCTCGGCGAGCACGTCTTCGAGTACTTCCTGCGCAACAAGCGCCGTGACTGGGAGGCGTACCAGCGCTACGTGTCCCCGTTCGAGCGCGAGCGCTACCTGCCGCTGCTGTAGGCCGGGCACGGCATGGTCGCCACGCTGGTCCGCCTCGGGTTCGACGACCCCGAGTCGGTCGCCGTCGAGCTGGAGGCGCTCGGCGCCTGGCCGCCCCGGCCCGGCGCAGGAGGCCACCACCTGCTGGAGGAGCTGGCCGCCAGCGCCAACCCGACCCTGGCCACCAGGGCGCTGGCGGCGATCGCCCAGGCCACCATGGACCCGGGAGCGTTCGCCTCCGGCCTGCGCCGCCGTCCCGCGCTGCGCCGCAGGCTGATCGCGGTGGTCGCGGCCAGCCGCTCGCTCGGCCGCTGGCTGGCCGCCCACCCCGAGGAGGTCGAGCGCCTGGCCGAGGGCCGCGCGCTGGCGGCCCCGCGCTCCCGCGGCGAGCTGGTCCGCCAGGCCCGCGCGGCGGTGCCTGCGTCAGCCCCGGTCGCCGCCGGCTGGAGCGCCCTGCGCCGCTTCCGCCGGCGGGAGCTGCTGCGCGTCGCCGTGCGCGACCTGGACGGCGGGGCGCCGGTGGACAGCGTCGGGGCCGAGCTGGCCGACCTGGCCGACGCCTGCCTGCAGGCCGGCCTGGAGCTGGCCACCCGCGCGGTGACGGAGGGGTCCGGGGAACCCCGAGGGGGTGCCCCGGTGGACCGGGAGGGGTCCGGGGAACCCCGAGGGGGTGCCCCGGTGGACCGGGTGCCGGGTGACCCGCCCGTGAGCCTGGCCATCCTCGCCATGGGCAAGCTGGGCGGCCGCGAGCTGAACTACGTCTCCGACATCGACGTGCTGTTCTGCCACGAGGCGGCCAGCGGCGCCGAGGCCGAGCTGGCCGGCAAGCTCGCCGGGGCGATCGCGCGCGAGCTGATCGCCGGCCTCGGCGGCCCCACCCCCGAGGGCCCCGGCTTCCAGGTCGACCCCAACCTGCGGCCCGAGGGCCGCAACGGGCCGCTCACCAGGACGCTCGGCAGCTACCTGGCGTACTGGGAGCGCTGGGTCGAGCCCTGGGAGCTGCAGGCGCTCATCAAGGTCCGCCCCGCGGCCGGCGACCGCCGCCTGGGCGAACGCTTCGTCGCCGAGGCGGCCCGCCGCGTCTACCCCGAGCGCTTCGACCCCGCCACCGTCACCGCGGTGCGCCACATGAAGGCCAGGGTCGAGTCCTCCCGGGCAGCCCGCGCCGGCGGCGAGCTGCAGGTCAAGCTCGGCCCAGGCGGGCTGCGGGACATCGAGTTCGCGGTCCAGCTCCTGCAGTTGGTGCACGGCCGCCACGACCCGGCGCTTCGCTCCGGCACCACCCTGGTGGCGCTGGAGCGGCTCACCGCCGCCGGCTTCGTCGGCCGCGCCGACGCCGCGCAGCTCGCCGACGCCTACCGCTTCCTGCGCACGGTCGAGCACCGCCTGCAGCTCGCCGACGAGCGCCGCACCCACACCATCCCCGCCGTCCAGGCCGAGCGCCGCTGGCTCGCCCGCACCATGGGCTACCCAGAGGGCCCGCGGGAGAGCGCGCTCGAGCGGTTCGAGGCCGACCGGCGCCGCCACGCCGCCACCGTCCGCGGCCTGCACGAGAAGCTCTTCTACCGGCCGCTGCTCGAGGTCTTCGGGGCCGTCCCCTCCGGGCTGGATCCCTCCAAGGCGGCCGAGCGGCTGGCCGCGCTCGGCTTCGCCAACCCGGACCGGGCCATGGCCCACCTGCGCGCCCTCACCGCCGGCCTGACCCGGCGGGCCACCCTGCTGCGGGCGATGCTGCCGGTAATGCTGACCTGGCTGGCCGACACCCCGGACCCCGACGGCGGCCTGACCGCGCTGCGGCTGGTCGCCGAACGGCTCGGCCACCGCGACGCCTTCTTCGGCACCCTGCGCGACAACCCGTCCGTCGCCGAGCTGCTGTGCACCGTGCTCGGCACCTCCCGGCTGCTCGGAGACCTGCTCGCCAGGCACCCGGAGCTGCTCACCGCCATGGCGCACGAGGGTGGTCCCGGCCCGGCACGCGACCCGGCAGAGCTCAGGGAGGAGGCGCTGGCGGTGGTGGCGCATCACGAGTTGCCAGCGGCGGCCTTCGACGCCCTGCGGCGCTTCCGCCGCCGCGAGCTGGTACGTGTCGCCGTCCGGGACCTGGCCGGCGCGGACCCGGTGGAGCGGGTCGGCGCCGAGCTGACCGCCGTCGCCGAGGCGTGCCTGGAGGCGGCGCTGGAGGTCGCGGTGCGGGCGGCCGCGCCGGGCAGGCCCCAGGTCGAGCTGGCCGTGCTCGGCATGGGCAAGCTCGGCGGGGCGGAGCTGAACTACGTGTCCGACCTCGACGTGATGGTCTGCCACGCGCCCGCCGGCGGAGTCCCGGCGGAGCGGGCGGCGCGGCTCGCCGAGGCGGTGGTGCGCGAGCTGGTCGCCGGGCTCGGCGCGGTCACCCCGGAGGGGACGGCCTTCCGGGTCGACCTCGGCCTGCGGCCCGAGGGCCGCAACGGGCCGCTGTCGCGCACCCTGGACAGCTACCTCGCCTACTGGGACCGCTGGGCGGAGCCGTGGGAGCGCCAGGCGATGATCCGGCTCCGCCCAGTGGCCGGCGACCGCCGCCTGGGCGAGCGCTTCGCCGCCGAGGCCGCCCGCCGCGTCTACCCGGAGCGGGTGGCCCCCGAGACGGTCGCGGCCGTGCGGCGCGTCAAGGCCAGGGTCGAGTCCGAGCGGCTGCCGGCCGGAGCGGACCCGCGGCTGCATCTCAAGCTCGGGCCCGGCGGACTGGCCGACGTCGAGTGGACCGTGCAGCTCCTGCAGCTCCAATTCGGCGGCACCCGGCCGGAAGTGCGCTCGCCGGGGACGCTGCCGGCCATCGAGGCGCTGGCCGCCGCGGGCGCCCTCACCGCTGTCGAAGCCGGCTGGCTGGCCGACGCCTACCGGCTCTGCCTGCGGCTGCGCAACCTCGGGTTCCTGGTGACCGGGCGTCCGGCGGACTCGCTGCCGACCGATCCGCTGCTGCTCGAGCGGCTCGCCGAGGCGGCGGGGGAGCCCGTCGGTGGCCGCCAGCGGCTGCTGGAGGCCTATCGCCGCGCCACCCGCCGCGCCCGCCGGGTGGTGATGGCCCGCTTCTGGGGCGACCGCCGGTAGCCGCCGACGGTTCGTCGGAGTCCATGGGTCCCCGGCCGCGTGGCGACGGGATACTCTTGATGCGGCTCTCGTCCAGCCGATCCCTCTCCGGATCCCTGTGCAACCGAGCGTGGGAGCAACGCGTCAAATGGATCGACCCATCGTCGTCGCCGACCGGATCGTCACCGCCGGCGCCGTGGTCGCCCTGGAGTCCAGCGTCCTGGCTCAGGGCCTGCCGTCACCCGCCAATCTCGAATCCGCGGAGGCCCAGTCCGTGGCCGTGTCCAAGTCCGGCGCCGAGCCCGCCGTGGTCGGGGTCATCGGCGGCCGCATCGTGGTCGGCGCCGACGCCGACCAGGTGCAGGCGCTCGCCTCGCGCCGGGGGACCTGGAAGGTCACCGTCCGCGACCTGCCCTACGTCGTGACCCGCAAGCTGGACGGCGCCACCACCGTGTCCGCCACGGTGTTCGCCGCCGAGCGCGTCGGCATCGAGGTGATGGCCACCGGCGGGATCGGAGGCATCCACTTCGGCACCGCCGACGTCTCCGCCGACCTGCCCCAGCTCGCCCGCTCCAGGTCGGTGGTGGTCTGCTCGGGGCCCAAGCACGTGGCCGACGCGGCCGCCACCCTGGAATGGCTGGAGACCTGGGGGGTCCTGGTGGTCGGCTACCGCACCGACCGCCTGCCCGGGTTCCTGGCGCGTGGCAGGCTGCCGCTCGAGCACGTGGTCAACAACGTGGGCGAGGTGGTCGAGCTGCTGCGGGTGCGCCGCGCGCTGGAGGCCACCGGGGCGCTGGTGCTCGTCCAGAACCCGCCGCCGGTGGCCGCCATGGACCCCGACGAGCTGGCCGAGCTGTCCGCCGAGGGCGCCTCGGCCGCGCGCAACGCCGGCGTGGTCGGCAAGGCGCGGACACCGTTCGAGCTGGACTGGCTGCACCGGCGCACCGGCGGGCGCAGCCTGGCCGCCAACCTCGCCCTGCTGGAAGCCAACGCGCGGCTGGCCGGCGAGGTCGCCGCTGCGCTCGCCCACGCCTGACCTGGCCAGGGCGGCTGGTCACCCGGGGCGGGCGCCGAGCGGTCCCGCACGCACGCCGCGCGACTGGCACCAAAACGGGCCGGCGGAACGACCCCCGCCGGCCCTTCGAGGTTGCCGCGCTACGCGGGCGGCGTGCAGGCAGTCGGCCCGGGCAGGAACGAGAGCGGCGTGCTGAAGACCACGGTGGTGAGCCGGAGGTCGCTCCAGCGGATGCCCATCGTGACCCGCGTGTAGAAGGAGCAGTGAGGGTCGGTCGCCAAGGTGATCTCCGGGGTGGCCACCTGGACGGTCAGCCTGCCTGACGAGTTGACTGTGCTGGAACTTGCGACGAGCTGGTCGACGTCGTTCACGTCAAAGCCCCGCAGCTCGACCTTGATCGAGGCGCGCAGGGCCTTGGGCAGCAGGATGGCCCGGGCAACGCCCTGGGTGTTGGTGGCGTTGAAATTCGCGTCGAGCCCGCTCTCCATCCAGGTCTCGCCAATCGCCGAGCCGAGCGACGCATTGCCGAAGTGGTTGAAGGTCAGGGAGAAGAAGTTGTCGTTGGCGATGTGGGCGTCGCCAACCGCCTGCGGCGCAAGGTCCTGCGCGCTCTGCCCACCTCGGGCGGTGTACCTGGCTCCGCTCGGCGCGTTCTGGCTGGCGCTGGCCGGCACGATCACCGCGAGCGCCCCAACCGCCAGGACGATCAGGCCTATGACAGCGAACTTTCGCACATCCCCTCCTTGGTCTGTTTGTAGGGGGTGCGAGTCTAACCGATTTGCCCGCCTGGCAAGGGGTCGCCGAGCTTGCGCGGGAACGCCCGTACACGAACCAGGGAGGGCGCATCGAGCGCCCTCCCTGACCAGGTGCGTTACGGCCTCAGATGTCGTAGTACAGGTGGAATTCCCACGGGTGGGGTCGCAAGCGGATCGCGTCGACCTCGTGCTCGCGCTTGTAGCCGATCCAGGTCTCGACCACGTCGGGTGTGAACACGTCGCCCTCGAGCATGAAGGCGTGGTCCTTCTCCAGCGCGTCGAGCGCCTCGTCCAGCGACCCCGGGACCTGCGGCACGGCCGCCAGTTCCTCGGGCGGCAGGTCGTAGAGGTCCTTGTCGAGCGGGCCGAACGGCTCGACCTTGTTGCGGACCCCGTCCAGGCCAGCCATCAGCATGGCGGCGAACGCCAGGTAGGGGTTGCAGGACGGGTCGGGGACCCGGAACTCGACCCGCTTGGCCTTGGGGCTGCGCGAGTACAGCGGGATCCGGGCGGCGGCCGAGCGGTTGCGCTGCGAATACACCAGGTTGACCGGCGCCTCGTAGCCCGGCACCAGCCGCCGGTAGCTGTTGGTGGTCGGGTTGGTCAGTGCGGTCAGCGCCGGTGCGTGGGTCAGCAGGCCGCCGATGTACCAGCGGGCGGTGTCCGACAGCCCGGCGTAGCCCGACTCGTCGTAGAACAGCGGCTCGCCGGCGGTCCACAGGCTCTGGTGCGTGTGCATGCCCGAGCCGTTGTCCTCGAAGATCGGCTTGGGCATGAAGGTGACCGTCTTGCCGGCCCGCCGCGCGACGTTCTTGGCGATGTACTTGTAGAGCATCACCTTGTCGGCCATGCGCAGCAGCGTGTCGAAGCGCATGTCGATCTCGGCCTGACCGGCGGTGCCGACCTCGTGGTGGTGCACCTCGATGTCGATGCCCGCCCGGATCATTTCCAGGACCATCTCGCTGCGCAGGTCCTGGTAGTGGTCGGTGGGCGCGACCGGGAAGTAGCCCTCCTTGTAGCGGGGCTTGTAGCCGAGGTTGCGGCCGCCCTCCTCGGCGCCGGAGTTCCAGGCGCCCTCGACCGCGTCGACGAAGTGGTAGGCGGAGAACTGGTTCTGGTCGAAGCGCACGGAGTCGAAGATGTAGAACTCGCACTCCGGGCCCCAGTAGGAG
>WNFX01002651.1_pt1 | contig 18037 bp, 19 predicted proteins | sample 5400111 | NCBI WGS metagenome assembly WNFX01 (sample SAMN13153363, study PRJNA577476) | soil metagenome | isolation source: 40 cm soil or saprolite under grassland replicate 1 | place: USA:California | collected 2016-06-15 | reverse complement strand
TCTGCAAAGAAAAACTCGAGCTGTACGGAAGAGACTTTCATCATAAGAATGGTGATAGATCCAATAATAAACCCTCTAACTGTCAAGTATTGTGTCCTCAGTGTCACAGGAGAAATCATGCAGAAGAGCTAAAACTAGATGCTAAGTAAAATGATATTTTGCATAGTATCAATCATTAACTTGATCTATCCTAGGTCAGATTGTCGTAGGACTTCTAGCTTTTGATTTTGATGTATTGCAATAGAGCCAGTTATTATTGTAATCAAGACAACGATTATCTAGTAAAAATGTGTCACATATTACCCTTATTCTTTTACAGAGTAAAAAGCCATATTTATTTTGGTGTCTAATAATAATAATAACCTAAAGGTAGATCTGGCTTAGAACGCAGGATATATATTCAAATAATTCGACACTTTAGTTTACAGACTAAGTTTTGCCTACAGCTAACGAAATAAAGAAGCGGCTGGAAGAAAATTGGATTCAATTCCGTAAGAAAAATTCTGCTAACCTGTCATCAAAAACACTTTCCGGCGCTACTCCACCTTCCGTGTTTGTTGGTCGATATGGTTATCCTAAAGTAAAAGTTGGGCCAATGTTGCCACCATTACATGGAGACACAACAATACTGGACAAGCCAGAGATGTGGCTTGGCAAAAGTATAGAGGAGATTGTTAATTATCGTTTGTCTCTTGTGCGAGGAGTATCAAATATTGATATTCATAGCACCTCTGGAAAGTACGTAGAATCTTTGCAGGAACTAGCTATGACCAGCAAGTCAGTCGAAAGTGAAGCAACTTTCGAAAAGACACCTATTGCAGATATAGAGCAAGAGAAAGCTTTAGGTTTAGATATTGATTCAGCCCCCTTCGGCCCTATTGCCCCCTTAAAGACTTTTAAAACCTCATCCTCACTCTCTGTAGATCAAAGACTAGAAAATGTTTTTTATGACAAGGATTTGCGTGCAGCTGAAGGTATAGTCAACCTTTATGAAGGTGGAGTAGAAGTCAGTAGAATACACCGAGTTCTTAGCATGGGGATGTTAGGATTGCAAAGAAACCGAAGGTTGGTGCCTACAAGATGGAGTATCTCGGCTACCGATGACGTCATTTCAGCAAGTTTGATAAAAGAAATCGAGACATTTCCAACAATTGATTTCTTTAAAGTTTACAAATATACTCATTTAAGTAATTATTATTCGGTAATTTTGATTCCAGATGACATATGGAGTTTCGAAATGCAAGAAGCGTGGTATGATAATAATGGAAATTTGGGAGTCGGAATTGATTTTGAAAATGCTAATGGTTTAGTTCATTATCCTTCTATAGCAGGTGCATACTTTGCCGCCAGATTGGGTGTGGCTGAACATCTTTTTAAAAGAAGACATAAAGCAGCGGCGTTGATTCTAAGAGAAATTCGTCCAGAATATGTCATGCCTTTAGGAGTATGGCAGATAAGAGAGGGAATAAGAAAAGCACTTGATGAAGAAGCAAAACAGTTCGACAATTTCCAGAGCGCATTGTCGTTCGCATGTGTTAATCTATCCGTATCTAAAAATGAATGGATTACAAATAGTGAAATGTATAGGAGGAGGAAAGAACAGATGAGAATTACGGACTCCTTTAAAAGACAGTTTTGAAGTATATATCTGGGTAATATTTTATACTGCCTCTGGAAAAAACTGATTTATTGGAAATCTTGGCAGCTACTAGGATAATATTTTATACTGCCTCTGGAAAAAACTGATTTATTGGGAATGCATAAACATTAGGAAAAATTTGTGACATAGTCTTGTATGCTGCTCTATAGCCATTTCATTTTCGCCAGTAGGTATTACTGTTATTACTACAAAACGTGAAATAATGCTATTCCCACGGTCAAGAAAAATATTTAGTCCGTTAAATGAGCTGTCACCAGTACACCTAATAGCTTTTCCCTCTCTAGCATGGTATTAGGTTTGGTTTAGGTGTTTCAGATCATATTTCTTTTACAGAAGAGAGAGTTACATCTGTAGCTGCTGTTGCAGAATATATTTAATAATTAGATGATCACAAACCAATTTCAGCTAACTTAGGTTTCGATTCTATGTCGAAGTTAACATCTCTCCATGTCCCTAAGTTACCATCCGTTTATCATAGTACGGCGGTGTAGTGGTAATAACAACATCAGCCTGCTCGTATTTTGTAGTTCTTCAGAAGGCAGTCAGGTGGAACCTCAATGACTGTCCGCCATCGCGTTCGACGAAAGCAAGATCTGAAGACCCGCCCGTGAGAATGAGGGGATTCAATTAGAATTGACAGCATTCTTCCAGAGTCGCGAACAACTTGGCATACAGATCGCAACCGCTGGTGAATCCATTGTAAAAATAACAAAAAATCATTATAAGGTGAGGCGGCACATCTTCGATCGGATGTCTTTCAAGAGTCAGGATAGCATCTAGAAGAGAATGACGGAACCTATGCTAGTTCTAGCAATCTTTCAATAAAAGTTTTAACGAAAATATTGTCGATGCGACAAATTTGCTACTGTTTCGTAGCAGATTTCTGATTACCGAGCTGATATCACCAATAGCTTTTGTCTGCGTTCACACTAATGCTCTCGCTGCAGAGACTGTTGTAGTACAGCACCGATTTTGAAAGGCTATCAGATTTACCATAATTACCTTAGACCGCATGAAGGAATAGGTAATAAAACTCCTGGTGAAGTATCGGGGATTAAGATTGAGGGAAGTAATAAGTGGTTGACCCTAATAGAAAATGCTAAGATGAACGGTTCTTTCTAAGAAGGTCTACGAGGACATAGGTTACATGCTACATAACCCTTTAATGACATACCACCGTTGATATCACTATGCAATCTATTTAAATCAGTCCGTAATTTCTCTTTTTCGATATCATGAACTAAATTATCACGTAATATTCTATATTCATTAATAATATTTTTGATGTCTCTACCTCGAAATAATTCACTTTTTAATTCCATTAATTTTTCTATATCCTCTTTACTACCTTTAGCAATCATTTTTGTCTCGGAGTTATGATACCATAACTCAGTTGAATCTTTGATATCAAGAGAACCTACCGACCAAGAGTTAAATAATTCAGTAAATATGATATGATAAATAGAAACATCGTCATAGACATTATATTGTTCTACTAAAGGTACATTCTCATTTCGTTTCCTTAATTTAGGACAAAAAGAGCTCATTCTATCGATTATAATTTTTTGAAATGAGTTCTTGTATTGTGCAGACATGATTTCTTTGATTTTCAGAGAACTTTGTTCATCCTTACTTTGTATTATACGATATCGATTCATTATCTCTGGATAGCCTACCTCCAAATGCGACCTCAGCTCTTCTACATATGGAACTTTATTAGGTTCTATGTTAGTAGCTTCTATTTGCTCTTGAAAAACTACTCTACCATACTTATATTCACATTCGGTAAAATTCATTCTATCTAGCCATTTAGGAATTCCCTCTACTAATTGTCTCGAATGGTCGTGATAATCTTTTTCCCATCTAAAAAAACCATCCGTTTTTGAGCTCGGTGGTTTAAGAAACTCCAAATTAGACCAGAAGCGCCAGTTATTATCCCTACTATAATGCCTATTTGTTCCAATAGTGCCATTGTGAATTCTATATCTTCCTATACAAGGAAATATAAACCAATAAAATCCCACAAGTCAACTAAAGCTTAAGGTCAGTTTGTATTTAAGTTGACGGATGAGGTGTTGAACCAATACTTAATATCAGTAACCTAAACGACGTTCAAAGCTTTAGCTTTTTCGGTCTATCTCCCGACCGTTTACACTCTTTCGTAACACCCGATAAGTTTACAGAACCTCCCAGTGTCCTATTTTGGGTTCTGTTAATTTAACGGGTCTTCGACAGGGGTGTTAACAGTCGGGTCACGTAAACAGAGTCTTTTGTTGATGATTCGGCACTCCTCTTGGTAGACACTTATTGTAGGTGGGATATCTGGTCTTTTGCCTTTTAACAGTTCGTTGATTGTCAATATCTGCATCTTTGGATATTCATGTTTCCAAATTGGCGAGACATAAGGATCCGTTGTTTTGGTTTCCTTAATCATTTCGTTTGTAGGATCCTCTAACGTCAGGAACAACCCCATAGCCGCTTTCTGTCTTGATATGACATCACGCAATTCGCGAATGTCCTTAACGCCAATATGTCCACTTTTCACTTGTACTACTACTTTTTCAACATGCCCCTCTACTCCGTCGGCAAATCTGAGCCATCTCAGGAATTATTTTCTCTAAATATGCCAGCATTAAAGTCATGTATTGCCACTTGAAAATTACGACGTGGCTCATTTTAACTCTCTGTGATCTCGAGAATTTGTGAACATTACGAAATGATTTCCACGTGTTTGATACCTATATATTGTCATCCACCAGGATTTTAACTTGCTTACCTTTTAGAGGTTTGGCATCCTTATGAAATTCCTTCGGAATCCAGATGATTAGGTTAGCACCCTGGGTGCTTATTCTACCAACAAATTTTAACTGTGCCATGACATTACAACACGACAGACTCATATTTAATATAGTCGGCTATAGTAAAGTATATATTGATAGCAGGCTATAGTCCACTATATGGAACGACGTAGGTCGAAAGGGAGTTTTCTCTCCAAAGATCATGGTTGTGATCCCTTATGAGTGATGACAATTTATGGTCTATCGCGGCTACAGTTGGAGGAGGATTCTTTGTAGGTACTTTGATTGGGTATGCTTTAAAGAAGGTGCTAAAAATACTAGCCGTAGTTGTCGGATTATTCTTTGCTGGATTAGCATATCTACAGTATCAACAAATACTCAATATTAATTGGAGTAAACTTCAAGCAACATCACAAAATGTAGTTACTATGCTTGCAAATGCAACAACACAAATTTCTAACCACATTAACAATGTTACGGACGGTACTAATCAAGTGACTTACATGTTAGCATTATCGAACCTAGGAATTCCATTAACTAGTAGTATGGCGATGGGGTTTGCGGTAGGATTCATGAAAGGTTAGTTAGAAATGTTCAAAAAGTTAATTGAATTTGGTGCAAAGATTTTGGACGTACTCGATGACGCTTATTTCAATCCAGTTGATATGAAATCCAATTATCAATGTTCTTTGACTGTCTCTACCATTGAATCGATCATACCAACCGCATCTGAGAAGGCAAGTATTTTTCGTGATATCGTGGGGTACTCGGACATAAAGAGAGAGTTTGTCAAGGCTTTAGATTCTTCAAGTCCGGTCTCAATTTTGCTAGTCGGACCACCTGGATGTGGAAAGAGTGAATTTCTAAGGCAGATAAGTAAACATTTCCCGGACGAATCATTATTCATTGATGGTACTTATGGGTCTAAGGCTGGAATATTCGAGAAGTTAAGGGATACGAGTCCAAGATTTGTACTTTTAGATGAAATAGACAAACTTGGACCATCAGACCAGGAAGCACTTCTTAATCTAATGGAAACTGGTAGATTAACGAAGACAACCAAGTCAGAGAATTATGATATTGAATTAAAATGTTGGGTCTTTGCTACTGCCAATAATAAAGATTACATATTGGAACCTCTGTCGGATAGATTCGAAATTTACTACCTAACGGATTACACAGATGACGAGTTCAGAGTAATAGCAGTTAAGAGACTTTGGCAAGAAGGAATAAAGGACGAGGAATTGGCACTCTATATTGCAAATTCGGTATTACGAGGTCTTGTAAGAAAAAGACTAAGAGATGCAATCAGGATTGCAAGGAAGTGTAAGACGGTAGAGCAAGTAGACGAGACAGTCCAGACAATGACACGATATGGAAAACAGTGGAACTGACTTCTTGAGTCTATCGCAGATAGCGACGTTTTTAGCGACCCGTGCTAATCATATCTGAACATTACGGGAGGTATTAGAAATAAACTGCGATTAGAGTTGGTGCCCTCTTAACGTACTCTTGATCAATAGCAACCTGTATTGTTTTTCTTTATTAGACGTTGGACCGACAAATTATGAATATGAGTAGATCCCGGAAAAGAAAAGGTCTTAGTCTCTACTCAGCGGTCAATACCAGCTGAATTTCCTCAATCCCGCCCTTCTTGCTGGACCGTTGGCCGGAGTGATGACGTATCGTTAATTGATATGCCGCACTCTTTATCAGTAGTTGCTACCTCTGTGTGCGTACAACTATGCTTTTCTTTTTCATCCAACAGGTTTAACTTTGCTTCCAGGGGAGGCAGTTTCGATTGCAGTCTTTTCGCGTTTTCGATAACAGAATCGATATTACTAATCGCTGAATCATGTTTCCTAGCTAAATCAGCTGCCGCTTGTTTGAGCGAATTAAGCTCGGTATTGAATGCCCGATATTGTTGTATTATTTTCACCACGGAGCTTTTTCATTGTTCTATATTTCTCTAGATCGGCTTCAAAAGAAGATAAGCTGATCTTCTCTTGATTAGTGCGGAAGAAATTATCAAAGGCAAGGATATTTTCTCCGGTGACCCCTCTCCTAGCTAAGCGAATGACCGTTTGTATTGATACAAGGTTAGTAGCCCATTCTTCGTGTAACTCTTCTATTTTGTCCTTTAACGACTCTATTACAAGTTGCTTCGACTGTATCTCTTTTTCGTAATCAACTACTATGTGTTCCTGATTTATCTTCCACATAAGTATATTTGCCGCCGCGTTTATTGATAAGCGGTCACGCTGTGCCATAGATGAAACCGTATTGACAAAAGTGCGCAGTTCGTTTACTCCGACTCCACTATCCTGTACAGTCTTAAGCACCGGAATTATTTCTTGGTATCGCGATAAACCGTTTTTATAGAGCATATGTTGGTTCTGGATAGTGCTCAATTGATCCTCTAGCGAAAGCGTGATTGATGCAATCTTTAGGATTCTTTCAGTCTCCATTTCTTGGCTGCCAAGATTCCTGATTACGTTGAGGGCGTATGAGATTTGTACGACAGGAATATTGTGTTTTTGAAGCTGTTGTCTTAGAGCTACATACGAGCTAATATTTTCGGCCGTCACGTTCTTTTCTCGAACCAGTGCTTCTTTTTGTGCCTTTAGACTTTGTATCTGCTTATTCAGAATGGAAATTTCCGATTCGGCTTTTCCCTTTTCTTGCAGATTTTGCATAAGGTAGGCTGGGATCTCTCCGAGATCCTTCGATTCTGTTCCAGAAATCCTAAAAAGTTGTTTTAGAAGTTCACCAATCTCTTCTGCTGGCACACCTTTTTGTATAGCCTTTATTTGTATGCCCTCAACTAGTTCTACAAAGTCATCTTCACCCATTTCAAACTCCTTCATCTTGTTGATTAGTCGTACACGCTCAACACAATTGCGAGGCGTGATTCCAGCTCTCCTCATTTCCAAAGCTAACTCCCTAATACTTTCTGGCTCGTAAGCATCAAGTTTGCTTTTCCATTCTAGAATTATGTTGCTAACTGTTCCTTTTCCTAGCCCAAAATGCTTCGCTATCTCGTTTTCTAACATACCCTTCAGGTATTCACAAATTACTTTTTCCCTTAATTCTTTGGGAATGGCCTTAGTCATTTATTTTTTAATCCATAGAGCTTTATTCGTACTCTTCCTAATATAGTGTATCAACAGTTTTCGAAGTACTATATATGTGAATCTACGTTGTTTCCTAGCAGGGCAATGGTTCCGCTTGCGGTCGATCTTCATAAAACCGTGCCTAACCAGCACTTGGGAAGGACTTGAACACCACTTGGGAAGGACTTGAACACCACTTGGGAAGGACTTGAACACCACTTGGGAAGGACTTGAACACCACTTGGGAAGGACTTGAACACCACTTGGGAAGGACTTGAACACCATTAAGACTCTGACCTTTGCATTATAGTTATTTCTTTTCTGCTTTTTCGCCATTAGACTATCTCATTGAGAGGTTTCATTAACTAGAAGTATCGGAATCAAGCAGGTATTACCTCCTCCTGTAGTCGACAACCATTAAAGGCAATATAGATATAGACTAACCAATAAGTTTGGAATACAGTATAGATTTTAGTGAACCAATCCCAAAGGTGGTCCAAAGATTAACGGCTGAGCATCGCGATTTCAGAATAAAGTTGATCAAAATAGAAGATGCCAGCGAAGTAAGTTCAGAAAAAGCAATAGAAATGTTGAAAAAATTAAAAAAACCAATCCTACAGCATACTGCGGAAGAAGAAGCCCGAATCATGCGGATGATTCAGAAACATCTCAGTATCCAAAAGACAGGCATACGGAGAAAGAAGAGTTTCCTCTAGTCGATCTCCATAGGATTGCAAGAAAAGTAGTAGATAAAGTAGAAGAAATGTATGCTAGCAATGTGGTTGTGAATTTAAGAAACTCACAGCAGTTTCCCCAAAGTTGTTTTCCTTCACCATGCCAAGTATATTCTAGCTACCGCCAGGCACTGGCTATAATAAAGAGAGAGGGCGCCCTGACATCTTCGGATTTAGAGCCGAAGTTTGTAAAAACTGCTTATCGCTGAATTGTTTTGATGTATTATTTCCAACCGCTGAAGGAGCAGGATATGCTGTGAAATCCACTCATACATGTGATCCGAGCCATATAGCCTCAGTTACAATCATGCATGACAAATCTCACTGGATGAATGAACTCAGCAAAGAAGTACCGGAACGGTAGCTATAAAACTACCTAACCCACCGCCGCAACATTACCAAATCCAAACAACCCGCAGAGACCCTCTCTCTTGGAAAGGCGCTGCAAATACGTACTCAATTAAGTCTGAATAATAATGACTACAACCACTGGGCTTGGAAGGCAATTAACACAGTGCCAATAGGTCTAAAGGACTGGGAAGTAGCCGAATTTTTGCGGATTGTGAATGGCGCAACTTTTGCTTTAGTGGAGGTTTATCACAGATCACAAGGACAGCAATCAGCTACATTTTTCTACTTCATGTATCTTGCGAACAGTCTATCTACAAATTTCGAATCTATTTTTACGAATCAAATTAATTCTGCAGCGAAAGATAGCTCGGCTGCGATTGCTGGAATTGACAATTCTAAGGTTAAAGATACAGATATGGGGGTTGATGGACAAGACACTGGTGGCCACCTAGGTAGAACTTTTGACGATAATATTGTAGTCGGCGCGTATGAAGGACGAGTATGCGAAGACTGTCTGGATCCATATCTCATTGTTAATTATTATCTTAAAGATGAGCCTCCTCAGGCAAAGCATGAAACTGAACATCAATGTGATCCCAAAAATTTGAGTCTGTGCCATATAAAGACGACATGATTGCTGATACCGTGAAAAATTGCCTCAAGCCGTATGTAATATAATCGAAACCCAAAATCAACTATTGGCATTCAAACTTTCAGTCTGCCCACCAAACTCTGTAGAGATATCCCTCTCTACCCCGAATCACTACCTAGCACGCGCAATAAGAGCTGGTCAAACGATTCTTAACAAAGAAGAAAAATTAGATTTTCTACAGAGAACAGGAAGCTCTACGTGCGCTTATTTTAAGGTGAATTTAGCCCAAAAGGAAAAAGGCAGAATGTACTCTACGCTACCGTATTTAATTGCAATACAAGTAGAAGCGGCATTAAAAAGGGGTTAGATCAGTGTTCAAGACCACTGTCTTCCTTATTGTGTATGAGTTAGCCTGCTAGGAAGGTTATACCTACGCTCTCCCAGACTTGTTGTTGTCCTGAAATTATGGGAGGTTGGCGCTGGACCTGATACGCCGACGGCCAATCCACATAGTCTTGTCTATGGCACCCGAGTCAAATTGGTACACGAATATCGAGACAGGGTTTACATAAGGAAAGACATTCTCTTGAAACTTTACGAATATGGAGAACTTAATCAAACTAAGTTGATGTGTTATTGCGGATTGAATCACATGAAGCATAGAAAGATAATTAATAACATGGTGGAAAAAGAGTTCATATCCAGAATCAATGAACCATGGGGGAGCAAGACCATAATAAAATATCAAGTTTCAGAAAAAGGCCGTGAGATACTTAAAGAAATTTTGGAGCCTTATGAGATGCTATTTCCTCGGAGTGAAACAATCGATGATGATAGGTAACAAGGTTACTACAGTTTTTAATAAAGAGGAGTCACGCTAAATCGTTCTGATTCTGAAAAGAAAAATCATGATGCTGAGGGAAAGAAGTATAGCAAATCTGTGTACTTCTAGTCGGAAAAGAAGATCCCGCAGCGGGGCCCTCCATTTTATCATCTGCCCTTGTACACGTAACCCTCTTCTTGTTTAGCAGCTTCTTGTTTTTTCTTCTTTTTACGAAGTTCCCTGACTTTCACAAGAATTTCTCTTAATTCGTCCTCAGAGATTTTCGATATACTAGCATCACATTCAATACCTTTGGCCTGCAATACCTCCTCCGTTAATTGGACAATCTCCTCTTTATGCTCTTCTTCCTCCTTGGCTAGCATGTTATGACTTCTAAATCTGAAGAAGGCAAATTCGCTCATTTGACTTATGCATACATATTACCAATAACTTGATATTTACTTTACGCTTTATCGGATACATGCAGATTTAAGTTACGGCGTAGTAAATTGCCTACTACGCGATCACCATTCATGTAAAATTAATCAATCGGTTTTATCTTCGATTTTTTTAGGTCTTTTTGTCCGTTCTTGATTCATTTCCTTAGAAAGTTTACGAAGCTGTTTATAGGTGTGTAATATTATAGACATAAGATTGGCCTTATTCTTATAGGACTGGCAGCATAGGAACATACTGAATTGTATAAATGTGAAATTGAAAACATCTCATCAGTATCCTCCTATCTGATTTGTCAAGAGGATTAAGAAATACTTTCCATTCTCTTTCTTGTTCTCCGCAGGCTAGCCTAAATGAAGGAAATGTTCTTCCCATTCAACTCAATCATTCCTTTTTACAACTAATATAGCATAAAACACTAATCAGGAAGTGGGTAGTCGGCTAAGTTAAAGTGAATTGTCAATAAAGATTTTGATCCTAACCTGTTTTATTTGAGTCAACAAGCTCTTTGTTTATCCTTCTGACTAGATCATCCATGTCAATGGGTATGCTAATGAGACAGCTTACATTTAATTTTGGAAATTCCTTTTTCAGTGATTCATAATACAAATCATATGCCGCGACAAAACATACTTTTACATTCTTGTCTTTTTTCTTTATTTCCTGGTATAGTTCAAACACGTTCATCTCTTTAACCCGAATATCCTAAACACGTACGGCGGCGTTGACTCTAAGAGAAATTCGTCCAGAATATGTCATCCCTGTCGGAGTCTGGCAGATAAGAGAGGGAATAAGAAAGGCCCTTGATGGAGAAGCATATCAGTTTGACAATTTCAAGAAGGCGTGTGTATTAATTTATCCGTATCTGAAGGTGAATGGATTAGAAATAGTAAAATGTCCAAGAATATGAGGGAACAGATAAGAATTACAGACTTCCTTGACTGCAATTGAAGACGTAGCTGATGTGAAAGAGCATTGAATTTGACTTAATAAAAATTGTGGACTATTTATTCAAAGGAATAATTAGTAGCAAAGTAGACAATCAGAGAATGGTTGGGGAGACATCCGAGACAATTGCACCAGTGGGGGTAGTTTGCAATAACAGCAACCAACGCCGCCTGAGGTGCCAGAATACAAACAAGCCTAGGGCTACCTTCGTTACGGCCATCAACTTCCTACTTGATTCGTGATTTAACATATTTCTTGATAAGCCGTTAGCTATTTAAGAAAATCTTTCGGATAAGATGGTCTTTTATGGTCGTGTTGCGATATCATTTATGTTATAATGAAAAATGGCTTATCAAGATGGTATAAATAATTATTGTATTTATAATATATAATGCGCTTTCGGCGTCGGCGACAGAGTTGATAAATAATAAACAAGTATTCGGTGTAATAATTTTTGGTGTAATTGCCATCATTGTCATGGGTTTCATACTAACTGGCATATCAATCAGTCAACAAGCCGCGCAGCAAGTCAATCTACAGTCACGGCAGCAACAGCAACAAGCCGAGTTACATGCAGGACAAACACATTTGCGAATTACTCCTCGTTGGCTGGCGTAGACGTGAGACAGGACGAATGAAACTGAGTAATCAGATCCTCGTAACAATCAATCGTGATTTAGTGATTCATTTGAGACCTCGGTGAATAATACAGCTTTCTAATGGAAGTATAGAAATATTTTTACTGATGTTTTTCCACATGTATTCCTTTGAAAGGTATAGATATTAAGAATTTACCGTCTAGAAGAATAAAGCCCATGTAAAACACGAAAGGAGAACGCAGACGAAGTGGAACTTTATATGGGAATGATATAATATGACTGGTCAGTGAGTTCAGATTTGAAAGAAAGGATAGCACGTAGATCTTGGATTGTACCAGTAATCGCAATCTGGAATCGCGATTGATCCCATAGTAAAGAGACTAGCAATTTATAAATGAATATAACTCATTAGATTACTATTTCCAGACACCTCTGGCAATCTTTTGTTGTGATTGGCAGTAGAGATGATCTAATCACTAAGAAGGTGCTTCTTTGTCTCTTTTATTTGTAAGTCAATCTGTTTTATTGTTTGAGATTGTGTCTCTATTAGTATTCGTATATGTTTCCTTAATTGATCAAGAATAGCCTTTTTGTCTACATCAGTACTTATTATCTCAGCAAGAGACGAACGTTTTTCTTCTGGTTTCTTACAAGTATCATGAGGTTTCTTAACTGTCGCAGTGACTTGTTCTTTTTCCTGTTTCGTTGTTGGTACTCTTGTTTGTTCTTGATCTACATTTTTCTTCTTTGTGAACTTAAACCAATTCATAATATCTAGATAATCATCCTTAACAAGACCTATTCCCATGCCTGTGAGAATTGCCGCGGCAGCGGCAGTTGGACTTGAGGTTCCTCTTAAGAACAAAGCAGATATTCCCAACAATGCGCCTATTTCCCCATGATGTATTCTTCTATTGAAAAAATATACTTTGGGAGGTGGCGATTGATTATGTCTCGAATGCCAGCAAGATGTTAATAACTCAGCCGTTGTGGTGCCGATAATCAATCCGCCTCTAATCCCAAGGCTGCATAAAAGTCCGAACAACATCACTTATCGCTCATCGTGATATAAAAAATAAGAATAAATATGTATGTGTGCATCTTAGCAATTACCCTCTAGTTTAGATTCGTTTTCTAGGATATGTATTTGTCTTTTAAAGAATCTCCTTGGCGATCTCTTTTATTTCGTTCGCTGTAGATGAAGTGCTATAATCTCAACATTGTTCCGTTGGTCATATTACCACTTCCGCATATAACCGCCTCTAAGATGCAACTATGCGACTCGTTTATCGCCCTCCCTATTGGTTGTAACATACTTAGTGTTTGATTAACAATTTTATCTATTTTGCCTTTTTCTTGTGGTGTAGGGTAATGAACACTCACTTCGTCTATGAGCGTCATCAACACTGACTGCCTTGTAGTCTTGTTAAGATGAAATATGCTAGCTGTGGCAGGAGAAGCATTAGAATAAGTAGTAATAGCATTAACCACAGATAATTGTGGCGGTGATAGTGATTGCGATCTTTGTTGAGCAAAGGCTATATGAAAACCGTATATAAAAATAAGAGAATCTAACAAAAAAACAACCAAGAACATCGTCAGAACTTCCCTTGAATCTAATGAAAAGATCAAATCTCGCCTCCGTACCTTCTTCACCAAGACTATATTTGAGGTGCTTCACAGCAAGTGCTAACAATCTAGGAGAATTTGATGGTATATTGAAATACTAATATATTCATTAGAACGAATACAATATGTTGTTACTATAACAAATTGCAATTTCTGCCAGCAGTGGGTATGTACAAATATTCCTAAGATAGTGACAGAAAAAAATTACGGTGCTTATCTTCTACGTGAGATGTCTATACCGCCATGTGATTAGGTTCTGATATGGTCTGATTCGGTTGTACCATATAATGCTAGCCACGAGGGTTCAGATAGTATATGTATCTACAAAAGACATCGGCAACTGCTTCAGGGATGCTTCTAACACTTTTTGTGAAAGACAAGGCAGAAATTGATAACCGTATTGATCGGAAGATTAAGTGGATTGAAAAATGATAAGACTAGGAAGATAGAGTAAAGCAGTATGGGTAATCTAATACTGGGGTGCTCTGGATGGAATTATCCTGATACTGCGGACAAGGGTGGTTGGACAGGGGTATTCTATCCTGACAAGGACACCAAGAGATTGCGATATTACTCTCAATTCTTTAACACGGCAGAGATGGATTCTACCTTTTACGAGAAATTCTATTCACATATGACGAGGGGCACATTTGTCGGTATGACCAGAGCAACTCCGGAGAAATTCCAATTTTCTATAAAAGTGCCAGAAACGGTCACTCATGTCAAGAGACTCGATATCAAAAAAGGAGCCATGACCTCTTTCGAAGAATTTCTGGATAAAATATCTCCATTAAAAACAGCAAACAAATTGGGCGCAATATTATTCCAGCTTCCTCCAAGCTTTACTGTTAGTGAATTTAAAAACACTGAACAATTTCTGGATAGATTGCCTATTGCTAATGACTATGATTGTGCAATGGAATTCAGACATCCTTCTTGGGAGACTGAAGGCCCATGGGAAATGCTCAAGCATTACAACATCGCAGCAGTAATGACAGATTCTCCAGCGAAAGAAAATCTCCAATTCCTATCAAGGATAACGATCACAGCAGATCATTCATTTTTGCGATTTCATGGAAGAAATACCAAGGGACACTATTGGTATAATTATTTGTATTCAGAACAAGAATTGCAGCCATGGGTTGACAAAGTAGACCAAATAAGAAAACAGACAAAGACTCTTCGTGTATACTTTAACAATCACTATGGAGGAAAGGCTGTGGTTAATGCATTACAATTCAAAGCAATGACTGGTTATTCATTATCTGACATGGAATCGAAGGCATTAGAACATTCAATGGAATACTTGTCTACGCACGGGTTAATTAGCTCTTCTTCCGTCTATCCATCATGAACCTTTCTCTCGGTCTCTATATCTTTTCGGCGTTCCTGCCTGAGATCACACCACCACTTTTTGTTTTTCTTCCAAATCGTATCTCCGTATAGTGCACTGTCGAAGCCGAAATATCCTAATACTGTTTCCGCAGCCTCCAGCAGCATATCACGATATTTTTCTTTGTCATAATTATGTTCATCGCTAATGAGATCTAGTGGGATGACCCAGCGAAGTGGATTTTTATGAGCTGCAGCCGTATGGGTACTATGCGATCAGTACATATTTGGTACTATGTGATTAGAGTATCGATTTACGAATAAACGGTAACAATTTCTTAGAATTACAAAAAGAGGGAAATAAAATGAAAGTACGAATTTATTTTCGGGAAGATTAGACGATTGATTAAAAGTCTCGGGGAATCGGGATAGAAATTAGTCAGAAAAAGAAAAGAGGAATCCGCAACTTACTTCCATTCCCAGATATTCTCTGAAAAATTTCCCTCCGTGTCCACTTCGGCTTCAAAGAGTCCAACAACATCGTTAAGAAATGACAGCTTACCGGTTGACGATGTCCTATAAAAAATCGCTCCATGCCATATTGTTCCAGAAGAAGTGAGTCTTCCCACTCCTTCGCCAGAATATGCGGCCAAATCCGACTCTCCAGCCATTATTACTCCATGACCTTCGCCATGAAGCACTCCGCTGGATGTTAGTCTAGCAACATAAGTCAGCGTTTCAATGACTTGTATTCCCTTAATACTTCCCCTCGCTGATACACTTGTTTCTATCGTAGGCCCCTCCGCATCCAACACCCTTTGACCCATCATTTTTCCCTTTAATTCTCCAATTTGTTCTCCCAACATATTTTTAGTAGCTTATACTCAGGAATTTAATATAAGAGATGCTGTGCTGAGAGACGAATAAGATTACTCTTGTTATCACGTGAAAGGGAGGTGTATTTCGCGCATCGATCTAAAAAAAGCCCTATGGCTCTCGGCTTAATACCAATATTTCGTTCAACACACAATTCAATGTCTCGATTTCTGGCCTGATGGCAAGACTGTTACTAAATGACAATTTGCTGACTCAATACAAACATTTAACTTTTTTATTCAAGCATATCAATAATTGAAAAAATGCGCAGGCGTTTTCTGATGGCTCACGACCAACTGCCGACGATAGCTGTTCACCTGTCAACACGAATGTCCGATATCCAAAGGGACACATGATTTCGTGTAGATCCTATTTTAAGGATTTAATCTAGGAAATCAGATAGCGTACTTTGCTTGACGTCCAGGTCATCATGAGGAATGGCATCTTGTTCTTGTTCTTTTCCTCTATCCTCCCACTTGGCTTCCGGCAGCCCCAACATATTCCTAAATATGTTCGCAGTCCCAGGGCCAAAACCAGCGTAATGATTATTTGCTGTTACAATTGCAAGCTTAATCCGTTCATCTTGAACGGCCTTGATATTATCGCTCCACTTCTGCATCTCAAGTACTCTGTCGATCTGTATTCTCCCAAAGTCATTTTCTTCAATGCTCCTGTCACCTATCAATCTCAAATATAGAAAATCTGTTGTGAGTACCGACGGTGTTTGTAATTCTGCAAGCTGACTCCAGACCAAGCATATGTCATTATTCGCAAAGAAATTGTATGCTAAATCTTGAAACCACGACGCGTGCCTTACTTCGACTGCATATCTGAATTTAGTATCTAATCCGGGCACCATATCCCTAAGCCTCTCTAAGCCTTCGAAAATATGTAACGAAGGAGGCAGCTGTATTAATAAAGCCAGTGTTTTGTCAGCGAGTGGGCGCATTGCTTCAAAAAATCGCTCTAATTCACTGTCAACATCCTTTAGCCTTTTATCATGTGTTATGATTTTAGGAAATTTGGCTGTGAATCTGAAATTCTGAGGACTCCTCTTGTACCAATTCTTAACCATGAATATACCCGGAATCCTGTAAAATGAAGAATCTATTTCTACATAATCAAATACCTGTGAATAATATTTTAGCCATTTAGAATTATCAATCGTTGGCGGGTAGAATGGGCCCTGCCATGATGAATAGCTCCAGCCGGAGCAGCCTACGTAATACTGCAATGTGTGCTTGCATATTACTTATTCTACCTCGGGATATTTGAATTAAGATACTCTTTTCGGTGTTAACGTTGTCTTGGGCGCTTCTAAGGCAAATGTATTAATTCAAAAGGGTCTTCCCGCGGAACTTGAGTCGGGTTGTCCTTATGTAAAATACTTGATACGGTTTGTTCTGCGTGAGAAAGGTCTTCATTGACATCTACTTTTGCCTTATTCTTTTTCTGCTTGCACTAGATTAGCCCATATTTTCTCATCCTTCGAGCAACTGCCCTGGTCACCTGAACATTCCCAAGCAAATGTCCTAGGCGACGCCGAGATTATCAATACCGCGGCTAATCTTAATGCTATTAGTCGGATATCAGCGGCATGTTAATACAACAATTAAGATATTTGACAAAGCTCCGGTCGGCGACAGATTTCATTCCCCTGAGTGGCTGCGTATATTACTGATTTTTTCAGAAATTGCATCGAAAGGACTACGAAAACAATGTTGATCTGGAAATGGATATATAATTTAATGTGAATATATTTTAATTCCATAAAAAACACGACAACGCCTCAAGGGACATTTGTTCCTTGGGCCGGATATGTTCTATAACACTTTTTCAATGACTCAAATGCAGTGAAAGGCACATTCCTCACAATAGTATCCTAGCCAGAGTATAACATCATAACATCGAGGCAGCGGGGACATTCAATTTCCTGCTCAATTGATAGATCTTTTTGTTCGATTTGAGAGAAAATCTCTTCTTTAGCCTTTTCTAATTGTGAGACTAACCTTTTTGACATTGTACGATGAAGTGGCCCGCTTCTATACATTGAATGACCAACAGAGGAGGGAGAGGGTACATAAATTTGGGAATTGAGGTGGGAAAAAATGAAAGAGGAAAAGAAA
>WNFX01002649.1_pt1 | contig 18045 bp, 15 predicted proteins | sample 5400111 | NCBI WGS metagenome assembly WNFX01 (sample SAMN13153363, study PRJNA577476) | soil metagenome | isolation source: 40 cm soil or saprolite under grassland replicate 1 | place: USA:California | collected 2016-06-15 | reverse complement strand
GTCGCGTTGCTGTGCTCGGATGTCCTTATACTCTCTGCGAATAGCGGCAAGCGTGTCACGGTCGAAGCGCGCACGCAAGCGTTTCGCTTCAGATTTGATCATTGCCAGCATGCGGACATATTGCGCCATCATGTACGCCCGTCCGTCCTTCTGAGCCGTATCAATCCGGTCGGAGAGTTCACGTTCAAGCGAGGTCATATCCTCCAGATCCTCTTCACGTACAATGGTTGCAGCTCCGTTGAGCTTGGTGTTACCTGCCATGTGCTTACCCCTTTCTGGTGCATAACTGGACGATGAGCCAGCATGCAAAAACGATCGTTACTACAATGCCGATAAACTCAAAAACCCCCACAAGTTCTACTCCTTTCCTGTGTAGCCTGAACCATTCAAGGCGAGCGCCTGCCAGCTCGCATCAAGCCAACTGGCAACCGTCAACCTTGAACTATTGAGACCAATTATTCAGAAAGAGCCATGCCTGACCCAATGTCTCTACGGTTGTGACTTTCTTGAGGCCGGAATGCGTTTGCACGTAGATGGTCCATTTCCCATCCTCAAACAACGCCTCAAAGCCTTGCCATTCCAGGCGATTGGAGCGGCATGCGCCCTCAAGAATGTACACATCCCGTGGTAGAACCACTTCCGGCAATTGGATGCCGTTCTCGTAGACAAGCTTATTCCCAACGATGGTGTAGTGTTCGTTTGCCATACTGCTGATCCTTTCCTTTCTCTAGCCTGACCGTTCAGGGCTAGCGTCTGCTGGCCACCATAGCGACCAGCAACCGTCAACCTTGACTAGCGATCTTGCCACATCGCGTAGAGGATGAGCGAGACAAAACCAAGCAACATTGCGATGATGCAGGCCATCGTAACGACCACTGTTCCCGTATCCATGCGAGATCCTTTCTCTCACCTGGTGAGCGGTCACCGTAGCGACCGCCAGCCGTTCACCTTGACGCACTACGAATTGACGTGGTACAGCAGGACCGCGAGCCCCAAAACTGCGATGAACAACAGAAGGTTAATCAGTACCGATTCCAACATGGGAATATCCTTTCTCTCGACCAAGGAACTAAGCGTAAAGGAACGCGATAAAGGAGAGTACGACGCAGATCACAGCCGCCGCAAAGAACTCCGTCGCGGTTCCTGCCGCAAACCACTGCGGATAGTAGTCACTGGTCAGCATCAGGACCAGGAACACCACGGTCATGCCTGGAAAAATGAGCTTACGTATGGGAATATCCTTTCTACCGATTGCGGTACCAGGAGATGAGAATGCCCACTCCTACCACAAGCCCGAATCCCAGAACAAGGACCGTGATCAAGTAATCGCCCACGACTAGACTATCCATGTTTCAATCCTTTCGTATCGTAAAGAGGAAGCGCACCATCAGAACAACGACAACGATGCTTGCAACCGCAACGATTGCGATATCAGAGACAACTATTCCTGCGCCCACGGTGATATCCTTCCTACTCATGCGGTAGAACCGCTATCACGCTGAAAATCATCAAGATGCACGCCAGGACCGATACGACCGCGAACACTACCCGCGTGAAACCTTGCGTCCTGGCCGAGGTCGCTATTGCGAGAACCAGAACGAGCCCGAAAAGAAGCGGTCCAACCTGAGACATTGGTCCCATCCTTTCTAGAAGCCCAGCAGATGCCCAACGAGCATCGACATGGCGACATACACGCCGATAGCCCCAACAAGCCAGTACAGGAAGGTCGCGCCCGCCGAGGGCTGGTTATCGACCCAATACTGCTCAGGCGGGCTCGCCATCAGAGAGAAAGCATCTCTCTGACGTTGCGCAGCTTTGTGTCCAGAGACTTTCGTGATCACGAGGCCGACAATCACGAAGCTAAAGAAGACGATCAACGCGGCTGGCAACATGTCCATATGGAGAGCTGGCATAGTGCTTTCCTCCTACCACAGCGAGCCCATGTACAGGCCCACCGCTAAAACGAGACAAACCAGGGCAAGAACAAGAAGGATGCTCATAACTTTCATGGGGAATGGACCTTTCTATCCGAGGATGTTGTGAACGTAGTTCTGCGTTTCCAGTGGAAGGTGAGAGAGCCAGGCATCGCCATAACTTGCAAGCACCTGCTTCACTCTGCCTGATCCCGCGTTGTAGCAGGCCAGTGCCAGCGCCCAGGAACCACTGAACATCTTGAGATAGCCTGCCATGAGGCGTGCACCAGCTTGCAGGGATTGCTGTGTATCATGCGGATTGACGCCCAGGGCATCAGACATGAACGGCATCAGTTGAGCAACGCCTTGCGCCCCTGCCGGGGAAGTAACATTGCTACAGCCACTCTCCTGGTTGATTTGCTTGACGAAGAGGGTAGGGTCGATACCCGCTTGTTGAGCGGCTTGACGGGCCATATCGAAGCAGGAACCGGAGAGGGTGGAGGTCTGCTTTGCGGTCCCAGACTTCCTGGTCGTCGTTGATGGATGGGACCACGGCAGCATCTTCTGAGCGGTTTCTTCTAACTGCTGGACGTTCTGTCCTAATCGCTGATACCATTCTGGCTGAGCGGGCAACGTCTTGTACTTCTCGGTCATGGGTGCGACCACAAACACGAGGACCAGGACACCGACGGCGAATCCGACAAAAACGAGAGGGCCGCAGCCGCATCCACTCTTTCTCTGATTTCTCATGGTGATACCTTTCTAGTGTTTGCGAAAGGCGTCACCATGTGAGTACAATACACAGAGCGATGCCTTTCGCATTGCGAACCTGGTGTCGGGCTTTAAGTTCCTAGGCTCGGGCCTGACACCATCGAACGAGAGGAACGCACTACTTCTTTTCTTCTTTCACATTCCGTAGACGCGTCTCGCGTACGCTTGATAATCCTTCTGCTTTATGCATACTTGAAGGCGAGAACAGAAAGAACAAACCACACTCCGGTGAACGTCAGGTACACGATGGGTGCACCTGGCACCCAACCAGGGGTGAGGTAACTTACACACGCGAGGAGGCAAAACAACACCGTCATCGCGGGAAAAAACAGCTTGCCCCATGACCGTTGTGAGGGGCGATATGACTGAGCCTCTAGTGCTTCAGCAAGCATGTTGCCAGTCAGCGGAGGAAGTTTCTCTGCCATGTCTTTCGATCCTTTCTTCTGAGCGAACAAACTACCGACGACGGGGAAGTGGTTTGAGTGGTTGACGCAAGGTCTGCGCTTGCGGGTCCACTCTCGTTTGTTCATACTGCTGGTTGAAGTACCAGTATTCATATTCCTGTAGTTGACGGACGCGACTACGAAGGACGCAGATGGTGAGGAACTGAACGAGGGTGACACATCCCAGAATGACTTGCCAACCGCAGTCTTTGATCAGATTGGCGGTGTTCATAGAGTATCCTCCTGCATCGAAGCGTTTGTCATTACGGTCCCCTCCTGAAGAGGTTTTGAGACTGCCTGTCATGGACACGCCACAACAGGCAGAGGTCAGTATGCAAACGGCACTACAAAGAAGCAGGAGAAACCTGTTCAGGAGAGGGAGGCGATTGGTCGCCAGTCCTGTAGCCAGTATAGGCAGCGAAGAACTCATCAAGTTCGTCAACTGTCAGAGTAAAGGTGATAGGCGGCTGTGTGTTCGACATCCTGGTAAAAATCACCTGTTCATGATTGAAAGCAACTTCCAACCGTTCATAGAGCACCGTTCCACTTGCCCATAAATCATCTTCAGTCACCTCAGACACGGTAAGAAACTGTGTCGTATGATCTTTCAGGGTAAGATGCATAAGGTCTTTCCTTTCACTGGTACTGTTCTAGCCCAAACGCCAGGGCTAGCGTCTAGCGGCTCCACACGTGCGAAACACGCCAGTCGCCAACCTTTGCAGTTGAGAAGGGGAGAAAAGAAGAGGGTTATGCAGCACGGTGCTGCATGCGTAGGGTAGTAAGCGTCATTTCCACACGTGCCAGAACATCTAACGCGTCACCGCCTGTCATGGGACGAAAGGCCGCGATTTCTATGCGATCCTGGAACATGACCGCCCAGCGTGGTAAGATGCGCCATTGGCACATAGCGGAAGAACCACGACCGTACACGGAACCGTCCACGCCGTACGTGTGGCCTGTGACTTCCGATAACCAGCGTGCCAGGGGAGAATGAAAACACATGCCTGGATAGCCGATAATGTCGTCTTCGTGAAAACATAACCAGCTACTAAATGACTCAAGGTGAGACCCTGAAACCTGCATTGTTTTCACTCTCCTTTCTGCTTACGCACACACGACTTTTTTGCAGGCTGTTTTTGAAGACGGTACAGAAGATTGAGAAGCGCCAGACAATCCAGTTCGCGCCAGCAAACCGTGATCGTGTCCCGTTGCTCATGCTCAAGAGTGACACCGTAAAGATCTCTCTGCACAGAGTAGCCAAGCTCAAGCGCCACCTGTTGCAACTGCTCCCAACTACTGCCTGCTTCCGGTTCTTGTTTCCAGGCGCGAACTTTTCCTTTGACCGTCACTTCTGTCAGGCGAACGGTAGGGGGAAGTGTGACATCACGACTGACCCAGGCACGGTCTACATAGGTCAAATGATGAGCACGCATGACTGCTATGACTGCATGGCCCTCAGAAGGAGCCTGCACACGCTCTCGAAGCGGGGAAACCTTCGTATTAAGCCGTTGCCAGAGTTGCACATAAAAGAACATGGTGAGACTCCTTTCTTTTCGACCAGGACCACAGTAAAAGACCATTGTCGAGAAAATAGGCCCACAGGAAACCCATATGATACCCTCCTTTCCGGTTTCCTGTGCCCTCATCCTTTTGCATCCTCCAAATCACCACGGTGCAGGGGCCATATACTGGCTGTTCTAGACATCATCCACGTCCACCGCATGAAGGCTTCTTAAGCTCTTCACGCCCTCCAAACAAGCTGCTACGTGCATACGGCGTTTGCAATCCTTCAGATGTGATGAGGTATTCAGTTGTCAAGGTGCAAATAGCTTGCAGCGATGGTTCGCCGCGCTTGTTACAAGTATCGGGCATATTTAGGGCAATAAGACCTCAGCGATGTATCAATTAGACATCACTTTTACGGCTGTTTTTAAGCGTTGGGAGTCAGAAGCTATCAGCGACACATCAGTTACACATCAGTGGTAATGTGCGACCTGCTTGAGGGAAATGTGAGGTGATAACATAGATGCCTCCTGCACTTTGTCGTTGACAAGTCAGGCACCTATGCTACAATGCAGAGGAGTACCTGACTAACGCTCGGAATGCGAAAGGGCTACTCACGTTCCAGGGTGTTACGACCACCCTGGAACCAACCCAAGTCTTACCTCTTAGAGGCTGATATACACAGGCTAAATTAATCGCTATTCTCTACGAGTTCAGAATCTTAAGATAATTCTGCCTTACAAAGCAATAATTGCTTTGTAAGATCAATTATAACACCGAAAAGCAATAATTGTCAAGGACAAGCGTCTATGCTATAATTCACTTTAAAAGCCAAGAATGCGAATCGAGGGATGCGCGGTATGCCCGAAACTACTGGCGATGGCAGACAATATGTCACTACCATAGAAGCCGAACAAATTTCAGGATTACGAAGAAACTATCTTACGCTCCTTTTGAGACAGGGGAAGTTAGAAGGTTTTCGCCCTTCTAGAGACTGGTTCATCTACACTGACTCACTGGAACGATTCTTAGCTAGTACCCGCAAGCCGGGACCTCCACAGGGGTCGCGTCGTAAAAGGTCTGATCAGGAAACCGAGAGCAAAAGTTCTTAGCTCCCTATGTTCCCTGCAAAATCTGCCGCTATGTAGTAGGATAACGCTGTATAGAGGAAGCAGGTGTCCGTCAAAAGTAGCAGTCTTTTAACGCAGGAAGGTACGAGGAGTGACGGAAAGCAAGAGAAGGCATCCACTTGCAACGGCCAGAGACCGTTGCAATCTTACGCAAAGGGTATTAGCAGGGCTTACAGGGCTAGGCTTGGCAACGATCCAACGTGCTGAAGCGGGTAAGCCAATAAGTGCTGAATGTCGGCGTGTGCTATGTGACTTTTTTTCATCTCGATTAAATCGAGATGTGAGCCCTCAAGAGTTAGGGGTGATTTACATAGATCTGTATGAAGAGGATGTGAATGGCACTGAGGAGGAGACAAGCCAGTATATAATAATAGAGAAAGAAGTTTCGGAACAAGACGCCGAACAATACGTCGAGCGCGATATAGAAAGCGAAGAAGCCGTGAACAGACGCGAAGCAGGTAAAAAAATAGCCGCTTATATTGGTGGAGTTTCCCTCTCAGCTCCGCGAGAACTACTCCGACCTCAACGATGGGCACAGTTTTCAAAAACAGTAAGAGACTCTTCTGACATTGAAAACCTACCACAGTTCGAAAAGCTTACTGAGGCAACTTGGCACCTTTTAAAGTCAAGTGATTTAGATGTGCTGGAGCGCGTGTTAGATTCCTATCTGCCAAAGTTAGAAGCACTAGCAGAACTACAATCCAAGTATCAAGCTAAGGCAGCTGGCCTCACCGCTCAGGCTTATGAGCTTAAAGGTATTCTTGCTTCACATCAGCTTAATCTCAATGCGCGTAGGGAATACCAGCAGCAGGCTGTACAATATAGCGTGATAGCAAAGAATCCTGATATCCAAGCATCATCGCTTATTCAGTTGGCAAGTGCCTATCAGTATCTCAATCAACCTATAAAGGTGCTACAGACATACCAATTAGCAACCCCACTTATCGGAAAAGCGTCCCCCCTACTGGCCAGTTGTATCTATCTTGGACTTGCCGATGCTTCGGCAAAATGTGATAGAGAACAGGACGCACACCGCTATCTAGGGCTCGCTCGCGAGGTTTTCCCCAAGCACCCAGAAAATGATCGAGCCTTTCTATTCTCTGACGCTGGCATTTTCTCATTAGCCTTATATGAAGGACTGACTTTTCTTGGCATGGATCAGGCCGAAGCCGCTTGGAATGCGCTTGCCGAGATTGAAAAGCATCCTGATACTGCTACTCCAGAGCGGGTACGTATTGAGATCATCAATTTACAGGCTGAGGCGGCTATCGTGGCAGGGGATCTAGAACGGTTTTGTGATCGTGTCGAGATTGGAAGAAATAGGGCCGTGGCTTTGGGCAGTGAAAAGCGATATCAAGAGGCATCTGACGCCTACAAACATGCAAAAGTTGTCTGGCGAGGTGAACCCCGTCTGAAGGCTTTAGCAGGCTTGTTTGTTAGATAATGAGGATGAACAAATCATGGTTACACGGTTACGCATTGCACCACCTTGACTCAGGAAAGCTAAAAGTTACGAGACTAACCATTGAACGAAAGGCAACTTCCTATGGCAACACAAGAAGAGCGGTTGGAGACCGTTGAATTCAACCTCCGGCAATTTAAAACAGAAACCATCAAAGCCTACGGGGATATGGCCTATGAAATCGTGATTGTGAAGGGATTAGGAGAAGATTCCATCAAACGTCTCGCAACCGTCTCGCGCCAGATAGAAACCATGGACGGGCGACTCTCCACCATTGAACAGAGCCTTGAGACCATGAAAGCACACGTTGATCAACGCATTGACACGGCGAATGAACACCTCACTACCATGGATCAGCGTCTTGATCGGGTAGAAACGCTGCTCACTCAAATTCTTGCACGTCTCCCTGACAAGCATGAATAAGTCATCTGGAGGGTTGTCCTGGCTGCACCTTCCAGCTATCCGTTTCTGCTCATTCATCGAGGTATTCTAGGGTCTACGAAACTTCTACCTGCCCTTCGCCTAACCAATCCTCTTGTTTGACCTGTTGTGCCAGCTCCTCTACCAACTTCACTGTCTCAACACTAACAGTCACCACTTTTCCGACTAGGCGCACGATATATTGCTCATCGTCCTCCCGGTTAGGATCGCTGACAATTCCGCTCCTGGTATCGGTGCTGACCTGATACTGGTCGATGACCCATTCCAGTGCCGAAAGGTTGCCCAAACGATATTGATAACACGCTTGTGGAATGTCTGCGAGTGTTAACCACTCATTGACTTTTAAGGCGTCTTTCTCCGGGGACAGCTTCATTTTTTCTACACGCCAAGTGATAGGCATATCCTTATTTTCAAGCCATTTGAGCAGATATTCCTGTATCTTTTCATAGTGGATATGCAGTTCCATAAGTTGCTTTCCAATATGTACACAGTTCTGAAATGCTTCTTGCGTTTTTAGCAAAGGTATTCGTGGCAATTCACGCTTAAGGTTCTCTATATAGAGATTGCGATACATTGGATGATGTAATATCGCGTAGACATAATGGAAGATATCGTACTTGTTGATATTGCAACCATATGCAGTTTGAAATTGGGTAAGTGCCCAATAGGTAATATTCTCACGGCGGTTGCTTCCATCTTCACTATAGATGTAGTAAGGGAAACATTGGACTTTCTCAAATGCCAAATCCAAATTTGGCATCACATTTGAAGCAAGACAGCCAAATCCTTTTCGATCACCAAGACCTGCCACGCAAATTACGATATTCTCTAACTCTGTAGAAGGTGAGGGAAATATAATTGGGAACGTACCTCTACGGTGAGTCATGATACTATCAAAGTAGAGGATACGATGTGTAAAAGGATGATACAATGATTCTCTCATGGCAGATGTTTCAAATTTAGCATATATTTTTCGTTCAAGACATTCTTTAAGACGGCTACTCCATTTGATCTTAGTCTCATCAGCTAAAACAAAATCATCAATATTTTTGGGTGCACCCTCTCTAACCCAACGAGAAAGTTCTGCGTTATACGTTTCAACCATTTTTTTTACTTTTATCGCCAATCTCTCTTTATCAAAATCATACATCCAATCATCTCGGCTGGTTTGTACACCTTGAGAATATACCTTGAAAAGAGTATGAACTTCAACGCCTCCAACTTCTACATTACGCGCTCCCTTAGCTTCTCTCGTACCTATAGGTATGAAAGTTCCAAAATCTTCTGAAAGTCTTTCTGTTAGCCAATTATGCTGTATATCAACTATTAAGGACTGCCATTCGATATTACTTATATCCTTACATTTATGAAGATATTCACGTTTTTGCACAGATGAACAAAAATCTTCTACGCAATGATAAAATATTTTCTTTTCGGCATGTTTTTGAGAACGAACCAATAGTGTAATACCTATACCTGTACGAATCTTATTATCAAAGACATTACCACCTTCGGCCCTACGCCTATCTCCACTTGTACGAGCATTTCCTTTTAGGTCGAGATGATAAATTTGAGTGAAATCCTGTAAAAGTGCTTTACGAAAACCATCAAAGGCTATACCATTGAGAAAACCGTTATTACTTACAAAACAGATAATTCCATCACGCTTGCCTAATCTATCCGTGGCCCATCTAAAAAACTTTATGTAAGCATCAGATAACGCATTTTTATTACTAGCTTGAGAATTCTTAGCATAGGTTTGACTAACGCGTTTCTCTATTGCATCATAGCGTCTGTTTTTATTATTATCGTTTTCACTTTTCTGACCAACATTATATGGAGGATTCCCAAGCACTACCATGATCTGTGCCGTCTTTTCGCGTTGTATACGTTCAGTATTCTTTTCACTGAATAACTCCATTTGTTGTGCCTCAAGATTGAGGGTATCAGCAAAAGCTATACCCTCAAATGGTTTATACTGTCTTGCCCTCTCATAATAGGCGTGCTCAATATTGAGGGAAGCTATGTAGTAAGGCAGCAACATGATCTCATTACAAAAGAGATCTTGATCATATTTGTAGGCTAGAGAACTGCCATGAATATGTTTCTGGATAAGATTAACAATAAAATTTCCCGTTCCAACGCAAGGATCGAGGATCTGCACACCAGGCGTGGAGAGCGAGGAGCCGAACTCACGCTTGAGGATCACATCGACGCTGGCACACATGAACTCGACGATCTCCTGAGGCGTATAGACGATACCATGCGTGTCGGCCTGCCTCTTGGAGAAGCCCTGGAAGAAACGCTCGTAGACGGTGTTGAGGAAGTGTTGTTTCTCCGACCAGTCGTCCAGGTTCTTGGCGGCATTTTCAATGGCGACATAGAAGCGATCCAGCGATTTGAGGAATTCATGGCGATTGAAGGCGCGGCTCGTGAGCGCCTGGATGACCTTTTCTATCTCAGAAGCGATGACGTTACGATTGGTGAAATCTTGATTATCGAAGATGGTTCGAAAAAGGCGCTCAGTCAGCAGGTGTTGGACCAGCATTTCATCGACCGTCTCGCTACTCATGTTGGGGTCGAGTGAGATACGGCATTGCTCCATGAAGGAGCTAAAGGCTGCGATAAAGGCTTTGTTCTTGGCGTGTTCCTCTTTGATCCGTTCTAGTAAGCCAGTCGCAAGATCAGGAATGCTCTCTTTGAAATCTTCGACGGCATGCTCAAAGGTGGCAATATCCGGCTCTGCATAGTGAAAGAAGGAGTCAAACACAGTAGTCAGCTCTTTGGGCTGGGTTAGGTCGGCCTCAAGAACAGGCTTATTGTTCTGGTAGAGGACCGCACGACGGGTGTCCTCAAAGATGGTATTCATCGTGGGATAGCCGATACTGATCTTCTTTCGGATCTCGGTCGTGAGATCATCCCTGGTGTCCTTGGCTTCCCAATAACCACGAGGCAGATTAAAGCTATCGCGCAAGGTGCCATCAGGCCGTTTGCCATTGGCAAGGGTTTGCTCTGGAATGAGCACCCAGTTCGCAGATTGAGCAAAGGCAGAGAGGAGATATTGGAAGGCACTTCTTACTGCCGTTTCGTGGGTGACTTTTTTCTCGTGATAAGCGGCAAGTTCTTTGTAGTAGTGGTCAATTGCCTTTTTCTGCGCTGTCGTGGTATGCATATATCCTGGTTTCCATCCCTCTCCATACGTTTTATCTCTGTTGCGTGTGGACATATAATAGCACACAGATGCAATTGGCTGTCAACAACAACTTCGGGGGAGACCACGAGAGAAATGAAGTAAGGTAAGGAGCGGTTTTAGGAAGGTGGTTAGTAGTACTGATAGTAGTTCCCTGGTAAGTGCTGATGTAGCTCACCTCTTAGCATTGTCTCTCACTGAATGTACTTGCAAGATAGTATCCCTTCAACTATACTGCACGTCAGCCGATCTATCCTGCAATCTTACACTGTGAATATGCTTATTAGCGTGGTTCCTGAGCAAAAGAGAGGACGAAGCACGATGGCAGAGGAAGCCATGAAAGACTTTTTTATCAGCTATAGCAAAGCGGATCGTGGTTGGGCTGAGTAGATCGCCTAGCAGCTGGAGGTCGAAGGCTTTTCAGGGTGTCGTAAGCGCGGGGCCTTCACCTTGCGGCAACTTTGTGCTCTATTGCTGCGTTCCTTAAATACAGGAAGAAAAGACGCGGAAGCGAGGAGTCTGAGGTTCAAATGCACGCTCGACACAGCATTGAACCTGCAAAGCATCCTACGCTTCCAATAGAACGACGAAGTCTCTTGAAAAAATTTCACAAGAACTAGTGTAGAGAAGTGCGTAGGAGAAGACAAGTCGCTAAAGTATCAAGGAAGAGTACTCTGGTATCCTTGACATTTTTGCTTGTGCCTTCGTCTCCGAGCTAATATGGAAAATTGTAACTATTCAGGAATCCCACAAAGCATCGATTGGACAGTATTGACAGGAGCCTGACGGAAACGTAAACTTACAGGGGAACAGATAACTTCCTTGCAGTCAGATGATGCGTAGCATCGTTTCTGACTGCATAAGGAAATAGCTACATCTCAAAAATGGGAACCCACGGGAAAGAGAATGACACCATCTTCTAGAAAGCGCTTCTATGTGCTAAGTATTGTTGCATTTCTTTTGCTGCTAGTTATTATTCCAATAATCGTCATAACGAGTTTGCAGCGACAGGACCTGAGGTCTCGTTTAGCGGGAAGCCCGTTTGTCACCGGATCGGGTTCAAACTTGATGGTGAATGGCTCACCACTCCGTCTCATAGGATATAATTGGCATTGGATGGGAACCGGCTGTGGGGCACCAGCGAATACAGAAATTGATACAACTTTCTCTCAGATCAAAACTGCTTCACATGGCAATGTTGTCAGAACGGCATTTTATCAAAGTGGCAGCAATAATGATGCCTATACCGATTTTGATCGCTATATTGCGTATGCAAAGAAATATGGTTTGTACATTGTTCCAGTGCTTGTAAATCAATTGACAAATTGCGAACCTTCAACAGCGACGAAAACATCTTTCTGGTACCAGTCAGGATATAAACAACCAGATGATGGGTATCCACTCTCGTTCCGTGATTATGCAATAAAACTAGCTCGACATTATGCCAATGAACCAACCATTGCCTTCTGGCAACTCGTGAATGAACCGGATGCTGACCAGTGCGGTTCTGCTGGCGCTCAAATTTTGCGGAGTTTTGCCGATGATATGACAATCGCTATTAAAGCGGTTGATCCCAATCACATAGTAGATCTGGGTGTTCCAGGAGGATGCGCCGGTGATAATACAACGGACTACACCACAATTGTTAGTGGTCAGGTGAACCTCTGTGATGTGTGGCATGATTATGAACAAGCGGCAACGGCACTGCCCTCGCAGATGCAGCAGCGCATCGACGTCTGTCAAAATCTCAACAAACCATCCTTTGTCGGTGAATCAGGCACCTGTGCTGATATCACGCCTGATCAGGCCTGTTCTGGAACCATAACAACAGCCACCCTCCAACAGCGGGCAACCTTCTTTGATGCAAAGCTGAGTGCTGGATTTAACGCAGGACTTGCAGGCTATATTATCTGGAATAGAGGAAGCGAGAGTGTTCAGGACAATATCGGACCCGGTGATCCAACGGAAAGTGTTTTGGCAAAATATGCCCTTGTATCAGCGGAGAGCTGATCTCCCTGATTGAGAGCCATCCCCTCTTTCTTTCCTCCAAAGATTCCGGTCATACGGGTCCGGGAATCTCCATAGCCCCGTTAGCATCACACCTAATGAACTCAGTACGATTATGGCACTGCTAATATGGAGCAATGGGGTCGTGATATGCCTGAGTATCATCCCGATACCCCAGGCCGTAACTATTAAGGTCACAAAGCGAAGATTGGGTAATCCCACCACTTGAATACCGACTCAATCATCACCGTAGTCGTCTGCCTCTGTACCAGGGTTGTTTTCGCCATGAAATCCTCCTAGAGCGTGTCCGAAAAGGCCAGAGAAGCCGTTCTCGATTGTTCAGCTTCTAGTGGCTCCTAGAGCCATATCTTTCGTGAGTCAGCAGCCGATTCGGATGAAAAGATCTGTTGTCTGTGTATGAAAAGGCTTGTCAGGCTGAAGTAACCCATCCATGCTAATCAGCCTCAGAAGCCTTTTCGGACACGCTCTAGTATTGTATGCTGCTGTCTCAATATAGAGCATTACCATCGTGTCAAAACCATCGTGACAAAAACAAAGGGCAAAGGCGATGGTCGGTGAGCAGACTGGATGGTATAGGTCGCGTCGGCAGCGGAGAGCGCCCATTCCGGTGATACAGACGCAGATAGAGCCCATACGGTTGCTCAACTACAAGCGTAAATTTTGACAGAAATGCTGGGCTCTCGAGATCGATGCGCTTTGCTATGGGATCATCTTGCACTGGCAATGCTATGACACTATGTTGCACTCCTGAAGGCACTATGATCCATTCCACCATCGATGCTGGATCGTTCAGTGCCCTCTTCCACAACTCACCGGAGCCTTCATAGATGGTATTCTTGAGGTCAATTCCAGCCTCTGACTCATTAATAAGGACGCCGTTTACATCTTCCAGAATCCTACCCCCATCATAGTGTTGCGCAAGATAAATGGTTATAGGTTCTGCTGGTGCACAAGAAAGACCATACTGGCCATCTTGCAGTGAGATAATACCTCCAGAAGCAGTTAAAATGGTCTGTATGACGATAGCTATTACAAGGACAATTTGTCCTATTAGAGGCCTAATACGCGCTGGCATACTGATAGGCCAACGCCTTGCTAGTATCGCTACAAAGAGTGCAATGGGTGCAACGGCCTGCACACCAAAGCGTACATTCCACAAGTTTTGCCATGAAGTGGCTGGACCAACTCCTGGCAAATAGATGGTACCTTGTCCGGAGTAGAATATAAGGATGTAAAAGACGAAAGGTGTGAGAAATGCCATTGCCCCAAACATCTCTGGTGCCAGGCGACATCGAAAGACAAAAACGACAACGGCAATCGCTGCCGGAACAAATAGGATCGGTCCGACAGTCTCCATGGAGAGAAGCATGTAGGCACTGATAGACTGCCAGAGGTTATGATACGTATAAAGCCGTTCGTTGACGGCGGCCGAAAACAGATAGTGATGGAAGTAGAGCGCATCACCGAAAATGACCGTGTCCCAAAGGAACCACAATCCTATTCCCAGACCAGCTAGTGTGGCGAAAACGATCAGGGTACCCTCGACCTGTGCCAGGTGCTGACGTTTGCTCCATCCGACTACCACAATCAAGACAAGCAATACTAAGAACAAGCCCCAGCCATCAAAGCGTGACAGGGTCGCCAGGAACGTGCCTGCCGCCACTCCTACCAGGTGCTTCGGATGATTGTCCTGTGTCCATGCCAGGAAATAGTAACAGGCCATTACTGACGTAGCGATGCATAATGTTTCACTAAGTGGTGTGCTCTGCAAATAGAGAATATTTGGGTTCAGGATGAAAAGCAGCGTACCCACAAAGCTAGCGCGGCTATCCTTCGTCAAACGACGTGCCGCAAGAAACAGATAGACTACCGCAACGACATAACAAAGCATTGACGGGAAACTTCCTGCTAGACCAGTACGCCAGAGGTAATCATTCCAAATGAAAGGTAGCATTAGCAGTTGTGGCAAAGGGAGCCAAACACCGCCAAGTTGAGCAAGACCTGGAGTCGTATTATCGAAGACCCTTCGCGCAATCCTCAGATGTGAGAAGGCATCGCCATAGAGCAATAGCTGATGATGTTGGAAAAAATACCAGCAGGAGGCGATGCTAGCAACGCAGGCTACGACCAATATGGCTATTAGCCAGGGGTCATTGAGCCACTGTTGCCATGCCGGGCGCTTTGGAAGACGCACGGATTGACGCCCCGCGGTCCTGAAAGCAGCTAATGGTACAGTCACCTTCGACTCGAGATCCTTTGTCACAGTCGTGCTACGGGAAGACGAGTGAGACGCAGGCAATAGCAGGGATACACCTTTTGTGCTCGTGAAGGCAGGTGATGGCATGGTCGCCACCGACTTGGGTTCCTCTTCCACAGTTGTGCTAGCGGAGAACAAGCGAGACGAATGCAGGTGCAAGCCGTGCTTAGTCTTCTCCCAGTAATGCGGTTTGAAGATGAGCTGGTAAAGCGCCATGAATGCTGCTATGCTCATCATCACCCAGTAGATGGGAATAAACAACGCCCACTTGATCAAGCTATACTGACTACGCTTCATGCAACCAACGAGGTGGGAGTAGATATATAAGAAGTTACCAAAGATGAGACAGAGCGTGCCCATATAGAGGACAGGCGCTGGGAACAATGTATGATACACATCGCCAACGATCGGTCGGAACAGGATGTAGATCACTAGCATTGCCCACACCAAAGGATTCACAAACAACACCCCCGTCTTGCCACCGATCACCAGTTGCAGTGAGAAAAATTCGCGCAGACGTCCTTCGCGCAAATAGCGCAGAGGTTCGCGCATATACACCAGGTATGTGAGCATGTAGCCCTTGATCCAGCGTGACCGCTGTCGTATCCAGTTCTTCACCTGCGAGTTCGCCTCCTCATACGTCGTCGAATCCAGGATGATCGTCTTCAAACGGGAGCTGGCCAGACGCAGACCCAGGTCGCAATCCTCAGTAACGTTGAAGGGGTCCCACGCACCTACCCTACGCAGCATCTCTATGCGAAAATGATTTGACGTGCCTCCAAGTGGCAGCGGCAACTTCATCCGTTGCATACCCGGAAGCATCAGATCAAACCACAAGGAATACTCCGCGGTGAACCAGCGCGTCAGCAGATTCTGTTTGGTATTGTAGTAGTTCAGCTTGGCTTGCACACAGGCCAGATCTGAATCATGATTTGCAAACGCCAGGACGGCTTTCTTGAGTTGTAGGGGATCGGGGATATCCTCTGCATCGTAGATGACCACATAATCCCCTGTAGCCTGCAACAATCCGAAATTACACGCGCGCGGCTTCGTACGCGGCTGACCAGCAGGCACGGTCACGATGCTGAAATGTTGTGGCAGGTGCATCGCTTCGATGGCTTTGCGTGTCTCCACATCATCTTCCTCAGTGAGGAAGAGAATCTGCAACTTGTCAGCCGGATAGTCCAGCGCCTGCATTGCTCGTACAAATTGGGGCACCACTTTGGCCTCGCGGTAGAGCGGGCAAAGGATCGTATACTGTGGCCAGTCCGCATCAGCTAGCGCGTGTATGGTCGCATCGTCGATCTGTTCTTCTGTTGACAAATTGAGTGCCCGCATAGCCAGCAGAAAGTCCAGAAGTAGAGAGCTAAGGTACAGCAAGGTGATTATAGCAATAACTACTACGGCCAGCTTCACACCATAGAACAGCAGGCCGAGCCCACATCCGAGCACGATTGTGCTCAGGACCACAACTTGCCCGCGCGTCAGAGTTTTGTATGCAGAGAGTGCATGCCGAAAAGGAGCGAAAGGACGAAATTCCTGGCTATTAACGGTGACAGTTCTTAAGGCGTCCTCAGCATACTGCCTGCTTCCCTCCTGATGGCTACCGTTGTTATTGCGCTTAGCCTCGGCCTCGGTAGTCAGCCACCCAGCATAGTGCATAACCTCAAATTGCTCGTTGGTAGTGGCATCGACAATGGGAGTCGTTGGGATAGTGCTTCTCTGACGAGAGGCTTTATTTAGCATGTTCTTCCTTCTTACTTAACTATGTCCTTAATAGAGAATCAGGTTCTCTGAGTAGTTTAGAGAAGTGCGTAGGAGAAGACAAGTTGCGCACGTATAGGGGGAAGAGTACTATCGTATCCTTGACATTTTGGGGAAGCCTGCACTAGTGCTACGTTCCTCATTGGCGTAAATAAAACGCTGAATCAAGGTCTAGAGCCAAAGCAGGCACGTTCCACCCATAAATGTAGCTGGCAGGAATGATAGCACCAATGAGGAACGCAGCACTAGGCAACCTGGCCGGGCTCTACCGAGCCCAGGGACGCTACCAGGAGGCCGAGCCGCTCTACCAGCGTTCGCTCGCCATCTACGAGAAGACGCTGGGACCTGAGCATCCCGATACCAGCACCACCCTCAATAACCTGGCCGGACTCTACCGAGCCCAGGGACGCTACCAGGAGGCCGAACCGCTCTATCTGCGGGCACTGGCCATCTACGAACAGGTGCTTCCAGAAAACCATCCCTGGATTGCTGTTGTTTTGGAAAACTATAGTAACCTTCTCCGACAGATGAACCGATCAGAGGAAGCGGCACAACTGGAAACACGCGTTCAGGCCATCCGTGCAAAACGCCCATCATGAGACGCTCTTGGCGGGCCCTCTCAAGGCGAAAGAGTTGACAGTAGAAATGACAGTAACAACGTCGGGAAAAGACAGTTAAAGACGGATAACGACAGAAGCAAGTAAGAGTCCTGGCAGCGAGACTACATAGCCAGGAAGAGGCTATGTAGTCTCCATTCTGTCACTCAATCATGGATCGCCTGACCTCGATGATCTGGTCGCGTAACTGCGCTGCTTTCTCAAATTCCAGTTGTTTGGCAGCAGTGCGCATCTGTGACTCCAGATCTTTAATCAAGCGCAATGCTTCATCTTTCGGAATGCCTGCCAGTGCCACGGCGACAGCTTTTCCATCCGCCGCACCATCGGCACCACTCATTGCCTTGATGCGCTCGGATAGCGTCTTGACATCCTTCTTGATCCCACGTGGCGTAATATTATGTCGTTCGTTAAAGCTCAGTTGGATCTTGCGGCGTCGATTAGTTTCGTCAATTGCACGCTGCATCGACCTGGTGACGTTGTCCGCGTACATGATAACGCTGCCCTCCACGTGACGAGCCGCGCGCCC
>WNFX01005397.1_pt1 | contig 18049 bp, 20 predicted proteins | sample 5400111 | NCBI WGS metagenome assembly WNFX01 (sample SAMN13153363, study PRJNA577476) | soil metagenome | isolation source: 40 cm soil or saprolite under grassland replicate 1 | place: USA:California | collected 2016-06-15 | reverse complement strand
GAGCGGCACGGCTGAAGCTGCTCCCGTTTCTGCCTGGGCTTCGGCAGCCGCTCGATGAGTGTCCGCCTCAGGCGATGAATCGACTACGGTGACTGCAGCGGTTGGTTCCGCAATACCCGCTTCGGACCGAGCCTTCGCGCCGGCAACGACCTTCTGCAAACGCTCGATCTTTTGATCTTTAGTTTCGCCGGGAGCCGGACCCGTATCAACAACGCCGGCGTAGGTCGACCGGCGATTCAGTTCGCGATTCGGCTCGGCCGCAGGCTTTGGAACGGGCGGCGGCGCAAGCGATTTTTCCGCCACCGAAACCGCTTTGGCGGCCGGCGCTGTTGGCGTCGCTGAAACTGCCGGCGGAGTCGCACCCGCCGCCGGAGCGGCTGGTTTAGCCGCCGGTGCGGCGGCATGGCCGTGTTCAGTTCCGGGTTCAACCAGAACGTAAACACCCTTTTCGTTTTTCTTGATTACTGGAAGCGTTCCGCCTGCGGCTTGCAGCAGGGCCGTCAGCTCAGCTTCCACAAACCGGTGTTGTTTCTCCGGATCGCGCACGTGCCCAAGCGGCGGACCCATGTAAAGTGTCCCGCAAATCTGACACTTGAAGAGCACGTCATCTCCGCGCAGGTGGACCTCCGCGGGCTCACCCGCGGTCTTAAGCTGCTTCAGGTGTCCATTACAGAGTTTATTCTTTTCATTTCGCTCGTTGCAGACAGTCTGAGCGTTCGTGATGCGTTTTGGAACGGGAGGTGTTTTGACGACCGGCGTCGTATCGGGTTTCACTTCAGCGGCGTTGGCAGTCATGGATTCTTAATGTATTTCAAATCGAAAGATGAAACCAAACCCGAATACCCAAGGTGAAGGAATCTTAATGATGAAGTAGACGCGCGTCAAATTACTGACGATGTGATCCGCGCGCTTACGATCGGCAGGCGCGCATCGGATTTAAGACGTGCTCGGATTTCTTCCGCGCACAATTCAAAATTACCCTGCTCGGCCGTGATATGCTAACAACCTCATGCTGAAGGATTTTTTCGGCTCTCTATGGCGACTGACTCCCGCAGTCATACGCCGCCGCGCGGTGCGTCTGGGTCAGAAGCGCTTCACCGTGACCGCCGGCGCATTCATATTTGACGACGCTGGACGACTGCTGTTGTTGGAACACGTATTCCGGCCTGACAGCGGCTGGGGAATTCCGGGTGGTTTCCTGAGCAAGGGCGAGCAGCCTGAGACCGCTTTGCGACGGGAATTACTTGAGGAGATTGGATTGGAAGTAGCTGATGTTAAGCTGTTGTTCATTCGCACATTGCGGCGGCCGCCGCAAATCGAAATGTATTTTCGCGCGCAGCCGTTGGGGAGGGCCGAGCCATGTAGTTTTGAGATTAAGCGGGCAGATTGGTTCGAGATTGATGCCTTGCCGGAAGAACTTTCGAACGATCAGCGCCGGTTAATCAAGCGAGCAATGGACGATAGAGAAAAGTCCGTTGAATGATGTATGCTACGCGGCAAAACAGTAATGCGTGATGAGTAATGAGTGATGCGTAATTACTCAAGACCATTGTTAAGGAGATTCTATGGCAGCACAAAGCGTTCAGCTTATTCCTCCGCCCGGCGATGTAATGCAAATCCTCAAGCGCACCGGCGCGTTTCGCGAAGGTCACTTTGTTTATCCGAACGGCAAGCACACCGCGCATTATTTTCAAATGCCGCTGGCCTTTCGCTATTACGACACCGCGCGAGTGCTGGCGGTCGCGCTCAGTCGCAAGTTTCGTATCGATCGCGACATCGCCAGTCAATTGCCAAAAATCGCAGTCATCAGTCCCAGTTCCGGCGGAATCCCGGTTGCCTTTGGCGTCCGTGAAGCACTGAGCGCCGAGCAAATCTATTGGGCCGAGCAGGAGGGTGGCCAGCGAACGTTTCGCCAGTACGTGAACCAGGGCGAGATCAACCCATGCATCATTGTCGACGACATCATCCGTAGCGGCAACGCCATTGAAGAAACAGTTTCGCTGGTGCGCAGCCTCGGCGCGCCGATCATCGGCTGTGGCGCGATCGTGCGGTTTACGTCAGCGCCAGAAGAGGTTGACGGCGTTTCAATCAAGTCTCTGGTGGATTTTGATGAGCACTTTTTCGATTCGGCAGACGCTTGCGTTGAATGCAAACAAGGCGCGCCCGAAGAGCACGTGAGGTTCTGAAGTCACAAGTGGTGCGGCGTTTCGCCCGCGACGCGCGCACGATGCGCGGGCCGCTGCAAGGAGGAATCTGAGTGCGAGAGTCTGACGAACGACCCTGGGGACGATATGAAGTGCTGGAAGAGCAGCCCGGTTTTAAGGTCAAGGTGCTGGAAGTTAAGCCGGGAGAGCGACTGAGTTTGCAGCGGCATTCACGTCGGGGCGAGCATTGGGTTGTCGTCGAAGGTATCGCCGACGTCGTTTGCGGCGAAAATGAAATGAAGCTAAGCAAAGGCGAGCACCTGCACATTCCGCCCGAGACGAATCACCGGCTGGGTAACAGCTCACAACAGCCGCTCAAATTGGTCGAAGTCCAGTTGGGCGAATATCTCGGCGAAGATGACATCGTCAGGATCTCGGATGACTACGAGCGCGCGTGACATGCGATCGTTGTTGGTGCAGAACCCCACCCCTCGGGGTGGCGAACTGTAATGTTCGTCGCCCTGGTTGAACCTGAAATTCCGCAAAACACGGGAAACATCGCGCGACTATGCGCGGCGACGCGCACGCCACTGCACATCGTCGGAGTAACCGGCTTTCGGCTCGATGATCGTTCAGTGCGGCGGGCTGGGTTGGATTACTGGCCGGAGGTCTCGCTGCAGCGCCACCAGGATCTTATTGAATTACGCGAGACATTGCACAATTCAAGGTTTCTCTATTTTTCGACAAAAGCCGAACGACCTTACTTCGACTGGAATTTTTCTGAAAACGATTGCCTGATCTTTGGTCCCGAGACGCGTGGGCTTTCTGCAGAACTTCTGCGAGAGAATTGGGAACGATGCCTGATGATCCCGATGTTGAATCCCAAAGTGCGCAGCCTGAATTTGGCAAACTCAGTCGCGATTGTTCTTTACGAGGCACTGCGGCAGACGGCGGGTTTCAAATAGATATCCTTACAGCAAAGTCGAATCCGCTAACAATGCAGGGCGAGGACGTCCGCCCTCCTGTATGAGCTGCTGGGTTCAGAACAAAGACTACCCTTCATTAACTTCTTCTTCATCCTCTTCAATCTCAGGGTTGTAGATCTCATAGCCCGTTGCGTCGTCATAATAATAATCCTTTGACGGTTGCTCGGCTTCAGAGTCAGGCGATGCTGAATCGTCCGGCAAATTACCCCCGCGTTTCATATCTCTCACGATGATCGATTATAACTACAACACATGTCTTTCACAGTCCCAAGAGTCTATCCGATTACCGACACGAAATTATCCGGCCTTTTGCATGTTGAGCAGGTCAGGCAGTTGATTGAAGGCGGCGCGACTCTCATTCAACTGCGCGAGAAAGATCTGAATCCGCGCGAATTCTATCGAGAGGCCGAAGTGGCACTCAAACTCGCCCGCACCCACGGCGTCCGGTTGATAATCAACGATCGCGTGGACATTGCTCTCGCCCTCAAAGCGGACGGCACTCATCTTGGCCAGGCTGATTTGCCGCCGGCTGAGGCGCGAACAATTCTTGGCGACGAAGCCATTATCGGCTTTTCGACTCACAACATTGAACAGGCAAGAGCGGCATCGACATTACCAGTTGACTATCTGGCGGTGGGGCCAATCTTTTCGACTGCGAGTAAGAAAGCGCCGGATCCAGTTGTCGGCCTTTCCGGATTGCGTGATATTCGCGCCGTGATCGATCGCCTGCCCATCGTTGCAATTGGCGGGATAACGCTCGCGAACGCCTCAGAAGTGCTCGCTGCGGGTGCAGATTCTGTCGCTATGATCTCAGGGATGCTGGTAAACGGAAATACAGCCTCGAGGATGCGCGAATCGCTGAGAATCTGGAAAAAATAGAGCAATTTCGCTGCTGTAAAACATTTTTTGCTTGCGTTTGTCCGCGGGGATCGGCGACAATGGTTTCGCCGCGGGACACGCGGAAATCAGTTATTGTCCCACGAAACAACCAGTCCCGCCCTGGTCCTAACCCGGGTCAAGTCAATTCCAATAATCCCACGGAGCAATCTTCCGAATGAGCTTCTTCGATCTGCCGCCACTAATCGAGCGCATGCTGCTGGTCTCTGACAAAATCAGTGACCTTAACTTTTCTGTCGGCCAGCATCCACAGGTCGAGATCAACGGAAAACTCACTCCCGTTCAGCCGCTCGGTTTGCAAAAGCTGACGGCCTATCAAACCGAGATCATTGCCATGACGCTCTTGGAGGACAGTCCGGAATCTGCAAAGCAACTGGTCGAGGCGGGCACCGCCGATCTCAGTTATTCATTGCCATCACGGGCGCGATTTCGCGTGAATATTTTTCAACAGCGCGGCGTTTATTCAATCGTGATGCGCGTAATTCCCAGCGACATTCCGACGCTGAATTCGCTGGGCCTGCCGCCGCAGCTCGCGGACATCGCCGAATTGCGCAACGGTCTGGTGCTGCTGACCGGTCCGACCGGTTCCGGCAAAACTTCGACGCTCGCCGCGATCGTAGACGTCATCAACGAACTGAAGCATTACCACGTCGTGGCCATCGAAGACCCGATCGAATATCTGCACACTCATAAAAACTCGACTATCAATCAGCGGGAAGTTGGGCATGACACCAAGGATTTTCCATCGGCATTACGCGTCGCGTTGCGACAGGCGCCAAAAGTGATCCTGATCGGCGAAATGCGAGATCTGGAAACTACCGAGATTGCCCTGGAGGCCGCAGAAACGGGCCACCTGGTGCTCTCGACCCTGCACACAATCGACGCGTCAAAGACGATCGATCGCATCATCGGTTTGTATCCGAAAAATGAAGAGGCCGTAATTCGCACGCGTCTTGCCCAAACCTTCCGTTACATAGTTTCGCAGCGCTTGATACCTCGGGCTGATTTTCGTGGCCGAATTGCCGCCGTCGAAATCCTAAAGTCAACGCCTCGAACTCGCGAATACATCGAAAACGGCGAAGCCGAAGGGAAATCGCTGCTGGATGCAATGCGTGACGGCAAGCTGGACGGAATGCAGGATTTTGACTCGATCATTCGTGATTTGATCGAGCGCAAAGTGATTACCATGGAAGACGGGTTGGGATTTGCTACGAACCAAAACAACCTGCTTCTGTCGCTGAAGGGCTTGTCCTCGTCGGAAGATTTTATTCGTAGCGAGAATGAGCGCGCTGCGCCGGCCGAAGGGCCTGGCAGCTTTCAATTCACGACTCACTGAAATCAGCACGTCTAGATTAATTAGAAGGTTAGAACAGTCATGACCTTGACCTGCCCAAACTGTCAAACTCGATTGCAATTAGACGACGAGAAAGCTCCGGCGCAGCCTTTTACCGTCCGCTGTCCAAAATGTCAGGCCGCCGTTAAGCTGCAACCCGCCGGCGATCGAGATCAAACGAGTTCAGGCGCACCACGTCACGCGACTGCGCCCTCTCAATTCGGGCGGCAACTCGCGCCGCGATTTAACCCGGAGCCCGATGGTGAAGTTTCCACGGCGCACGATGCCGGGGATCTAAATTCGCTTACAAAACTATTGGCGGACGCACTTCGAAATGCAGGCGGCTCGGCGACCGGAATTCAGAAACCGCGAAAAGGTGCGCGCCAAGTGCTCATTTGCCTGCCTCAGCCTTCTGGTGAACGCGCTGCGCGATTGCTTGCAGAAAAGAATTACGAGGTCTTTGTCGCCGACAATTTGGCACAGGCACTGGGGACTATGCGCGAGGATCGGATAGACGTTCTGGTTCTGGACTCAGGTTTCGATCCAGTCGAGCAAGGTACGGCGTTCGTGATTCGCGAGATAAAAGCGCTGCGTCCTGCGCTACGACGCCGGCTCTTTCTGGTTTACGTGTCACCGTCCTTAAAAACCATGGATTTGCATGCGGCCTTTCTTCAGAATGCGAACCTGGTTTTTCATCCGGACGATTTGGACAAGCTGCCCGAGCTACTCGACATTTCACTGCGGAATTACAACGAACTTTATCGCGGTTACTTCGAAGCGTCGAATGTTCAGCCGATTTAGTTCGTCCCTAACTGCCAAAGCTCATTCGAGGCCGCGATGATTAACCGTCGCGGCCTCTTCGTTTCCTGAATCTCTGATTAATACGTTTTTGAGATTTAGGCGGACCCGAGCTTAATAATCGCTTCACGAAGAGGCTCGTGCATTTGCATCAGACGCAAATACCGGCGTTCGTCATTGCCCGCCTTGGCGCGGATGATGCTTGCGGCGAGTCGTTTATCCTCACCTGACCAGCGATTCATGCCAGGAATCATTGCCAGAACGAGCGAAAGATTATTCAGCGTTTCCAGTTCACTAAGATTCCAGGCTCGAGGATCGATTCCGAGCGCGCGCGCCACGTAATCAAGCGATGCCTGTTGAATTCGATTCGCATGGCCGTCGAAATCTCCAGCCATGCGCCGCTGAACGGCCAGGCCGACATTGCGAACCTGGAAGCGGTCCCATTTATTTGCAGCACGTGAATGCGACATTCCTGCTGACGCGGGAACGCTGGGTGGCCCTTCAAACAACATGTGTCCCGCGGCTAGCTTGCGCAGCGTTTTTGCCGGCGTGCGGTATCTCGCGTTCGCCGCAATCTTCTTTTCTTCGGCCAGCGCCAATTTCATCAATTCCGGCAGCACGGGGCGAAATCCGAGCTTGCGATAGAACCAGAAAGCGCCTGATTCGATTCCTTCTTCGTTTTCGTGTCCGATCTGATACGGATCAATCGAGAAAACGGTCACTCTGAGAAGCTGGCGCATTAAGCGCAGGACGCGGCTAAACAGCCAGGCGGTCTCACCTTCGCGAAATGTGTAAAACAGATTGAATCCACTTTCCATGCGCTCAAACACCGACAGCCCTTCGAAATAAGCAACCGGAACGCCGTTCTTGAAAATCAATGCCGCCGTGTAAGCGCGCAAGGGCAGGCGATGTTGCGGCGGGACACCCATGACAAAAATATCTACGCCGCGTCCGAGATTTGCTTTCAGCATCCGGCGAGAATCTCCACAGGTAAAGCCGTGCAATTCGCGATAGCGAACCGCAGAAGTCTCGCGGGCCATGTCGAGAATTCTCTCGCCCTCGGCGCGCGAAAGTTTCTGCGCGGCAATTGGAGGTGACCCGAGCTCGGCGATCAACGAAACATCGCGACGCTTAATGAGAGGCTCGTCATGAAAGAAGATTTTGCGGCCCGGAAGTTTCATTCCTGTGCGCGAAGCGCGAAAGCTGAAATCCCATTGGACATGCAGCTTCAGCGAGTCGTAAAGCTCGGCTTTCTGTTTTTCCAGCCGGATCCGGAGTTCCGACCTGTCGGCGGAGCTAGCCGGTTTTCGGTCCCGCGACCCAAACCGTTCAATTATCCAGGCAAGTTCATCGTTACGACTTTTCGCAGCGCGCAACCATTCGCGATAAGGCACATGCGCTTCAACCATTGCGTCTTCTTCCAATAGCGGCAGGAAACGACGCATCGTAGCGCCGAAGCGATCTTCTTCTTCGAACCAATCCCAATCGATTTCGATCTCACGCGAGTGTTTGGTCACCAACCAGCGGACGATTTCATAGCTGAAATTGCTGGTGACTGTTGTGCCGGCAATTCCAGAGACTTCCGAATCGTCGAGCGGCGAGAGATCGACATCCGACGCCCGGAGCTGAGAGACCCGCTGTTCAAATGTCTTCAGGATGCTTTCGACCTGGTTGAGAATTCTCGGGCTCGGTGGGTAGGCGCGCAGGAAGAGAAGAGTTTCGTGAAGCCGAATAAGAGATTCTGCATCTCTGATTACCTGGCTCTTAAGAAGGGAGAAGGTTTTGGACAGGTCTCCGTCTCGAGTCGAGCCGTGGGCGTGTTTGGCTACCTCCAGGCGTTCAAACACTTGCGTGGTTATTGATGGCACAGGCGGATTCTTGGAACAAACGAGATGCGACAGACTCTAACTCGGTAAACCAACCTTCAGGATTCTGGACATGAAGAGCCGGATTGCACCGTTTCTCAAAATAGCGTGGTTAACCGCGGCCATTGCAATTCTCTTAATGGGAACAAGCCTGTGCCTTTCAACCGATGATGCTTGTTTCCAAGCCGGTGAGACAATGTTCTTACTGATGTTTTTGTTCTCCTTTCCCACTGGCCTTCTGTTCGTCCTTGTATCAATGTTTTTCCTCGAAGCCGAAAGCATTCACTACCCGTCGGACTACATCACGGTCTGGCTAATTATGACGTGTGGCGGTTACCTGCAATGGTTTGTCCTCGTGCCTCGCTTGTTCGCGAAACGCGAGCTTACTGTACTTAATCTCGGACAAAAGGACCCAGTTGTGAAATCGTTTATGAAGGATTGCGCGCCCAGCCCGATCAGGCAAACAGGTCGAATGAAACCGATCTCCACGTTTGATAGGAGAGGGCGTACCCCTTTAGAAAGAGTCATTACGCGACGTTCATAGATGCTTTCTGAAAAACGTTGCAATCTTCCACGCATCAATCGCTTTCCAGGGCAGCTCAGCCGTTGTGTAATGTCCGCAGGGTAACCATACGACGTCCAGATCGATTCCCAGCCGCCGCACATCGTCGATCACACGGCGCGATAAGTCGACCGGGAATGTCAGATCATACCGCGCGGCGATAAAACGCATCGGGCGCCGCTCCATATTCAGCAGCCGGGGAATAAAGGGCACAGGGCTAATCGGTTTCCAGAATTCTCGCAGTTCTTCCAGGGTGATGTTGGTCTCGAGTGCGGCGCGCACGTGCTTCGTCGAAATTCCGTTCCAAACCACATCTGCAAAGTAACCCGAAACATGATTGAAGACGCCGACATTAATAGATTCGTCGTGTGCGAAGGCCAAAAAAGCGGTGCACGATCCGATGCTGGTGCCCAGGATCCCGATGCGTTCAAAGCCTTCCTGGCGCAACCATTGCACCGCCGCGCGCGTGTCAAGCACTGCCTGACGCATTGATTGAATTGTGCGGCCAATATTCGAACCGACCAGATGTTCCGCGCGCTCAAGCTCGGGTGGTTTGCGATCTTCATGATAAGGAAGCGTCAGACGCAGCGCTGTCATCCCAAGGCCGTTGAATATGCGGCACGCTTCCACGTGGCTTTCGGGTTGAGCGTTCCACTGCGGCAGCACAACCACCGCCGCGCGTGGCTTTCCCCATCGTTCGCGACGTGGCCGAAATAGTCGCGCGCCGGCAATATTGTTTTCCCGTGCGGGAGTTTCGACGGCGCTGGTCCAGGTCAGGCGATCGCCGGAAAGGCAATAGTCGGAAATGATTGGCAGTTCGTAGAAGTTTTCACTGTGCGCCATTATCCGGGTGGTGTGCTCGCGGAAAATCAAACGCGGGTCGTCGCCGTTTATGTGATCGGCAATGAACTGGGCGCCCCATTCAAATGGCCGCACAACCCGATTATTGTCTCGCTGCGCGTGCTTAAGCTCGCGCCGGCGCATCCATCTTCCCAACAAAATCGAATCTCCTTCTAACCGGGCCGAATCCCGGGGCGGACCCCTCGACCATTTCCTAAATATGGCGAATCGGCGAGCAGAAGCCCGCCGCTAACTTCTTCACGAAAAACATCCTAAGCGTCGGCCACCCCGGAAATCAAGAATAGACGTTTCCAGCGGTAAGGTCTTGCCTGGCGGGAATGATCGTGGAAAAAGCATCACGAACCTGATGCATTTTCACCAATGCCTTGAGCCGGGCTTACAAAACTATTCCGGAAATCCCGGAAATGTGCTATAGACCGAGCAGCTAATCCCTGGCCCTCAAAGAAGTCTGACGGCGAACTGCTTGCCAGTTAAGCGAGGAGGTGTTTTCTCGTGAACCGACAAACGTCGTTTGGTAAAACGAGAACTCTTGCTGTGGTGCTCCTGCTGCTTGGGTTATTGATTGGGAACAGCTGCCTGCCTAAGCCGTCATCGGAAACCGGCGGAATCAACATCACTCTTTACGGCTACTCAATCATGAAAGAATCGCTGGAGAAAGACATTTATCCAGCCTTCATTGCGAAGTGGAGACAGGAGCATGGGCAGGACATCCATTTCACTTCATCGTTCGCCGGCTCGGAAACCGTCACTAACCAAATCCTGCAAGGAGTGAAAGCGCAAATTGCGATTCTTTCGATCGAGCGGGACGTTTACCGGCTCAAACAAGGCGGCTTCGTGACTTCGGACTGGCATGCGTTGCCCCAGAAAGGAATCGTCAACAAAACACCTTTCATCATCATCGTGCGCAAGGGAAATCCGAAAGGCATTCACGACTTTGCCGATCTCGCGCGGCCTGGGATTAGATTGATTCACCCGGATCCCGTTAACTCGGGCGGAGGGAATTGGTCGGTACTGGCGCTTTATGGATCGGAACTCGTTAAATCCGAGAAGCAATCCGGCGAGGCCGATCACGCTCGCGCATTACAAACGCTCCAGGCCATCTGGCGTAATGTGATCTCGACGCCCGCTTCAGCGCGCGAAGCGCGCACCACCTTCGAACTCGGCAACGGTGACGCTCTGGTGACGTATGAAGTCGATGCGCTCTTAATGAAAGAAGCAAACTCACCGATAGAAATCATCGTCCCGGAAGCAACAATCCTGGGTGAGCACCTGGCGGTGCCTGTTGACCGTAATATCTCGGCTTCGGACCGGCCCCTGATTGACGCCTTTCTACAGTATCTGTGGAGTGATGAAGCCCAGCGCGCCTGGGTCAAAAACCACTTCCACTCCAGCACAAATCAAGCCCTGGATAAGGAAAATAAGGAACTCGCAACCATCAAATGGCCGTTTACGGTGGACTATTTTGGCGGATGGGAGAAAGCTAACACCGATGTCATCGAGCATGTCTTTCGAGACCAGGTGCAGAAGCGAAAGTAAAAGTTGAGTCGTTCAGAGTTCAAGTTTCAGCTTGCTTCAAAAGGTCTGCCATCTAAAGATGGAACTCTAAACTCGGCGCGAGAGAGTAGAAACTGAATGCCGGCAATTTCAATGCGTCATGTGCGCGGTTTTGACGTCGTGCGCCCGATCAGCATCGGCGTCATGCTGACGTTGATGTTGCCACTGGTGCTGTTGCCCTTGCTCTCGATCTTTATCTTTGGAACGAGTAAAGGGCTGGGCAACTTTTTGGCAGCGCTGGTGGCGCCCGAAGCGGTGTTTGCCCTGAAGCTCTCGATGATCACCAGCTTCTGGGCCACAGTCTTCAATGTGCTTTTCGGTCTCTTCGCCGCTTACGTGCTTTCGCGGCATGACTTTTGGGGCCGCAATGCGGTGATCGTTACTATCTCGCTACCTACGGCAATTCCCACAGCGGTCGCTGGTTTCGCGTTGCTGTTGCTTTGGGGGCCCTATGGTACGCTCGGTCGCTTGCTTGGCCTGCAAATGATGTTCACACCCTACGCGATCATTCTGGCGAATATTTTCGTGACGTTTCCGCTGGCCTTCGGAGTAATCAAACCGGTCTTTGATACGATGAGTCGCTCGCTGGAAGAAGCGGCGGCAACTATCGGCGCTACCCGATGGCAAACTTTCTGGCATGTCACCCTGCCGAGTTTGCGCGGCGCAATTGTCGGGGGCGCCCTGCTGACTTTCGCCCGCGCCGTTGGCGAGTTCGGCTCTACTATTCTCGTGTCGGGAAATCTGGCCGGTCGCACGCAAACCGCGCCGCTTTACATATTCGCGAAATTTAACGAAGGCCAGATCGAAGCCGCAAACGCGATCGCCATCGTCCTGGCCCTTTTATCCTTTGTTATTTTTAGCGTGCTTTTCTTTGCGCGCGACTGGTTGGAGTTCGAAGCCCAGGAAGTATGATTGCCAAAATGTCACGAGCTTCTGACGATCAGCACGACTCGTCGAGTGCAGCGCTGGTCCATGAGACGCCGCCGAATATTGCGGCCAGCGTAAAAGGAATCAGCAAGAGCTTTAAGAAAACGCGCGTGCTCGAGGACGTAAGCTTCGATGTTGCCGAAGGCGAATCGCTGGTTCTGCTGGGACCATCGGGCAGCGGCAAAACTACGGTCCTGCGCATCATTGCAGGTCTGGAACAACCCTATACCGGACGCGTGATTCTTCACGGCAAGGATGTAACTGACCTGCCCGCGCGCGAGCGCGGCGTTGGTGTGATCTTCCAATCGTATGCTCTCTTTCCGAGGATCAACAAACTGCTCAAGCTGGTCCAACTGGAAGAGCATCGCAAGAAATATCCGTGGCAACTCTCCGGGGGGCAGCAACAGCGCGTAGCTATTGCGCGCACGCTCGCTTACAAACCGCAGGTCCTGCTTTTCGACGAACCCTTCGGTGCGCTCGATGCGCAGACGCGGGTGCATTTGCGTCGAGAAATTCGCGCACTCCTGCGGCAGGTTAAAGTGCCTTCGGTCTTTATTACGCACGATCAGGAGGAAGCTTTGGAATTAGGCGATCGGATTGCGGTGCTGAACAATGGTCACCTGGAGCAAATCGGGACTCCGGACGAAGTTTACAATCATCCGCAAACCGAATTCGTCGCAACGTTTCTCGGCGCGGCCAATTTGTTGCTCGGGGTGGTCACCCTCGGATCAATCGAGATCGGCACTGCGCGCGTGCCGGCGACCGAAGAAACCAGGAAGTTTCGTGGCGGCCAGTCGGTAAAGGTGGTATTTCGTCCCGAAGATGTCACGCTCAGCAAAGACGCCAAATTGCCCGGCAACTGCCGCCGTCTGGCCAACGGCATAATTGAAGAGATTAACTTTGTCGGGGCGTACGAACGGCTTAACATTCGCCTCGATCTCACTCAGCGGCAGCCTGCTCAAGACCAACCTCCACTATATGAAGTAACCATCAACACCCCTGAACGAATGACCGGCATTCCGATCATCGCCACGCGTCCGAAACCGGAAGCGAGCGCGAGCAAGTTCAATGTAGGCGATCGAGTGGCGGTCGGACTCACTGCTTTTTCGGTTCTGCCGAATTACACGCTCGTAGGCGGGCGTGTAAATCGCGCTCTGGAAATCAATAGATGAAAAAATTATATGCTGGGACTCAGGTCGCATTGGCGGCCCTGTGGTTCTGTCTACCTCCTGACATTGTCTTTGCTCAGGCAGCCAATCGAATTCCGAAGAGTGACTTCGAAAGCTGGAACGATGTTCAAATCACGGTTCCAATGACGAAGAAAGTTGATTTTACGCTGCAGGGGACGCTGCGGCTTGGTGATAATGTCAGCCAGACGGTGGATCAGCGTTTAGGAATCGGATTTGTTTGGAAGGTAAATAAGTATCTTTCGTTCACTCCTTTTTATTTTCATCGCGAGGCGCGGCCGCCCAATGGCAGGCACGAAAGCGAAGACCGATTAACTCTCGGCGCGACGGTTCGTTTCCCAATCCATAAATTCACGCTGGCAGAACGCAATTGGTTTGAGCGGCGCGAACGCACCCCGCAAATCAACGCCTGGCGCTACCGAAATCGCCTGCAGATTGAACACCCATTCACGATAAACAAAAAACCGTTCACCTGGTTTGTTTCGGACGAAGTTTTCTACGACTGGAGTCTGCATGTCTGGCCGCGCAATCGGTTTTCTGCCGGTGTCAGTCATCCTTTCAACAAACACCTGACACTCGATCTGTATTACATGCGCCAGAACGATAGCCACACTCGCCCGGGTGACCTGAATATCATCTGGTCAACGTGGCGAGTCAAGTTGTAGTTTTGATGAGGAGTCCGCTCGACCGGTCCGCAGGAAGTAAGAGTTCTGAAGATCAAGAGGCCGGTGCCGTAACCTGCGGACCCGGCCTCTGTATTCTTTGTGGAGCTTTGGCTATCGCTATAGTCCGCTGGTACCCTGAGGACTGCCGACGCCAGTCACGAAATCCCAACCAGCAGTACAACTGAAGCTACCTGCCGAGCCGGTCAGAATGTCCCGGAAACTATTCGTGCCAAGACGACTATAAGTATTGGTCAAAAGAACCGGGCTATTTGCGTAACTATGACCCGACAAGTTCTCCATCCCTGCCAAGCAAGGCGAGGAAACACTAGTGCCGCCGAAGACGAGCCAGCCACTTAATCCCTGGCAACGGGTGCTGTCATAAACAGAGACGCCGGTATTTGGATCAGCGTCTGAGGACACGTCCGGGATACCACGCTTGGTGCCGACAATGCTGGCGATGCCACTTTGGTATGAAGGTCTGGATTCATAAAGGCTCGGACCGCCTCCGCTGCCGCTCCAGCCGGTCTCGCTCAGGAACGCGCCAGAGCTATTGGTATTGACCCTGGTTCCCCCCGCAGCAACGACGTAAGGTGAAGCGCTGGGATAAATAGTTCTTCCACCGGTGTCACCACTGGAAGCGAAGTAAACAACCCCGGAGGTTTGCAAAAAGTGGAAATCGTTTGAGGCTTCGCTCGAGAATTCACTGCCGCCCCAGCTCATTGAAACCTGTTTAGCTCCGACGAGAGTGCTGGCGACATCCACTGCGGCAAAAAGATTTGCGAAGCTGTTAGTCGCAGCTTCCACCAAAACGATCTTTGCGCCGGGCGCCATCGCGTGGGCCCATTCAATATCCAGGGCCGCTTCCTGCGCCCAGCCACAGTTGTTACGCGGCTTGCTGCCGCTGGCGTAGACAACCTGAAAGACTTGATTCGTTGGCGCCAACTCATCAGTCGAGGTTTCTTGTGGCAGACCAAACTGCGCCGAGAAAACATTGAAATCGTTAAGTGCGGTCGGATAGTGGAAAGCATCCACAATGACGACTAGACCAGAGCCGCCAGTAGAACCCAGAGCGTAGAATGATCTAAGTTGCGCCGGTGTCATGCCGCCACCCGGTCCCAGGCCACCCTCCGGCTCGCCTATTCTTATCAAGTGGTTGGTATGCGCTCGTAAACCTCTATCGGACGGATCCTCTATGGTTGAATCGGGGACGTGTATCGATCCCTGTCCGCGTCCTTGAGACTTCACGTGTCCCACACTTAGTGCCAGGCTTCCTGCTAACAGAGAAGCGCAAATCGCCAGACTCTTAATTGCGCTGTACTTCATATTCCTTTTTCCTCCAGTGTCTTTTGGTGAGTAACTTGGGAGAAGCTGTATTTGTTCGCTTAATGTTGCCTTCGGTTCACTCGCGTATCGAGTGGGCGGCAAGTTTAGCATTGCGCACTATTAAGTCAAGCGAAAAAGCGTTCCTAAGTGATGGCGCACCAAACTCTTGCTGGATACAGCCAGTTTTTTCCCTATGGACCTGGCAATGTCGCCAGCCACTTGATTCGTACAGTAGAATTCCAGCACAAATGAGCTTGAAACCCGTGTTGATGTCCTGGAGTGGCGGCAAGGATAGTTGCCTCGCACTATATGAGATTCAGCGAGCAGCGAACCATCGCGTGGTCTCGTTGTTAACTACTGTAACGCAGGACTTCGACCGCATCAGCATGCACGGCGTGCGTCGGGTACTGCTCGAAAGGCAGGCTGCGAGTTTGGGCGTGCCGCTTCATCAAGTGCTGATCACAAAAGATGCGAGCAATAAAGAGTACGAGACGAATCTGATCGAAGCAGTCTCGGGGTATCGTGATCAGGGAATAGACTCGGTCGTCTTCGGCGACCTCTTTCTCGAAGATATCAAAACCTATCGCGATCAATTTCTGGCTCGACATGATTTGTGCGGGATCTATCCCGTATGGATGCGGAATACGACTGAATTCATTAGCGAGTTCATCGCGCTTGGATTCAAGGCGGTAATAACTTGCGTCAACGGTGAAGTTTTAGATTCGTCATTCGGTGGAATGATCATTGATGAGAACTTTCTGGCCGCGCTCCCGGCGCACGTTGATCCGTGCGGAGAAAACGGAGAATTTCATACTTTTGTTTATGATGGGCCAAACTTCAAGGAGCAGGTCAACTTCACGATCGGCGAGACGGTGCGAAGAGACTCCTTCTGGTTTTGCGATCTATTGCCGCAATGATAGAGTGCGTCTTTACCGTCAAGCCAACGACATAAAAGAGGAGTGAAACTCATGTCCAAGTCACGATTGTTAGTCGTGGTGTTGATGATTTTGGCAGCAGCCGCATCGCGCTTGATTCCGCACCCGCCCAATCTGGCGTCGATCACCGCAGTAGCTCTCTTTGGTGGAGCATATCTTACCAATAAACGGCTCGCGTTGATCGTGCCAATCGCCGCGCTGTTTCTGAGCGATCTGATTTTGGGCTTCTATCGCCATATGGAAATCGTTTACGGAAGTTTTCTCCTGGTTGTTTTCCTGGGCTTCTGGCTGCAAAGAAAGCGTTCGGCGCTGCGAATCGCCGGAGCAGCGCTGGCCAGCTCAGTCATATTTTTTATCGTAACCAACTTCGGTGTATGGGCTTTTGAGTCGCTGTATCCGAAAACAGCAGCGGGGTTGCTGGCTTGCTACGTGGCAGCGATTCCATTCTTCCAAAACACTCTCGTCGGCGATGCTCTCTACACCGCGGTGCTGTTCGGTGGCTTTGCGCTGGCCGAGAAACTATTTCCCGTGCTGCGCGAGCGTGATTTGAGCCGCGCGCAGTCAGCTTAACAAACAATGTCGAGTGGCGCACGGATTGTTTCCTTTCTACCTTCCGCGACCGAGATGGCGTGTGCTCTCGGTCTCGGCGGTCAACTGGTAGGCATCACACACGAATGCGATTACCCTCCTGAAGTTGCAGGCAAGCCCATAGTCGTTCGCAACGTACTTCCCATCGAGAAGATGAGCCAGCCGGAGATTGACATCGCAGTCACCCAGCGAATGCGAGATGGGCTCAGCCTATATCAAGTGGATGAGAACCTTTTGCGGGAACTTGCTCCCGACATAATCCTGACGCAGGACTTATGTCAGGTCTGTGCACCTTCCGGCAACGAAGTAACCCAGGCTTTAGAGCTGCTGCCGAAGAAACCGCAAATTATTTGGCTGACGCCGAAATCGCTGGAAGAAATCTTTGATAACCTCCGCGAGTTAGGTCAAGCAACCGGCTGCGTGAAAGAGGCTGAAGAATTGATTGCCTCAGGTCGCGCCAGATTGGAAACGGTCCTGGCGATTACCCGGACTCTACCGGCACGTCCCCGTGTCTTTTGCATGGAATGGCTCGACCCTGTCTATTGCAGCGGCCATTGGATGCCTGAAATGGTAGAGATAGCTGGCGGCGTCGATGCACTTGCTCGCAAGGGAGCGGATTCGGTTCGCATTCCGTGGAATGACGTCCTGGAGTGGGCGCCGGAAGTTCTAATCATCACACCCTGTGGCTTCAACCTGGATAAAGTGTTTGAGCTGACACCTCAACTTTTCAACAATCCGGGCTGGTCCGATCTTCCCGCGGTGGGCAACGGCCGTGTCTACGCAGTAGACGCAAACTCTTACTTTGCGCGACCAGGACCAAGAGTCGTAGAAGGTACGGAGCTCTTGGCTCATCTCATTCATCCCGAGCTTTTCCAATGGGAAGGATCGCAAGAAGCATTTCGAAGAATCGAATTCTCCAAAGCGACTCCCGCGAGCTTCTCGGTCGCTGGTCTTGCATGAGGGATGACAATGAGCGCCAGCGAACAAGTGATCTCAGATCCATTGCGCGATCAATCAAGATCAAAGGACTGCTCAAATTGTGGCGCGAGTTTCACCTGTGGACCCGTGGCTGGAAAATGTAACTGTTGGTGTGAGGAGCTGCCACGCGTTTCCCTGGTTGCCCCAGCGGATACAGATTGCCTCTGTCCTGAGTGTCTAAGAACGGCAATTGCAAAACTGCCGGAACCGCGCGCGAGTATTTCAGACGCTGGCAACTCCGCGCCGGTGGCAACGCTGAGCCTTGTTGAGGGTGAAGATTATTATTGCGAAGGAGCAACTATCGTTTTCACCGGGAGTTTTCTACGTCGGCGAGGCTACTGCTGCGACAGCGGCTGTCGTCACTGTCCATATCACGTAAATAAGACTCAATCATCGGAAGCTTGAGCAGGGTTACTTGCGACCTGCCTGACGCTGAGTGTTGAATC
>WNFX01002643.1_pt1 | contig 18063 bp, 14 predicted proteins | sample 5400111 | NCBI WGS metagenome assembly WNFX01 (sample SAMN13153363, study PRJNA577476) | soil metagenome | isolation source: 40 cm soil or saprolite under grassland replicate 1 | place: USA:California | collected 2016-06-15 | reverse complement strand
ATGAGTAAGGAACAGTTGCGCGAAATAACGATACATCTTAACGGCATACAAGACCTTTTTGCGGATCCAGAACCCGGTTCGGACAGGTATGTTTCGGGGATGGACTATCTATACCGTGAAATCAATACCTATTCACTTCGAGAGAAGTTCCGTGAGAAGCTCAAGGTGAGAATTGAACTCCCACGAGAACAAATCACCGAAGGCCTGCTGGAGAGAACCAGGCAAAAGATGAAGCTGTACTGCCAATTCAAAATTGAGGAGAACCAAAAGGCGCTGGTTGCTCTACGTCACCAAGGGATCGCTTCGCTGTGGGTCGGACTGACTGTTCTGGCGATTTGTTTGGTGCTGGCGGGTATGTTTACCCTGGTAGCTAAGTTGGGAGCGAATAATATACTTCTGGCGTTATTAGCGATTCCAGCGGAAGGCTTTTTGATCGCCGGCTGGGTAGCAATGTGGCAACCGGCCGAACTTTTGCTGTACGATTGGTGGCCTTTCCGGCGGGACATCCGCATTTATCAGCACATCGCGGAGGCCGATATCGCTCTCAGAGCCGTGGGGGCAGAAGGAGAATTCTGGTGCTCCTGACGTGCTTATTCGGCTTTCTTCCGGAGGTATTGTCAACCTGCCGAAAAGCGAAATCTCTGGCTTACTGATGGCATGAAAACCACATCACTGCTCCCAATGTCAAAGGCTTTCGCTTCCCGCCTGAAATCATCAGCCACGCTGTTTGGGGAAACGGCAGGGCGAACTTTACAGGGCTACGAGGTGATGAACATGATTGTGCGCCACGGTCGAGTGGTCTCGTTCATGGCACCAGCGAAAACGACCCGAAACGCTGGACTGGCAACGACGGTGGGAGCCAGTCATGGCCAACGTATCGGACGTGGCCAGCACACTCGTGGGACGAGAGGGAAAACCGGCGAACGGAGCGCCTGAAGCACGTCGTATCTGGCTCTTGTCAACACCGCGGGATCACCTCAACAGGGTCACACCTCCATGGCGACCCAGGCCCACTATTCCTCAACGTAGGGCTGTCATGGCTGGTGCAGACCCCATTTGGGGGACCAGCAGGAGGATCGCGTCGTGGCAGCATGGGCGAAGCCATCCCTGTCTGTGAGGAAGTGGGCGAGCGGAATCAGAAGAACGCTGAAAGGGCGAGGGGGTGTGCTGAAAGGTACCCGCACGGTTTGGAAGGAGGGGTACAGCTGACCCTGAAAAGGGCACTTGGCCCCGACCTTACCGCAAGGGACGGATCCGAGGAATGAACAAAGGAGATATCACTGGGCAGGTCACCTTCATCGCCCGCCTCTTTGGAGAGGCAGCCTAAGCCCAACAAGAACGTGGAACCTCCTTCCACGGGTTCCTCTCAGAGGTGTAACTACTCAGGTGCCCAAGCGAGTGGTAAAGGTTGACCATGGAAGACAGCCGTCAGAGCAGAGAGCATGGGGTGTCCTTGCTTGTGCATCGTCGAAAGATAACTGCGGATGCGGCAAAAAGCGGCGACCCCAGTCACACTACGAAAGGTGCCAGAAATCTTTTGCTGCACTTTCGCCCAGCGAAGGTCCCGCTCGGCCTGGTTGTTCGTAAAAGGAATGCGCAGGTCGTCGAGCAAAGCCAGCACTTGCTCGGCGCGCCCGAGCAGCGTATCCAGCAGATTCTTGGCCTTACTTTGCTTGCGCCTACCCTTGTGCGATCCTGCGGAAGAGGCGGGTGGCGGCGGTTGAGCCGCATAGCCAGCCGCCAGAATCTCGAAGTAGCGCGCGGCCCATTCGTCGCGTTCCATGGCGGGAACCGAGGGCAGGTGGAGCAGACGCCACTCGTGGCATGCGTCATGCAGATCGAGCAAGAAGTCCTGTATCTCCACGGCCCACTACTGATGCTCCGGCTCGGCGACTGCCGCACAATCGCGCACCAGGTGGGCTCCACGGATACTGTGAGCACAGTCATAGCCATCATAGCTGGCCAGTCGATCGTGCATGCCTCGCGAGGCATGCCACGCCAGATGGGTCAGGAAGCGAGTACAGTTCACATGCAACCAATGAAGCATCCCATACACGCGGATGCCAGTCTCATCTCCATGCTGGAGCCGACTGGCTCCAATCAGCTCGGCAATGCGCTCAACCGTCGGAGCCAGCCGCTCGGCGGCCAGTTTGTTCCACGGAAGCCTGGTCGCTTCCGCGATCTGGCACCCACAGATCGCGGCGAGAGCCTCACAGGTGCGAGCCGTGGGAAGCAATTGCCCCTGGTGCAGATACACGGCCAACACTTGCATGTTGGGACCATATTGGACGGAGGCAGTGACCTAAGCGGGGAAACTGCCCAGGCTTCTGGTGTGATGGTGGGACAACAGATGGCTTCGATCTGATGCTCTTGGGCCAGCAGGCTGTACTGGCTACTTGGCACATCTGTTATGTACGAATAGAGATCGCATCTTTCTCGTGCTCTTGGCTGGGGCGGTTCGGGTATGGAAGCAAGCTCTATTGCTTGTCCAGGAAGACGACCCTGCTGCGTTGCCATCGAGAAGCATTTCGTTTATTTTGGAAACACCAGTCAAAGGCCCGTGCTACACAGCCGAGGATATCTCCAGAGACTATTGCCTTGATCAGGGAAATGGCAACGAAGAATCGACTCTGGGGAGCTGAGCGGATTCGCGAGGATTGACTTCAACTTGGTATTCATGTCTGCAAGCGCACCATTCAGAAATACATGAGACGAGTTCGCGCACCACGACCAAGAGGGCAAAATTGGGCGACGTTCCTGCACAACCATGCCCAAGACGTCTGGGCTTGTGACTTCTTGCAGATAACCGATCTCTTCTTTCGCCCGCTCTTTGCCTTTTTCATCATCGAGCGGAAGATCCCGACGAGTGATGCATGTTGGCACAACACGATCCCCTACCGACGCCTGGGTGGCGCAGCAGCTTCGAGAAGCGACTCCCTATGGGCAAGCACCGAAGTTCCTCATTTGTGTGTGATAACGAGAGCAAATTTGGGCCTTGGTTCGCTCGTGTGGCTACAACCGGTGCCATAGAGATCCTCAAAACACCCTCTCGCGCTCCGCAAGGCAATGCCATCTGTGAGCGCTTCATGAGGCACATTGGGTTCGACCCCGTTCATGATGATTCGTGAGAGCCAATCACGCCTTTGGCTTCAGCTTGCTCACCACGCAGACTTATGATCAAGATGAACATGCTGATCACAAACACCCATGCCGGAAAGACCAGGATCAACCAGAGCGTGAGGTTGCTGCTCACCAGCAGCAGCAACGCCAAGGCGTAGGTGAGGAACACAAACAAGCGCGGCATCACGCGAGTACGAATCCAAATGGTGCCCAACGATATCATGAACACGCCCGCCATGCGAATGGCATACACGTTGGTGATCGTGTACATAATCGCACGCCCAAAGATAATGACGCCGCTCTTCGTCAACGTGTCCGCTGCGATGGCGTAGCTGGCAAGGATACCGCCTGCGACCGCAGCGGAGGCAAATATCATCGCCAGAAACAGTAATCCGCTGCCAAAGAACACGGTCGAAAAGAATTGGTCTTCCAATGTTCCAAGGCGATCACGCACCACACCCATGAACCACAGAAATGCGATGCCAGCAAAAGGCACCAGCGTCAGCGCCAGCGAAACCGTAGCTGTGTTCCCCTGGAGCCATGCGGCGGTATTCGTCCCGCTCAATTCCTCGGGAAGGGCGAGTCGGATGAGCACGATACTGGCCGTGAACAACACGGAAAAGATGATCCCTGCGACCGCTGCAGCCCGCGGCGTCTTGAGGGCTTGACGCGTCAAGGCAACTTGTTGTTTCATTCCTTACTCCCATTGGTTGTGCCAGGTCCAAGACCTGACGGGTTTCTCACCGTTCGTTTAAGCTAAAAAGTATCATGTTGACGGCAGTTTCGCGGGACGTTGGCGACGCGTCCGAAAACCTGTCAGCCTTTTCATGCTCTTCCATTGCCATCGCCACAAGCAGACGTTCTTCACCCGTGATACTATACTCCTCAACTGTTGCATCTGCGCTGAAAGCGATTTGCACCCAGTTTATCTCGCCCGTGAATTTGTTGCCGCATAAGCCACAGCCTTCAGAGACAGGCAAACCAGCTTCGCTGTCAATAGCATGCTGGACATTCACAGTGTCACTTTTCCTGACGGAAAGCACGTTAATCTCTGCTCCTAATTATAGCTTGCAGGAATCAGGAATATATCTTCAGAATGCGCTATTTTTTGGCACCTGCGGATAGTGTCAATAGGGCAAAAACACTACTTGGGTGGCACAGTGCGTTTGCACTAGTGGTCAGACATTGTAGAAGGCAACGTATATCTGAAAAATAACGTGCATTGACGATGTGCTTTCGCTCCATCGATAGTATACTAGAGGCAGATGTCTTATGTTTTGCGTTCGTCGCAACGGATGTTTTATCGCATGAATCTACTGAGCTATACTGTTCGCTCAAAGCTGAAGGCGAGTGAGAACTTCATTCCATCCACTGATGGAATGGCACGAGCTCGCCAGCTACAACAGGATTGCAGCAAGATGGAGAAAAGCTGACTCAGATTTAGTCTCATCAATGAACTAGAAGAGGCTCTTGATGGACAGCGTCCTGGAGGCCTGTGCTGGCGGGAACACGTGGTGGGAGACATGCCAACAATCACCGAAGGTGTGGCAGTGTTTGTAGTCATGCGGGATGGCTTGCCAGAACCGAATACGGGTCGCGCGGGCTTCGGTCTCCAAGGGCAAAGGCGACGATGTGGCGGGTTCGGCGGCACATTGCTGCCCACATCCACCGTTTGTGCTCGTTCTTCTGCACACAACTCCAGATGTCATCCAATTCGAGCACGTCGTCTGGTGCTCACTTGCTCAATACACTGGCTTTGGCGTGAGAACGCGAGAGGTACCACAGTCCTTGCCATGGTCCTCTTCATTCCCACACCGATTGGGTCCGTTTTTGACGATAGGTGTCCTTTCACAGACATGTCAAGCGTGCGTCCTTGGTTCTTGAATCATGACCCCCATGATAGCTCATCACTTCCTATCTAACCACTCCCACAAAAACAACGGTGCCGCCTGGTCGTCGTGGTGATTGCCCCGGCTAGGTTCATATCGGCTCCCTGGAGCACAAGACGATGTGCTTCGGAGAGCAGACAAGCAGACAGGCGTCAATTACTCCTCGGTCTCCGTCCACGATACTTCCTGCTTGGTCGAGACGAGCACCGTACCAGGGATATATGCTAGCTCGAGAGGTCCAACATAGGAAGAGGGCGGGGTAACTCCCAGCCCTCGCAGCGCGGCGAGAGGACCCTCATTGGAGGGGAAACCAGCTAATACGCTAGCTTGCTCATTGCGAGGGAGCCCAGCAATTCCAGCTTCCACATCAGGTCTGCCTTCCGCAGTCAGTGTCATGATGCGCCCATCAGGCAGAGGGATCATCTCAATCGTTCCCTCGACAATCTCTGTCAATTCTTCATACTCGAAATGATCACCGTTGGCAGGATGAACTTCCTTGCTTGTCCCATCAGGATAGAGGATCAGTGCCATATGTCTACGTCCTTTCACTTATTCAATACCATATAGTGCGGCCAAGCATCAAGGTTGTGTTGCAAAATTCTCAGAGGAAGTCGCCAGCACAGCCCACATTTCAGAGTAAGAAGTAGCTCAGCTCCTTCCCCTGACGTTCCCCGAAGTGCGCCGTCTGCTCTGGGGGCTGGTGTGACAAGCTCCTGCAACGCTAGAAGGAGTTCTGTACTGGTCCCACTGGCGTAGGCGACATCAAGCCAGGGCCAAACACTTCCATATCAAACCGCGTGCAGCTCGCTTAGCTGCTTACGTGCGGCTGGAGTATTAGGGCAGCTTTGATTGCTTCGAGGATGTCCTGACCCAGGTTTTGAGTTGGGTGTGCAGCGCAGCAGCCCCCACGATGGGCCCTGGATCCATGGGAAGCACCACCGGGTACAGGACGAATGGGTGCGTCTGCGGACCGCCCAGCCCGCCGTGGCACCCAACCAGCTCCTCGAATGCGGCTACTTCCCCGGTTTCCGGGCGATAGAGACTCATCACCAAGATGTCAGGGGCGTTTGAAAAGCCATCGGTCCGCTTCAAATGGGCTGCCGCACTGGAGCCAAAGGGAGCCAGCGGATTCTCCCCAACCGCATAGCCCTGTTCCAGGTAGTAGATGCCTTTTGCACCAAGCACCAGTCCTCCTTCGGTCTCGGAATGCACGAGCAGAAAACTGATGCCTTCGTGCTGGCTCAACCCTAAGAGCAAACCAGGAAAACGGTGGCTCAATTGCTCATAGGTCAGACGCGCTGGGTCATCCGTGAAAGAGATCAACCCGAGATTCCCTGAAGCCAGGACGAGCACCTGGCCCCCGCTCAGCTTCTGGCTGATCTGCTCTTCCGTGGCCTCGCCCTGCGGGGAAAGTGCTACCTGTCCATCATGCATCTGCCCTCGAAGGGCACGTCTGACGAGCCGCATCGTCCGACTGTCCTTGCGCAGCGCTTCGGTCAGGGCGGTACTGAGACTATCCCAGCCTTCATCGGGATCCAGAGCACCCGCGACGCGCAAGGTGCTCTGTGCGACGAGCTGTTCCACCAGTTGCCCCAACGACTGGCCATACCGTTGGGTGAAGGTTGCGCCTTGACTTTGACCATGATCAGAGAGGACGACCAGGTGATAGGGACGGGGCGCCCTCTGTGAGGCGCGTTCGAGCTGTGCAAACAGATGATCGAGTTTCTTGAGCACTTTGAACGCATCTGGCCGCATGATGCCTGAGTGATGCGCCACCTCGTCATAGGCAAAGAGCGTCGTATAGACAGCAGGCATCCCCCGCAACATGTCTGCGAGCAACATGAAGAGGCTGGCTTCCTGTAAAAAGACGGTCGTACCGGCGCGCACAAGGGCATATTTGAAGGTGCGGTGGATGCGCGGTTGGACATCCTGGCGGCGTTGTTGCCATGCCTGATAGCGCTCGCGCACAATATCGACGATGAACAGGCCGAAGGTGCGCGCAACACTATAGGGATTGGAGAAGTAGAGGAAATAGCTTTGCTGTCCCCTGCTGGTGCGAGCGCCCATTTTGCTGTACGTGCCCAGGCAATCCGGGGCGTCCCCTGAGAAGACATTCCAGCGGCTGCCCCCATCGGGGGTCAGTAATCCGTGCCCGTTTGACAACTGTTGCTCGAGTGCACGCGCGGTTGCTACTTTACTGGAGACCATGAGCTTCTGCTGCTGCTTATCGTACCAGCGGAAAGCGGGAATCTCTGCGTTGTTCCCCAGCAGAATGCCCGCCTGACTGGCGGAGGTTTGCGAAGAAAGATCGGGTTCCCAGCCTTTGATCTGATGGGTTCCTCCTTCCAACCATCGCTTGAGTGTCGGCATCCAGCCCTGGTCCATAGCTGAGCGCAGGACAGGTTCCGCAAGTCCATCAATTTCCAGAAAGAGGATGCCTGCTTGTGCAGCATGAGGCGTTTGGTTATACCGGCGGCTGAGCGGCTGGGTGACAAACCAGTCGTAGCCTCGATCATCCTGGAGCGAGAAGAGCGCGCCAAGGAAAGTCATGCCCAGCGTCACTACCAGCGCTACCAGGATCGCATCCCAAAGCCCTGAGATTTCCAGGGCACCCGGATACAGAAGATCCACGAGATTCACCGCCAGAATGATCACGATTCCTGTCAGGAAGAAGGTCAGCAGGGGGAAGAGGATTGGATGAAGCCGCGCTGCACTCCAGTAGATGAGCCTCCAAGCCAGTCCCAACACCAGTGTGATGATCACGCCGCCAAGGACGGCAGCTGCGAAGCTGTGGACCTGGATGCCTGGCACGAGCCAGGCAAGCAAAACAAGCAGCAGCCCCTGTGTGAGGGCAAAAACGAGAAACCAGAGAATCCATTGTATCACGCGATTCATGATCGGTTACCTCCCCGTGGACGAGGAAAGATTGAGCTCTGGCGCGGCGAAGAGCTGGTTGATATCGTCGAGGCGGCTTTGAGCTCGACCATAGCTTTGGGAGAGGCCGCATTCTTCTCGACATGAATGATGTGAGAAGCTGATGTGGTGGGGTCAGCCGGTCCAGTCGACTGGGCCCCCTGCTCCTCGACTGGACAAGCTTGAGGAGCCGAACAAGCAGTGGCGTGCAGCGCTTTGACGAAGAAGCGTTTGGCGGCCTGGGCATCGCGCCTCGCACTCAAGAGAAACTCCAAGGTGTTGCCTTGCGAGTCGACAGCACGATAGTGGTACATCCAGGTTTTTCGGACTTTGATGGAGGTCTCATCCACTTTCCAGGAGTCAGTGAAGGCTTTCAAATGAGGTCGGCATCGCTTCTCCAGTTCGGGGGCATAGCGCTGAACCCAGCGATACCTGGTCGTATGATCCACATCGAGTCCCCGTTCCCTCATCATTTCTTCGAGGTCGCGAGAGCTGAGCGAATAACGCAGGTACCAACGGACACACGAGAGAATGATCTCGGTTTCAAAGTGGCGCCATTTGCACGGGTTCAGCTGGTTCATGAAAAAACTCCTCGGTTGTTCTTGAAGAGAAGCAGAGTTTACTGCTCTGTCAAGCTGTCATTGCACCATTGTTCGTCTTCGAGGAGCGCTTTCGTGGTTCAAGAGAGGGATAGAGCCGCTTGAGCTTGATGCGCGCGTCCGCGATGGTCAAGCGCCAATTGACCGTGATGGATTCCTCATTGCGACGGCGTTGCCAGGCTTGCACCTCGCGATCTAGTTCTTCTCGTGGTCCGATGCTTGGTAACTTTCACTTGTCGCCGCCCCGCCAACGGTTCACAGGCAAGATACAGCTTGCACATTCCTGCGGATTCAAACGGGTAATCAAAGCGTTCAGACTGTCCTGGTTGCATAGGCTGACTCTCCTGTTTCTCTCGGAGAAGCTGTTTGGCACTTTCGTCCATGCAGATCTGTGGAAAACGCGGATCGTAGGGACGAGTATACACCTCCAGTACATCTTCCAGACTGAGAAACATGAACTTCTGTCTTAAGAGTACTTGCCTCCAGCCAAAAATACATCCTCAGAACGCACTAATTTGGGACGCTGCGTGAGTAGCGAAGCAGACAAAGTGGTCGGTTTCTCTAGTGCATTTACGCTATCACAGATGAAAGTGGGGGTCAGCTGTGTGGGAAGCAGCGTGTATGCAAGATCGGTTCAATCGGTGCCAGGGCGGTGGATGTACGGCTGCTTTGCTACCCGCAGGCATGCCTATCCGCATCTATCTGGTCCGAGAGCCTATGATTTGTCACTAGCCACCGTACAAACTCCAGGTGACGCCGATCTATAGCAGCACGATCCAGCTCACTTGCAGTATATTTTCGACAAAAACCACATAGTCGATCTATTTGAGGCGTGGTCAACCCGGCTCGACGTAACACTTGAAGGGCTTCTTTGTAATCGATATGGTTCATGAAATCCTCCGCAAATTCTTTCAACCAGCAGGGAAGCGGTACGAAGCCGGCGGTTCGACCTGAGAAGATGTCGGGTTCTCAAAGCCTGCTGAAATGCATGGTGTGTCCGGCAGGAAACAATCATCATTTCACGTTCCATTGTACCCACTAGGCGAGCAAAACACATCCCTTAAACACACTATTGTTGAGCACTGTCGAGCAGGCGACTCGGGTAGTATACCTACACGAATACGCTGCTCGACAAACTCGTGATCCTACCAACGTGAACACATCCAAAATAGCTCATTCTGGGGATGCACCTTTGTCGATATGCCAGTACACTTAGAACCAGAGAGTCGAAGCGAATGAGGCCGTTCCGTGCTTCGAGTCATTCCTACAAGCCGATGGCTATCAAGGAGTGAAGCCATGCAAACGCAGAAACCTACAAGGAAAACCAGCGCCCACTCGGAGGTTGCCGATAGCGTCCTAGTACAACAAGCACTGGCCGGTGATCATGAAGCATTCGAAACCCTGGTGCATCGGTATGAGACAGCGCTTTTTCAGATGATTTACCGCTATGTGGGAGAGTATCACGAAGCGTGGGATGTCTTGCAACAGGTCTTGCTCCAACTCTACCTTTCCCTGGTCACGCTGCATCTGCGGGCAGAAATCAGGCCATGGCTCTTTACCGTTGCGCGTAATCGCTGCATAGATCTCCTGCGTCACAGACGTCAGACGTATTTTTCCGAGTTAGAGCCGAGAGACAATGCCCAAGGCGAGACAACAGATTTGGCGGATCTCCCAGATACGAGTCCCCAGCCAGAAGAATTGGCAGAGCGACGGGAGTTACGGCAGTGTGTTTACCGGGTAATCGAAGCCATACCCATCCAATACCGCCTGGTCGTCTGGCACCGCTGCGTCGGTAACCTGGATTTCCCTGAGATTGGACAAGTCCTCAATATACCTACGTCGACGGTAAAAAACCGCTTCTATCGAGCCCGGCCATTGCTGCGCGCCGCATTAGGAGCGCAACTGGATATGGCTACTGCCAAAGGATAGAGTTACCCTCGTGAAGTCTTGCTGAACACAAATAAGCTCCTTATCAGACCGAACCGACTGACAAGGAGCATTCAAGAGAATCAGCAATTTGTTACAAGTTTGTTGCCCAGTTTTCTATCCACTGCTCAAATGTGGTTTCCTTGCTCAGGGTACATTCGAATTCGTCCTCCTCTGAAGGATACCAAAGATACTCCTGACCTTCCTGATCCACGCAGACTTCCATTTGACAACCAAGTTCACAGATGGAAGCCAGCTGTTGTTGCCAGACATCGGTAGGGAGGTTCAGCAACTGGTCGCCTTAGAGTGACCGCCACCATTGATTGGCATAGCTTTTCAGGTCAACGAGCCCCTCCCGCCAGTAATGATTTTTGAGGATGGTCTCGTCACTTTCGTTTTCATCTGCACGACTCCTGAAGGAAGTATAAAGCACTTGTGGAAGGAACTCAATGCCTCATTAAAACAAGTGTTCAAAGGTATTGAGCCTTCCCAGTTGGATGGGTGGTGCGCGGTAGTACAGCATGAATTATCGCTGTGGCTGCACTGATCGCACTTTCATGGTATGATACAGAAAGAACGTAGCCAAACAACGCCGTTGTGTATCTTATGCGTCCTACCTTGGAAGGAGTTTTGCATATGACAGTGTCCAAGACCCCAAATATGACGAATTATGAGGCTGAACGACAAAGTTTCCATCTTGATGTTCCCGAATATTTCAACTTTGCCATTGATGTGATCGGCAAGTGGGCTGCCGACCCGCACAAGCCTGCAATGCTGTGGATAGGAGAGCACGGCGAAGAGAAAGGACTTACCTTTGCACACTTTGCGGAACGTTCCAGCCGCGCCGCCAACGCCTTCGCTACCCTCGGCTTCAAGAAGGGTGACTGCATCCTCGTAATGTTGCCGCGTATCCCTGAATGGTGGGAAGGTGTGCTAGGTCTAATGAAGATTGGAGCTATTCCCATTCCCTGTACCACTCTGCTGACACCCCATGACATCCAATTCCGTGCAGAGGTTTCTGAGGCTACAGGATTCATCACGGACAGCGAGGGTGCGGCCAAATTTGATCAGGTGCGCAACGAGTGCCCTACGATCAAAGTGACGGTACTGGTTCAGCCTGACGCGGATGTTGCCGGGCGCGAGGGATGGACGAGCTATCACCAGGTCGTCGATGAGGCATCGCCAGAATTTACTGGACCCAAAACCCGTAGCGATGATTCTTGCCTGGTCTATTTCACCTCCGGCACGGTCGGCTATCCCAAGATGGTGCTGCACACCCACGCCAGCTATCCTATCGGCCATACTATCACGGGCAAATACTGGCTTGATCTGCATGAGGATGATTTGCATTGGAATTTATCCGAAATGGGCTGGGCAAAGGCTGCCTGGAGCAACCTCTTTGGACCATGGGTCATGGGTGCTGCTATGTTTATGCAGGACGCGCGTGGCAAGTTCGACCCGATTGAAACACTTGAGATGCTGCGCAAGTATCCCATCACCACGCTCTGCGCCCCTCCAACTGCCTACCGTATGCTCGTATTAGATGAACCCCTGGCCTATCTGAAAGACAATCCCCCCAAGGCGCTGCGGCACTGTGTTGGTGCGGGAGAGCCACTCAATCCAGAGGTAATAAGAACGTGGCAACAAAACACAGGGATGACTATTCGCGATGGCTACGGCCAGACCGAAACGGTGCTACTTTGTGCCAACTTTCCGCCCTTGGAGGTGAAGCCTGGCTCGATGGGCAAGCCGTCGCCAGGTTTCGAGGTGAGCGTGATCGACCACGACGGCAGCGAGCTTCCTCCGAACAAGGAAGGTGATATCGCGGTAAAGATAAAGCCACGGCGCCCAACGTGGATGTTTAAAGAATACTGGCGCAACCCGGAGGCAACGCAAGCCTGTATTCGTGGCGATTGGTACATCACCGGGGATCGTGCCTACAAGGACGAGGATGGCTACTTCTGGTTTGTCGGACGAGCAGATGATGTGATTATCAGCGCAGGCTACCGTATCGGCCCCTTCGAGGTGGAAAGTGCATTGAAAGAGCACCCCGCCGTTGCCGAGTCGGCGGTGATTGCCAGTCCCGATGAAATGCGCGGTGAGGTCGTCAAGGCTTTTGTTATCCTGGCACCGGGCTATACTGCCTCCTCTGAACTGGCAAGCGAACTCCAGGAGCATGTCAAACGTGTCACGGCTCCCTACAAGTATCCCCGTGAGATCGAGTTCGTGGAGAGCTTGCCCAAGACGATTTCAGGCAAGATCCGCCGCGTCGAACTCCGCGATATGGAACGTCAAAAGAGATTGGGGAAATAAGTTAGCACGTACCCATCTTCTTCCCTCCGCCTGACTGCTCAACTCAGAGGAGCTATCAAGCGGAACAGCAGGAGAGAGCGCAGATCGTTGGTCTGCGCTCTCTACAAACACACAAACAGGGTGTTCGTACTGTTCGTCCTATTGACCCTCCCCCTTGATACGGACCATCCATTTGTTTGCAGTACTGACACTGATCGTCAACGTCTCTGCAACCTCCCGTACTTTGGCGTCTGCATGGAGCGCTAGATACGTCTTGACCCGTTCGTAGTTGTTCACCCCTGGTCATCGTCACTATCACCCACTGCTTTGGTAAGCACATTCGCTATGCTCGCAATCAGTCCGAAGGCTAAGAGCAGCACAGAGAGGCTGGAGACGAGTTCCAGCACATAGAAGATAGCCGTATCGAGTTGATCAATGCCCTTGAATTGCTTCATCTACTCATACTCCTTTGGTAAACTAACCTATCCCGCTAGAGCGTGTGCCGATACGTTTGGCATGTGATCTGCTGGTCGAGATGTACAGGTCAGGGTATCGACCTGCGTCAGGTAACGTTGTGTAGACCGGGGTGCAGTACGGAGGGAGAGGAGGCGTTGAAGGACAGTAATGATGGGGGCGGGGTCGAAGTAGGTGTCAAATTCGCTAGCTCGCTTTGATCACCTCTGGATTGAGCGGCTCACCCGCTCCAACACAGTGCCGCAGCGCCTTGGGAGGGTTGGCCTTCATATAGGCCATCGGCTCATCGAGCACGAGCATACGATAAGCTGTCGGTGGTGCGCAGAGGGTCGAGATAGGATACTTATGCAGCATCTCCAGCGTCTCGATGGGGTTGAACTTCCCTCGCGCGTCCTGCATAAACATGGCTGCCCCCATAACCCACGGCCCAAAGAGATTGCTCCATGCCGCTTTAGCCCAACCCATTTCCGAGAGATTCCAGTGCAGGTCATCCTCGTGCAGGTCAAGCCAGTATTTCCCGGTGATGGTATGTCCAATGGGATAACTGGCCTGCGTATGCAGCACCATCTTGGGATATCCGACTGTGCCGGACGTGAAATAGACCAGGCATGGATCGTCACTGTTCGTTTTGGCGCCCTCAAATTCGGGGGATGCCTCATCGACGATCTGGTGGTAGCTCGTCCAGCCCTCGCGTTTGCCAACATCAGCATTGGGTTCGACTAAAATCGTAAACGTAATGGTAGGACAGTCTTTGCGTACCTCGTCGAACTTGGGCGCCCCTTCACTATCTGTGATAAAGCCTTGTGCCTCTGACACCTCCGCCCGGAACTGGATATCCTTGGAGGTCAGCAGGGTCGTACAGGGAATGGGTATAGCTCCCAGCTTCATCAAGCCGAGCACGCTCTCCCACCATTCAGGGATGCGTGGCAACATAACGAGGATGCGGTCGCCCTTCTTGATGCCGAGGGCGGTAAAGGCGTTGGCTGCGCGGCTGGAACGTTCAGCAAAATATGCAAAGGTAAGCCCTTTCTCTTCACCGTGCTCTCCTATCCACAGCATTGCGGGCTTGCTTGGATCGGCAGCCCACTTGCCGATCACATCGATGGCGAAATTAAACTGGGCGGGAACCTCCAGGTGAAAATTGCGTCGTTCAGCCTCGTAGTCGGTCATATGTGGGGTCTTTGATACAGTCATAAGCAACGCTCCTTCCAGGGTAGAATGCATAAAGACTCAAAACGTCGTCGTTTGGCTACCCCATCTTTCTGTTATCATACCATGACAGATAGCCTATATGTAACACCTCATAACGAACCTATGATACAATTGAAAGAGGTTAGTTGAGCGCAGACGGAAAAATACGCTGTGCTTCGACAAACCGAATGCATCTTTCCTGGCATCAACGGACATTTGACAACAGATTCAATGCTGACCCGGTACTTACACACGGTACCGGGCTCGTTCGTTGCTTGTGCATTCCCAACAATTTTTGATGAACAAGGAGTAGTTTAATGCACGTCAAACTCGATAGTCTCAAAGAGAAGGGCTTTGCTGTCCTTCGTGACTACGACGGTCCACCAATCCCAAAGGAGGAATGGGAGAGTCTCGAATATATGGACTGGAAAAGTGGTGGGGATACCAATTTTGCACCAATTGCCTCCGCTTTTGGAGAAATGGAGTGCCACGGCTTCTGGGATCATGGGAAAGCCGATAAAGATGGTATTTGGACACAGAACGCTGAAAAGTGCCCGACCCTGGTACAGTGGACCAGGAACGTGGGTGCCAATTTTGGTCGTGTTCGCATCATCAAGCTCAATCCCAATACAGAAGCAGAAGCCACTCACAACCTGCACCTCGACGACAACAACCGTCTCAATCCCGATGGCGAAGGCTGGGTTGTGCGTGTATGGTTAGAACTCTCTGATGACCCCAATTCCTATATGATCCTCCGCGAAGACAAAAATGATCCCTCAACGGAATCTCGTATCTCCATGCCCAAAAATCGCCAGCTTGTCATCGACTCGCAGCGTCTCTGGCATGCCGCGTGGCATCCAGGGCCAGAACCACGCTACGCCCTGATCGTCTCGTTTGAAAGTGGCGAGGCTCTGCATCGCTGGATGGAAAGCCAGTCCCCAACAACCTCCAGCGTCCGCTAACCCCAATTATTCACACCATAAAATATTAATGTAGGGGCGGAGCTAGCCTCCGCCCAGCTTCCCCCACATTCTATTCAAAGCGGGATATTCCCGTGTTTCTTTGGTGGATTGCTATCCCGCTTATTTTTCAACATCTCCAGCGCCGTTATCAGCTTTGCCCTGGTAAAGCGCGGCTCAATAATCTCATCCACATAGCCGCGGCTGGCAGCAATGTAAGGATTGGCAAACATCTCAGTATATTCGGCGATAAGCTCTTTACGCCGTTGATCGGGATCATCCGCTTTATCGATTGCGTCCTTAAACAGGATATTGACCGCTCCTTCCGCGCCCATCACCGCGATTTCCGCCGTTGGCCAGGCATAATTGATATCGCCTCGCACGTGCTTACTATTCATCACGTCATAAGCCCCTCCGTAGGCTTTGCGCGTAATCACCGTGATCTTGGGCACCGTCGCTTCGCAGTAGGCATAGAGCAGCTTGGCCCCGTGGCGAATGATGCCGTTGTGTTCCTGGCTGACCCCCGGCAGGAAACCTGGCACATCCACAAAGGTAATCAGAGGGATATTGAAGCAGTCGCAGAAGCGCACAAAACGCGCGGCCTTGTCCGATGAATTGATATCGAGCACTCCCGCCAGTGCCCCCGGTTGTTGTGCCACGATACCGATTGAGCGACCGTTCAAGCGTGCAAAGCCCACGATGATATTCGCGGCAAAGTGTTCCTGTACCTCGAAAAAGTCCCCATCGTCGACAAGATAGCGAATGACCGCCTTCATATCATAGGGCTTGTTCGGATTGTCAGGAATGATGCTGTCGAGAGCTTCCTCCACGCGCGTTGGTGAATCGAGGGGTGTAATCCTGGGTGGATCTTCGAGGTTATTTGAGGGAATAAAGCTCATGAGCGTGCGGATCATGCGGATACACTCTGGTTCATCCGGGCAGTCGAAATGAGCGACCCCGCTCTTGCTGTTGTGTACCATGGCGCCGCCCAGCTCCTCAAAAGTCACATCCTCGTGAGTGACCGTCTTCACCACATTGGGGCCGGTGACAAACATATAGCTTGTCTGCTCCACCATGAAAATAAAGTCAGTGATGGCTGGCGAGTAGACTGCGCCGCCCGCGCAGGGACCCATGATCGCCGAAATTTGTGGGACGACCCCGGAGGCCAATGTATTGCGTAGAAAAATGTCTGCGTATGCCCCTAGGCTGACCACGCCTTCCTGGATACGCGCGCCGCCCGAGTCGTTCAGCCCAATGACCGGCGCGCCGTTCTTCATCGCGAGGTCCATTATTTTACAAATCTTTTCAGCGTGCGCCTCCGAAAGAGAACCACCAAATACGGTAAAATCTTGCGAAAAGACATAGACCAGCCGGCCGTCAATCTGGCCGTAGCCGGTAACCACGCCATCCCCTGGAATTTTCTGCTCGTCCAACCCGAAGTCCGAGGAGCGGTGTGTAACAAACATGTCCAGTTCATTGAAGGTGCCAGTGTCGAGCAACAGGTCAAGCCGTTCGCGCGCTGTGAGTTTACCTTTTTTGTGCTGGGTCTCGATGCGTTTCACACCACCGCCAAGCATTGCTTCTGCTTTTAGCCGCTGGAGTTCCGCAACTTTCTCTTTTGACCCTTTAAGTGGAGGGGAGTCTTGTGGAGTACGTTCACTCGTGGCCATCGCCATTATCTCCATTAGGTACGATCTTAGCTATATTGGCTGGTTATCAGCCTTGTGATGGCAGTATAGCATGGATGTGGCTAAGGTGTCTATTAATGCCTCTACTACCCCCACTACTACACAATGCGAGAGCACAGGGTCGAAGCTTCTTTGTCTAGATGCGGAGGAATGAGTAGTGGCGTGACAGCCTGTTGAACTGGGCGGAAACCAGCTGGCTCATTGATGTGTTAAGGAATGTGGGCAGTGTCGCATTTCAAAGCAGTGAGGAGTCAAGTATAGACGAGAAAAATATATAGATGTGCTATACTTCCACTATCTTGATGCGTAAACCTTCCTTATTTCACAAAAGGAGGCACCATGACAATTACATCAGCCACAGAAACCCCGACAATCATCAGCCGCGTCGCGGGCTGGCTCTCGCCCAAAGAATTTCATATTTTGGAAGTCGCCTGCGACACCCTTCTCCCCTCGCTAGAGCCCCCGCCCAGGAGTTCCGCCGCGCTCGCCGCCTACTACCACCGCCGCGCCAGCGATTTAAACGTTGCTCAGCTGCTGGCGGAGACACTGACCTTTGAGAACGCGGAAGCCCAGACCCAGTTCCACCAGTTAATGAGCTTGATGGCAAGTCCCGCCAGCAGCCTCCTGCTCGCTGGCAGTGCCAAACCCTTCATTGATCTTTCACAGGAGCAGCGCGAAAAGTACCTGTTCTCCATGGCCAATAGCCCCATGGCCGCGCTGCGCCGGGGTTTTCAGACCCTCAAGCGCCTCTCAGGCTTTATCTACTTCTCAGTTCCCAACGACCAGGGCGTTAACCCGAGCTGGGAGGTCCTCGACTACCCGGCTCCAGCCCCTCCACCCTCCGACGCTCCACAGCCGATCACTCCCCTCGCCATCTCCAGAGATACTACACTGGAGGCCGATGCCGTCGTCGTCGGTTCAGGCGCTGGCGGCGGAGTCGTTGCTGGCGAACTCGCTCTGGCGGGCAAAAGTGTGATCGTGCTAGAGAAGGGCGGCTACAACAACGAGGCAA
>WNFX01005216.1_pt1 | contig 18070 bp, 17 predicted proteins | sample 5400111 | NCBI WGS metagenome assembly WNFX01 (sample SAMN13153363, study PRJNA577476) | soil metagenome | isolation source: 40 cm soil or saprolite under grassland replicate 1 | place: USA:California | collected 2016-06-15 | reverse complement strand
TATTCTCCTTATTATTCAATAGAATTTCCTGATAGGATAGGTTTCTATTCTAATACTTTGCTACCTCAACTCGACAACGTCGAACATTCCCATCCAACCTAGGTCGGTAAATCCGTTGATCTGAGCATGGAACATGAACATGCCTGGTTTATCATATGTGAATTCAACTATTCCTCTATTTCCCTGTCCTAATTCAACGATATCAGTCTTGTAGGATGGATTCAACCCAGTTCCAGCAGGATAATAATCAAACATATTGCCATGCAAATGAAAACTGTTTACGGGGTCAAACTCCAACATATTTACCAAGTAAATTCTATAAAGCTGGCCTGTAACTAGCTGGATTGGATGATCTCTGTATATGAATGCCGGTCCATTAACACTATAGATCTGGTTAACGGGTCCATTAGCTTGGCCTGCTTGAGTTGCTTTTTCAAAGTTGGCACGCAATTCAGCAGCAGTAGGCGGGTGCAGAATAGCTGATTCATTTGACTTGTAGTCATCAACCAGATTATATCCATTCATAAGCATTACCATCTCTTTGGCTGGAGGTCGAGGTGTCCTTGGATCGATTATCATGACTCCGTATAACCCATGATTGATATGTGATTGCACTGAAGCTACATGGCAGTGGTACGGATATACGCCGTATGGAGATGCTACGAAACTGTATGTGTAATTATCACCTGGACCAATAGATCCGCCATAACCATAAACTCCGTCCATCATCCCTGAATGGATAGAATGCATATGCAACGAGTGTGGATGATGCGAGGAATTAGAATTATTCACCGTAATCTCAACATGATCTCCTTCAGTCATCCTCATTGTTGGACCGGGTATTGTGTCATTAAAAGTCCATGCATGAAACAATACAGGGTCCTTCGTATTTATATCAGAAATAGGAATAGCATTATTTTCGGTAATGATCAAAGAGAATTGCCTTAATAAAGTCCCATTCTTATAATGGGTGACGTGGCCGCAGTTAAAGTAGACTAAATATTCTAGTGGATTGGGCCGATCATCCATGTCTTTTGCGCAGTTCTTTCCTACTGGTATAGAGTTTATAGATAGGTCAGAAAAAGTGGAATTAGTTTTAGAAATAGGGGGAGTTGATGGCATCATCATCATCATCGTTCTTGTTGATACAGTCTGTCCTGCGTCATTGGGCTTGTGTTTGTCATTGTCATTATGAACTGCATATTTTTCAGCGACTGCAAATTGGCTGAACGGTATCATTATTATACCAACAACAAAAAATACAAGAACAACAACAGCAACAACCAAACTCCTGGATAGATAAATTGCAAAGGCATTAAAAAGTAGACCTGATATCATCATAGAATCCTAACTCTATCTTTTTCCTTTACCCACATGAGAGAATGGCCGTGTCGTATTTACTTACAGATTTGATTTCTCCCAGAGTTGCCAAATTAAGGACTCTATTTATACATCCTTCCTTGCCATCAACTAAATTTTCGTTCATAGACGTAAAACCAGTGGGTGCTGATAGAATGAATATTCCAGCTACCGCAACTAGGACTGCTGTTAAAGTAGTTGTCGTTAATAGTATTTTTTTCTTCATCAAGTAATATAGAAACTAGGTTGTTCTTGAAGTGGCCTAGAACCAGATTTTGATATTTATCTAATGTTGTATATTATCAGCGTAACAGTATGATTAATAATATTGCTTGCTCGGATATGGCATTTGTGAATAGGTGAGCGCTCACCACTGTTGGCTGCACAATTCACTGGCATGAATTAGTAGCCGAACAAGATAGAGATCAGATAATTATTAACCTGAACAGGTGTTAGAACCTGGGAAAGAGAAAAGAAAGAAGAAGCGACTACCGATCAATAACTGTAAGTTATAATGCTGCATCACCACTGTTCTTTGTTCCCATATCATAAGCTTCTGAAACATCGTAGACAAATATCTTGCCGTCAGAAACCGAATCTGTAGTTACAGTCTTTAGAATATCGTCGATCATCGGCTTTAGCTGTGCATCTGGGACAAGTATTTCAACCTTCGTTCTAGCTCCAAATTCTGGCACATATTGCATTACACCTGTACCAATATGCACTGGTTCATTTTTTGACCGACCTCTGCCTTTAACATCATAGAATGTCATACCGCCAACTTTATGTTTGTGAAGGAGTTCATTTAGTTGGCTAACGCGTTCATGTGGAATTATTATATCCAATCTCTTCATAGTGCTGTATGTATTGTAGGTACATATGGATATATGCAATTCTCATATGAGTGAGAACTAGAGGTGTATCTTGCGCCTGAGCTCTCAATCGCTCGTCGTCATATGTTTAAAACTGTGAATACGGATTTAAAATAATAGTTTTGAACGTAAAATTATGAATTATACTTCGATATAGGATACCACTATTTGGTAGTATTCTCTAGTCTACAGCTTGCAATATCAATTCCAATGGGGTATGCAAATGATCATAACATTATATTGGGAACGACAAGTATAATGAGAAATGAGCAAGAAAAATATTATTGAAGGTGGAGACGAGGAAAACAGAGTAAAACAATTGAATAAGGAAATTATGCTTGTTTTTGAAAGGCATACCGCATCTTTTGGTCATGCTTCAGCTGCATTGTTGAGCGTAATGTACTATATCTCTGAGAAATACACCAAGCAACATCCAGAGAGTAAACAAAATTTATCGGAATACTTCAAAACGGAATTTGACAAATTTTTGAATAAATTAGCTCAAAAATGAGTCAATGAGAATATGTTTTTTATGTCATATTATTTTATTGGTTCAAACGATTTAATCATCTTTTCAATAACTGGCAAATAACTAGAGTATTTTGCTGCATCAGCATGATAAGAAAGGGAATACAATCTATTACCCTCTATCATGTCTATTTCCATTACCTCTGCTTTTCCTACAATAGAATCGCTATAACTATAGACTAGTTTATGTGAAGGATGGTCCACATTAGTATAAGTGGTGGGAGTACTGGCATTAGATTCAATTACAGCAAATCTTGGCAACGATTTCTTGTAGGTATCGATCTGTTGGCTTACATATTGATCCAATGATCTGGCATTGGACGGATGATCTTGGACCTCGATTATAAGATACTCTCTAAACAAATCTGAAAAGGTTTCTTGCGGGGAGATAAAATTAGCAATGATATTACGGCCAGATTCTTTAATTCCAGGACTGAATTCTACCTTTTCCCAATTAGAGGGATATTGAATTTTAAATCTGTAATTTGAATTTTCGTACGTAACGAAACTACCTGTTGATGCCGACGTCTGTGCAAGCGTCTGCTGCTGTGAATTTCTAGTTATTGTAAAGGAGAACGAAAGTGAAATTATTGTTATTATTATAATGATAATTCTGAAGGTAAGTATATTGCTCATACTAGTAACCGATCTTTGAGAAGCTATATTTAGAGTTTCTATACTGGATTTTATGCCTCTTTGTTCTCTCAATCAAGATAAATGTAACAAAGTATGTCATATTGACATCCTTTGATCTCTGATTGCCAGTCTTACTTGGTATCTTAATATTTTCAGTAATATGAGGATTCAGAATAGGGTACTGAATCTTGAGTCACCAAAGCAAAGTCTCTTTCATATAAAATAATGATAACGAGGAGAGAGGCTACTACTGCTTTGTATTAAAAAGCAAGGTTTATTATCTAGGTATAAAGGTGTGGTTATGATAGCACATATTCATGAATGCTCTTGCTCTTAAAAGCTATTATCCGTATAACTGCACTTTTGATTTAAGAAGGAAAACTTTGCTCTCTTCTTTTCCTTCTTTTTCTACTAAACCCATGGAATTGGTTTATGATGAAACTACCTTCAGGACGTATAAACTGAGCAGGAATTAGAGCAAATGATAAGGATATTTACTGAAAAATACTCAAAGTAGTATAGGAGATATTAATAGGAAGAGGAGAGGGATTGATAGCAACAAGAAATGAAGGTAATTACAATACTGGTACTAATAGCAAGTATATAGATGGAGTAAAAATAGAGTGACAGACGAGGAATTGCAGTATAAATGCGCACTATGCGGAAAAAGCCTCAGAGACCAAGAAAGAGCTACACTAGTAGAAGAAACGGTTGATGGCACCAATTATAGCTTCGATAGAAGAGATTGTGCCATTATGTTTAAAAGGTTTAAAGGTGTCTATGGAGACCAATTCAAGGAATTTTTAGGACAGAGGCAATACATTTCGGATCCATTCTGGGATAAAGCGATTCCTAAAGAAGAGGAAATAAAAGAAATAGAGAAAGAAGGACTCAAACCCGAAATTATAGATATAGTTATTCGAGACCCAGTTCAAATGCAGAAAACTGCTTTTGACATGGTCAAATCTGCCACAGAAGAAATAATGATTATATTCTGTACTTCTAACGCATTTCATAGGCAAGAGAGACTAGGAGCAGTCAAAGTATTAGAAGAAGTAGAGGCCCCGAAAGAAGATGTCAACATTAGAATTCTAACTCCGATAGATCAACAAATAAAAGACACATTCCCAATATTAAAAGAGCATTTTAAAAAAATTGAGATGAGAGATATACAAGAATGCTTGCACACAAAAGTTACAATTTTGGTAGTAGACCGGAGATCATCCTTGGCGGTAGAACTCAAGGATGATAATAAAGATCTTGTATACGAAGCAATGGGATTAGCAACATATTCTACAAGTAAATCGACTGTATTATCTTATGTATCAATATTTGAAAGTCTTTGGAAGCAAGTGGAATTAAATGAACAGGTAACAAGACTATACGAACAATTAAAGATACAAGACAAAATGCAGAAGGAATTTATCAATGTCGCAGCCCATGAATTAAGAGCTCCTATTCAACCTATCCTTGGTCTTGCTGAGGTTCTTCGTTCCAGGAAGAAGATCGATGCCAACGAACAAGAAGAATTGCTTGGCGTCATAATTAGAAATGCAAAACGACTAAAAGGACTTACAGAGAACATCTTAGATGTTGCCAGAATAGAAGGCCAATCACTAACTTTACACAAGGAACCGCTCTACATTGATGATATAATATTGGATGTAGTGGAAGATATGATGAATCAAATTGGCAAAATCGACGATCTGAAATTACTATATGACTTTAGACTAGACACTCGTTTGCCAGTTGAGGCAGATCGAGGTCGAATAACTCAGGTTATTAACAACCTATTAAGTAACGCAGTAAATTTTACCAAAAAAGGAACAGTCTCTATTATTAAAGAGATGAAGAATGATTGCGTTGTTGTTGCGGTAAAGGACACAGGAATTGGAATAGATTCTGATATGTTTCCTAGATTGTTTACAAAGTTTGCTACAAAGTCGCCCAAGGGTACTGGATTAGGCTTGTATATTTCAAAGAGCATCGTGGAAGCACATGGTGGTAAAATATGGGCAGAAAATAACGTTGATGAGGAGGGAGCGACATTTACATTTAGTTTGCCGGCCCGTCCAAGTTAGAAACTAAAAGAAAATTTAGCATTTTCCTCCTTGCTTAACTTCCTTTGTACATCTCTTAAATGATATGATGTAGGCAAACCACTGGAAATATATGAAAAAGATGCCACTGTCGGATAGACATACAAAGACTCCCGATAATCATCTAATAAAAATGAAGGGTATTAAAAATCAAATTCGAAGAAATATCCTAGATGATAAAAGAAGAAAAGAGAACTCGAATGAAGATCACAGACATATTTTTGATGTGGCTATAATAGGAGCTGGATTTGCCGGCCTATCTGCTGCATTGCTCCTTGGAAGATATCTGCTTCCTACAGTAATTTTCGACGGAGGAAAAACAAGGAATTTTATGACTAAACAAGTCCATGGTTATTTAGGTTTAGAAAACACTACACCCATACAGTTTATTCAGAAGGCATGGAGGGATGTATTACAGTATGAATAAATAAAAGTAATTAAAGCAAAGGTTGGGAGAGTTGAAAGAGAAGGCCGTCTTTTTTTGTTATCTACAAAAGAGGATACGAGGAGAACAAGAAGAAGGATATTAGTCAAAACGAAACACGTGATAATTGCTACAGGAATCAAGGATGTTAAACCCAAGATAAAAAATTTTGAAACGTTCGACGGAAATGGAGCGTGGCATTGCCCTCACTGGATGGCTTTCAAACTACAAATAAAAAGTTGGCAATTATTTCCAGCGGAAATAATGATAGCATCAAGTACGCAAAAGAGTTTTTAGGGTGGACTAGGAATATCCAGGTTTTTTTACAAGGAGACAATTACCAGTTAACATCTCATGAAATAAGTGAAGCCAAGAAATTGGGAATCAAGGTAGTAGAAAATGATGAAATCATCGAGATCATCGGTGACCGAAAAAAAGGTATCAAGGGGATGATATGTAGAAGTAAAAAGTTTCATAATGCAGATGTAATTTTTTATCACCTAGGGTATAACGTTCAAAACAAGCTAGCAGAACAGCTTGGATGTGAGCTTGACGACGGGTATATTAAGAGAGATAGTCAGCAACAAACTACTATTCCCAATGTGTATGCTGCTGGTGATATAGACACTGATCGGCACTATATTGTATTGGCCGCGGCAAGCGAAGCACTTGCTGCAATATCTATATATGAAAAAATGTTTGGTGAGGCGATCACAACTGTCAAAGCAGCTCATTTTTAAGATACAATAATCGATCACCTACTCACCGTTGCATACAAAATATAGTAAGAAAAAGAATACCGCTTAAAATAAGTGATGTGAGAAAAAGGGCAATTAACATATTAAAATTCTGGAAACACTTTTCAGCTTAGCATGCATAATAACTTATGAGAAATATATCAGCTAGAATGTCTGAGCATTTATTGCTATATCATAATTTTTTAATACACATCCATTAAGATCAGATGCAATCTCTCTTTCATCTACCCATATGCCATTATCTGTGACTTTTACAGTAGAACCACTGTAATACATAACACCTCTAATAAAGACCTCTTGATATTCTATTCTTGCTTCAAATAATAATTCGTTCTGATTGTTTCGAATCACTAAATGCTTAGGCTTATAGTTTATCTCCCAAACTGACGTGGACGCTTGTTTTTCAGCAACCCAGCTATTTTCAGAGACAATCGCAACTAAATTGTTTAGCTTATCGAAGAAATTAATATCTAGGAGAATAAGCTTCCTTTCATTTTCTTGTTTAAGTGTAATAATATCAAAATCATTTACAGCCAAAACTCTAGGTGTATTGATATACTTCATCTTTCCTAAATTGATAACCATCTCACAGGATTCCAAAGAGAAGGCGTCTTTTTCTCTCATTCTATTGTGAGGATTCTTTTTAACGTCCCTCAAATATGACTCCGAAAACTCATGTCTGTCAAACCTTGATTTACAATTAGGACAGATGGCAGCCATATTTTCGGGAAGAAATGCATTCTTATCAAAGGGAGGGATGATATGAATGTAATTTAACAGCGGACAACCACATATTGCACATCCAAAAACTGCTTCTTTTTTAAGCTGTTTTTGAATTGGTGCCGGAATACTTCCTTGTATATCGAGAGACATTCACAGACGTCTTTCTATGATCGAATATGTATTAAAATATATACAACTCCTAATTCTGATTTTAACCCTTCGCCAGTTGTTTCTTCTTTGTACAGTATTTGTTTCCCCGATTCATTATCTCGTATTGGAACCTGTTACATTAGAGTTTTGGGTATTAATGTATATGTTGAATTCTGGCAAACAAGATTTAGAAATTCAACAGAATCTGTAATGAGTTAAGAATGACAATCGGACTACATTTGCGGAAAGATAGGATCATACATTACTGCAGCATTAGTAATCTATATTCATTGAATTGCAACATTTATCTTAGGATGCCAGTTCAGCCAAGTTCGCTAAAAAAGTAATATTATTCCTGCTATCATGTAGACGCGCCTTTCTTTATAGACTGCATAAATAATAATAACTTGGCTTCCTCTCTATCCTTCCTTGCTTTTAACTTTGCTTTGTATTTCAAGTTACGTGGCCTTGTTCTTAATCTATATCCACAACAGGGACACCATAGACCATCCCATCTTATAAATAACTCACATACTTGACAGCGCTTCTGTCCAATAGCATAACGGCCAACACCCACGGGTTTTTGTGCTTTATGCCGTATACAAATACCTTTACAAGTCATTTCTTACCACTCTCTTCCTTACTTCGGTATTAAGTGGTTGGTAATATACTTTAATAAACATAGCTACAATCTTTTAATTCATGGTATTACAAATATTAGGTAATTTCTAGTCTAATTTTTTAATTTAACGCAAGAATTAGTAATTACCTTGGAACTTGATATAACTTACTTTTCAAATGATTAATAGTATATGCATTGACTGTCTTATTGCACCAAACTTCGGTAATTCTGACTGAATTGTCTCAATCAAGGATGGCGGCTTGTTGTTAGGATATTAGCTGAAAGAGCATTGTTGGCAAATGTAGAAAATTAGACAGAAAATCCTATCTTTTAGTGTCAGCATTTATCATAACTTTGATTTTGATATAGTCAAGAGGCCCTTTTAAATTAGATTCAAATTTGTTAACTTTCCCGCCATAGTGCTCTTGTTTTTGCTAGGGTGACAAAGCCTATCAGATATGCAATCTGTACTACTAGCCCGAGTGTGATAGACCATTCCTTAGGAGTATGAAGTCCCATAGTATATTGAAAAATTAGTGATGCGTGAGTAGTTGGTACAGCGTAGGCAAGGTATTGCAATTCCAGCGGTAAACGTCCTATTGAATAAAAAACAGGAGGTATAACAGCTAGTATTACATTAACAAATGAGATTAGCTGTGTGGCATTACGCATATGTGACATATGTGACGATAAAAAGAATCCCATCGCCGACATCGATCCCCAAATTAAGAGAATCGTGGATATTAGTAATGGAATATTAGTTATGGAAGTACCAAAACAGGCGGCAAGAGATGCTAGCACAGTCAAAGCAGGTAAACCAAACAGAAGTTCAGACAAAGCTAATCCAGTCATATAAGTAAGCGGGGAAACGGGGGAGGCAACAAAGACGTCTTGGATCTTGTATTCAGTCTTGTAAAATGATATATCTTGCCCAAGAGCAAGTCCATATCCTACCAATGCCATAACAAGACTACCCGCGACAGCAAATTGTACATATTGACCGTTACTAACTACGAACAAAACAAATAACAGCGAAAAAGGGCTAATGGCAGAAAAAATCATAGAAATAGGATTTCTACGAAGCCATAAAATCCCTGTTAGATAGGCTATAAGAAATATCTGCTTCACGATTAATGGTGTCATTAACTTTTTTTCCAATAATGATGATAATAGTGAAAAAGTCTTATTCTTAATCCTTTGTAATCACGCATAGTCATCGATTTATTATTCATAACTTTCGAAATAACTCCAATTTTTAACATCTCGATTCTTTGTATTCTTTCAAGAAAATTCGCGGACATATAGCAGCATTCAGTTACAATATCTAATACCTTCTTATCATGCTAGGCCAGATTGCATAATGATTATTTGGGTGAATATTTCAAAACTCAAAACACTACTGGGCACTATGATGATCCAGATAAAACTACTGGGCACTATGATGATCCAGATAAAATCTTGATACAAATAGATAATAAGGACTTTTCAAATCAAATCTTTTATTATGCGTAAAGTAGAACTTATTTTAATTATATGTCTGTGTATCTCTTTGTCAATCTATCTTTTTCAACAAATTGCAACGGCACAGATACCCAAAGCACCTTCGCAGAATAATACAAGTTCAGCACTAGCACCATTCACGACATACGATAATTCTACTTTTGGCATAAAAATCGACTATCCATCACACTGGAAAAAAGTTGAAAATGTGGGCAGGTTATTGGGACATACTATTGTTGTCGAATTCTATTCAGTAGATTTGAAAAATGCCTCAAAACTATTCTCAGAAAATCTCAATATTGTGGTTGGTAACTTAATACCTAAAAATATGTCTTTGGCAGAATACTCTAATATAAGTATTAATGAATTAAAAAAAATTTTTCCAGGTCTTATAATGGAGGAGCAAACTCCAATCACTCTTTCTGGGAATCCAGCTCTAAAGGTAGTATACTCATTTAAACAGGGACAATTTAAATTTAAACAAATGCAAATTTGGACTTTAAAGGATGGCAGTGATTATGTCATTACGTATTCTGCGCAACCGGCGGAATATTCAAACCTATCAATTGCACAAAAAATGATTAATTCATTCTCGACAAAAATTGTAAAATGAGTATTGTTTTGTTTATCATTTTACAACAATGATATACAATTCTATAGAATACAATGGCTTTAATATCATTTTATAACTAGTATTAGTATTTTTGGATGTGTCAATCGACTTTAAAGTAAATAAGATCTGAACTCAGTGCTAGTAGTGTTTCGTTCTTCAAAAAATAACAATCCTCAATTTTTTGCTTTTGAGATTCTTTATATACATACAACTGTAAAAAGAAGATTGATTTTAGTATTTTTTCCTCTAGTGAAGGCCCCGTACAATCTGCATACACTGACGAAAAACCCATTTCCTTAAGCCTATGATTTAATGACAGACTGTTCTTATTGTCATATTCATTGCTGCCTACTATTATAATTTTATCATCCTTTTTAATACTAAATATTGGGGCATGACAGAATTCATGAAGTGAGTAAGCAAAAGACTTTATTCCAAGCACTTCGTTTACCTTCAGCGCACCATACATTGCCAGGGGGAAGAAAATGCCATTACCTAGAAATATATATGAAGTCGGCTTTTCAGGGCCACTATGTGATTGAGTTTCAGCTTCATAAATTGAATGCTGGAAAATTTTGTTAAGGTTACCAAGTCCTCTTAGTGGCTTTACTAGAGCTAGACTGCTAATCAGGTGCGCCGTAAAGCTTATAGTACCTGAAGTAGGCATTCCTACATTTTTGTATTTTACATGGATTACTTCATCACAGGTCTTTGCAAGTTCACTATCTGGTCTTGACGTAATTGCGATCGTTTTTCCATAGTGTTCCTTTGCAACTTTTGCAGCAATGATGTTCGACATCGTCTTACCTGAGACTGACACAATGTATGTTTTACGATTCCTTGCAATTTGTGGGTTTAATAAGATGTCCATTGGATTACAGCTAATCGCTCTATAATTCGAAGCATGTTGTACGACTAAGGCGATAACATATGAATCTCCAGATCCTATGATAATGGAATCGTCTAGTTTAGCCTGTTTAGGCAGCTTTAATCTTGGCAGCTCTTCTATTTGATAACCCATCTCAATCTCCATTGCTTTAATGGAGTGCATATGTTCATGTACACTCAATATTATTTTAAGTATATTATTTGGCAGAGACGACCACCAACATGTAAATTAGAAAGCTGTAGTTATTCCTGAGATATGCACAATAATGATTATTTACCAGATTTTGCTAATACTAAAGGTGCTAAATTACTACGATATCTTGGGCGTAAGCAAATCTGCCTCTCATGATGAAATAAAACAATCCTTTCGCAATCTGGCTCTGAAATATCATCCTGATAAGAACAAGAATTCGGACCAATCTAAACAGAAATTTATGCAAGTAGTCGAAGCATACGAAGTACTTTCTGATCAGCAGGCTAGAAAGAACTATGATATTACCACCTCAAATGGGTTCTATGGTTATTCCTCAAGTAAGAAATGGACTCCGTCAGCTGATTTTGACAGTATATACAGCTATTCGGAGATAAAGAGACGGTACCATAAAAGCACGATTGTGGGAGGGATGTGGGATATTAGCGAAACGGCAAGTGAAGGATTATGGAAAGCTACTATGATTTTATTTGCAGGTCTTGGAGCTATTGTTATCTTTATAATGCTCATACATTAGGGGCTATCCAATCGAATATGATTCCCGTAACAATCAAGGCATAGCCTCAGGATCAAAGAATTAAGTTATACGGGGGATAATTGACTCAGCATTCTTTATTGCTAGATATCTCTAACTAGGCTGCTAACATTGAAACAGTCTATTTAAATGTAAAAGTTACTTCTCCACTCTTGCATTTCTCAAACTAATTATATTTATTAATGCATATATAATTCTGTTGAGAATAATTACTTATTCTATCTAATCTAAGAGTAACTTATAACATCCCTACCTAAAGCTAGCCCTAGCCTAAAGGTCCTCGAGCATTTGAAACCTATGTTATGATTACCCAGGGAATTGTAATGGTTAAGGTACTAAGGATAGCGAAATAAAAGATTCTATAGGCTGACTAAATACAAAAGATTCTATCAGACCTATCTAGATATTTTATGATTCTAAAAAATCGTTAGATTTCTATTTATTATTCCATCCATAACATCATATATATCCTAGATTTTTATTTGAAAGGTATAAATATTATTTTAGTGTTGTAAATGCAATGAGTATAATCGCCACTCAGGAACATGCGATACAAGCCTATCAACTCCTGTGGTGGATAGATCAGCTTACATAAATGAAATCCACTACAAAGTAGGAAACAGGCTCTATATAGAAAATGCCGACTAAAGGACCGTCAGAACAGCAAGAAGAAGAGAGGAACATTGAGCTAGAAAACACAGTTGGTAATTTGATGGTTGCAGAATATCAAGTAGATAGACTTAGAAATAGATTAAGTGACAATATACGTGAAAGTACTGGTTTTAAAACAGGTTCTAGAACTAGCAAAAAGGGATCTACACATGTATTCAAGCACAATAATAAATGGTACAAGGTTTCAGTAAAGATCGAAGAATTGATGGTAGACATAAGCCAAGATATGAAAGAACAAGATGATGGCGTTTCCGAACTTCACTTATGACACAATACCAGGTGCTGTGGAGCTGAGCTACCATTGGCAACGACAAGCAAATCCATTAGTTGATTAGTTCCAAGACAGATGACCAAACAAACGAGCGTGACCGTCGTAAAGGTGATTTATTGATGGCTGCAGTCTAAAAAATCCTTATCAACCAGTGGGGTCCTAACGAATCCCTATCTAAGCCCTTAATATTAGATAGGTAATTATGCATATACAACTGAATATTCTTGTATCCACAGCTAATGAAGTAATTCTGTCATCGTGAGTGCCTCTAACGATTCTTGAATGTCGTGTGTCCTGATGAGATTCGCACCATTTATCACGGCTATTACCTCTGATATTATTGACGGAATTAATCGCTCTTTGGCCTTGAGCCCAAATAAATGCCCAATAAATGATTTTCTAGATACAGACACACAAATTGGTTTAGAAAATGTCTTAAGCTCATCTAGCTTAGAAATTACTTCAATGTCCCTAATATACCAAGGCAAGTCTTCCATTTTTGTAAAGAAGGGACCTTTACCTTCCATTCTAAAGAACCCTATAGAAGGGTCGATAATAATTTTGTCTTCAGAAACTTTTGCTTTCTCCGCTATTACTAGACTTTCTTTGAGAAGCTTTATTGTGGCCGATATCCTACCCAACCTATGAGATGGGAAGCGGTGACTATCTTTGTTATTACGCCTTGATCTACTATGTGCACAAATAATTACAGGCAAGCCGGAATCTGCTACGATATTGGCCATGTTTCTGTCATATTTTAAGCCTGTTACATCATTAATAGCATCAGCGCCTGCTCTTATAGCTTCTTTTGCTACCTCAGACCTTGGGGTATCAGCTGAAATTGGTAACTCACAACTATTCTTTACTACTTCTATCCCATATCGCATCCTTCTTATCTCTTCTTCGGTTGAGACAATGGTTTCAAGGTAAGGCGCAGTAGACATAGCACCAATATCGATGATATCAGCGCCACTATCTTGCATATTGCTGGCTGTCTCACTAATACTTTGAGCACTAGTTTTAACGGATTCGTTATAAAATGATTCTGGGCTTACATTAATTATTCCCATTATCCTAACTGGAAATGCATCTCCAACACGTACACCGCCAATCAAAGTCAAATCTTCAGATTCAGTATTATATCTATACTTGTTATTTGGCTTTTGCGAAGAAACCGTTTAACTAGTTTTGAGTAGCGTTATTAATCCGCATTACAATAAGTTATTTCAATTCTGTTATCATCATGCATTGTTTTTTACAGAAAAACGACAGTCTTATTAAAGTCTCTATATTAAAACTAAAAAGTATAATGAAGTATTTTTATAGCTTAATATTTAAAGATGTAATTTTACTACAAAGATTGAAGTTGCAGGAGCATTCAAATGGTTAGGACTCTGGATAAAACACACACAGTTCTGTCATATATCGAGGGCAGTTTGAAAAAAGTAATAATAGTTAATGGTGAAAACTTACAGCATGGATTAATTTTCTCATTACTAAATCCACCGGTCCCCTTAGGAGGAAATATTGTATCTCTTGACATATATATAGATGAAATTCCTATTCCAAAGAGAGCTATTTTTATAGCCACTTCCGAGGATGTTGTTAACGCGTCGATACTTTCAGAAACTAGGCCAATACCATTCAAACCATTTCAAAGTGCAAGATTTCTAATCATAAAGGAAGATATTGTCTCATCAAAAAGGAAACATAAAGTCGTCATCTTAAGCAAACTAGAAGGGTTTGAGCAGATAATTGTCCCTTTTACTTTTAGTGACTACATTGGAGAGCAGAGAGAGAAAATCTTTATACCATCCAACCTTGTGGATGATCCAGAATCCTCTACAAATAATGAGGACACGATCTTTAAGAACTTCACAACTCCTTTAATATTATCAGGAAAAAAAGCATATATTGTATGCTCGTCAAATGCTTCAGTCTCAGCTAATTGGACATGGATGGGAGCAAGATACGATAATGGTGGATTATATGTACCGCCTGCACGATCTTTTGGAAGAATTATAGTAGAAATATCTATGGATGACGGAGTACGTAAAAGACTTCCAAATTTTGTCGTATCGTCTAAACACGAAAACGGAATTCTTTCTACCAGAACCGAGGTGGCTGGCTTGCAAGTCAAAAGGACACTCTTTGTACCAATCGAGAATAAGGGGTTTGTCATGAGGCTAGAATTGTTGGATAGATTTATTGATCTGCCTAAATTGAGTTTGAAGAAGAAATCACAAAAATCAAGACGAAATATACGTCTGCATTTTCTTATTGATGGTAATATTACTAGCTACGGTCTAGCTGCCATTTCTCAGAGTAACTTTTCTAAGCTACGATCGGATGATAATTGTTTACAAATAGAGACAGCAGCCAAAAAAGGTATTGCACATTACTATGGGGCTATCGGAGCGGCACCCAAGACTTTAAAGCCATCTAAAGTTTTGATGGATTCTTTTGACAATGACTTGGAAATATCATATGACCTTGATATTGAACCGGGCAAGACTTGCGAGCTTGCTTTGATAGCAGCTGGCGGCTTTAGTACGCTTGAAGATTGCTTGGATGAATACCGCTATATAAGAGATAATTATAGACAACTTTTAGACGACACAGATAATCACTTCAAAACTGTACTAACTTCTACTCTCCATATCGAAACAAGTCCGAAGCAAAACTATACCATCTTGAAGTTAGCTAGGGCTTTTCAAAAGGCGAAGGTAAGCATGGAGTATTTAAAGGCTGAGTACGATCAACTTGGTGCTGGGATTTGCGCAGGTCTTCCAAGGTTTCCTAACTACTGGGCTAGGGATACAGGATGGTCATTAAGAGGTTATTTGTCGATCGGGGATTATCGTTTCGTTTATAGAGTCATAGAAAACTTCTTGCGACATCAGGCAAGGAAGACTTCGAAATCTGCAACAAAAGGAGAGTTGCCAATGCTGATCAGCGGTAAATCCTTTCTTCATAGTACCACATTCGGGTCAGCAGATTCAACGTTTCTATTTCCTTGGGCAATACGTGAATACGTCTACTGTACAGGTGATGTACATTTTTTAACGGAGAGATGGAGATCTATCATCGATCTTGTCAACTGGGGATTATTAAAGGACGAGGACGGAGATGGATTAGTTGACCACGGGTTTACAGGGGTTGCAGAAAAACTGCCTATCCAAGACTCAACGTGGATGGATCATATTGATAGAAGGAAAAGTGCAAATGACGTTCAAGCATTATTCTATGAAAGTCTGAAAATCGGAAGCGATTTAGCAAGAGTTGTAGGAGATAGTCGTAATCAGGAAGGGTGGCTCAAGCATGCTAAAGAACTACGGAATAAAATTGATTTAGAATATTGGGATCATAATACTGGATTTTATTACGATACTATTAGAAGAGATTGCACAAAAGATCCTAGTATTCGTCCGAATGCACTAATTATGCTGATGACGGAAGCAGTCAAGGATAGAAGCAAGGCAGAATCTGTTCTTAAGCGAATAGAAAAGAATGATATTACTACACCTTGGGGAGTAAGGACATTGAGCAACACAGATCCAAAGTATTATCCCACTCTTTATCATGATGGGGCTGTATGGCCTCTTGTCACAGGATGGGCTGCTTTAAGTGAAATCAAATTTGGAAGAAGAGAACAAGCACTCTATTACATAGAATCTATGGCAGAAAGAATACTTCATGAAAACGGTATGTTTGCAGAGACATACAGAGGCGATCGACCTGAACCGTTTAATTCATGTATTCTTCAGGCTTGGTCCATCGGGATGTACGTCCATGCATTTCGTGAAATGATGCTTGGTATGAAGGTGAATATGATCGAGAACAAAATTCAAATTGAACCTCAAATACCAGAGTCGCTAAGAACTAACTCTATCCCAATAAATTTCAAATATAGATTGGACACTATAAGAGGTAGAGGCACAATCCATTTTATCGTTGATCCTAACGATGACATGATATCTGTTGCATTTAACGGCGGTGAGTTAGAGGTACAACCGGAAATTTTCAGTAACACATATTCAGTTAATATTGAGCGTTGAGTTGAATTCTAAAGATACTTGTATTTTCGTTACTATCAGGAGTAACAAAACGATATCTTGATGAGCTTCATCTACGATGATATTGACTCCCTTCAGCAGCGAATATACTACTGGTATAGATTACTGTCTCTAGAAACTCTATCTGTTTTATTAGAATGACATGATCATAAGATATCTTTATCCTAGTTATTTTCATAATTCTGTTATACGTCTTGCTGATGAACAACTTTGGATATATCATATCTAATATCAATAGGGCATTTTCATAATAGAAGATTTTATAATAGAAGATGTTGCTCTAGAACAATTTGAGGATATTGTACGCTCTGGAATGATATTGTTGTTACTTCCTATGTTATAACTTGTGTACCTTTTGTAGGCACGGTGTTCTCAAGCCAGGTGTTGATTAATATATTAAAAGAGATGAAGTGACACTTCCAGCCATGGTTCTTTACTGCATCTTATTGATGGAATGTCCAATAATATCACTTCCTTTCATTATAATACAGCATGCACACTTTTGCGTCACACATGCCGACGCTTGTTCATGTTTACAAATAGAACATATGCACGCTTGAGTTGTAATAGCAAAAATCCTGTTCTGTTGTTTTGACTTTTGATCAACATACAACCATAACGCTACAACTGGTATGCCTATTAAGAGGAATATAATGATAGTTCTTATCGGAATTCTTAATACAAATAATGAGATTCCAAAGCATAAGACAGCAATCCCCAGGATTGAAAGCCAACGTGTGGTAATATCCATGTTATTTGATATCCTATATTATTTTATATAGAGGTTCATTGCCGTATATATTATTTTGAATGACAAGACGAAAACTACGCGCAATAATATCGCAGCCGACATATTAGAAGATGAATCAAGAAGAAGGGTTACGATTTTTATCATTATACTCAACTTCACTATATATTTTATCTGACGTCCTTCATTGTCTTTAAGTCGCATTTCTCAAATGTTAGAGACTTCAAAGCAAAAAATTTTCATAAATAAAAATAAAAAAATTAGGTCTGAATTAAATACAGACCAATGAGTTTCTCTTTTTCTCTTTTCTCCTACGGAATTGATCTACTATACAGCTTTCCTTCCAGTGCTAGCTTGTACATTTCGGCTACATAGGGATTCTTTG
>WNFX01002639.1_pt1 | contig 18083 bp, 12 predicted proteins | sample 5400111 | NCBI WGS metagenome assembly WNFX01 (sample SAMN13153363, study PRJNA577476) | soil metagenome | isolation source: 40 cm soil or saprolite under grassland replicate 1 | place: USA:California | collected 2016-06-15 | reverse complement strand
CGCGCCGTTCAACACCGGTTTCATTGTGTACCACGACGACGTGGGGGACTATTCCACGAACGAGCCGATCATGGATGGCACCGCCAACCTGGCGTATGTACTCGCGGCGCGGTTCGCTCGCTGAAAGAAGGGGGTGAGGCTATCATTACATGCCGCCGTGCCCCCAACCTGAGAGATCGTCGACCATGTTCGCACGCACAACCATTCTGCTCGTCGCCCTCGGCACATTCTCCGCTCCCGCTCCCGCTCCCCGCCTCCTCTCCGGCCTGGTCTGGCGCAACCTCGGCCCGTTCCGCGCCGGCCGCGTCTCCGCCGTGTCGGGCGTCATTGGTCAGACCGGCACCTTCTACATCGGGCTGCCTCTGGGCGGCGTCTGGAAAACCACTAGCGCCGGCGAAACCTGGACTCCGATCCTCGATGGGCTGACGGCTGTCTCGTCAGTAGGAGCTGTGGCCGTCGCTCCCTCCGACCCCAACGTTGTCTACGTCGGCATGGGCGACGCCATCAACTTCTTCAACGACGGCAACGGCGTCTACAAGTCGACCGACGCCGGCAAGACGTGGCAGCACCTGGATCTCGACGACACCAAGCAGATCCCCTCGATGCTCGTCGACCCCAAAGATCCCAACCTCGTGCTCATCGCGGCACTGGGCGACGCCCACAAGAAAAGCGAGACGCGCGGCGTGTTCAGGAGCACCGACGGCGGCCAGACGTGGACCAAGACGCTGTACGTGGACGACACGACCGGACTGCAGCGGCTCGCCTGGGCCTACGACCACCCCGAGGTGATCCTCGCTGTCAGCCAGCGGCACTACAACCCGCCGCCGACCGGTCCTCTCGTCGTCCCCGCGGCCGGCGGTCCGGGTGGAGCAGCGCCGCAGACGGGACCCACACAGACCAAGCTGTTCAAGTCCAGCGACAAAGGCCTGACGTGGCACGAGATCACCGGGGGCGGTTTGCCGCGACTCTTCGGCCGCACGTACGTCGCCGTGGCGATGAATACCAACGCGCAGCGCATGTTCCTGATCGGCAACTTCGGCCTCTACCGCTCCGACGACGGCGGCACGACGTGGCGGCAGATGGACGCCGCCGACCGCCGCATCGCCAACGGCCAGGGCGGCTACAACTGCGGCGTGTACGTCGACCCCAAAAACCCCGACGTCGTGTACACCGTCAACACGGCGATGTACAAGTCGACCGATGGCGGCAACACGTTCACCGGCTTCAAGGGCGCGCCCGGCGGCGACGATCCGCAGCAGATGTGGATCGACCCCACCAACGGCCAGCGCATGCTCATGGGGCTCGATCAGGGAGCGGTGGTGACTTTGGACGGCGGAGCCACCTGGAGCTCGTGGTTCAATCAGTCCACCGACCAGATCTATCACATCACCGTCGACAATTCGTATCCCTACTGGGTGTACGGGTCGCAGCAGGACGCGGGCGCGATCCGCACGCGGAGTCGAGGCAACCAGGGAGCCGTCACGCCGCTCGATTGGAACCCTGTACCGGGCTGGGAGTGGGGCACGACGATTGCCGATCCGCTGAACCCCAACATCGTCTTCGCCTCGGGCTCCGGGATTTTGAAGATCACCTACCCGAGCGAGCAGTGGATCAACGTCAGTCCCAACGTCGATCCCGGTCTCTATGGACGTACCACGATCTCGCAGCCCCTCGCGTTCGCGCCGTGGAACCAGCGCGAGCTGATCGCGGCGTTCCAGTTCCTCATGGCGACGACCGATGGCGGCATGCACTGGACCAAGCTGTCGCCCGACCTGGGTTACCCCAAGGACGTCACGCCGCCGCCCGACAGCGTGCGCGGCCGCGGCGCGCCGGGCTCGCCCTTGGGCGGCGCGATTCAGTCCATGGCCCTGTCCACCGTGAAGCGCGGCGTGATCTGGGTCGGCACAGGCAACGGCCTGATCAAGCTGACCACGGACGAGGGCAAGACCTGGCAGGACGTGACCATCCCCGGCCTGCCCAACCCCACCCGCGCCGACGTCCAGTCGATCGACGCGTCGCACTTCGATGCCGCGACCGCTTACGCCTCCGTGGACCTGCACGGCACGGGCGACTACAAGCCGTATCTGTTCCGCACGCGCGACTACGGCAAGACATGGACGCCGATCGTCACCGGCCTGCCCACCGATCAGCCCAGTGGCAGCTTCGCCCACGTGATCCGCAACGACACCAAGAAAGCCGGGTTGTTGTTCGCGGGCACCGAGAGCGGCATGTACGTCTCGTTCGACGACGGCGACAACTGGCAGTCGCTGCAGCTCAACCTGCCCAACAGCTCCTATCGCGACATCGTGGTGCACGGCAACGATCTCGTGGTGTGCACCTACGGTCGAGGCATCTGGGTGCTCGACGACGTTTCGCCGCTGCGCCAGATCACGCCCGCGACCGCGGCTGAGCCGGTGCATCTCTTCGCTCCCGGCGAGGCTGTGCGCGTGCGCCGCAACGTCGGTGCCGATACGCCGTTCCAACCCGAGGTGCCGCACGCGCTGAACGCGCCCGATGGCGCCCTCATCTATTACTGGCTGGCGGCGCAGCCCGCGGGGGACATTACTCTGGATGTGCTCGATGCCGGCGGCGCGGTCGTGCGCCACATGACGAGCGCCGTGATCGCGCCGGTCAAGGAAGCAGAGCAGCCGCCGGAGCCCAACTGGTGGATCGCGACGCCGCTGCGGCTGCCCACCGCGGTGGGGGCCAACCGGGTGAATTGGGATCTGCGTGCCGATGATCCGCCGGCGTTCTCGCACTCGTTCGAGATCAACGCCAACCCGGGCCTCACGCCGCCGTCGCCCGAGGGCCCGCTCGTGCCGCCGGGCGTGTACACCGTGAGGCTCACGGTCGCCGGCAAGAGCTATACGCAGCCCGTGACCGTCGTGAATGATCCGCGCTCTCCCGCGACCGCTGCCGACGTGCGCGCGCAGTACGGCTTACAGACAAAGATCGCGGCCGCCATGCAAGTGTCCTGGGAAGGCTACCAGCAGGTCGCGGCGATGCGCGCGCTGGTCGCAGCGGATACTGCGGTGCCGGCTGCGAAAGCCTTCGACTCGACGCTCGCTGCGGTGGGTGGCAATCCGGACGCGCGGGGGGGCGGGGGGGGGGGCGGGTTCGGTGGCGGCCCGGCACCGGCGCCGACCTTCGTGCGGGTGAACGGCAATCTTGGAAACCAGATCAACACGCTCGAGAACGGCGACCTGGCGCCCACCGACGCGATGCAGCGCGCTTACCTGGCGGCGTGCCGGGACCTCCAGCGGGTGGTGACGACCTGGACGGGCATCAACGCCGCGCCGCTCGCCGCGTTCAACGCCGAGCTGACGCACAACAACCTGAAGCCGATCCCGGCGCCCACGCGGGCGCCGACTGCCCCGGTGTGCGGAGGGCCGTGAGCCCTGCTCGCGTGACGCGAGAAAGGCGCCACAGGTCGGTGTAGTATGTACATCGAATTCTCAGTCTGTCGCCGCAACTCCGGAGGTGCCATGCATTCAACACGGTCTATCCTGTTGCTCGCCCCGGCCGCGCTGCTGCTGACGGCGTGCGATGCGACCGCCCCCAAGACGTTGCAACGAGTCAACCTCTCGACCACGATCGAGCCCGCACATTCTTCCCAGTCGGCGCCCGCCCTCGACGTCATCGTCAGCGGTACCGGCGGGTCGGTGCGCATCACGTCGGCGCAGATGACGCTGTCGCACATCAAGCTGGCGAGCGGCGACGTAACGTGCACTGACGAAGACGCGAACGAGGCGGACGACGCCAACGACCAGCCCGATGCCAACGAGACCGAGGCCGACGACAACGATGAGGCCGAGTGCCCGCCCGTCCGTGTCGAGCCCGTGCAGGTCGATCTGCCGCTTGACGGGACCACCAAAGTGATTCTCGATGCGCTAGTCCCGGCGGGCACCTACACGGGGCTGCGTGCGAGGCTCGAGGGCGTGAAGGTCGGCGGGGTGTTCACCGACGCGGGCGGCACGAATCACCCGTTCACGTTCATGTCACAGGTCGAGGCGGAAGTGGAGATGAACTTCGCCACCCCTGTCACGGTCGACGCCCACACCACGAACCTCACGATTGACGTGGACGTGGGCAGCTGGTTCAAGGATGCGACGGGCGCGGTGATCGATCCCACGAACTCGGCGAATCAGGAAGCGATCGAGCACGCCATTCGTGCATCGCTGCGCGCGTTCGAGGACAACGACCACGACGGCAACGACGACCACGAGGAGCAGGGGCACTAACGATTGATCCAGTACGACAGCTTCACCAGGAAGCTGTTGTCCGGCGTCAGATTGAACAGATCGCTCATGTCGCCACGGAAACTGTGGGTTCCTTCCACATCCTTGGAACCGACGCGGCCCTGGCTCCACACGACGAAGAGCGTGGAGCCGGGCCGGTACTCCCAGCGGAACACGACGTTCGAGCGGAACTGCTTGAAGTTGAATCCCACGATGTGGTTCGTGATCGACGTGTCGTTCACAGCCTGATAGCGGCTGTCGTAGTCTTTGGCGCGCGGCGTCGCCGACAGCTCGCGGACGTTGCTGTAGGTGCCCTTGGAGATGAACGGCTGCGCGTAGACCTGGAGCGTCGTGTTCGCGGTGAACGGGTAGCTGAACCGCGTCGTAATCGAGAAGTCCTTACGCTCGAGGTGGGCGAAGACATAATGCGTGGCGCTGTCGGCGCCGGTCCACCGGCCGGTTGGCTGGACGTCGCTGGTCGTGCGCCCGTAGCTGGGCGACACGGCCGCCGTCACGCGCGACGCAATCTTGAAGTCGATCTCCGGTGAATAGCTCGAGGAGCGCGACCGTCCGCCGTCCCCACGGGACCAGTTGAACCAGAGATAGGGGACGATCATCTTGCGGTCGTCCCCGTTGATGCCCAGCCAGGGACCGAGGTAGGAATCGCGGCGCACCGCAGGCCCGCCCCGCGCACAATCGTAGCAGTACACGGTGCCGAGCCGGCCCACCGTCCCGCCGAAGTGCAGCGACCACTGGTTTGGAAACGTGGTATGGGTGTTGGTATTAAACGCCCGCTCCTCGGGTAGACCCGCGGTCGTCCAATACTGCCACCAGTTGAAATTCCATTGGAATCGCTGATACAACCGGCGCGCGTGGCGATCGAAGTAACCGGCCCATGTGCTCCACGCCAGCTGGTCGGCCCGCTGCAGATAGCCGAGGTCGTTGATCTCGAACCCGGGGGAGCGACGCTCGACGTTCGTCTGAAAGAGCAGGTGATTACCGCCCACCTTGCCGAATTGGAGCCCCTCGGCGTCGCCCGAGAGCGACGTGCGCGTCGAATCGAACCGCAGGACGTCGGGCCGCTGGTAGTAGTGCGTCGCGCTCCGCTGCGTGTTCGCGATCGCCTGCGCGGTGCCCGCGACGCGGCTGAGGTCGACCGAACCCGAGAGCTCGTAGCGGCCGCCAGGAAACCGATGACGGAAGTCCATCGCGCCCACATACGCGCTGCTATGCAGATAGGGTGAGCTCCAGGAATCGTTGTGGCGATTCACGCTGGTGACGATGCCACCCACGCTCGACTCGCCGCCGCGCAGATCCTGGCGCAACCGCAGCACGCCATAGTTGGTCGTCGGCTCGATGGTGACGTCGCCCGCACCGGTCTCATGCGCCGTCACCGCATCCAGCGCGCCAATCGTGAAACCTCCCGGCAACCGGCCGGTGAGCTTTCCGGCGCCGAGGATCGTCGTAAACGCCGGCGAGGTCGTGTCCTGGTATGCACGCGCCAACTCCGGTGCGCGTCCGATGCGGCGCGAATAGACCAATCCCTCACCGGTCCCGCAATCGTTGACCGCCGTACAGTTGACGTTCCACTGGAACTGGCCAGCGCCCTGCACGAAGAACGGCCGCTGCTCGCGGAAGAACGTCTCGAAGGCGGTGAGATTCAGCACGCCGGGGTCGGCCTCGACCTGCCCGAAATCGGGATTGATCGTCGCGTCGAGCTTGAGATTCGACGCCACGCGGTACTTGAAGTCCCCGCCGACGGTGAGATCCTGACCGCGCTCGAGGATGTTGTTGTTGATTTGGGAGACGTTCTTGGTGACCAGATAGGGCGCCGCTTCGAGCCGGCGGGGCGCCGCGAGGTCCTCCAGACCGTCTACCTCGCCGAACTGTGACACGAATCCCGCCAGCGACTGCCGGAACAGCGGCCAGCTCACGCGCTGGGAGTAGCGGTACACGTCGCGATCGACCGTAAACCCGAAGACATGGCTGCGCTGCGTTCCGTACGGCAGCTGCGTGAGCGGGATGCGGAACTCCGCCGTCCAGCCGGTCGAATCCACGCGCGTGGCGACGTCCCATACGGCGTCCCAGGCAAAGTCTTCGTTGCCGTCATTGAAGATCTGGGCATCGAGCTTCACCCCGGACGGGTTGACGCCAAACTCGAAGCCGGTGCGGCGGTCGTGATAGGAGTCGAGGAACAACCACACCATGTCGGAAGGTGTGAAGTAATCGCGACGGGCGAGGACGGTGATGATACTGTCGGGATGCGGATCGAAGCAGTGGACGAAGACGTAGAGGTTGCCGGCGTCGTATGCCACTTTCGCTTCGGTGGGCAGCTTCGGCGGTCCACCCTCGCTGGGTCGCCACTCCTGGAATTCCGTAATCGGCGTCGCCTGACGCCAGACGGGATCGTCGTCACGCCCGTCGATCGTAACGGGCTGTAAGGCGCGGGTGGCGGTGATGCGCTTGGGGGCGGGAGGTGAGGATGAGTCCGCCGCGCGGCGTGGCGACTGATTTGGAGACTGACTGACGAGCGTGACGGCGGCCAGCAGCGACAATCCGAGCAGCATGAGGTTTTCCGGGGTGGTTTCTAGGTTGGATGACGGAACCCCGGAAAAGGTTGTTTCAGGAAGTGTTAAGACTTAAAACACCACCGTCTGGATCGAGTGTGGCCGTGTGCTGATCTGCACCGACGTGGCGCCGACCACGAGGTTGTAGTCCCCCCCCTTGGACGTCGGGTTCATGACGACCACGGCGACTTTCCCGTCCGGGTTGACGAAGGCGGTGGTGAGCAGCATGCTGCGGCTCGCTGCCGCCACAATCCTTTTGGCGCCGGGACGGATGAACTTCGAGAAGTGACCGATATAGTAGTAAGAGTTCGTGTAGATGAGCGCGCCGCTGCGCGTATCGGCATGGATCGGGGCAAAGCAGTAGTTCCCCACATGGTTGGGGCCGCCCCGTTCATCGAGCAGAATGTTCCAGTCCGTCCAGCCCTCGGCCCCTGAGTTCAAATCGTTGATCATTGACCGCCCGTATGCCTCGCCAAGGCTCCAGCGCCCGTACCCTGTGGAGTCGAAGTTCGCCGGCGTGCCCTCGGTGAACAGGATGTGTTTGGCGGGCCAGAGCCGATTCACGAGCGCGACGTTGCCGTACATCTGCGTCCCACCCGACCAGTCTTCATACCAATGGAAGGCGATCCCCCAGGCGTACTTCGCGGCCGCGGAATCGTCGAAAATCGCCAGCGCCCGCTCGATGATCAGATCGCGGTTATGGTCCCAGACCATGATGTTCACATCGCGCAGTCCCGCCCGCGTCATCGCCGGACCGAGGTGGTTCTTGAGAAAGTCCCGCTCGTCCGACGCTTGATAAATGCACGATTCCCACCTCTGCGTCGCCATCGGCTCGTTCTGAATCGTGATGCCCCACACGGGCACGCCTGCCCTCCGGTAGTACTCGATAAACTTCGTGTAATAACGAGCCCAGGAATGCGCGTACTCGGGGCGCAGGTGGCCGCCGTGCAGCATGTCGTTGTTGTCCTTCATGAACGCCGGCGGGCTCCAGGGACTGGCAAACAGTTTGAGCCGGTTGCCGCTCGCGGCCATGGCGCGCTTGATCAGGGGGATCTTGTAGCGCAGGTCGGGCGCGATGGAGAAGGACGTCAGGGCCGAATCGCCCTCGGTCACGTACGTGTAGCTCGCGCTCGAGAAGTCGCAGCTGTTGATGTTGGTTCGACCCAGTGTGTAGCCGATGCCGCGGTCGCTGCTGTAATACGCCGTGATCACTTCGTCCTGCCGCGCCGCGGGTAGCTTCGCGAACGTCTCGGCGGCGGCATCGGTCAGCGCCCCGCCGATGCCAATCATCGCCTGGAACGTTTTCCGCGGATCGACGAAGACGTAGACCTTCCCCTCGGAGGTCGGCTCCGACGGTCGGAACAGCAGCGTATCGGTGGCCGTCAGCCGGAAGCTGGTGCTCTCGGCCGTGGTATAGACAATGGCGCGCCTCTGAGCATCGGGATGCTGAGCCAGGACGAATAGGGTAAGGAGAAGCACGTTACGCCTCGATTTTCGAGAACCGCCACGCACCGAAGACCACGAACAGGACCCCAACGGCCAGCAGGACGGCAACATCCGGCAGGACTCCGAAATGGGTCCTCCCGGTCAGGAGACCGCGCACCCCGTCGACGCCGTAGGTGAGAGGATCCACGCGCGTGAGCGCCGCCAGGACCCGGGGAAGTCCCTCGAGGGGATAAATCGCGCCGGAGAGAAAGAAGAGCGGCATCACGAGGAAGTTCATCACCATCTGGAAGCCCTGCATCTCCTTGATGCTCGACCCGATCGCGGTGGCGAGCGCCGAGAAGATCACAGCGATCAGCGCGATCACCAAAAACGCCAGCGGCACGGCGAGGAAACTCTCTGGGCGAAACCCCGCGATGAGGGTCACGACGAAAATCAGCGTGCCCTGTAGCACCGCGACCGTGGCGCCGCCCAGCGTGCGGCCGATCATGATCAGGAGGCGCGGCACCGGCGCGACCAGTGTCTCCTTCAGGAATCCGAATTGGCGGTCCCACAGCATCGCTATCCCTGAGAACATGGCGGTGAACAGCACGGTCATGCCGATCACGCCGGGCGCCATGAACTGGAGGTACTTGCCCTCGCCGGCGCGTTGAAAAACGGGGCCCAGGCCGAACCCGAGCACGCCCAGGTACATGAGCGGCGAGCCGAGGGACGCGACGATCTGGACGCGCGACCGGAGGTACTTCTTCACCTCCCGCAGCCAGAGGATGTAGATGACGCTCATGCCCTAGCGCCTCCAAACCCGCGACACCTGCCGCATTTGGTCGGCAGCTGTGGCGCTCTCGTCGCGAATCGTGGTGCCCGTGAGCTTGAGGAAAGCCGCTTCGAGCGAATCGGTGCCCGTCTGCCGCTTGAGCTCCGCGGACGAGCCTGTGGCAACGATGCGCCCGTGGTCGATCACCGCGATGCGATCCGCCACGCGGTCGGCTTCGTCCATGTAGTGCGTGGTGAGGAACACGGTGACGCGCTCGCTCGCATTGAGGGTTTTCACGTGGGTCCACATCTGATTGCGGCTCTGCGGATCGAGACCCAGCGTCGGCTCGTCGAGAAACAGCACTTTCGGCGTGTGCAGCAGGCCACGCGCGATCTCGAGGCGGCGTTTCATGCCGCCCGAGAACGTCTTCACCAGGTCATCGCGCCGGTCCCACAGCTCGAACATCGTGAGCAACGTCTCGGACCGCTGTCGCCGGATCTGGCGCGGCACATGGTACAGGACGCCGTGGATGTCCATGTTCTCCCAGGCCGTAAGCTCGCTGTCGAGACTGGGATCCTGGAACACGACGCCGAAGCGCCGCCGGACTTCCGTCTGCTGCGTGGTGGGATCGAGCCCGTCCAGCTCGAGCGCGCCGCTCGTGGGGCGGAGCAGGGTCGTGAGCATCTTGATGGTGGTCGTTTTCCCGGCGCCGTTGGGACCGAGAAAGGCGAAGATCTCGCCGGCTCGCACGTCGAACGAGACGTCGTTGACGGCGGTGACCTTCCCGAACGTCTTGACGACGTGCTGGACACGAATGATGGGATGCTCGCTCACGCCTTCGGCGCCGCCGGTTTGGCCGCGTAGATGAAATCGTAGTAATCGCGCATCGTCAGTCCCGCCGCCGCCTCCTCGTCCACGATCACGATCGCGTCGCGATGCAGCTGCAGCGCACTCGCCGTCACCATGCTGGTCACCGGCCCCTCGACCGCCTGCCCAATCGCCTTCGACTTCGCCGTGCCGCTCGCCACCAGCACCAGCTTGCGCGCATTGAGGATCGTGCCGACGCCCATGGTGATGGCGTACACCGGCACGTCCGCGCGGCGGTCGAAGAAGCGCGCGTTGTCGTCGATGGTCTGCTTGGACAACGTCTTGAGCCGCGTGCGCGAGCTCAAGGAGCTCGTCGGCTCGTTGAAGGCGATGTGGCCGTCGGTGCCGATGCCGAGGATCTGCAGGTCGATCCCGCCGCATTCCCCGATGCGCCGCTCATACCATTCGCAAAAGGCGGCGTAGTTGCTGGTGGTGCCCGACGGGATGTTGATGTTGTGCGGCGGGATGTTGACGTGCCGAAAAAAGTGCTCGTGCATGAAGTAGTGATAGCTCTGCGGGTGGTTCACGGGCAGGCCGACGTATTCGTCGAGATTGAACGTCGTCACGCGCGAGAAGTCGAGCTGCTCCTTCTTGTGCAGCCGCACCAGCTCCTGATACAGACCGAGCGGCGTGGAGCCCGTCGCCATGCCGAGCACGGCGTTCGGCTTGGTGTTGAGCAATTCCGCGACGATCTGCGCCGCGACCTTGCTCATCGCCGCGTAGTCTCGCTGAACGATAACTTCCATTAGACGGTTCGATCCTCCACTGCCGTGCCCCCTCTCCACATCGTGGAGAGGGGGTCAGGGGGTGAGGTGTCTACATGCGATGCTGCGCCGTGGGCGGCAGGATGCCGTTCAGCCGCAGGTAGTTCGCTTCCTGGCTGTAGTGATCCGACCAGTCTGCCACCGTAATGAGGACTGCCGTCGCCCGCGTCATGTTCATGCCGAACATCGAGATCGGGTCGGCCAGCTTCGAGTCGTCCATGCGTGCAAAAGCCTGCTCACAGAACTGGAACGTCTCTTTGAGCCGTGCGACGAGCTGCTCCTTGGTCGCGGTGCTGTCTACCGCCGCGCGCTGCGGCACCGCGAGGCCGGCGGTGTTGCCACAGAGGACGTCGTTGCCCTCGTTCGCGAGGTGCACCTGGATTTGTGCGAAGCTCATCTGCGCCGGCGTGGGACGATAGTTGTACTTGTCCGCGGGCATCGCCTCGGCGGCGGCGATCAGAATGCCCGAGAAGCGCTGGTGCATGGCGCGCAGCCCATCGGCGACGGGGCTGGTTGAGCGGGCGGGGGCGGGGGCGGGGGCGGGGGCAGCGGCGGGGGGCTTCGTGCCAGGCGTCGCTTGTGCCGCGAGCGCCTGGGGCGCCACGGCGATGGCGATCAGCAGAATACAGGCTCGGCATTGCATGGTACGACCTCCAATGAGAGGGGCTTCGATTCTGTCCCAATTAGGCGCGGGCCGCTAGTCGTTCAAGAAGCAACGCGCCCCACAAACAATTACCTTGCTCCTCATGGTGACGCGCACGGTGACCCGTAGGTCCACGACCGCGGTGTCCGGCCCCCCCCCCGGACACACGGCCAAGCCCGCGGGGGGGGCACTGCTCACGGTCTACAGCTCGGAGAGCGGGCGAACCTATCAGTTGCACCAGCTCGTCGGCAAGGGAGGGTTCGGGGAGGTGTACCTCGCGACGCCCAACCGGCGCGACGGGCTGCCGGCCCAGATTTGCGTGAAGATCACCGACCGTCTCACGCCGTGGCTGCGCGAGTCATACTTCGCCGAGCTGCTCGACCGCGAGCCGCGCGCGCTGCGCGTGCTCGACCGGTTCGTCATCGCCGACGGTGCGCGCACGCGCTATTGCCTGGCCATGGAATTCGCCGTGCACGGCGATCTGGGCGCCTGGCTCAAGCTCAAGGGGCCGCAGCCGGAGCGTTTCGTGCGGCGCGAGATCGCCGGGATCCTCGCCGTGCTCGACGCGCTGCATCGCGGGCAGGCGCTGCACCGCGACCTGACGCCGTTCAACGTGTTCGTGTGCGAGGGCGAGCAGCTCAAGCTGGGCGATTTCGGCATTGCCACCCACCAGCTCAACCGTCGCGGCGTCACCGCCGACGCTTTCAACGTGTTCAACGTCCCGAACGAGATCGCGTGGGGACGAGTGCGGCGCTGGCAGCAGCGCGACGACATCTATCAGGTCGCGCTGATTGCCGTCATGCTGCTGCGGGGCGACATCGCCAGCTCCATCCTCAGCCGCGACGTGCGCCGGCTGCCGTGCAGCGATCATCTGAAGGAAGTGATTCACCGCTGCCTCGGTGTGCGGGGCAAGCGCTACGAGGCCGCGGGCGAGCTGATCGAGGCGCTCCGCATGCCGCGCAAGCAACCGGGGTTCGGCCGCGTGCGCAGTCTCGCCGATAAGCGGGTCTCCTTCACGGGCTTCCTGAGCCGCCCACGCAGCGACGCGATCAAGGCCGCCAAGAGGGCAGGGGCGATTGTGCAGTCGAAGCCAGGCAGGACGACCGACGTGCTGGTCCGGGGCCGTCCCAATGTGCTGCAGATTGCCGGGGCGGTCGGCGGGTCGAAGCTGATCGAGATCCGCCGCCTGGCCGAGAAGGGGCACGCCGTGACGGTGATCGGAGACCGGCAGTTCTGGAAGCTTGTGGGTAAGAAGACGAAGACTCGGCGTTGAGATATATTGCCGCCAACAACTTTTTTCTCGCGGAGCAACTGTGTTAGCGGACTTGAGTATCTGGCACATCCTGATTCTGGTGGCGGTCATCACGCTGTTGTTCGGCACCAAGCGGTTACCGGAGATCGGCAAATCGATCGGGAAGGGGATTCAGGAGTTCAAGCGTGGCTTGCAGGACGCCACGGCGAGTGACGAGACGCCGCCACCGCCGCCGGCGCCCCCAGAGCAACGGTTCCTACCTACCACCGGCGCGCCACCGAAACGGCTGAGCGATAAGCCCGCTGACTAGCGGTTCGCCGTGTTGTCCAGGAACGGACGATTCGTCGCCGTCGTGCTCGTGATCGTGATGTCGTGCGCGCACCGACCGGGCTATAACGGGGCGTTCAGTAGTTTATCGAGCTGCTAAGACTGTCCCGGGTCGCTCCAGTCGTGGCGGTGTTGTTCCCTCGGGCGTTGATGGTGTAGCTCTGCCCGCGCACGAGCGACACGCCAGTCACGGTGGTTCTGTTCGTCGTCGAGTCGGTGAAGCGCGCGCCCAGATCGTAGACCCCGGGCGCAATGGCGGCAAATTCGTCGGCGCCTTTGTACGCCACGGCGGAGCCGAGGGCCGTCCAGTGTGCAGTCACTGTATCTCCAGTCGGCCTTCCGTATAACGTCAGCGGGTTCGCGTTGTAGATCGCGTGGACGAGCCTCACGTATGCGGTCGAAAAGTCCTGAGTGGGCACCGGATCCTCGATGATGAACGCATCGACCTTTTTCGTTGTCGTGTTGTACGGGCCGCTCAAGTAGAACGAATAGTATTTCCCGTCTGCGATTGTGGCGCTGAGCGTGTCGATCGGAAGATTCTTGTCGGTCGTCGCAGCGATTCGCCCCGTGAGGCTGTACTGGCCCGGAGCGATCGTAGCGTAGAGTCCGGCATTTCCCGCGTTTCCGTACGTCGTCCCGGTGGTGGCTTCGCTCTGCGTACCAGAGGAGATGGCCGTCATCTTGGTCGTGTTGGCGTAGAAGTTCACCCCTGGGGCACCGACCCCAAGATTAAAGAACTTGACGCGTGAGTTCTCGAGCGGACCGTTCGGGAGGACCTGGACCGCGTTCTTGTCGCACGAGGCGAGCGCCGTGACACATAGCAGGGCGCCGAGTGCCCGATACCGAGTGAAGGTGTTCATGGCTTCGTAACCCATAGCTCAATGGTGTGATAATTGGGGTCGAGACCGCCGATCGCCTGGAGTGCGTCTCTGTTCCAGACATATTCGGAGTTGTAGCGCGGCCGGATCCGCTGCACCACCTCCCCGGCGTTGTCGACATAGAGGTTCGTGGGCGGTGTGAACCCGCGGAATACTTGCGTGCCGCTGACGGAATCGGGGGCGGTGTAGTGATAGCGCCGCATGTCCATCCAGATCTCGTTGTGCCCCCAGCCCCACAGCGCGATGAACTTTTGTGACATGATGTGCGACAGCGTGAGCGTCACCGGGACGATGTTGGGGGACGCGAGAAATGAGTCGCGCGTGGTGGTCGCGATTGCCGGCGGTCCGCCGGCCTCACTGTTGCGGTCGTTCACGAACTGGAAATGGGAACGAATGGCGTTCGTATAGGCCGTGAGCGCGATAGCCTGGTCGCCGTGTTTCAATGCGGCCTCGGCCTTGATGAATTGCAGCTCCGAATAGGTCATGACCGGGATCTTGGACCTGTCGCCGAAGATGTATCGCGCGGGCAGGCCCAACCCGCCTGCGCCGATATACCCAAAGAAGTTCTGCGGCTGCACCAGCGTGTCGGTCAACGCCCCGAAGCCGACCACGTTGGGATCGAGCGCGCGGTACACGCCATCGGGCGCCGGCGACAGCATGCGCGACATGCGCGGATCGACGATACCGAACTGTGTGCTGTCCATCAGCCCGAGGATGAAGCGCGTCTGGCGGTAACCCGTGATGTTGTTTCTGGTGCGTCCCCAGAAATTGTAATCGGCGAAGTCCGTGCTCGTACCGGGATATGCCAGCACCGCGTCGTCGGCGTTGCTCGCGAACGACGAATCGACTTCCCTCATGATGCGGAGGGGGTCGTAGGTGAATGGCCCCGTCGTCTTCTTCGAAAGGTGATTCAGGTTCAACGCCAACATGCCGTGCGCCAGCTTCAACCATTTGAGGCGATTGCCGTTGTAGATCTTGTCACTTCGGCCGAGGTACGCGGCATCGACCGCGCCGTCCGTCCGCCGCAGCAGCACGATCGCGCTGTCCAGCAGGCGCTGCACCTCCTGGTACGCGAAATCCTGTGTGTCGTAATCGAATTTCGTCCGAGACACATCGAACGCTTCCCGGATGATGATCTCGCCGTGGAGGTCGGTCAGCACCTGCCAGCCCCACGCCTTCAGAATCAAGGCCACGCCCAGCAGATCCCAGCGTTGCTCGGCCTCGGCTTTGGCGGTCATGTCGACCAGGTTCTGCCCCAACGACCAGTACACATCGCGCCATTGCTGCGCCCCGTTGTCGCTCGACGGATCGTAGCCCATGCGATCCCACGTGCTGAGGCTGGTTCCTGGTAACGTCCACTCCTGCGTATATCGGCCAACGAAGCGGCCATCATACTGGGGCGACGTAACCATCCAATGCAGCATCGGTGACAAATACAGATTCGCCGACACCGCCGTGGGACCATTCGGATTGGTGTTGACGTCGAGGAATTGCTCGCATCCCGTGGCGACGGTCAGGATCAGGGGCAGGGCCGCTGCGTAGAGTTTTTTCACGGTCAGAACCCCATCCGGACGCCGACGTTGACCCCAACGGGCATCGGGAAGTTGCCGAAGTCGATACCGACACCGCCCGCTCCACCCACCGCGGCGCTGTTGCCGTTCACGATCGGATCGAGCCCCGTATAGTTGGTGATCAAGAACAAATCAGTGCCCTTCACGAACACGCTGGCATTGCGCGCGCCGAGGAAGCGGCCCGGTAGCTCGTAGGTCAGCTGCAGATCCCGCAGCCGCAACCAGTTGATGTTCTTCTCGATGAACAGCTCTTCACTCATGTTCGTGTAGTAGCCGGTCTGCGCGCTCGGCACAATGACGATGTTGTTGACCGTGGGATTGGAGGTGTTCTGCTTGCCATCCATGAGCACGCCCTGGAGCACGCGTGGCTGCTCGCGGTCCAGCGTCTCGTTGCTCAGGCCGTGCGTCGTGAGGTAGTGCTCGGTCGCGTTGAACACGTCTCCGCCCTTGCGGATATCGAGCAGGAAATCGAGCGTGAAGTGCTTGTAGCGGATGGTGTTCTGCAAGCCGATCGTGAAGTCGGGCTGCCGATCGTAGCCGGCGTCGATGAACGTGGTCGACCGAACCGGCAGACCCGTCGTCGGATCGATCAACAGCTGGCCTTTACGTCCCGCGCTGTCGCTCGAGACGCGCAGGTAGTACAGACCGGTCAGCGACATGGTCGAGATGCCCGGTAGGACGCCGGCCCGCACGTTGCCATACAGCCAGGTGTCGGAGACGTAGGACTCCGGCAGGCTGCGCGGCAGGCTCAACACGTAGCCGCGGGCGAGGGTGAAGTTCGCCTGCACGTCCCACGATGCGTTCTGCTTCAGCAGGGGTGTGCCGCGTAACGTCATCTCGATCCCGCGACTCAGCGTCTTGGCCCCGTTCAGATTGAACAGAATGAAGCCCGTGCCATAGCTGCCGCGGATGTCGTTGACGATCTGGTCCGTGGTGATCTTGTGGTAACCGGTGACGTCGAGTCCGAGGCGATCGTGCAGGAAGCTCGCCTCACCGCCGATCTCCCAGCCGCTCGCGCGCTCGGGCTTGAGTGCGAAGTTCGGTCCCCAGAAGTCGTACCCGTAACCGCCGAAGGAGGTGGTCTTATACTGGAGCGCCGGCGTATAGGCGTACGGCCGCGCGTCCTTGGCGCCACCGGCGATTGCTGCGTGCAGCTTGCCGGTCGCGAACCGTCGCAAACCCGGGAACGCGTCGGAGAAAATGAAGCTGAGCGCAGCGCTGGGATAGAAGTAGGAATTCCGCGGCGGCGGAATGGTGGACGTCCGGTCGTTGCGACCGGTGACGGTGAAGTAGAGGAAGTTCTTGTAGTCGAGGGCTGCCTGTCCGAAGAAGCTCACCAGCCGGCGCTGCTCGGTCGTCGTCTTCGGCAGGCGCAAGCCCGTGTTGTTCATCGACACGAAATTGGGATCGAGGAATTGGGTGCCGACGGCCGCGTCGGTGGTTGTCTTGAAAGCGCCGATGGAATTGCCGACCAGTCCGCTGATCGAGAAGCTGTTCGACAGCTGGTGGCTGTTGAAGCTGAGAACGGTCTGCGCGTTGAGATTCCGAGTGATCACGTCCGCCTGATCGAGAATGCCACCGGAGCTGAAGCCGGCGGCGCTCTCCGGATTGCGCAGCACCAGGTTCTGGTTGGTGTAATTGTCGGTGCCGATGTTGGTCTTGAGGCTGCCCCACGAGAACGGCGTCAGCAAGAAGCCGATGTTCGCCATGATCCGATTGTTTTTGGAATTGATGGCGTTCTTGTTGACGTTGAAGTAAGGGTTGTCCAGCTCGGCCGAGGCCGTAAGGCTCGTGAGCCGCCGCCGCGTTCCGGCCGGGGTGAGATAATCCTTGGCGTTGTCGTTCTGCGGCCAGAGCATCAAGCCCATCAGCGGTCCGATATCGCCTTTGTAGACCTGGTCGTTGTTGGCATAGCTGTACACCATCGAGAGATCGGTGTTGAGCCAGCGTGCAACTTGCGCTTGCGACGATCCGGTGATGTTCAGCCGGTCGTACCCCGATTTTGGGACGACACCTTCCTGCCGGTCGAGCGAGGTGCTGAGACGGTAATTGATCTGGTTGTCCGGCGTGGCCCCGCTGAACGCGAGGTTGTGCGTCTGCGTCACGCCCGTCTGCAGGAAGCCGCCGATATTATCGTAGAACTGCGTGCCGGCCGCGTAGCGACCGCCGAAGTACGTCTGGGCGCTCAGGATGCCGCCCGCGCTGATCGTCGTGGGGCCATAGACGCGCTGCAGCGTCGGCGTCGCGCGGGTCCGTTCCATCCGAATGCTGTTGCTGTACTCCACGCCGCCGCCCGATCGGCCGCGCTTGGTCACGATGACGATCGCGCCGTTCGCCGCGTCGATGCCGTACAGCGCCGACGCCTCGACGCCCTTGAGGATCGTGACCGATTCGATGTCGTTGGGGTTCAAGTCTGCGGCGCGGTTCGTGAAATCGATACCGCGGTTACTCAGCGCCGTCGTGGAGTTCACGTCCGACGCCATCGCGGTAGTGTTGAACGTGCGATTGTCCATCGGCAGGCCGTCCACGATGATCAGCGGCTGGTTGCTGCTGCTGATGGAGCTGATACCACGGATGGTGATGGAAGACGAAGCGCCCGGCACGCCCGATGAGCTCGTGACGTCAACGCCGGCGACCCGCCCCGAGAGCGCGTTGATGAAGTTGTCGCGCTGCGTGGCGACGATATCGTTGCCCTGTACGCTTTGCTGCGAATAGCCCAGCGCGCGCTGCTCTCGGGTTTGCCCGAGCGCCGTGACCACCACGGCGTCGAGGTCCAGGG
>WNFX01003677.1_pt1 | contig 18086 bp, 16 predicted proteins | sample 5400111 | NCBI WGS metagenome assembly WNFX01 (sample SAMN13153363, study PRJNA577476) | soil metagenome | isolation source: 40 cm soil or saprolite under grassland replicate 1 | place: USA:California | collected 2016-06-15 | reverse complement strand
AAAAGTATAAAAAGAAATTTGAGAAATCGAAAATACTGCTACAGTTGCGTGAACGTCAGAGCTATACAAAACCGTCTGTAAGACGTCGCAACCAAGTGCTCAGAGCCATATATAAGCAAAACATAGCCAGCGGAAAGATCGAGGGGTAACACCATCCGCCTAAAACTAATTTACAAATAGCTGCAAAGTATATAGCTTTGCAGCTATCTTTTTTTATATACGTAGCCTTTGCGAAGCAATATGCCTGGCCTAACCCAAACCCACCTTCAATCATTTCTTGATTACCTGAAATTTCAAAAAAGGTACTCTGTACATACCATTCGCTCATATCATGATGACCTTGTTCAGTTTCTTGATTACGTCGAATTGCAATTTGGAAAGGTTTTACTGATTGAAATAAATCATAACTACGTCCGGAGCTGGCTGGCGAGTATGAAAGAAAAAAAAATTACTTCAAAAACTATAAATCGAAAAATATCTTCTTTAAAATCTTTTTTCAAATACCTTATAAAAATTGGCTTACTCGATCAAACACCCATGAGTAAGGTAATAACTCCGAAGATCGGCAAACGACTTCCTGATTTTATCAAAGTGGAAGATGCAGATAAGTTGATTAACTCTCTAAAAAATACTGAAGACTGGCGGAGTTTGAATACTAAAATGCTGATAACTCTTTTTTATAATACAGGAATGCGTTTGAGTGAGTTAATAAATTTGACGGAAAAGCAAATTGATTTTGGCAGAAGACAGATCAAAGTATTAGGTAAAGGAAACAAGGAAAGAGTCATTCCTGTTAGCGCCGAAATTGTATTCGCAATTAAAGAGTATATACAATATAAAAGAAAAGAGTTTATTCAAGAGGGCTCTACCGGTGACAAAACTGGTAACGTACTTTTGGTAACTGAAAAGGGGAAAAAAATGTATCCAAAATATCCATACCTGATTGTAAAATCTTTTTTGGGTAGTGAGGTCAAGACGCTTGATAAAAAAAGTCCGCACGTTTTAAGACATAGCTTTGCGACGCATCTTTCGAATAATGGGGCCAACCTGAATGCTATAAAGGAACTACTTGGGCATAGCAGTCTTGCCGCCACTCAGGTGTACACACACAACACTATTGAAAAATTGAAAGATGTATACAAAAAAGCCCATCCGAAAGCATAGGTTTTTTACCAAAAAACATTAATATCTCTCAGTTATTTTTGGAAAAAAAAGCGATTGTTGGTAACTTCATAGTGAACCGAAATCATAAATCCTATGCAGAAAATATCGCTTATTGATAAAGTTCTTTATTTATTGTTTCACTGTTAAAAATGCGATTACTATGAACGTAAACATTCAAACAGTACGCTTTGATGCGGACGACAAATTAGTGGACCACATAAACCGAAAAGTGGGAAAGCTAAATACCTTTCATGACCGCATTATTAAGGTAGATGTGTTTTTGAAGCTCGACAATGTAGTACACAAGATTAAAGACAAGATCGCAGAAATCAGAATACAGGTACCAAGGCACCGACTGTTTGTAAAAGCAACAAGTAAATCATTCGAACAATCATTTGATGACGCATTCGAATCAATCGTAAACCAAATAAAACGGAAAAAACAAAAACAAGCCGCTTAAAAATTTAATTCATTTTTTCAAGACCTCTCCCGGGGTCTTTTGTTTTGATTTTCAGTATAAAAAATTCTGCAAAATATTTTTCAATTGACAAATTCCTTTACCTTTGCCTTCCCAAAATTTGGGGGTAGTTCTTTATTGTCTCATCCGCTGTAGCTTGAGCAAAGGCGGACATTTAGCAGAAAAAAAATGCCACTTTAGCTAAGCCGACTCAGGCTTATGTCTGAGGTTAGGAAAATGAAGTGGAATAATCCTGGAAAGGACTGCCACTTTAGTTCAGCTGGTAGAGCATCCCGACGTTGCAGTCGGAAGGTCATTGGTAAAAGAAAAAGTGGTCAAAATATTTAGAGCACGCCACACTTTAGCTCAGCTGATCGAGCATCCCGACTTTGCAGCCGGGAAGGCCATTGGTAAAAGAAAAAGTGGTCAAAATATTTAGGGAACGCCACTTTAGCTCAGCTGGTAGAGCATCCCGCCGTGCATTCGGGAAGGTCATTGGAAAAGTGGTCAAAATATATAGGGCACGCCACTTTAGCTCAGCTGGTAGAGCAACTGATTTGTAATCAGTAGGTCGTTGGTTCGATTCCGACAAGTGGCTCTTAGCCATTTTGGGAATTTTGAAAAGGCCAATTCGGAAATGGTGGAGCGATCGGCTTCAATTTCAGAATTTCCCAATTTCACTTTCCAAAATTAAAGCGGGCAAGTAGCCAAGTGGCCAACGGCAGCAGACTGTAAATCTGCCCTCTTACGAGTTCGGTGGTTCGAATCCATCCTTGCCCACAGATCTTTGAACCAATAATTTCTAATTAGTGTTATTAATTATTTGCGGGAGTAGCTCATTTGGTAGAGCGATAGCCTTCCAAGCTATAGGTGGCGAGTTCGAGCCTCGTCTCCCGCTCTAACTGAGTCATCAGTCAGTAAGTCATTAGGTCATTAGATTAGAAATGACTTATATGAATTGACTCAATGACCATTGACTCAATGACTTTAAAAAGCCGTTGTAGCTCAGTGGTAGAGCACTTCCTTGGTAAGGAAGAGGTCGTGAGTTCAATTCTCATCAACGGCTCAGATTTTTGAAATGACGTTGTGTGACTTGATAGAGCATCTCGATGGTTCGGGAAGGTCGTCCCGCCCAAGGTGGGATCAACGGCTGAGCTGAATAGGAGATCAGAAAGTAAAAGAGTGCGACGCAACCGAAGATAAATAGTAGCAACGTCGCCCGATAACATAAATATAAATTTGTAAAAACAACCTAAAAACGGATAACAATGGCAACTAAAGAGACCTTTAAAAGGGACAAACCACATCTTAACGTTGGTACGATTGGTCATATTGATCATGGCAAAACAACATTGACTGCTGCTATTACTACCATACTTGCAAAGAAAGGGTTGGCAACAGCAAAGAAATATGACGAGATTGATGCCGCTCCTGAGGAAAAAGAACGTGGTATTACCATAAATACGGCTCACGTTGAGTATCAGACAGTCAATCGTCACTATGCTCACGTTGATTGCCCGGGTCATGCCGATTATGTAAAGAACATGATTACAGGTGCTGCTCAAATGGACGGTGCTATTCTTGTAGTAGCAGCTACTGACGGTCCTATGCCTCAAACAAAAGAACACATTCTTTTGGCTCGCCAGGTGGGTGTACCACGGATGGTTGTATTTATGAATAAGGTTGATCTGGTTGATGATCCGGAATTGCTTGAACTTGTAGAAATGGAGATCCGTGATCTTCTTAATTTCTATGGTTTCGATGGCGATAATACACCTATCATTAAGGGGTCTGCTACAGGCGCATTAGCTGGTGAAGAAAAATGGGTAAAAGCAGTTGAGGAATTAATGGCTGCAGTAGATGATTATATTCCACTGCCGCCACGTCCAATTGATCAGCCGTTCCTTATGTCTGTCGAAGATGTGTTTTCTATTACTGGTCGTGGTACAGTTGCTACAGGTCGTATTGAAAGAGGGAAAATAAAAACCGGTGAATCTGTTGAAATAGTTGGTTTGATACCTCAACCGTTAACCTCTGTTGTGACCGGTGTAGAAATGTTTCGTAAAATTCTTGACGAAGGTGAGGCAGGCGATAATGCGGGGCTGTTGCTGCGTGGTATTGAAAAGAAAGATATTCGCCGTGGTATGGTTATTTGTAAACCGGCTTCTATTACACCACATACCGATTTTAAATGCGAGGTGTATGTGTTGAGCAAAGAGGAAGGCGGACGCCATACTCCGTTCTTTAATAAATACCGTCCTCAATTCTACTTCCGCACAACCGACGTAACGGGTGAGGTGGAATTGCCGACGGGAACAGAAATGGTGATGCCAGGCGACAATACAGCACTTACGGTAAAATTGATTCAGCCTATAGCTATGGAGAAAGGTTTGAAATTCGCTATTCGTGAAGGTGGACGCACCGTAGGTGCGGGACAAGTGACCGAGATTTTGAAATAAAACCCTTAAATCCCCTAAAAGGGGACTTAAGGAAAGCTTTATAAATTTAAAAAGTACTTGAGCTGAGAAGTTCAGGTACTTTGTTTCTAATTGGAAGTTCTTTTTTAGTGAATGCGCTAAAGCCCCTTCAGGGGTTTGTGGATTCTTCTACGGGCATATTTCAATGGTAGAATGAAGGTCTCCAAAACCTTAGATCTGGGTTCGAATCCTAGTGCCCGTGCTAAATGAGGTTTGATGTTTGGGACTTTTCATCTGAACATCAAAAATAAAATGGAACACTATGAATAAAATTTCAGTTTATTTCAGAGAAAGTTACAAGGAACTTATGGAAAAAGTAAGTTGGCCTACCTGGGCTCAGCTTCAGCAATCAACTATGATCGTGCTTGCTGCTACATTGGTAATAACCGCTATTGTTGCGGCAATGGATTTTGCGGCAGGCAATGTTTTAAAACAAGTTTATAAATTCTTTTTTTAAATAATGGAAGAGACAACTAATATTCAAGGTACACAACAGCAGGAAACCAAGTGGTATGTGTTGCGTGTGGTTAGCGGCAAGGAACGAAAAGTGAAAGAATATCTTGATAAAGAAATTGCCCGCAGCGGTTGGAGCGACATAGTGAAACAAGTGTTTCTACCAGTAGAGAAAGTATACAAAGTTCAGAATGGAAAAAAAGTAATGCGTGAACGTAATTACTATCCGGGGTATGTAATGGTAGAGATTAGTGAGGGAAAGCTAAGTGATGATCTGCGCGATACAATTAAAAATACTACGAATGTTATTCATTTCCTGGGAAAAGAAAACCCCATCGCATTGCGTAAAGCAGAGGTAAACAAGATGCTTGGTAAGATGGATGAAATGGCTGAAGCCGGTGGGGTCAGCATGAGTGAACCATTTATTGTAGGTGAAACGATTAAAATTATTGAAGGACCATTTAATGATTTTAACGGCGTAATTGAAGAAGTAAATGATGAGAAGAAAAAATTAAAGGTAACTGTAAAAATATTTGGTCGTTCAACGCCTGTCGAACTTAATTACATGCAGGTAGAAAAAATCAGTTAATATAAAACTCATTCATAGCAAATCGTCCCACCAAAAAGTGGGGCGATTTTTTTTCGTTAATGACTTCTTAAAGAATTCTTGTTCCATGTTCTTATGATAAGCGGTAACAAAATTTTTCGTTAACCGTCTAATTTCGTAAAGGCTTAAAACTGATTTATAAACCATACCAAGTATAGTCATGAGAAAATATATTTCGCAGCTAATTACTGCAATATTTATTCTTGCCACCTGTACTCCCATTTTTGTTTTTTCCCAAAGCCCCGCTCCAAGAACTTTATCCGCAAAAAGAACAACACAGCCGGTAAAAATAGATGGCTTGCTTACAGACAGCGCCTGGAAAGATGCTGCCATGATGACTGACCTGGTTGAATTTCGTCCTAAGATTGGAGACAAAGAAAGTTACGAGACGAGAACAGAGGCATGGCTAATGTATGATGATAGGGGTATTTATTTTGGCGGTTATTGTCATGAATCTACAAAAGATAGTATTGCGACGGAGTTGAAAGGCAGAGATGGTTTTGGCACTAATGACTACGTGGGAATCATTTTCGACACTTATCATGATAAGCTCAATGCATTTGAATACTTCGTGACGCCGCTAAATGAACAATGGGATTCAAAGATGTCTCCCCCACCGACTCCAAATAGCGACGAAGAAGATTTTACCTGGAATTCCGTATGGGAAAGCGGTGCGGTAATTCATAACGATGGCTGGAGCTTTGAAATGTTCATCCCTTATTCAGCTATTCGTTTTGGAAAAAAAGATGTGCAGACATGGGGGTTCAATATTACTCGTCGCAGAAGAAAAACGGAAGAGCAATTTACCTGGAATCCCATTAATCCGAATGTAAATGGCTTCCTTACCCAGGAGGGATTATGGACGGATATTTCAAATATTAAACCGCCACTCCGGTTACAATTTTCTCCCTACTTCTCTGTTTATGCCAATCACTTTCCCCTTAATCTTCCCGATAAAAGCAATTGGACAAGCCAGGTAAATGGCGGAATGGATGTAAAGTATGGCATCAACCAGGCGTTTACATTGGATGCAACATTAATTCCGGACTTTGGCCAGGTGCAAAGTGATAATCGAATTTTAAATCTTACTCCATATGAAGTAAGATTTAATGAAAACAGACCATTTTTTACCGAGGGCACCGAGTTGTTTGGAAAAGGAAATTTATTTTATTCAAAAAGAATCGGCGTGTATCCCATTTTGCTTCATTCCGCCGATGAAAATCTTGCTACAAATGAAATCGTCGTAAAAAACCCGCAGGAATCAAAGCTAATTAATGCGTCAAAAATTTCGGGCAGAACACAAAAAGGACTTGGGATTGGTTTTTTAAATGCAGTTACAAATAACCGCTACGCGACGATAGAAGATACGGTAACACATCAAACACGCAAATCGCTGACTGATCCACTTACAAATTATAACATCCTCGTGCTCGATCAAACATTAAAACATAATTCGAGTATATCGTTTGTGAATACCAACGTATGGAGAAGTGGTAATGATTATGATGCAAATGTTTCGGCAGCATTATTTGATTTTAATGACAAAACAAATACGTGGAATGCGGGAGGAAAAGTGTCGAGCAGCAGCCTAATCAACTATTTGCCGGATGGCAAAACTCAAACGGGCTATAGTCATAGCCTTTATTTTGGAAAAACCAGCGGGAACTTTGTTTTCAAATTAAACCAGGACGTGGCTAATAATGAATACACCAGCAATGATTTTGGGTTTTTTACTGTCAAGAATTTTTTAGATCATGCTTTCTGGATGCAATACCATTGGCTCAAGCCAACTAATTGGTACAATAATTTTCGAATCAATTTTAATGCAATAAATTCCCGACGACTGACTCCCGGTACTTACAGACATGCTCATTTCAATGCTAATGCAAACAGCCAATTAAAAAATCTTTGGATTATAGGAGCATTGGCTGGGTATGAGCCAGATAACAACAACTTTGATGAGCCCCACAAAGACGGTCGATTTTTCAGAGGATGGGCAGATTGGCTTCTCGATGGATGGGTACAAAGCAATCAATCAAAGAAATACTATATATACGCCGAGTTGTTTTATGTCCGCAGAAACATGTTTAAAAGCAAAAAATATCAGCTAACATTTCAGCAGCAGTTTAGATTTAGCAATAAGTTCTCTGTAAACCACAGTTTGTCGTTGGAACCCGTAACTAACGAACCCGGTTTTGCAACTATTGTTGCAGGTAACGATGACATAATTTTTGGTAGAAGAGACAGGAATACCATTTCAAACACCTTGACTTTGAAATACAATTTCAACGATAAAATGGGAATCAACACGAGGATCCGCCATTACTGGAGTAAAGTAGATTACAGAGAGTTCTTCACCTTATTGCAAAATGGGCGCCTGCAAACAAATCCTGCGTTTAGTGAGAATGAAAATCAGAACGTCAACTTTTTTAACGTTGATATGGTATACACCTGGCAATTTGCCCCCGGCAGTTTCTTGAACATTGTCTGGAAAAATGCCGTGGTTGATTTTAAAGATCAATTGGAAAAAAACTATTTCAAGAACTTCACTAATACGATGGAAGCTGATCAGAATAACAATTTTTCCCTTAAGGTTATTTATTTTTTGGACTATTTGAATCTTAAAAAGAAAAAGAAGACTTAGCCGTCAGTTTAAAAGAAAAGTTTTTTCAACAGAAGTAAAAGAATTATTTTTTTCAAAATCAATTTTTGGGTGATAGGTCTTTGTGAACAAAGTGGTGATCCAGAAATTTTTTGTGAGAAGAATTGAAGGCTTTTTTAAAATAGCATCCGGGAAAAGGTGGTACCATTTGTATCCGTTGCTTCTAAAAAATTCCCTGCATTGATTAGACAATCCTAATTCTTCAGCTGCAGTTTTCGCAGCATCGCGCTGGCATCTTGATTTTATAAAGAGCTTTAGAATTCTTGTTTGAAATCCATAGATGTACAAATGATCTTTTACCAATTTATAATTCTGAAATCTTGACCTTGCATCCAACTGTGCAAACAAAGGCATGCAAATGGATGGGCTTATGACTATTAATTTCAATATAATATAATCACTGCTGCTGAACCAGGAAACGACATCAACAAAATAGAAGGATAACCCAAAAAATATTATTTCAGAAAGTGTTATCAAATGCAAAAGGTACCCTGCTTTTAAATAGGAAATGGTCTTTCTATACTGTATCGTCATAGGTGAATAAAGGACATAAGATATAAAGAAATTAGCAGGTCAAGGAATACAAAATATTTTGTCAAACAGTTTCTCAATTCAACGCTACACCCTATCTTTGCGACCCCAATAAGTTCTTTCAGAATCCCGACCTCGTCGGGAGAGGAATTTGGGAGACCGAGTACTCGCAAAGCGAAGAAAAGTCGTTTGAACCAATAAATCGAAAAAAATGGCAAAAGAAATTACTGGCTTTGTAAAGCTACAATGCAAGGGCGGCCAGGCCAACCCTGCACCCCCAATCGGCCCCGCTTTAGGTTCCAAGGGAATTAATATAATGGAATTCTGCAAGCAGTTCAATGCACGCACCCAGGACAAAATGGGTAAAACACTTCCTGTTTTAATTACCGTTTATTCAGACAAGAGTTTTGATTTCGTTATTAAAACTCCTCCCGCTGCTGTTCAGTTGATGGAAGCTGCAAAAATTCAGAAGGGTTCTAAGGAGAGTAATCGGACAAAGATTGGTAAAGTAGATTGGAGCCAGGTTGAAGCAATTGCAAAAGATAAAATGCCTGACCTTAATTGCTTTACCGTAGAAAGTGCCATGAAAATGGTGGCAGGTACTGCACGAAGTATGGGCTTAACCGTTGAAGGTAAAGCTCCCTGGGAAAATTAATTCCTGACAATTTTAAAACGAATTGATAATGGCATTCATCAGTAAAAAAAGAAAAGCCGCCGAAGGCAAACTAGATAAAAGCAAAGCCTATTCATTAAAAGAGGCTTCTTCATTAGTGAAGCAGGTAAATACTACAAAATTTGATGCATCTGTAGACTTGCATATTCGTTTAGGAGTTGATCCTAAAAAAGCAGACCAGGCTATTCGTGGCACGGTTAATCTTCCACATGGAACCGGTAAAACTAAAAAAGTGTTGGTGCTTTGTACACCTGATAAGGAAGCAGATGCGAAAGCTGCCGGCGCCGATTTTATCGGCCTTGATGAGTTCATTCAAAAAATTGAGGGAGGTTGGGTAGATGTGGATGTAATTATTGCCACCCCTTCGGTAATGCCTAAAATTGGTAAGTTGGGTAAAATACTTGGTCCACGAAACCTCATGCCCAATCCAAAAACTGGTACCGTTACAAACGATGTCGCTGCTGCCGTGAACGAAGTAAAAGGTGGTAAGATTGCTTTTAAAGTTGACAAAGCAGGTATCATTCATGCGTCTATCGGCCGGGTTAGTTTTACACCAGAAAAAATTGCGGAGAACAGCCAGGAGTTGCTAAATGCTATTATCAAAGCGAAGCCTTCTTCTTCAAAAGGTGCCTATTTAAGAGGCATTTGCATGGCGAGCAGCATGAGTCCTGGAATTTCGATTGATACAAAAGCCTTTGTTCACTAATAATATTGAAACGATCTCACGCCAATGTTGGAGTGAATGATAAAATTTAAGTCATGACAAAAGATCAAAAAAACGAAGTGATAGAGTTGTTGAAAGATAAGTTCTCTCAATACAATAACTTCTATGTTACCGACACAGAATCATTGACTGTAGAGCAGGTGGGTAAATTGCGTCGTGCCTGCTTTGATAAGAAAGTGGAAATGAAAGTGGCTAAAAATACATTGATCAAAAAGGCGCTGGAATCTTTGGATACAAAACGTTACGCTGCTGTGTATGATGCATTACACAATGTAACAGCATTGATGTTCTCTGAAGATCCAAAAAATCCCGCATTGATCATTAGCTCTTTTCGGAAAGAAATACACAATGAGAAACCTGTATTAAAGGCTGCCTTTATTGATGGCGATGTCTTTTCGGGTGATAATCAGTTAAAAGCTCTTACCACTCTCAGAACTAAGCACGATCTTATCGGTGAAGTAATTGGATTATTGCAATCACCGGCTAAAAATGTGATTAGTGCATTGAATGCAGGTGGTAAATTGGCGAGTCTTGTGAAGGCCTTAGAAGAGAGAGCGCAGGCATAATTGTCAAAATGAAATTCCTATGTCTTCGGGTATAAGTGAAGACAAATTATAAACCTTCCGCCGGAGTTTAAAAAACTAAGAAGGCGGTTTTTTAAAATGTAAAAAAATGGCAGATTTAAAATCATTTGCTGAACAGTTGGTTAACTTGTCAGTAAAAGAAGTAAATGAATTAGCAAAAATTCTGAAAGAAGAATACGGCATTGAGCCTGCAGCTGCTGCTGTGGCTGTTGCTGGTCCTGCAGCTAGTGGCGGTGCCGGTGCTCCTGCTGTCGAAGAAAAAACTTCTTTCAACGTAGTTTTGAAGGCTGCAGGTGCTAACAAACTAAACGTTGTTAAAGTGGTAAAAGAATTAACCGGTTTAGGTTTGAAAGAGGCAAAAGAGCTTGTTGACGGGGCTCCGAAAAATGTAAAAGAGGGAGTTGCCAAGGCTGAAGCTGATGAAGTAGCCAATAAGCTAAAAGAGGCAGGCGCAGACGTAGAGATCGCTTGAGTAAAAAAATCATTTGAATTTTAAGCCCTGGATTTTCCGGGGTTTTTTTATTTAAATAATTGCCTCGTCCTAAAATAAGTTGACACAAAATGTACAGACTTATGAATGGACAACAATTCTCCACCGGAGTCAAGCGGACTCAAAAAGATTACAGTTTACCTTTTAAACTTCAAGTCATAGAAGAAGTAGAAAAAGGCGAGTTAACCTATAAGCAGGCGCAGCGAAAATATGGGATACAGGGGCGGACTACTGTATTGGCCTGGTTGAGAAAACATGGTAGCTTGGACTGGAAAACAGATAATCCCATGAAAGGAAAAGAAACTCCCTATCAGAAGATCCGTGAATTGGAGAAACGATTGAAGCGATTAGAAAAAGAAAAGGAAATTCTGAACAAAGCTATTGAGATAGCTGATGAACAATTAGGAACTGACATTAAAAAAAAGTATTTGGACCTGTTGTCAAAAGCTTCCGGGCAGCAGGCACAAGAGGATGTAGCGTCAAGCTGATCAGTAATACGTTTGGTTACACTCGCCAACATTATTACAAACAGCAGAAGGACTTGCAACAACAGCAATGCCGAAAGCAACAGATAAAAATGTTGGTGTTAGATCAGCGCAAATTATTACCTCGCATAGGAGGCAGAAAAATCCATTATCTGATTAAGCCGATTTTGCAAAACAAAATATTAAAATGTGGAAGAGATAAACTTTTTGATATCATGAGAGAAAACAATTTACTGATTAAGCCCAGGCGCCGGTATATACAAACAACTAACTCTAAACACTGGATGAAGAAATATCCCAACAAAGCAAAACAGATTGCCATCAATGCTCCTGAACAAGTATGGGTCAGTGACATTACCTATTTAAAAACCGAAGAGGGCAATTGCTATTTAAACATGATTACCGACGCTTATAGCAGAAAGATTATAGGTTATTGTGTAGCTGATAACATGGAAGCAATTACAATGAGACGAGCTTTAGACATGGCAATTACCAATCGACTCTATCCAGGCCAACCACTTATTCATCATTCAGACCGTGGACTCCAATATTGCAGCAGCGAATACGTCAGTAAGGCAAATGATCACAACATCAGCATGAGCATGACTGAGCAATCAGATCCTTATGAAAATGCTCTGGCCGAAAGAATGAATCGAACGATTAAAGAAGAATTTTGCCTGGATTGTACCCTGAAAACTAAAAACCTTGCTATTGCTGCGGTAAGACAAGCGGTACACCTGTACAATAGCTATCGACCTCATCTCTCCTTATCTTTGAAAACACCAGATCAACAGCATCAAAAAACCCAACCACCAGAGGCAGTTGGGCTTATTTAAAAACTGTCAACTTATTTTAGGACTATTCAAATTATAGAAAATATTTTAAGTAGTTATTTTACATGTCTGTCAATTCCTTTCATGAACAGGAAAGATTTCTTCAACATCATTTTTTTTATACTAGCTGCTATTGCCATTTTCTACCCGCTTTTTTATTCTGAATATCTATATACGGATGAAGCTGTTCAGCTATGGCTTTATAAAAAAGGTTCAAATTTTCAAATGTTTTTGCCGCAGGGACGGTATATAGCCGAAAAACTTTTTCAGTGGTTGTTTAGTGGAGTAAATACTATTCATGACCTTAAGTTTATACGGTTGTTTTCCTTCTTTGGCTGGATTCTTTGTATTCCTGTTTGGTACTTCATCATAAAAAAGATCGTGATAAGGGAAAGATTGCCTGGACTGCTTATTTCCTTTTCAATTTTATACCTGGTATGCACGCCATCATTTTCAATATATGTGAGTTGGGCTTCCGTAATAGAATTATTCATTGCAAATACAGCCGGACTAATATCGGGATATATTTTATATTCCTTTATAAGCCTTGAAGATGGAAGAATTAAAAAACCACTGCCAGTAATAACCGGAGCTACGTTATTTGGCATAATCTCTTTATTTACTTATCAAAATGGTTTTGGATGTTTTTTGCTCCCTTTTTTATTACACTTAATTGCAAGACCGAGGAATTTTCGTACGATATTTATTGCGATAGGTATTTACTTACTCGTTTATGTATTGTACTATATTTTGTTTAAGTATACCATCCAACTAAATAAGATTGAAACAATCAATCGAACCAAAATATCTTTTAATGTTTTCCCCAAAGTAAGATTCTTCGTCAGGCCTTTGGCTACGGCTTTTCATTTTACTTACCTGTTTAATGAAAAGAGTATTCCGGGGTTCATTATCTATTTGATAACTTTTCTTTCATGGTTGATTGTTGATTTTTATCGGTCGTCTAGCTTTTCATTTAAAAGCTATGTGAAATTTTTCGCTCTTGTTTTATTGATGCTTATTTTCATTTATTTACCTTCTTTGATCACTAAAGAAAATTATTTTTCTAACAGAACATTATTAGCAATAAACATGGCTGTTTTTTTTCTTGTTGCAACAACACTTCTGCAAGTCGTTAGAAAAGACAAGGTAAAACTTACTGTAGGCATAATTTCTGCTCTATTTGCATTTAATGCCTGGTTCAATTTCAATAAGCAGTTTTTAAATCCACTTGAAGAAGAATATAGAAAGGTGAGAGGGTTTATTGAAAATCATTATAACCCCGATATAAACACCGTATATTTTATCCGTCCACATGAAGATTTTTTTGTTAACCGATATAACATTACCCGTTCCTGGGATGAATTTGGGGTGCCTTCTACTTTTTTTGATTGGGTCCCTGAATTTTTTGTAAAACAGATAATTTTTGAAAAAACAAGCAGCCGGACAATAGCAGAAAAGCTTGTGATTAAACATTGGTTGGGAAAGGAAGAGTTTCTTCGCTCAAATCAACCGATTTCGAAAGAAATATTACTTATTGACGTGGAAGAAATTATTACCGGCAATGATGATAGATAACTTTCTCACTCTACTGTTAAATAGGGCTTCAATTTCGAAAATATTTCCTCCGTGATTAAGCTGATTTTTTTCAAATCATCGACAGATGTAAAATTGCCGTGTTGATTTCTGTATTCCACAATTGCATTAGCTAAATTCCATTTCATATACGGGTGTGATTTCATTTCATCTTTTGTTGCTGCATTGATATTGATTTTTTTTACAGGGCTATTATCAAGCTTTAGGTAGGGCTTTATCTTTTGAAAAGTAGAATCCGGCAAACCATAAGTTTCACCAATCTGATCTATGGAGTAAAATCCGCCTAACTTATCTCTGAAATTTACAATTCTTGCAGCCAATTTGTTTCCAATCCCTGGCAAAGCAATAAATTCCGATGTGTCTGCAACATTAATGTCAACTAAAAGATATTTTAGAGTTTTATTTGGAGACGCTTCTTTTTTGAATTCATTTTTTGAATAGGCATTGAGATCTTTATTATCTATCGTTTCAATCTTAATAAAGGGTTCTAATCGCCCATACTCATCAGCCCTGACGCCATAAATTTTTTTTAAATCCTCATTGTTATAAAAATGGCCTCCTTTGTTTAAATATTTCTGAATGGTAGCAATTGTTTTTTCCCGAATTCCTAATTTCTTCCACCCCTCGATTGACAAAGTATTTGGATCAAAATAAAATAATTTGACTGTTGATTTATTAAAGTTGTCCGCGGGTTTATCATACACCAAATCATTGATGTTTTCATCATTTGATTTTAAAGCACTTTCTGAATTTTCCTGATCATGCTGCAGCTGTTTAGCAGCAGCCATCCAACTTGTATCAGCAGAAATCGCCCTATGCTTCCCCGATGCGGCTATGTTAGGAAATATCCATATTCCAATAATGACTATAACAATTACTATAAGACCAATCCTCTCTTTCCGGGTGAAAGTGAAATACTCGTCTAGAAGTCTCTTCCAATTCATAGCTAAGGTTTCTCTAAACTACATTATTTTGCTTTTTCCAAACAACTGTTAATTGTATTTATGGCTTAATGTTTGTTGGCAAAGTTTTCTTGTTCGTAAGGCATTATTCCTTACCTTTGCGTTCCTTTAATTTGGCCAAATACATTTTGACGTTACAAATCATGATTAAATAGTTGATTTCCAAAGGTTTTTTTTCAGAGGTGAGAAAAAGCCTAATGTGATTTTTACGTCATTGACTCTTTAAAACCGGTTTTTTAAGCCTATGTCTTCAACAAAACTGAATCACAGAATTGACTTTGGTAAAATCAAGCATCTTGCGGACGCCCCTGACCTACTTGATATTCAAATTCAATCATTCAAAGATTTTTTCCAATTAGAAACCACACCCGACAAACGAAACATTGAAGGTTTGTTTCGTGTATTTCGTGAAAATTTTCCAATCACAGATACACGTAACATTTTCGTGTTGGAATTCCTGGATTATTTTATTGACCCGCCAAACTTCGCTTAAGCTGTAATGACGAGGAACACGTAGACTTCCAAACTATTGTTCAGGATGTATTCCTTGGAAATATCCCTTACATGACTCCACGAGGTACGTTTGTGATCAATGGAGCGGAGCGTGTAGTGGTATCTCAATTGCACCGTTCGCCAGGGGTGTTCTTTGGTCAATCTATCCATCCGAATGGAACAAAAATTTATTCGGCAAGAGTAATTCCCTTTAAGGGTGCGTGGATGGAATTCGCTACAGATATCAACAATGTAATGTATGCTTACATTGATCGTAAGAAAAAATTCCCGGTTACCACTCTCCTGCGTTCTATCGGTTATGAAACTGATAAAGACATTCTGGAGTTATTTGGGATGGCTGATGAAGTAAAGGCAGAGAAGAAGGCATTGCAAAAATATATCGGTCGTCGTCTTGCGGCTCGCGTGTTAAGAAGCTGGGTAGAAGACTTCGTGGATGAAGATACAGGTGAGGTAGTTTCTATTGAAAGAAATGAAGTGGTATTGGAACGTGATTCTATTCTGGATCAGGAAGCCATAGATATGGTGGTCGAAATGGATGTAAAAAGTGTTTTTATTCAGAAAGAAGACGTGGGTGGTGACTATGCAATTATTTATAACACTTTAAATAAAGATACTTCCAACAGTGAATTGGAAGCGGTTCAGCATATCTATCGTCAACTACGCGGAGCCGATGCCCCCGATAATGAAACGGCAAGAGGTATTATAGATAAATTATTTTTCAGCGATAAGCGTTACGATCTTGGTGAAGTTGGTCGTTACAAGATCAATAGAAAACTCGGTCTTAATTCTCCGCTGGAACAAAAAACATTAACAAAAGAGGATATTATTGAGATCATAAAGTATCTCGTACGATTAACAAATGGTAAAGCTGAGATAGATGACATCGATCATTTGAGCAATCGTCGGGTGCGCACAGTAGGCGAGCAGCTATATGCTCAGTTCGGTGTAGGTCTTGCACGTATGGCAAGAACGATTCGTGAAAGAATGAATGTACGGGACAATGAAGTCTTCACTCCGGTTGATCTTATCAACGCCAGAACACTTTCTTCTGTGATTAATTCTTTTTTTGGAACGTCACAATTGTCGCAGTTTCTTGATCAGACAAATCCATTGTCGGAGATCACGCACAAGCGGCGTATATCAGCACTCGGTCCCGGTGGCTTAAGTCGTGAAAGAGCAGGCTTTGAAGTTCGCGACGTGCATTACTCTCACTATGGTCGTCTGTGTACCATCGAAACTCCGGAAGGTCCAAACATTGGTTTGATTTCTACACTTTGCGTGCATGCGAAGATCAATGAAATGGGTTTTATTGAAACGCCGTATCGTAAGGTGGAAGCTGGTAAGGTGAACATGAAAGAATTGACCTTTCTCAGTGCAGAAGAAGAGGACACGGCAAAAATTGCCCAGGCAAATTCACCTCTTGATGAAAAAGGAAATTTTGTTGATCAAAAGGTTGTTAGTCGTGAAACAGGTGATTTTCCGATTCTTGATAAAACGGATGTTGAGTTTATGGATGTAGCGCCAAACCAGATCGTGGGGTTGAGTGCTTCATTAATTCCTTTTCTTGAGCATGACGATGCCAACCGTGCCCTGATGGGATCAAACATGCAACGCCAGGCTGTTCCGCTGATTCGTCCTGATGTACCGATTGTGGGTACCGGCCTGGAAGGAAAAGCAGCAAGAGATGCAAGGATCCAAATACATGCGGAAGGAAATGGAATAGTTGAGTATGTAGACGCTAATGAAATTCACGTTCGATACAACAGAAATGAAACTCAAAAGCTGGTATCGTTTGAAGACGATCTCGTAGTATATAAGCTCACGAAATTTATCAAAACAAACCAGGAAACCGCTATTAATCTTAAGCCCGCTGTTAAAAAAGGTCAGCAGGTAAAAGAAGGTGACTTTCTTACTGAAGGATACGCTACACAAAATGGTGAGCTGGCACTTGGTAAAAATCTAAAAGTGGCATTCATGCCATGGAAGGGTTATAATTTCGAAGATGCCATCGTAATAAGCGAAAGAGTTGTGAAGGAAGATTTATTTACCTCTGTTCACATCTCCGAATATGAATTAGAAGTTCGTGATACAAAGTTGGGGGAAGAAGAACTGACGCCTGATATTCCAAATGTTTCTGAGGAAGCAACAAAGGACCTTGACGAAAATGGTATTATCAGGATTGGTGCTCAAATAAAAGAAGGTGATATCATTATAGGAAAGATCACACCAAAAGGCGAAAGCGATCCTACACCCGAAGAAAAATTGTTACGTGCAATTTTTGGCGACAAGGCAGGTGATGCCAAAGATGCCTCATTAAAAGCACCAAATGGTGTGGAGGGTGTAGTAATCAGTAAAAAATTGTTCCAGCGGGCAAAGAAAGATAAAAATGCTAAAGTAAGAGAGAAGGCTGCCCTGGAAAAATTGGAAAGAGTACATGAAAAGAACGAAGCCGATCTGATGGAAGTGCTGCTGGAAAAATTACAAGTTTTGTTAAGGGATCACACATCTGCAGGTGTAAGCAACAATTTTGGCGAAGTGCTGATTGGCAAAGGTGTCAAATTCACTGCAAAGAATTTGACAGGTATCGACTATCAAAATGTAAATCCGCTGGGATGGACAGGTGATAAGAAAATAGATGAACAAATCAATGTGCTGCTTCACAATTTTAATATTAAGTACAACGAAGAGTTGGGACGATATAAGAGAGAGAAATTCAACATTTCCATAGGTGATGAATTGCCAGCAGGGGTGCTGAAGCTTGCAAAAGTTTATCTCGCTGTCAAGCGTAAGTTGAAAGTGGGTGATAAAATGGCGGGTCGTCACGGCAATAAGGGTATTGTTGCCAAAATCGTTCGTGAAGAAGACATGCCATTTCTTG
>WNFX01006202.1_pt1 | contig 18091 bp, 20 predicted proteins | sample 5400111 | NCBI WGS metagenome assembly WNFX01 (sample SAMN13153363, study PRJNA577476) | soil metagenome | isolation source: 40 cm soil or saprolite under grassland replicate 1 | place: USA:California | collected 2016-06-15 | reverse complement strand
AGGAAGTCCTGCTCATACACCGTCTCCAGCACCATGACGATTGCTCTTTGCGCCACCTTATCTTCGAAGGTCGGGATGCCGAGCGGCCGCCACGAGCCATCCGTCTTCGGAATATAGGCCCTGCGCACCGGCGGCGCTTGGTAGCGACCCGACTTGATGCGATCCAGGAGGTCTAAGAGATTGGCATCCAGGTTTGTCGCATAATCGTCCGCTGTCACGCCGTCGATGCCGGGCGCACCATCCTTGCGGGTGAGCCGGTACGCCTCCTGCATCCATTCCAGATCGATGACGTGGTGTAGCGTCGACAACGCCACGCCTCGTTTCGTTCTTGCCAGTTCAGCTATCCGTTGTCGTTTCGTGGACAGGTTTGTGAGGCTCAAGGTCCTCTCCCGTGTTTCCCGTCAACGGCCCTCTCCTCACGGCACCCCTCTTTCCTCAGTCGGGTCCCGGTGAGTCCAGTTCCCCGATGTCATAGGTACTATTGAGGTGCTACGACTTCCCGTCACGTTTGCCCGGTCGCTTATTTGCTTCGCTTCCAGGGTCCACGCTGCCTTCCTCTGTTCGTGTCTCGCAGCAGTCTGCGCTCCCGGAAGGCCAAAGGGTGCTTTCCAGGCCGGGGTCATTGTTCAACCGGCGACCCGACTGCCGGTGTACTTCCACATGGGCGTGAGCGGGATCTCCCAGGTTTCCAGGCAATCCGTCCTGTGCCTTTGCCCCGGTCTACGACCCCGGCCGAACCGACGATCCCTCGCCTCTTTGATGGTTTCGTCGATGCTGCCCCCACGCTTCCCACGGTAAGGGCTTCAGCGGTTAATGAATTTCGGGGCTCTATCGCGCGGCTTCGGCACCTGCTGCTTACGCTTCAAGAATGGTGTTGCCACCATCCCTGCAAAGCTCGCTTCCGGCTGGCTGGCTCGCCTTTACCGGGAGGGAGTTGAACCCTCTGGATTGCTACAAAAGGTTTCAGATCACATTCCCATCCTCCTTTTCTGGATTTGTCCTGGCGCAAGGGAAGTTTCATTCAATCACCTCCTCGGCGCGGGAGAGCACAGTTGCTGGCACGTCGAGGCCAAGCGCCTTCGCGGTTTTGAGATTGATCACCAGGTCGTACTTAGTCGGCGCCTGCACCGGCAGATCGGCCGGCTTCTCGCCTTTGAGAATCCGATCTACGTACCCAGCTGCGAGACGGTACTGGTCAATCAGATCAGGTCCGTAGCAGATCAGGCCGCCGTCCCTGACGAAGTACGGATAGGGGTAGACGGCGGGCAGCTTGTGCCGGGCGGCAAGCCCGACGATCAGATTACGATGTGTCGTCGCCAATGCGCTCCCCGTCACGATCAGGCCGTCATTCGATCCGCGAGCGAAGGCCGTAATCCCGCGTTCGATCTGGCTGGCATCGCGTACGTTGACCGGGGTCAACTCGACGCCGAATGACGCCGCCACGGTCTGGATTGCGGACCATAAACCGATCCCGGCGGTGATGGCCGGATCGCGAAGGACGCCCACCCTTGTGATGGTCGGCTTGAGTTCTTTGAGCAGCTCCAGCCATTTTGCGCCCAAGCCGGGCTCGAACGTCATAAAGCCCGTGGCGTTGCCGCCTGGCCGCGCCAGGCTGTCGACGTAGCCGGCACCGACTGGATCAGGGACCACAGTGAACACGATCGGTACTGCGCGGGTCGCTTGCTGCAACGCCGTCATGACCGGCGTGCCGGTGGCCAGGATGACATCCGGCGCGAGCGCGACCAATTCTGCTGCGCGCCGGCGTAGCTGCTCGCCGTCGCCCGGGGCCTGATAGTAATCGATCCGAATGTTGCGACCGACACTCCAGCCCAACCCGTGCAAACCTTGATGAAACGCCGCCAGGCGGGTCTGCCATTCTGGATCATCCGCGGACAGCGTCGATCACCTCGTCGGCACGCTGTTGCAGAAACAAAGGCACGTCGATGCCGATTGCCTTCGCGGTCTTCAGATTGATCACCAGCTCGAATTTTGTGGGCTGCTCGACGGGCAGGTCCGCAGGTTTGGTGCCTTGCAATATCTTGGACACAAATACCGCGCTGCGCCGATACATGTGCGATATGTCGGCGCCATATGACAACAGCCCCCCGGCCTCCACGAAGGGTCGCAGCACCGAAGCGGATGGTAGTCGGTATTTGATCGCCAAATCGGCGATCGCATTTTGAAAGAAGATGCCGGCTTGCACTACGACGGCACCCGCTCGCTCTTTCTCTATGGCCGCGAACGCCGCCTCAACCTCGTCAAGCGCTCGGACCATTGCCACCGGAGCAATTTCAATGCCGGTGGTGCGACCGGCAAGCTGGACCTGCTCCAGGATCGACCGCGTGAATGGATCGACTGGGTTGGCCAGAACAGCCACACGGCTGAGCGATGGCAGCATATCCCGAAACAGCTCGACACATTTTCCCGCCGCCTCGGAACCCATATTGGACAAGCCCGTGATATTCCCGCCGGGCCGAGCTAGACTTGCCACGAGGCCGGTTCCAATGGGATCACCGGCAATCACGAAAATGGGAATCTCACGCGTCGCCTGCTTCGCCGCCAAGGCGCATGGTGTGAAGATGGCCGCGATGACATCGACCTTGAGACGAACCAACTCTTGCGCCAACTCCGGAAGTCGATCGGCCTTTGCGTCCGCCGAACGCAGCTCGAGTACATAATTCTGCCCTTCGATGAGCCCAAGCTCGCGTAGTCCTTCGCGGAGTGCCTTGCCAAAGGCTCGTCCGTCCTGGTCGGTCAGGACGAGTGCACCGATTCGAGGCGCCTTCGACTGCTGAGCATACGCTGCGAGCGGCCATGCGGCCGTGCCGCCGAGAAGCGTGATGAAATCGCGGCGCCTCATTCAATCACCTCGTCGGCAAGCAATTGCATCGAGTTGGGAACCGTCAGCCCCAGCGCCTTCGCGGTCTTGAGATTGATCACCAGCTCGAATTTGGTTGGCTGCACGACGGGCAAATCGGCAGGGCTGGCCCCCCTGAGGATGCGGCCGGTGTAGACGCCTATTTGACGGTATGCATCAGTGATGCTGTTTCCATAGCTGATCAGGGCTCCTGCCTCGGCGAACTCACGCCACTCGTAGATCGCGGGAAGCACATATCGCGCTGCCAGGGCGACCAGCTGTTCGCGCCGGCTGTTGAAGAAGGGATCAGCGGCGACGAGCAGTCCTCCGCTCCGCTGCCGCACCAGGCTTGCGAAGGCCGCGTCGAACTCACCTTCGGTGCTCGCGGTCACAACCTGGATCTTCCGGCCGATGCTACGGGCCGCGGTATGCACGTCTGTCGTCTGGGTCTCAGCCGATGGATTGGTCGGATTCAGCAGCACGCCAATGACAGCGGCATTGGGCACCAGCTCATGCAAAAGCTGCAGGCGTTTCGCTTCCAGGAGAGCCGCGAACTGAATGATGCCAGTCGCGTTTCCGCCCGGCCGGTTGATGCTGGCGACGAGGCCCGCCCTGATCGGATCAACCGCACTCGAGAAAACGATCGGGATGATCGACGTAGCGGTTTTGGCAGCTTGCGCTGCAAGTCCGCCCGCGCCGGTGGCGACGATGACGGCTACCCCACGCCGCACCAGCTCGACGGCAAGGCTCGGCAGCCGATCGTATTGACCGTCGGCCCAGCGATATTCGATCGCCACGTTTTGGCCTTCGATGTAGCCGCTCTCGCTCAGTCCTTGTCGCAGCGCATTGAGAAGGTAGGCAGACGGTGCGGCCGACGCGCTGCTGAGGAGTCCGATTACTGGCATCGGCGGCTGCTGCGCGCGCGCCGCCAGCGGCCACGTGGCCGCCGCGCCGCCGATGAGCGCGATGAAGTCGCGCCGCTTCATTCGATCACCTCCTCGGCGCGGGCGAGTACTGTCGGCGGCACTTCAAGGCCGAGGGCCTTCGCGGTCTTGAGGTTGATCACCAGCTCGTATTTGGTCGGCGCCTGCACCGGCAGGTCCGCCGCCTTCTCGCCCTTGAGGATGCGATCGACGTAGCCGGCCGCGCGGCGGTACTGGGCAACAATGTCAGGCCCGTAAGTGACCAGCCCGCCGTGTGTGACGAAGACGCGATAGGCGTAAACCGTGGGCAGTCGATGCTGCGCCGCAAGCCTGATGATCAAGTCGCGGTGGGTCAACGATGCCGCGCTCACCGCCACGATCAGGCCGCCATTCGGGAAGCGCGCGAACGCCGAGACAGCGCGTTCGATCTCGCTCGCGTCGCGCAGGTCGATCCGCCTCAACTCCGCGCCGAACGACTGTGCCACGGCCTGGATCATGGCCCACTGTCCGATCGCGGCGGCGCCGGGTTCGCGCAGAACGCCGACGCGCGTGGTTTGCGGCGTAAGCTCCCTGAGCAGTTCCGCCCACTTCCCAGCCAACCCGTATTCGAACTGAATGAAGCCGGTAATATTGCCCCCCGGCCGCGCCAGACTTTCGACGTAACCATTACCGACCGGGTCGATGCCTTGGGCCATGACGACGGGCACGGTGCGGCTGGCCTGTTGCAGCGCCGCCGCTGTCGCGCCGACGCCGCCCAGGATGACCTCCGGGGCGAGCGCGACCAATTCCGCCGCGTCTTTGTACAGACGCGCGGAATCGCCCACGCTCCAGCGATAATCGATCCGCAGATTGCGCCCCACGGCCCAACCTAATTCCTGCAGCCCTTGCATGAATGCCGCGAGGCGGGCCTGTGACTCCGGCTCATCCGCGGCCGTATGCATGAGCACGCCGATGCGCCGCATTCGCTCGGGCTGCTGCGCGCGCGCCGCGAGCGGCCATGTAACGGCCGCGCCGCCGAGCAGCGTGATGAACTCGCGGCGCCTCATTCGATCACCTCGTCGGCACGCGCGAGCAGTGATGTCGGCAGATCGAGGCCGATCGCCCTCGCGGTCTTGAGGTTGATCACCAGCTCGTACTTTGTCGGTGCCTGCACCGGTAGGTCGGCCGGCTTCTCACCCTTGAGGATGCGGTCGACGTAGCCGGCCGCGCGGCGGAACTGGTCGATCAGGTCAGGCCCGTAGGAGATGAGGCCGCCGGCTGTGACGGAGTAGCGACCGGGGTAGACCGCGGGCAGACGGTGCCGGGCCGCCAGCATGGCGATCAGTTCGCGATGAACGATCGCCGCTGCGCTTCCCGTCACGATCAGGCCGCCATTCAACCCGCGCGCAAATTCAGTAACGGCGCGCTCGATTTCGCCGGCGTCGCGCACGTCGACCGGGCTCAACTCCACCCCTAACGACGGCGCCACGATCTGGACAGCGCCGAACTGCCCGATCCCGGAGGCGACAGCCGGATCTCGAAGGACTGCCGCCCGCGTCACGCGGGGCGCGATCTCTTTGAGCAGTTCGAGCCATTTTCCGCTCATGCTGTATTCGTAAATCGTGAACCCAGTCGCGTTGCCGCCCGGCCGTGCCAAGTTTGCGACGAAACCGGCGCCGACCGGGTCGATTACACTCACGAACACGATCGGCACGGTGCGGGTCGCCTGTAGCAACGGCGCCACGGTTGCGGTGCCAGTACCAGCCAGAAGGACGTCCGGCGCCAGTACGGCCAATTCCGCCGCGTGTCTACGAATGTCGTCGGCCGTGGCCCAGCGGGTGTCGATCCCCAGGTTGCGGCCGTCGCTCCAGCCCAATTGCTTCAGGGCCTGTGTGAACGCCGCGAGGCGAGCTTGTCCTTCCGCATCGTCGGCGGCCAGATACATGAGCACGCCGATGCGCCGCACGCGTTCAGGCTGCTGCGCGCGTCCCGCGAACGGACACGCGACCGCCGCGCCGCCGAAAGCCAAGATGAACTCGCGCCGCCTCATTCGATCACCTCGTCGGCAAGCGCGAGCAGCTTATCGGGAATCGTAAGGCCGAGCGCCTTCGCGGTCGTGGTGTTGATCACCAGCTCGAACTTTGTGGACTGCTGGACCGGCAGGTCGGCAGGCTTGGCACCTTTGAGAATCCTGCCGGTATAGATGCCGACTTGGCGATACGCACCGGAAACGCTGGTACCGTATCCTATCAGGCCGCCGGCCGCGACAGCTTCGCGCCATGGGTAGACTGTAGGGATCAAGTGGCGTGCCGCTAGTGCAACGAGCTGTTGTCGGCGGGCAAAAAAGAATGAATCACTGGCGACGATGAGGGCCCCGGCGCGCATTTGGGCGACGTTCGCGAAGGCCGTATTGATGTCGCGCTCGGAACTGGCATTCACGAATTGGAGCTCACAACCGAGCGAACTTGCGGCCGCTTGAAGGCCGCTGATTTCAGACTCCACGTTCGGATTGGTCGGGTTCTTAAGTACGCCCACGACCTTGGCTGCGGGAACCAACTGGTGCAGCAGCTCCAAATTCTTCGTCGCCAGTGCATCAATGAGGAAGTACACGCCCGTAACGTTGCTGCTTGGCCGGTTGAGGCTGGTGACTAAACCAGACCTGACAGGATCGCCCCCACTCGCAAACACGATTGGAATCTTCGCACTTGCCGCCTTCGCTGCCGGCGTCGCAGCGTTGTTCACGACAAGGACGGCCACTTGCCGCCGGAGTAGGTCAGCCGCCAATGCTGGCAGGCGATCATACTCACCCTCCGCCCAGCGATATTCGATCGCCACGTTCTGGTCCACGATATAGTCGGATTCTTTCAGGCCTTGGAGAAACCCATCCCTAGCATGTGCGTACCCGTCCGCTGAGCCGCGAAAACTCGTGCTTTCGGTCTACCCCACGCTCAACCTGCCGCAGAGTGGCCTGGCAAGTCCTTGGCGCAGACCTGAATCGTTCTGAATCTAGGTGGGGCGCTGCCGACCCCTCCTGTGCTGCCACCCAAACGATAGCACACACGATGCGCCAGGAGGCCGCTGCACTGCGGGACTTTCAGTCCCTCTATGTCCGCTTTGGGTCTCAGTCGCGTCAAAAACGATCAGGGCCGATCGTCGGGCTATGTCCGCTCTACCCCCCAAAAGCTTACGTAGTTTTAAGCTTCGGCGCCGCCGCAGCGATCGGCTGGGCTCAGCAAGTAGCCCGGGTGAGTAGTAAGCCATGATTCCCCGGATTTCGCTTCGCTCATCCGGGCTATCCGCTTCAATTATGTTGCGATCTCGACTATTTCCGTCGTCGATTCATCTACCTAGCAAGTAGCCCGGATGAGCGAAGCGAAATCCGGGATACCACACCTGAATGGCGGGTGTCGGGCACACTCTGCGGGTGTCACGTAGCGCTCTCATAGGCCGTCGCCTGAGCGCAGCGACCTATGGACTATGCTTGGAACGGCAGAACCCGGACATCGCCATAGCGCGTCCTCAAGGGCGTTCACGCCCGTCTTCGACGGGCTATGGACGCGCGTGAACGCGCTTATGGCTCATCCGGGCTGCGCTGCTGGAGGCAAGACATGAACAAGTTCAAGCCGGATGGCTGGCACACCGTGACTCCCAGAGTCTTCACCGACGATGTTGCCGGCTTGGTCGGGTTTTTGAAAATCGTGTTCGGCGCCGTCGGCAAGCTCCAATCGGAAGGGCCGACGGAGATGCGGATTGGCGATTCGGTCGTCATGATCAGCGACGGCGGCGGCGAGCGGCAGGCGATGCCGGCCTTCCTATATGTCTATGTCGAGAATGCGGACGAGGCCTACCAGCGAGCAATTGCCGCAGGCGCTGAATCGATCGAGAGACCTGGTGACATGCCTTACGGCGACAGACGAGCGACGGTTCGAGATTCGTGGGGAAACGTCTGGCAGATCGCGACATACCGCGGGCGCTGACGTGCGGCCCAATGGGCGCCGCACTTACCGCTCCGGCAATTGTCGAAGCAAGTAGCCCGGATGAGCGAAGCGAATCCGGGAATGTGCCGAACAAGTGACGGCGCCTGCGGCGGGCCGCACGATAGTCAAGCCGGAGAACGCGCATGCTATACAGCTATGTAGTCAAAAAACTAGTTCGCGAAAGCTTCGAGAATGTCAACAATCACAGATATGACGAGCTGCTCCAGGCAGTTGCGCCAAATGTTCATCACCGCTTTGCCGGCGCTCACTCCATTGGCGGCGAGCGTCATGACAAAGAGGCGATGCGCCGTTGGCTGGAGCGCCTCGGCCGCGTCTTGCCGAACCTTCACATCAAGGTCAACGATCTCTGGGTGAAAGGCGGGCCCTGGAACACCAAGGTATTTGTGCAGTGGGAAGCGACGGCTACATTGCTCAATGGCGATGCCTCGTACTTCAACCGCGGGCTCCATGTCATCACCATGCGATGGGGCAAAGTCTATTCGCTCGATGTCTTTGAGGATTCCCAAGAGGTAGCGCGCGGGCTCGCCGCTCAAGCCGAATCCGGCCTCAAAGAGGCCGTTGCCGAACAAATTGTCAGCTAATCATGCCCATGCCACAAAGAGGACGATACCGCGCTTTGATCTCGCGACTCTACGCACGCACGGCAAAGTAGTGTAAGCTTGCCGCGGAACCGCTCCAAAGCGTGGGTCCGAATTCTCATTTTTAATTTCGCAGGGAGGTCTCAATGAAACTTTCCCGTAGAAAATTTCTGTTTGTGGCACCAGGGGCTCTTGCACTTCCGGCCATTTCGCGGATGGCGGGGCGCAGACCTACCCGACGCGGCCGGTGCGCTTTGATCGTCGGCTTTGACGCCGGCGGTTCGTCAGCGTCCGAATCGAAGGCGATCGCGTCATGATCAGCGGCAACGCCGTCACAGTTCTGCGCGGGAAACTCCTTGCCTGAAAGCTTTGCCATACACGCCAAGCCTCGCGCCCAGCGCCGACGCGATCAAGCCCGTCGTCGTCGCGGCCCCGTTACCGGCGCCGTGCCGCGAGGTTCGAATTTACGTCGGCTTTGGGGGTTGCTGGCCTCCATCGCGATATCAAGCAAGTAGCCCGGATGAGCGAAGCGAAATCCGGGATATCCGCCTCGGTGCGCATGCGGCTACGGCGAGTGTCGGGCGCAGCTATCTATTGGTGGTGCTGAGAGCAGAACCCGGATATCGCTTCGCTCATCCGGGCTACGTTTACTACCCTTATTACATATAGCGTTACATATAGCGTGGGCGCAGCGGTTACACCACCACCCGCAGGCGCCAGATTTCCTCCCGCCATCCCACCGCAAGAATGTCGCGGTCGGGGTCCTGGCCTTTGTCCCGCACACGGCGCATGCGGAACGCCAGCTCGTGCTGCGCGTTCACGAGTGCCGCCGAGGCGCGTCGTCGCATCGGGTCGATACGGCGGGTAAGGAGCATGCCGTCGGCGACGATGTCCCGGTACTCGCCCGCGCTCACCGTCCGCCCGACTTCTCCGGCCAGCTCTTCGCAGATCACCCGCCGTTCCCGCACGCAGCTTCGCCACAGCGCAAGCGCCGTGATCAGAAGGAATGGCAGGAAGATCGTGAGCTCGAGCAAAGAGCTGCTGACGAAGGCCGGCAAAAACCCCATGTCGGGCTGATCATGCACGGCCGGCGGCTCACCCGGGGAGCCGGTTGCGAGCGCCGCGAGCAGCGGGAGCGCGTTATGGACCATGTGTGCGGCAATGGCCAGAACTAGGCCGACGATCGGTGCGAGGATGCGAATCGACCGGCGATGCGTTTGCATCGCGATCCCAAGGAACGCGCCGAAGATGCCCATGGTCATTGCGTGTCCACCGAGCCCGAAGAGCGCGTATCGGCTGCCGAGTTGTGCGCCATACGGCGCCACGCCGGACTCCGCGTAGCCTTGCGCCACGTACAACGCCGCCTCGAACCAGTTGAACCCGACCCCGACGAGCGCGCCATAGACGATGCCGTCGCGCACGTTGTCGAACTCGGCGCGCAGCAACCAGAAGATCACAAGCACTCCCATCGCCTTGGCGATCTCCTCGGCGATCGGCGCGGAAATCGGCGCCGCCAGCAGCATCGCCGCATCCGGCCCCAGGAGCTGCGTGACAAGCGGATGCTGGGCAACCCACGCGTCGACGAGCTCGAGGAAGGCGCTGTTGAACGGCAAGGCGAGCGCAGTGGCGATGCAGGCGCCCCAGGGGAACGCCGCGGCGAACACCACGGCGTTTGGCGCTCCCGCCGCTCGAGAAGCCACAGCACGCCGAGCGGCAACGCGGCGAGCAGGCCCGAGAGCGCGAGTGCGCGAAAGAACACGCTGGCGACGTCCGGGCGCATGCTCCCGAGCAGGGCGAGATGGACGACGGTCGCGAAACCCAGCACCGCGATCAGCGCCGCGCCGATCGCGATGCAGACCTCGCGCCGGCGCAGCGCCGGGCCCATGATCAGGCGGTGGTCATAGAGAGCCGATACCAAGGCCGCACGTCCTCCCGCGGGGGCATCCAAGTTTTGCGTGCGCCACCGCTCAAGTTAGGCGGGCAAGGCTAAAGCCCAGCAAGTAGCCAGCAAGTAGCCCGGATATCGCTTCGCTCATCCGGGCTACGTTTACGGCTCCAGTCGCTCATGTCCGACATGGATCAAACTCGACCGCGTTGGCCGAGGCGACACGTCCATTCATGCCCGCAGTGCTCCCAATACCGGCCGTAAATTCAATGCGTCGGTGCCTGCAGCGTTGTGCCACGAACAGACATCGCGCCAATGGTTGGGACAGCAGGAATCTCCTTCCCGTTGAAGCAACCAGTTTAACTTGTTGCTCACAGCAACCCGCTAATGGTTACACATACCACGCGACGATCACGGAGGCGTCCCCCGATGGATGATGTTACTGTTGCCCGCGCCATTCACATCGTCTCCGTCGTTCTCTGGATTGGCGGCGTAGGATTCGTGACGACCGTATTGCTGCCGGCTATTCGCAGCTTCAAAGCACCCGACGAGCGAACGGCATTTTTCCATGCCATTGAGCGGCGGTTCGCTTGGCAAGCGCGCATCTCGACGGCCTTGGTAGGCGTCACGGGTCTGTACATGCTCAGTCGACTGGATCTTTGGGATCGGTTCGTACATGGCGCCTATTGGTGGATGCACGCGATGGTCGCGGTGTGGCTGCTATTCACGGTGGTACTGTTTGTGACAGAACCGTTGATCCCGCATCGTTGGTTGTTTGCGCGACCAGAGGTAGAGCCAGAAGCAACCTTCAGGCTTGTGGAATGGCTGCACCGAATCCTGCTGATCGTGAGCTTGATCACTGTTTTCGGCGCTGTCGCCGGCAGTCACGGTCTCCTGCTGTTTGGATAATCAGCAGGCATGCAGGTCAGACCGCCATAATTCTGCGCAATCGGGCATCGATACCTTGATCCGGTTAAAGCAAGTCGCCCGGATGCGCGAAGCGAAATCCGGGATATCCCGCTTGAATGCTCGTCCGGCTACGGCAGGTGTTAGGCACAGTCTGGGCGGTATCACGTAGCGGCGTCGCCTCCGTGCAGCGACCTAAGGACTATGCTTGGAGGGCAGAACCCGGATATCGCTTCGCTCATCCGGGCTACGCTTACTGCGAGCTTTGCATCGTTTGGCATCGGTTTCACCGTCGAGACCCGCGTTGTATTTGGGCAACACGTTTTGGAAAAGTGATGACCCGCAGCTTTGTTGTCTTGCACGAAGCGATTGTAAGCCGACAATCGATCCTGTCGTGTGCCGGCTGTGCGGCGTGCTGTGCGACGTGCCTTACGCTGGAGCCGAACGGGGGGAGGCGAGCGAGTGGCGAGACCGCGGCGGTTTGCGCTGGTGCTGTTGTGCGCAACGGTCACCCTCGCCGGTTGGTGCGCTGCTAAGCGCGGCGGCTTCGAGTGGTCCGGCCTCGAGCATACCGCAACGCCGATCTGGAACCGCGGAGCGACACGCGGCGCAACGACTTCGAGCGCTGACGCCGGGCGTGTCGGCGCGCCGCTGGCAGCCGTAATGGCCTCCGTGGCCGCTGTGGCCACGTCCCATCTCAAGCTGCCCGAGCCTGCCGTCGCGTCCGCGGCCGTGCCTGCCGCCGATGCGGCGACGCTCGATCCAGCCGCCCGCGAAACTGCCTTCGTCCTCGCGGGCGTTTCCGCCGTCGAGGCCCCTTTGCCCGACTCTCGACCGCCGCCGCCGACCGAAACACGCCTCGTGTCCCTGTTCAGGCCCGATCCGGCGGAGGAGTACCCGCAGCCGGCCGCGCGCCCGGTTGAGACTCTCGACGAATGCCTGGTGGTCGAAATCTGCATCGACGAGTACCTTTGGTCGCTGTACGAACGGACGCCCAAAGTCGATACGAACAAGGTGACCGAGCGAATCAAAACGACGGTCAAGACGAAGGGCAAGACGCGGACCGTCACCAAAACCATTACGAAATATGTCGTCGGCGACTTCACGTGGAAGGATCCGATCGCGGCACAAAGAGCCGGCATGTCGCTCAAGGACTATGTGATCGGAGGCATGGATCGCGCCTTCAAGCTGAAGCTCTACCGGGCGCTGCGCGCGATGGACGACGCCGGGTTCATGCCGGGCATAACCAGCGCATTCCGCGACGATTACCGGCAATCGATCGCAGCCGGCAACAAGGCAGCGAGCGACAGCTCATACCATGGCGGGAGCCGCCGCGGCGGCTACGGCCACGGGCTTGCCGTCGATCTCGTGAGCGTCAAGGGCGAGACCCGTGTGCAGCGATTCGCCGCAAGCGAAGAGCTGTGGAAGTGGATCGATGCGCACGAGAAGGAGCTTGGGGTCGGGCGCCCGTATCTCGATCGAGACCCCCCGCATGTCACGCCGATCAATGGCAAGGAATATGCCGCCAAGCGTGGCCGGCCGGCTGCGGCGAAATTGGAAACAAGGAAGCGTCAGGCGGGCGCCGGCAACGGTCCCGGCGCATCGATGCGCGCCAAGCAGGCAAAATCATCCAAGGTGAGCAGCCTTGGAGAGCCGGACAAGCATACAACGTTGAAATGACCCGCGCGCAAGCTTCATGCGCGGGCAGAAGCGCGTCGTTAAGGGCGTTCACGCCCGTCTTCGACGGGCTGTGGACGCGCGCGTACGCGCTTATGACCCGCTCATCCGTCTTAGGTTGCCATAATACGATAGGTCCGACCCGGATGCTGCGCGCTCGCCGTAGCGCTGCCGAGCGGCCTGATGAACTGGCGCCCGTTTCGATCGAATTGCATCGGCCGCCCGAGCTAGAGACTCCGTGGCAGCATACCGCATTGGTGAGGATGAAGTCAGGGGCTCACTGCAGTGTGGGATTTCGATCTGGCGTATGACCGTTGTGGGTCAGACTCGACCGAGTTGGCCGAGGCGGCAGGTCCATCTATGTCCGCTGTCCCTCCAAAAGCGATGCTCTCGTTGCCTCGCATTGAACGGACGCAACGTGCCAGCAGCGGCCATCGTCCTTGACAAGACCGCAGCTCAAGCCAGCCCGCGTTTGCCCCGCAAGCCGCCGCACGCACATTTTTGTCGTGACTAGCCCGCGATTTGTGACACAATTGCTACGATCAAATGTCAGTTCGGTTACACGCGGAGCGACTCATGAGTTTGGAATGGCGGGCGCGCTCAACTTCCCTGGCCTGGTCAAATCCCCTCGCCTGGTGGTGGGGTCTGTTGACCCTCGTGAGCGGCGCAAATATCGCGGTTTGGTTCTTGCTGTACCGCCAGCTCCTGGAACCGCCGACTAGCGGTCTCGGCAGCGCGTCCAGCACCGGCCTCATGCTCCTCCTCTGTGCGGCATATGTGTTTGGCTGCGCATTCAGGTCGTGCCTTCCGCGCGCGGACGTTCAGCGGATCTGCTTGTTCGACACGTGGCTGTCGAGCGTTGTCGTCGGACGGTCGGTAGCAACCGTGGCTGAGATCTGCTTCGCGGCGCAGTGGACGATTATCCTGCACCAACTGGGCACGATGACGGGAGCGGACACCACCTTGAACGCCGCGTGGGTGATCGTGCCGTTGATCCTCATCGCGGAATGCTTCTCATGGTATGGGGTGCTGACTACCAACTATTTGGGCAACGCCATCGAAAATTCGATATGGGCTGTTGCCTTCTTCATAGCCGGGATTGGCCTTTGCCGGTTGCTACCGGAGTTTGATGGTCCGGTTCGCGTGGTCCTCGCCATCGCGATCATCGGGATTGCCGGCTATCTGGCGTTTCTCATGACCATCGACGTCCCGATGTACCTGACTCGATGGCGGGCCGAGGTTGCCGACGGCAGCAAGCGTCTGCGACCTCTTGAGGGTCTGCGTGACGCGAGCACGCGTTGGGTTGTGACGCACGACCTTGCTGAGTGGAAGGACGAGATTGCCTGGATGTCGCTTTATTTCAGTGCGGCGGTCTGGGCCAGCCTCGCGCTGTGCGTTTGCTGCTCGCTAAAGGATCATCTCCCGCACTATCGTACGGAAGCGACGGTCGCAAGCTCGTCCTCGAACGCGTTGGCGGTAGTTAGCAAGAGCACCCGGTAATGGCGCGCCACAGCGTTAGGCGCGCACTCCGGCGGATTGCGCCTGCGGGTGAGTCCGCCGCACGCCCTGCGAAATGTCCGCTACGGTCATTTTCGTCGTGTCGGGACCGCCGCAGCGGTCGCAGCATGTCCGCTTTCACTCCAATAGCAACCAAATTTTCACGCCGCGACGAACAGTCGCTTCGTGCCAATCGCGTCCTAACGCGCCGCAGCAAAAAGCAACGCTATTCGATCACCTCGTCGGCGCGGGCGAGCAGTGCAGGGGAGACGGCAATGCCGAGCGCGCCTGCTATAACAATGATAAAGGGAGGGCACCGATGATGGATTCGAACAGACGCACAATCCTGACAACGGGCGCCGCGGTCGCGGCGACGGCAGCAGTGCCGCAGGTGTTTGCTCAGCAGGGAGGGCAAGGCGGAGGCGCCACCTCGTTCTACGAAAAAGGCAATGTCCGCATCCGTTACCAGGAGATCGGTTCCGGCTTTCCGCTGCTGGTCACCCCGGGCGGCGGCTTGAACTCGCGCATCAGCAACTGGCCGAACGCGGTTTTCAACGCGATGGACGTTTTCAAGAACGACTTCCGCTGCATCACAATGGATCAGCGCAACGCTAGCGGCGGCGAATCCACGGGTCCGATCCCAGTCGATGATCCCTGGGGCGCCTTCGCCGACGACCAATTGGGTCTGATGGACCACCTCGGCATCCGCCAGTTCTTTTTCATGGGCTACTGCATCGGCGGCCCGTTCGCGATGAAGCTGATGGAGCGCGCCCCACAGCGCGTGGTTGCGGCCGTGCTATGCCAGCCGGTCGGGCATCGGCCGGAGAACCCGGACTATATGTACAACTCCGGCAAGAATGTCTGGGCCAAGGAGTTTCGCGAGCGGCGCGCCGACGTGCCGATGGAGACCATCGAGAAATACCTGCACAACCTCTACCGCCTGCGGCCAGACTTCGTATACAGCGTGTCGCGCGATTTTGCGCGCACGTGCCAGACGCCAATGCTTGTCCTGCCGGACGACGTCGCGGCGCACCCGCTCCAGACATCCATCGACATAGCTTCGCTCTGCCCGAATGCCGAGATCACGGTGTTTCCCTGGAAGGACCCCCCGGAACTGAAGGCCCGGACTATCAACCGGGTGCGCACCTTCCTGAAGGCGCATCAAACGGTGTAGGCGCTCCCGCTCGTCTGACAGGGCTTAGCGTGTGCGTCGGGTCTTCCCCCCTGAGCGGTCGTCGACCGCTTCAGCTCTGGGTCATTTTCGTCGAATGGACAAGCTCACGACGCTCGCGATATGTCCGCTTCGCTCCAATCGCGTCCGAAGTTCGGCGTCGCAGCGAAACGTCGCGAAGTACCAATCGCGTCTTAACGCACCGCAGCAAAAAAGCACCACTATTCGATCACCTCGTCGGCGCGGGCGAGCAGCGTGAGGGGGATACTAAGTCCCAGCGCTTTGGCGGTCTTGAGATTGAGCAAACACCCCTGCACAGTGCAGAATGGCACGCGCTGGTACAAATGGGCGTTCGCGGGTTGGCTGACGCCGCGAAGGTCTCGACGGACACCATCACGCGCTTTGAACGCGCGAAGAACTCTTGCCTCGGACGCTCGATGCCATCCGCCGGGTGCTCGAAGATGCCGGCGGGAAGTTCATCAACGCCGGCAAGAGCGGCGGGCCGGGGGTGCGACTACAGGGGTAGCAAAAATGCCGCCCGTCAATCCAACTTCCAGTGTGATCACGGAGCAGCTTACGCGCGCCTTGGGCGAGGCTGTTATTCGGATATGGAGCAACTTGCCTCAAGACGTGCAAAATCATCTATTTCAGGAGGCGGTCACGTCTCAAGGTGAAGCCATCCGATCGCAGCTTGCCGTGTTCCTGCACGACAAGCATTCACGCACCGCGGACCCATTAGGCAAGCCCCGCGACATGCCGGAGCCCGACAGTCTCGGCGGTTAGGGCGTTTGTTCGTATCAACACCGGCACAGACGTATAATGGTAACTAGGCAGCAACGTATAAACGACTTCGATTCAGCCGGTGAACCCCCAGCGGGTGAACTGATGGAATTGCTTTGCGAAGATCACAATGGCACTTACGTGCTTCCTTTTCTCTGTCTTTGGGTGGACGGCGCGTGGCGCAGCATCAGGTCCGACCGTCAGATTGAAGCCAGCGTCATTGGGTGGCGAAGGCAATGAGATCGGGATAATCGATATTGATGCAACCGGTTTGCACTTCATCGACGCTGGCAAAGCGGCGGGCCGAACGACCCCCATCCCCCCGCATCTCGCTGCACTCCTCAAGCAACTTGAGACGCAGGAAAGGGGATAGGCCGATCAGCGCGCCACCGGCCGGCGCGTCGCGACCGGATCGAGCCTATTGAACCTGGGCGCCTACCAGAACCCCTGATGGAGAGGGGAACGCGAGGGGGCCGGAGGCGTTGTCTCTGGGGCCCTCTCGCTCACCAGGGTTGGGGAACAGGGAGGCGTACCATGCAACAAAGGCTGCACTGGCTTGACTACGATCCCGTGGCACTCGCAGTGCTCGTGATCGGAATGAGTATGATTGAACTGCTCGCATTGCTTATGTGACCGCCCTCGAAAAACGAAATCTTGAAGTGCCAAGACCCCATCACCCCGTTGCGTCAGGTGGCGGGGTTTCTCTTGTGGGGCGACATGGCCTGGGCGGCCCTTTCGATACGGAACACAAGGAGCGCGAGAAGCGTTGCCACACGGCAGCCCCGACTGTCCCTTTCTCCAAATGACTCTCGCCCAGTGGCGGGGGTTTCCCGTCGGCGGCAAGGTCATGATGCCAGCCGATCTTGAGCGGTTGCACAAGTACTCGAAGCCCGATGCCCCCAGGCCGTCATGCGCTCGCGCACTTGGTTTCGGCAGAGTGTCGCACAATCGCAGACGTAATATGCTATCTCTCGCCTGCGGCGTGCGGCTTAGGGGTTGGACGTGCCAATTCGGGCGATCCTCGAAACCGAGTACGGTCCCGTATTCGAACCGGAAGACGTTACGGCCATCGCCGCGGCGTTTGAGGCCGCACTAAGCAAGCTGCGGCTGACAGACCGCAAAGACCCCATGACGATGACCATTGCGAAGCTAATCATCCAACTCGCGAAGGATGGCGAGCGCGATCCGCAGCGGCTCTGCGACGGCGCTCTAGAGATTCTCGGCAACTAGGCCACCTCAGTTGGCGGCCTCGTCGTCGGTGCGCGGCGGGCTGTTCAGCGAACTCGTCGTTTTTCTAGCCAATCGGCCGAATCGTTAGCGATCCAATCGAGCGCGTCAGCCTTAGTCTTAAATCCCGTGATGTGTTCCTGCTGCCCGCCTGAGTAAGTGCCCACTACGTGCCACTGTATCCCAACCTTGACAGGCTGGGCGGCGAGCGTGATTTCGCCTATTGGTTTCGCCATTCACCCAACATGCGCCGAATTTTCGAATATTGACAGCTCGCGATCAATTCGCGTCCTCCCCTAATGCAGCCAGCGAGCGGAAAAACTATGCCCGTTTTCGGCAATTCTTTTCCGTTCCCATTTCACGGAACGTCCCTATGGACGGCGCAGGTACTGGCCTCCTTTAACCCCCTGTGGCCCCTTTTGAATCTGATAGCGGCCCATTTAATGTGTAGCCTAGCGAACCTAGCCGGCTAGAACGCGTTTAATAACTGGACGGCTCCATCCGACTCCCCCCGATCCCCAGGCCGTCCTAATGAGCTACCGTTATGAACCTAGCCCCACCCAGGGTCACCCAAAGGTGGGGCTTCTTTTTTGGCTGTCTCAGTTCGCGGCCT